>FTBH01000115.1_pt1 | contig 14185 bp, 11 predicted proteins | sample 1639321 | NCBI WGS metagenome assembly FTBH01 (sample SAMEA3914864, study PRJEB12502) | metagenome | biome: forest; material: soil | place: USA | collected 2012-03-12 | depth 0.3 m
GCTCGGATCCGCGAATTGCGCGGATCTCGCCCGCGAAAACACCACGATGATCGACGACCATCTGAACCGTGACTTTGCCCTGTACCCGCTGCTGGACGAAGTCATTTGGGTACGGAGTCGTCGCTTCGACTTCACGCCAAAGCGCCGAGAAGAAAGGATAGAGCTTGCCCTCGCGCTCGAGGCTCATGCCGTTGGCGAGATCGAAGCCGTCGGGCTGGCCGCGTCGTGAGTCGGAGTCGCCGCCGTTTTGGCCGTCTCCGAGGCGCTTGGCCGATTCGGCCGAGTTCTTGGGGCTCCAGGGCTGAAGTCCGAGATCGAGCGGTCCAGCGCGCCGGCCCGTCGTCGTCTTTCCACCACCGCCTGGCGCCGTCGCTCGCGGGGATCCTTTCGCGGGCCCCTCATCGAGCACGATGAAAGTCGGCTGATGGGGCGGCTGTTTTGGAATCGGGCTCCGGCGGAGCAGAAAGAAAATCGCGCCGATGACGAGCGCGTGCGCCAGGAGCGAGAGTGCGAAGGATCGTCGCAGAGGTCGCCGAGGCGGCGCCTTTGACGCGGGCCTATACCAAAGGTTGGGGGCCACCTTTCGGGGCGCCACCTTTAAGGTCCGAGCTGCCGAATCGCCTCATAGACAGCGATGCTCACGGCATTGGCGAGATTCAACGAGCGCACACGCGCGTCGTACATTGGGATCCGCGTCGTGTCGGTCGGGAAACGATTGATCACCCAGTCGGGCAGACCCATCGTCTCCTTGCCGAAAAACAAGTACGTCCCCGGCACAAAACGATGCTCGAAAAGCGTATGCCCCGCCTTCTTTGAGAAGAAGACCTTGGGCGCGTTCTCGGGAAGGGTGTCGATGAAGGATTCGAGCGAGGGGTGGACAACGACCTTGAGATGCTCCCAATAGTCGAGGCCCGCGCGCTTGAGCTTGGCATGCGTGATCTCGAAGCCAAGAGGCTCGATCAGATGAAGCGTGGCTCCGACTGCCAGGCAGAGTCGACCCACGGATCCCGTGTTTTGCGGGATTTCAGGCTCGACGAGGACGACGTTCAGGTCATGAGGCATGCGAAGTGCCTAAATGCCAGAGTCGCCCTCGTCTCGCAATGCTTACCGGAGATCAGAGGCTGCGCTCGTACTTGCATTCCATCTGGGCAACCTTGGCGCGGCCATGGTGGAGGGTCACTTCGGGAATGCCTCTGAGGCCACCGGTACGAAGCTCGACTTCGTAACCCACGTCTTTGGCTGAGCGATCCTGCTCGTCCACGCAGACGGTAGTGGAAACGCGGTCGCAGCATGGAGCTGGTTTACGATCAGCCGGGCAGCTGAGCTTAGCGACAACTGACACGCCCATGATGGTGTTCTCTTCGATTTCGGCGGTGGCGCCGTCAGGAGAAAAGGACACGGCATAGCCGACATCGCCGTTGAAATCGCTACAAAAGATATGAAAACGCTGAGGCTCGGGCTTAACCGGAAGGACACCAGCCTGGGCGAAAGCCGAGACCAAGATCGAAAGGGCGAGAACAAAGGACATCTTCATAGAAACTCCTGAAAATGGGCTTGATGCCCGGGTTAATCTCGAAGCGAGAGAGATAACCCGCAAAATAACACAACGCAACATAAACCACCCCAAAGCGAAACCGAAGTGGTTTCGGATCCGGCGCAACCACCCCTAGTTACACTAACTGAGTTTAATGATGGGATCCGCTATGGCCTGAAGCCGGGATCCACGCGCTCCAAGACTCCCTGGAGAAAGAGCGTCCCTTTGTCGATGACGGCCGCTCTCCATCGCGCATCATGCGGATTGAAAAGCTCAGCGAACTCCCGCTGAACCTGCGGCTTCGCCCAAGGCGTCGCGTAGCCGAACCAGAAGCCTTGGTTCTCGAGCACGATTCGATTGAGCGATTGCAGCTGCGAAGGGACGTCCTTGCCGAGCGTGCCGAACTCCATCGTCGCCGAGAGCACGCGTTTGCCGCCTACTCCGGCGAGCAGCTGCGGCGCGAAGTCCGCGCTATCACCGTGGCTCGCGTAAAACCCCTGCGAGTCCGGCGTCGTCAGCTCGAAGGACTCAGGATGAGGATGGCGCTTGAGCGCGGCTTCGATGAGCCCAGGGTCGCAGAGCTTTTCGTACATGCCGGTGATGACGTGCAGCTGGCCCTTCTCGCCGAGTCCCGTATGGAGATCGAAGAACACCACTGACTCGTAATCGCGCGATTCGGACTCAAGCAGCTTCCGGAAGAACCCGATCTGCGGCTCGAGCGCGCGGCCGCCGTAACCCACGCCTCGCGCGCTCTCATATTGGCCATTGCCGTAAGCCTCGTTGAAATCGTCGAACGACATCCTCTTGAGCGCGAGCGCTTCGAATACCTTGGCCGCCGACCCGAAGAGCCCGAGGTTGGGGTCAATCACCCGTCCTTGCGGCTCAAAAAGATCGCGGATCTTGAAATAGCCGGGGTTCTTATTGTCGAAAAGCGAATCGTCGATCCCGAAGTTGCGATTGAGATCGATATTATGCTCGGTCACGCGCCGGCCTGATTTAAAACCGTAAGGGTTCATCGCGTGCACGAATAGAAAACCCGTCTCGGCGGAGGCGCGAGGCAGGAGGCGCTCGAACGCGGCCGCTTGCACCGCCGAGGAGCCGAAGCTCTCCGGCCCATGCACGCCGGACATGAGCACGACCAAAGTCTTGGGCTTCTTCGCCTTGAAATGCGCCCAATCGACGGACAGGTCCTTATATACTTTGCTCGGCACAGCGAACGAGCCATGACGATCCGCCGGATGCGGGCCGCGCGCGATGTGCTCACGAAATCTCGCGCGCGAAGCTTCGTAGCTTGCCGGAAAGTACGAGTCCGCGTCGGTGGCCACAGGCTTCGGGCTCATGGCCGAGGCATTGAGTGCAAGGAAGAACAATGCCGCCGAAACCGTAATTCGAATGCGAACCATATGGCCCTCGTGTCCTGCGGACTTATCCCGCTGCTCGGAGATCCGCAAGCGCGCCGAAAATAACGCAGACTACTGCCAAAAGCAGGGGGCCACCTTAGGGTCGAAGCGTATTCAACATGCGCGGATACGGAATCGTCTCGCGCACGTGCTCGACGCCAGTCATCCAGGCGACCGTGCGCTCAAGCCCCAGCCCGAAGCCCGAGTGAGGCACGGAGCCGAAGCGCCGCAGGTCGAGGTACCACTTATAGTCTTCTTCCTTGAGCCCGTGCTCGGCGATGCGGCGCTTAAGAACCTCGGCGCTCTCCTCGCGCTGGCCGCCGCCGATGATCTCGCCGTAGCCCGCGGGCGCGATCAGATCGCAGCCGAGCGCGTACTTGCCGTTGCCGGTGACGCCGGGGCCGCCGACCGTGTCAGACTGCTTGAAATAGAACGCCTTGATCTGCGCCGGCATGTGGTGAACGAAGACCGGCTTTCCAAACTCTTCGCCGAGCGCCGTCTCATGGGGCGCGCCGAAGTCTTCGCCCCAAGGGATCTCTACCCCGCGCTTCGATAGCACCTTGAGCGCTTCGTCGTAGGAGATGCGCGGAAACGGGCCCTTGATCGCCTCGAGCTGCGCGAGATCGCGCTCGAGGATCTTGAGCTCGGGCGCGCGGCGCGAGAGTACGTTCTGCACGATGTGCTCGATGAACTTCTCGCCGAGGTCCATATTGTCATTGAGATCGTTGAACGCGACCTCGGGCTCGATCATCCAGAACTCGGTCAGGTGCTTGCGCGTCTTGGACTTCTCGGCCCGGAAGGTCGGGCCGAAAACGTAGATCTTGCCGAACGCCATCGCGCCGGTTTCGCCGTAGAGCTGGCCGGACTGAGTGAGAAAGGCCTTTTCGTCGAAGTAATTAGTCCCGAAGAGGGTCGAAGTCCCTTCACAGGCCGAAGGAGTCAGGATCGGCGCATCGAAGCGCACAAAGCCGTTGTTGTCGAAGAACTCGCTGATCGAGCGAATGATTTCGGCGCGCACGCGGAGCGCCGCCCACTGGCGCTGCGAGCGGATCCAGAGATGGCGGTTCTCCATCAGGAACTCGACCCCGTGCTCCTTGGGAGAAATCGGGTACGGCTCGGCGAGCGAGACGAGCTTGAAGCTCTGCACGCCCATCTCATAGCCGCCAGGCGAGCGGGGCTCCTTGCGGATCTTGCCCGTCACTTCGACCGCGGACTCCTGCGTGAGCTGCTCGAACTCCTCGAAAGATTTCTCGTCGCATTCTCCTTTGAAGAGAATCCCCTGCATGAGGCCCGTGCCGTCACGCATCTGCAGGAACTTGATCTTGCCCGAGCTGCGCTTCTGGTAGACCCAGCCTTTGACCGTGACGATCTGGCCGTCGAACTTCCCGGCATTCTCGATATAAAAACGCTCAGCCATGATTATCCCCTGAAATCCGCCGCAAACTGCGCGAGCGTCCGCACGTGCGCGCCGCTGGCGCCGCGCTTCGGATAGTACGAGAGATGCGTAACGCCGTTCGCCACGGCCGCGATGTCGAGGTGCGCCCACTTGTAGCCCGGCTTGATGAACTGCTTGAGGAAAGCAGCGCCGCGGATCGTGCCGCCGTAGGAGTCGTTGGCCGAGTTCTTCATGTCGGCGTAGTCGCTCTTGAGATCTTCGAAGTACTCGTCGTAGAGCGGAAGCTGCCAGAGGCGCTCGCCGTTCACGGCGCCCGCCGCGCGGACCTTCTCGATGAGGTCGTCGTCGTTGCCCATGATGCCCGCGCACTGCTTTCCGAGAGCGATCGAGACGGCGCCCGTGAGGGTCGCGGCGTTCAGGATCACGTCCGGCTCCCACTCGTGCGCGTAATCGAGGACGTCGGCCAGGATGAGGCGGCCTTCGGCGTCGGTGTTGATGATCTCGACGGTCTTGCCGTTGCGCGAGGCGATGACGTTGCCCGGCTGGATGGCGTTGCCATCCGGCATATTCTCGGTGAACGCGAGAATCGCGACGATCTTGTTCGGGACCTGCCAGGCGGAGGCCAGAAGGATCGAGCCCACGATGGTCGCGGCACCCGTCATGTCATGCTTCATCTCTTCCATGCGCATCGAAGGCTTGATCGAGATGCCGCCGCTGTCGAAGGTCACGCCCTTGCCGACGAGCGCGATCGTCTTCGCATCCTTCGATGGGCTCTTTGGCGCGTACTCGAGGACGACGATGCGGCCTTCGCGCTCGGCGCCCTGGCCGACGGCGAGGAAGAGGCCCATCTTCTCGGCCGCGGCTTCCTTCTCCGTCAGGATCTTGCACTTGAGTCCATATTCGGCGGCGAGCTTCTTGGCTTCAGCCGCGTAGAACTCGGGCGTTCCGATGTTGGAGGGCTCGTTGGACCAGTTGCGGGTCACGAGCACGGCGTCGCCGATCGCGGCGACCTGCTTGATCTCGGCGTCGAGCTCCTTCTGGAATTTCTTGTCGGAAGTGACGAAGACAAGACGAACCTGCGGGACCGCCTTCTGTTCCTTCTTGTGGCTGTTGATCTGGTAGGCCGCAAGGACAAGTCCCTCGGCGAATGCGCGGACCGCGCGCGTCTTGGAGATCTCTTTGCTGATGGCCAGGCTATCGACCTGAATCGAGGCTGACTTGACCTTATCCGCTGCGAGCCTGGCCCAAGCAGCGCCTCCCGCGACCCGAAACTTCTCTTCGGTCAGCTGTGCCGCCGGTCCGACCCCGACGAAGAGAGCGCTGGCCGCGCCCTTCTTGCCGGCGAACCAGACGAGCTGCGTGGAGCCCGCGGCGCCTGCGAAGGATTCGCCCTTCTTGAACTTGGCGAGGATCGGGCCGTAAGGGCCTTTCGAAGCTTGAAGCTTCTTGCCGGCGTCCTGCGAGACGGCGACGACGTCGACATCCACGTTTTTTCCGATGGAGGTTTTAGCTTCGAGGATAGGCGATTTGAACATTTGTAACCTCCTCGCTTCGCGAGGATAACGCCCGGACTCCCGGGCGGGGCCGCTTGCGCGGCCCTGCATTTCTAATTTGTTCCATAATCACTAATGGTAATGGTGATTTGAAGAAAATTTATCTACCATAGGGCCACGCCATGTTGAAGCGGTATCACCATCTCGTCGGCAGGACTTTTCGAGTCGTAGACGCGTGCGTCATCGGCGGAGTCTGGCTCGTTTCGTACTGGCTTCGGTTCTCGATTCCGCTGGTCGAGGTCACTAAGGGCTTCCCGCCCTTCCGGACATACGCGGCCCTTACCCCGCTCGTCATGGCTCTTTGGACGATCGTTCTCGGCTACACGGGCGTCTATAGCTCCCGCAAGATGCTGCGACGGACGGACGAGGCCTTACTCCTGCTGCGCGCCCACGGCGTGGCGATGCTCTCCTTCCTGGCGCTGACTTATATGTTCAGCGAGTACCGCTACTCGCGCGTGGTCATGCTCTTCTTCGGCGTGCTGGGGGCCATCGCGCTGATCTCCGAGCGGCTGACGCTCCGAAACTCCCTGCGGGCGATCCGCCGCAAGGGCTTCAACCTGCAGAATGTGCTGCTCATGGGAGAAGGAGGCGAAGGCTCCCCGCTCGACACGCTCATCGCGAGGATGGACAAGTTTCCGGAGCTTGGGCTTCGAGTCGCGGGCGTGCTCACCCACCCTTCCTCGCAGACGAAGGAAATCCGAGGCAAGAAGGTAGTCGGACACTTCGACGACCTCACGAAGGCTGCTCAGCGGCTCAAGGCGGATCGCGTGCTGATCGCGCTCCCGCGCCACCAGGCGGGCGAGCTCGATCGGATCCTGGCCGAGCTCAAAGACGAGACGATCGACGTGCAGCTCATCCCCGATATCCACGAATTCGTCACGCTCGGCTGCGAGATCGAGGACTTCGACGGCTTGCCCATCGTTCATCTGAACGACTCGCCGCTCGATGGTTGGGGCGCCGTCGCCAAGCGCCTGACGGATATCGCCGTCTCGTTGATCGCGCTCATCCTCCTGAGCCCGATCCTGCTCCTGATCGCGATCGCCGTGAAGCTCACCTCACGCGGCCCCATCTTCTACGCCCAGGAGCGGATGGGAATGGACGGCCGGACTTTCGAGATGCTCAAGTTTCGATCCATGCGGGTGGATGCCGAGAAGCAGTCGGGCGCCGTCTGGGCGCAAGCGGGCGACGACCGCCGAACCCCGATCGGGGCGCTCCTCCGCAGCTCCAGTCTCGACGAGCTTCCGCAGTTCTGGAACGTGCTCCGGGGCGAAATGTCGCTCGTCGGCCCACGACCCGAGCGCCCCGTCTTCGTCACCCAGTTCCGCCACGAGATCCCGCTCTATATGCTCAGACACAAGGTCAAAGCCGGGATCACGGGATGGGCCCAGGTCAACGGATGGAGGGGCAATACCTCCCTCGAGAGCCGGATCGAGTGCGATCTTTATTACATCCGCAATTGGTCTTATTCTTTGGATTGGAAGATCCTTTTCATGACGCTCTGGAAGGGCTTCATCAATAAGAATGCGTACTAGACTGCTTCACCTCCGCCGTTTCCTGCCGGGTCGAATCGACCGCTACATCGTAGGCGAGGTCATGGGCCCATTTCTGGGCGGCAACATCTTCTTCATTTTCATCCTTCTCATGTTCCAGGCGCTGCGCCTGGCGGACTTCTTCATCGTTCACGGGATCCCGGCGAAGACGCTCGGGCAGATGACGTTGCTGATGTCGCTTTCGTTCATTCCGACGACGCTTCCCGCGGCTTTCCTCATCGCGGTGCTCGTGGGATTCGGCCGCCTTTCGGCGGATAGCGAGCTGGTGGCCATGAAGGCCAACGGGATGAGCGCGCTGCGGCTCGCGGCTCCGATGGTCTGTTTCGCGTTATCCGTCGTCTGCCTCTCGCTCCTCCTCAACATGCAATGGGTGCCCTGGGGCGAGCGCATGCTCAAGCGCACCCTCATCAAGGTGGGCAATACCAAGATCGTCAGCTCGATCCATGAGGGCACGTTCACTCCGGGATTCTTCGACCTGCTGATCTTCGCGGACAAAGTGGATACCAAGACCAACGGGATGAGCCATGTATTCATCTTCGACGAGCGCGAGCCTAAAAACCCGCTCGCTGTCGTCGCCAACGCAGGCGAGATCCTGACCGTCAAGACCGACAGCGCGCTCGGGGCGGCGGCCGTGCTCAAGCTCGTCAACGGAAGCATCCACCGCAACGACCTGGCGGGCGGCACCTACCAGAAGATCGACTTCAACGAGTACCGCCTCTTTCTCAAGGTCGACGAGGGCGCGGCCGACGACACGACCAAGCCGCATATGCTGCCGTATCACGAGCTGCAGGATAAGATCCGCTCGACCGACATGAATACGTGGGAAGGAAAGGAATGGCGGGTCGAATATTGGCGGCGCTACGCGACCGCGATCAGCCCGCTGATTTTCGTATTCCTCGGAATCGGCTTCGGCACCGTCCGCACCCGTGCCGTGCGCGCTGGCGCGATTCTCATCGCGCTCGTGACCCTGGCTTCGTACTGGGGGCTCCAGACGGCTTCGATGTCCGCCGCCCAGCACGGATATCTCTCGCCCTTCTGGTCGATGCAGACGCCGAATCTGATTATCTTGGTGGCAGCCATCATCGGATTCCGCAAAGCGAGTTGGTGAGTCTTTGGGGTTGGGCATATGCCCAACCCCAAAGACTTACCGGCTCGGTTGCTCGATCGTCCGGAACTGCAGAGGACGTTTCGCTTGCAATCATGGCGGCGCAAGCAGCCCGCCCGGGAGGAATTCGCGCGCAGCTCGCGCCGCCTTTCCCATCACTCAGGTTAATAATGGTGCGGGGGTAGATACGCGGTTTTTAGCTATATGCCCTGCCGAGTTCCGCAGGACGCAAAGCGTCCGAGGACTGTCTGAGGCCAAGGGCGTATAGCTAAAAACCGCGTATCTACCCCCGCATCATTATTAAATATCTGTTAGTGAATTCCCCCGAAACGCCCATCTGGAGCGACAAACGGGTGACGCAATTCCCGACTTCGGCGAAAATGCCGCTGAAAACATGGGTTTTGTGGATAACTTTTATGAAACTCGTTTAAATTGCACGATCTAAGGAAAAATATTTATAAAAAACAAACACTTAGATCGTGTGGATAAGTACGGGTTTCGATGTGGATAACTTAGGGCTGCTCTGGGGATGAATATTCGTCAGGAGCCATCGTGGGTCGGGAGATGGGTGCTAGCGGGGGTTCGCCAGCGAAAGGATCCTTAACAGTTTCAGCTAGTTGAGGTGGAAACAGCATCACCATTCCGCGTGAGGTTTTTAACACCCCAGGCCCCTCCTTAACAGACTGTGAGGGTCCACCATTATAGCTCACTTCAATTGCCGCAGAATGCGCGACCTGGAAGTAGATGTGATCCTGCGCGCGGAGCACCAGGACTTTATCGCCACCCAGAATCAGCTTCATCATGGGGCGATCATCGACCTGATAACGCACGGGCACGCTGACCGAGGCTTTGACCACGACCTTCTGCTTCACGGCCGTGAATTTGAGGTTTCGGCCCGAATTGAGAGGATCCTTGGGGTTGACGCTCGAACTCGGCGAAGGACTCGGAAGCGGGCTGGCCGAGGGGGCAGGCGTGCTCGATGACGCCGCGACTGGGATCGGACTCGGCGCAAGCACCAGAGGCGTGCTGGGCGGAATGAACTTGGGCGTCGGTGATGGCGTCGGCGACGGAGTCAGAGACGGCGATGCCGATGGAACCGGAGACGGCGGAACCGCGGAAGGCGAAGGCTCCACGGACGGCACGGGCGATGGAACCTCGACCAAAGGGGTCGGCGACGGAAAGGCGTCACGCAGCTTCTCGACGTGGCTTCCGTGGTGGTGCTTGAGCTTAGGCTTGAAGACGATGAACGCGACGGCGCCGCAGACGATGAACCCGCCCATCACGAACCAGAGGATCGTGCGGCTCTGCTCGGTCTCGCGCTTCTCGAAGGCGTATCCGCTATGGCCGGCGTCGCGCGAGGGGCGCTCCTTGGCCCGATCCTCGACGAAGTCGGCGAAGCGGATCAGCACTTCCTTGGGATCCAGCCCGATGAAGCGCGCGTAGGAGGTCACGAATCCCCGGATGAACGGCTTGGCCGGGAGATCGACGTAATGATCGGCTTCGAGCGCGTGAAGGACCTTCACGCTGATCTTGGTGGCGGACGCGAGTTGCTCGATCGTGATCCCGCGCTTTTCGCGTTCGGATCTGAGGTATTCACCGAGGCTGGGCCGCTGATCCGTCATTAGGGGATGTACCGAAGCCTATCCATCGCCTGTTCGGCGAGCTGAGTGTTGGGGAACCGATTTCCGATCTCGAGAAGCTTCCTGCGGGCGAGGTCAAAACGCTTGGCTTTCTCGTAAGCGATCGCGAGGCCCATTTGCCCGCCGGTGTAGTTCGCGCAGAGCTTTTGCGTGGACTGCTCGAAATCCCGGGTCGCGTCGCCGATCCTGCCGCGATTGAGATCGATCTGCGCGCGGTTCGCGTACGCGATGCAGGCGATGGTCGGAGCCGAGTCGATCGCCTGCGTGAACCGATCGCGGGCGGCATCCGCGCGACCCTGCTTGAGCTCCATGAGACCGAGGCTCGTGTAAGGCTTGTAGGCGTCGCGATAGAAGGCGTCGGAGGCCGCGCGAAGCAGATATCCGCGCGCCTCTTCGTATCGGCCCGCATCGGAGAGCAGAGTCCCGAGCGTGGTATTGGCTTCGGCGTAGTCAGGCTTGAGCTTGACGGCCTTGCGCGCTTCCATCAGCGCAGTGACGTTGTCCTTCTTCATCGCGTACGCGAGCGCCTTGGTGTGATGAAGTTCCGGAAGGTTGGGATCCACGGCTTCGGCGTTCATCAGATGAACCAGACAAGTCGTGGCGTCCCCGTCGAGCAAAGAGGAGTTCGCCATGTCGACAAGGAGCCTAGCCCTCTCGGTAGCGGTCAGCTTCTTAGACTCCTGGGGACTGGTCGCGCAGGCACCCAAAGCCAGAAGAAGGCAGATCGAAGAGATAACGCGCATAGCTTTAAGGGTAAGAGTTTATTTTTCCCCCGTCAAACCGGAAGTTTAGCTCCCTAGCGTCTATTTTTGAAGCAGCGCAACAGATTCGACATGAACCGTCTGGGGAAAGAAGTCGAAAGCCGCCAGCCGGCGGACGGACCACCCCTTCTTGATCCAGCGCGACAAATCTCGAGCCCAAGCATCCACATCACAGCCGACGGCGATGAGTTCGGTCACTCCAAGCCGGTCGAGTTCCTGGGCAAGCGTCCCGAGCTCGGGACCCAGACCGATCCGAGGAGGATCGACGATCGCCGAGGCCGGGCCGGCCGCGGGCGGCTGGCGACTGACCCATCGAAGCGTATCCGCCCGGTGAAACTCGACGTTCGCTGGAAAACCCTCGGGCCGCTCCCTGGGCGCCGAAACATCCACGCAATGAATGCGGTTCGCTCGGGCGGCGATCCGCTCGGAGAGATTGCCCGATCCCCCGAAGAGATCGTAAACCACGCGACCGGGCGTGATCTTCGACTCGACCCAGGCCCGGAGCTTGTCGTTCTGCTCGTCGTTGACCTGACGGAAGCCCTGCGCGGCGTGGCCCGCGTTCCAGGTCTGGCGGGTCTTGCCGTCGGTGAGGACCTCGATCTCGACTTTGTAGGGCTTCGAAAGCGTGTCGCCGTGAGCGCGAGCGATCGGGATCTCGGCGTTGATCTCGCGGCGGGCGATCGGACACGATTCGATCTCCACGAGCTCGCGCGATTCGGGCGCGAAAAAGCCGATTTTCGCCTTCTCTCCGCGAAGCTGGACTCGGTTGCGATAATTCCACGGGTGCTCGGCCGGATGCTCATCGAACGGGACATCCGCTTGGACCTGCACGCGTTTGAGCGCATGACGGATACCGGAAATCTTTGTCTTCCACTGATTCTCGTAGGGCAAGTGCTGCCATTGGCAGCCGCCGCAGCGGCTAAAGACCGGGCAAGGCGGCTCGACTCGGATCGGGGATCGATCGAGGATCTCGATCAGGCGCCCGTGCGCGTAGCTCTTCTCCTCGCCTACGATTTCGGCGCGAACGCGATCGCCCGGCGCCGTGAACGGGATGAAGACGACTCGACCGCTCTCGGAGTCGCGTGCGACGCCGGAGCCAGCGCGCGAAAGGTCGGTGATGGTGTAGGTGCCGGAGTGACTCAAGAGCGCCGGGTTACCATTTTTGGAAGCAGGGCACAATGGCCCTTCACCCTTGCCCGCCGCGCCCCCCTCTGCTAGATCTTGGCGCAGTGCCAAAGAACATCAGGAATTTCTGCATTATCGCCCACATCGACCATGGGAAGTCGACGCTCGCCGATCGTATTCTCGAGCGCACCGGCACCGTCCAGAAGCGCGAGATGGAAGCCCAGTATCTCGACAACATGGACATCGAGCGCGAGCGCGGCATCACGATCAAGGCGCAGAGCGTGCGCCTCAATTACAAAGCCAAAGACGGGCAGGACTACATCCTGAACCTGATCGACACGCCGGGGCACGTCGACTTCACCTATGAAGTCTCGCGCTCGCTCGCTGCCTGCGAGGGCGCGATCCTCGTCGTCGACGCCTCCCAAGGCGTCGAGGCGCAGACGCTCGCCAACGTCTTCATGGCGCTCGACATCAACCTCGAGATCGTCCCGGCCGTGAACAAGATCGATCTGCCGAGCGCCGATCCCGAGCGCGTGCTCAAGGAAGTCGATGAGATGATCGGCCTGGTCGACACGACCCGCGCGGTTCTCTGCAGCGCCAAGACCGGAGTCGGGATCGATGAGATCCTCGAAGCGGTCGTGAAGTACGTCCCGCCGCCCAAGGACAACGACGACCAGCCTCTTCGCGCGATGATCTATGACAGCTGGTACGATCCGTACCAAGGCGTCGTCGCGCTCTGCCGCGTGATGGATGGCAAGGTCAAGAAGGGCACCAAGATCCGCCTCTTCCACGTCGGAAAAGAATTTGAAGTCCAGCGCGTCGGCGTCTTCACGCCCAAGTTCACGGACACGCCCGAGCTCACGAGCGGCGAGGTCGGCGCGATCGTCACCGGCATCAAAGACGTACGCGACATGCGAGTCGGCGACACCGTCATGGACGCGAACAACCTGGCCACGAAGGATCTCGGCGGATTCAAAGAAGTGAAGCCGATGGTTTTCTGCGGCGTCTACCCGATCGACGCCGACGAGTACAACGACCTCAAGGAGTCGCTCGAGAAGCTGCGCCTGAATGACGCCGCGATCACCTTCGAGCCCGAGACCTCGACCGCGCTCGGCTTCGGTTTCCGCTGCGGGTTCCTGGGCCTGCTCCACATGGACGTCGTCCAGGAGCGCCTCGAACGCGAATACAATCTGAGCCTCATCACCACGGCTCCGTCGGTGATCTACAAGGTCAAGAAGACCGACGGCGAGCAGCTCTGGATCGACAACCCGGCCAAGCTCCCTGAGCTGACCAAGATCGAAGTGATCGAAGAGCCTTTCATCAAGCTCACGATCCACATGCCGGCCGAGTTCGTCGGCGTCGTCATGGCGCTGCTCAACGAGCGTCGCGGCCATCAGATCAAGATGGACTACGTCACGAGCGACCGCGTGGCGCTCGTCTACGACATGCCGCTCAACGAGATGGTTTTCGATTTCTTCGATCGCCTCAAGAGCGCCACCAAGGGCTATGCCTCGATGGACTACGAGCTCGCCGACTACCGCCCTTCGGATCTGGTCAAGCTCGACATTCTCGTCAACGGCGATCCGGTCGACGCGCTCTCGCTCATCATCCACCGCGAGAAGTCGGCCTACCGCGGCCGCGAGCTCGTCAAGAAGATGAAGGAGCTCATTGATCGCCAGATGTTCGAGATCGCAATTCAGGCCGCCATCGGCTCCAAGGTCGTCGCGCGCGAGAACATCTCGGCGCTGCGCAAGAACGTCACGGCCAAGTGCTACGGCGGCGATATCACCCGTAAGCGCAAGCTCCTCGAAAAGCAAAAAGAGGGCAAGAAGCGCATGAAACAGATCGGCAGCGTGGAAATCCCACAGGAAGCATTCCTCGCCGTCTTGAAGGTGGACTGACGAGTGTCGAAAAAGATCTACAAAGAATACGGGACCGCGGTAGCGATCGCAGTGTCCGTGGCTTTGTTGATCCGCTTCTACGTCGTCGAGGCCTACCGGATCCCCAACGCCGCCATGCGGCCCACGGTTGAGCCAGGAGATACGATTTTCGTCAACAAGTTCGAGCGCGAGCCCAAGCTCGGGGACGTCGTGATCTTTTCGCCGGTCATGGATCCCGGCC
>FTBH01000040.1_pt1 | contig 14078 bp, 11 predicted proteins | sample 1639321 | NCBI WGS metagenome assembly FTBH01 (sample SAMEA3914864, study PRJEB12502) | metagenome | biome: forest; material: soil | place: USA | collected 2012-03-12 | depth 0.3 m
GCGAGCAAGAAGTTCCGCGAAGCCGATTACGACACGCATTTTCTTGAAGAGTTCCTGCCTAAATACGAGTAAAATTAATAGGTTGTGAAAAAACCTGACTCCGACCCGACCGGCACTGGAACTGCCACCAGCACATCCGTGGATCTGGGCGACGATCTTCTCAGCGAGAAGACGCGCGTCCTGTCCTCTGATGCCGCGCCCGCGAAAGAAAACTCGAAGTCCGCCGATGAGCGGGTGCGCGACGCGGAGATCCTGGTGCGCGAGGGGTTCGTCGAGGACGCCAAGCATTCGCTTCATCGGGTGATCTTGGAGGACCCCGGTCATGTCGGCGCGCGCAAGCAGCTCGAGCGCATCCATGAGCTCGAGCTCAAGCAGATCTTCAACACTTCGCCGAACGAGGACACCGGGGTTTCGCGCGGGCGCACGCAGGTCGATCTGCTCATCCAAAAGCTCGATGAGGACCTCGGGCTCGAGCTGGGCGACGACCGCCCGGAGCTTTCGCTCTTCAAAGACGTGGTTTTCACGGCCGACTCCGCGGATCTGCGCGAGCTTTCGGCGATCGACAAGATCGATCTGGGCATCGCTTTTCTCGAGATGAGCCTCCATGACCAGGCCGTTCCGCATCTGCAGTCGGCTTGCCGCGCGCTGATGGTTTCGCAGGCCGAGCCCGCGCGGCTCATCGAGGCGACGGCGCTTCTCGCGTTCGCGCTGCTGCTTTCGGGGCAGCCCATGGATGCAAGCGTCATGCTTGAGCCGATCCTACGCGATACGGAGATCGAGCATGCGTCCAAGCTGGACCTGCTCTATCTCATGGGCCGCGCGCACGAGGCGCTCAAGATGGAGGAGGCCGCGCAGCAGTGGTACCGGCAGGCCTGCCAGATTGATCCTAAGTACAGGGACGTCGAGGAGCGACTACGAAAAAGAACCCGTTCCTGATCTTCATCGCGGCGATCGCACTGATGGTGACGGGCGTGATCCTGTTCATCCAGAGCGCCTATTTCGCCTCGACGCTCAAGGGGATTATCGCCCGCTACGTTCCCAAGGAATCGGGAATCGAGGCCGATTTCACGGATCTTTCGGTGCATTTCCTGCCGCCCGGCCTCTCGGTGCGCAATCCGCGCATCCATATCCGGCGCGAGAACTTCCTCAAGCTCCCGCCCGACAGCTCCGTGCAGGCGGATCGCATCGACTTCAAGTTCCTGCCGCTCCAGATGTTCTCCGGGCACGTGCGCGTGAGCGAGGTCGGCATCGTCCGCGGCAACGTGAGGCTGTCCCTGGCGCCGCGGGAAGGCGAGAAACCCAAAAAGCGCTCCGGGCCGCTCAAGATCCGTTGGGACGAGCTGCTTCAGGTGCGGGCCGACGCGTTCTCGCTTCAAGACACGAGGGTGCACATCGAAGGCCTGCCGGACGTCGGCTCCAACGACCTGACGATCCCGTATCTCAAGCTCGGGCAGTGGAAAGGGGACGGGCTGCTCGGATACGAGCTGCTCGTCGAGCTCAACGGGATCCAGGGCGACCTCGTCACCAAGTTCCCCTACCTCGCGTCCATCTGGCGCACCAGCGCGACCGCCCACCTCAACTCGCAGTCCGTCGATCTCGACACGCTCACGGTCATCGGCGACGGCTTTGACGCCAACGCCTCCGGCAAGATCCGCGGCAACGTGCTCGAGAGAACCGGGCTCTCGCTGGAGGGCAATCTCAATCTCAACGGCGACATCGGCAAGATCATGGCCGTCGTCGCGCCGGAGATGAGGAAGAAGTTCGACGCCTCCGGAAGCTTCGCCTATCTCGGCAAGATCAAGGCCGATGACCTGACCCGCGTCTCGCAGACTTTCAAGGCCGAGGGCCGGCTCACGGGAAGGAGCCTCATCTACCGCGAGTGGAAGTTCGACGAGCTGGAGCTCGAAGGAGGCTACAACGCCGGGCCGAGCGGCGGGGAGTTGAAGCTCGCCAAGGCCGTCGTCACGAGCAAGGAGACCGAGCGCGAGCTCGGAAGGCGCGCGGGCGGCGGCGGCAAGATCAGCATTGGCGCGTTCACGCTCCCGATCGGGTCCAAGTCCGGCGCGCCCGTGCAGATCCCGCTGACTTTCGAGCGCGCGCATATCCATTGGCTGGCGGCGCCCGCCCTCAAGAAAGTCTATCCGCTCGACCTCCGGCTGACGGGCCCCGTGGCGCTCGACTATTACCCCAGCTTCGAGAATACCCGAAAATGGGCGCTCAAGGCCAAGCTCGGACTCGCCGTCGAGAACTTCGGCCTCGACAACCAGCACCTCGGAAAGAGCAAGCCCCTCCATCGGGTCCTCAAGATCCCCAAATTCCGCCTCGACGGCTCGGTGCTCGCCAACGGCGATGCCGTCATGCCGCAGGATCTTGTCGTGAGCATCGAGACGACCCGGATCCAGCTGGGCGGAAAGATCGACTACAAAGCGGGCTTCGATCTCACCGGCGTCGGCGTCGTCAAGCTCGATGAAATCGGCGAGATCGCCGAGAACGAGATCAAAGGCAACGGAACGCTCTCCGCTCATATCCACGGCCCTGGCGCCCGCGTGATCCTCGACTTCGACACCAACCTCCAGGACGCCTCTTACCTGCACATGAATCTCGGCGATCTCCGCGGGCGGATCACCTGGGACGACGATCCCAACAAGCTGCTCTTCACCGGACTTCATCTGGCCAAGGGCAAGACGCAATATCACGGCGGCGGCAAGATCGATCTCGACGGCGACGGGCCCGGCACGATCGACATGAACGTCGATATCGACAAGGGCGACATCCAGGACCTCATTCAGGTCCTTGATCATATGGTCAAGGACATCAGCTGGTTTCCGCGCTCGCTCAACGGCGACGTCCGCGGCAAGGTCTCGATCGGCGGCGAGGTCAACCTGTCTGGCCTCAAAGTCGCGGCGGATCTCGCGGGGGAGCGCTGGGAGTATCTGGGCGAGCGCGTCCGGAACCTTTCGCTCAAGGGCGGTTACGACCGCGGCAAATACTATCTCGCCGACGTCCAGGCGATCAAGCGCTCGGGGGGCTTCTCCGGACGCATCTCCTTCGACGCCAACCGCAAGTTCGACTGGGCCTTTCAGACGGACGCCTTCCAGGTCAGCGACCTGGACCACGTCTCGCGCCTGGACATCCCGCTTCGTGGCAAGCTGTCGGTCACGAGCACGGGATCCGGCGCGGAGCACGTGACTTCAAACACCTCGATCGTCGCGAGCGAGGTGGCGCTGCGAGGCCGGCCCATGCCTTCGAGCGAGCTGACGATCAAGAGCGAAAACGGCGTGCTTCGGGTCTCCGGCAGCGCGATGGGCGGCCAAGGAAGCGGCGAGCTTCTCTATGACTTCAAGCCAGGCGGCGAGAGCACGCTCAAGGGCGAGCTCAAGCAGTTCGACTTCACTCCGGCGATCCTGCTCTTCAATCCTTCGCTTCTCCACGACGGCGCGCTGGCGGGAGTGGTCTCGGGCGCGGTCAACCTCAAGTTCCGCTCCGGCGCCGTCGAGCGCGCGAACGGCAGCCTTTCGGTCTCGGAGTACCTGCTCGCCAAGTCGGGCACGCGCTTCCACCTCCTGCATCCGGTTTCGGCGGCTTTCAAGAACGGCGACTTCGTCCTGGATGACCTGGCGCTCGCGGGTCCGAGCGGCGTCGCGCGCTTCTCGCTTCGCGGAGCCAACGCCAATCTCGAGGGCGCCGTCTCCGGCGATCTGGACGTGTCGATCGTCGAGTTCGTGACCTCGACCATTCCGCGCGCCTCGGGCCTCGCGCACCTGAATTACGAGATCGGCGGCCCCGCTCGCGAGCCGCTCATCAGCGGCCGGACCGAGATGGACGGGGCGACGGCCGAGATCGCCTCGATCGAATCGCCGCTTGAGAACATCACGGGGACGGTCCAGCTCCGCCAGAACGTGATTACCGTCAATCGCCTCGAATGCGATCTCGCCGGCGGGCGTGCCTCGGCCGAGGGCACGATCAAGGTCTTCGCGGACCGCTTTCCGGAGATCGCTCTCAAAGGCAATCTGGGCGGCAACAAGATCAAGGTGTTTCCCTTCCAATACGCCAAGACTCGCGGCACGCTCGCGCTCCATGGCAACGACATTCCCTATCTGATCGACGGCAACGTCCTCGTCGAGTCGGCGCTCATCACCGAAAAGGTCTTCCAGAAGCGGCAAGGCGACGGCCTGAAGGTCGTGCAGTACGCCCCCGCGCCGACGTCGCGGACCGAGAGCACCTATCCCAAATTCAAGCTCAACATCGACGCGCAAGCCGAGCGCGGCGTGCTGATCAAGAACGATCTATTCGTCGCTGAAGCCAAGGGGCAGGTCAAGCTGGTCAACACGCTCGAGGCGCCGCGCGTGCTGGGTACGGCCGAGTTCCTGCCGGGGAGCAAGCTCGTGTTCAAGGACCGCGAGTTTCTGATCCAATCCGCGTCGGGGACTTTCGATAGCCCGACGGTGATCAACCCGCTTTTCAACATGACTGCCACGACCGACGTCAACGGCACCAAGATTCAGCTCTACGCGGCGGGCCGGTTGAACAACTGGAAACCCGATCTGTCCTCCAATCCGCCGATGCCCGAGCCCGAGATTCTCTCGCTTCTGGCGACGGGCCTGACCTCCAACGAGGCGCGGAAGTTCAGCGCCGGCGATCGAAGCGTCGTCGAGCAAGGCGAAGCCGCCTCGCTCCTGCTCAACTCCCTCGACTTCAATCGCGAGGTGCAGAACAAGACGGGCTTCCAGATCCAGCTCGACGAGTCGGTCAACAACCAACAAGGCACGAGCGCGTTCAGGCCGCAGACCTCCAACGAGAGCGCGGCGGCGCCGAAGATCGTCATCCGCAAGCAGATCGGCGAGCGTATCGGCCTTTCGGCCGGCAGCACGGTCGGCGTCGGCACCAACACGCAGAAGGAAGTGAACGCCGAGTTCAGGCTCAACCAAGGCCTCTCCGTGATCGGGGTCTGGGATAACTACGAAGCCATCGACACGCAGGATCGCACGTCCATGGGCCTCGACCTCAAGTGGCAGAAACGGTTCAAATGAGCGGAACTTCGCTGAAGTGCCGCATCGCCGCCCTTCTTCTGGCACTGGGGCTCCTGGCTCCGCCTGCGCGCGCCGCACCGGCCGCTCCCGCGGTGCTCGAGGTCGATCGAGTCGAGATCACGGGCGTGACCGTTTTTCAGCCGGCGGAGATCCAGTCGAGCGTCGAGATCGCGCCGGGTGATCGCCTTGAGCGGACCAAGATCCTGCGCACTTCCGAAAATCTCCAGGCTTTCTACCGAGTCCACGGCTACGAGGAAGTATCCATCAAGAGCCGTCTCGTTCGCCATAAGACCGAGAGCGGCGCTTTCGAGGACGTGCTCGAGTTCAGCGTCGTCGAAGGGCGTCCCACCCGAGTCAAGTCCGTCCATTTCGTCTCGGACGGTGCGAAGGACGACGTGTTCCGTGAGTCCTGGACCAAGCTGACCGAAGGCCTGTCCTCCAAGCTGGGCGTCGTCCCCGGCGACGTGCTCGATCAGGAAAAGCTCGGCGCAGGCAAGCGCGCCGTTCAGGATCAGCTCGCGTCCGAGGAGTTCATCGGCGCGAAGGTGGCCGAGATCCGCGCGATCCCCGTTGATTCGCCGCCGGCCGACGTCGCGTCCGCCTTCAAGGGCGATAATCGCTGGGTCGATCTCGAGGTTCATATCAACCTGGGCGATCGGGTGACCTTCGGCTTTCGAGGCAATCAGGCCTATACGAACATCCAGCTGCAGGGGCTCATCGACGATCTCCGCCTGGTCGGCTTCGGCAAGGATTACATCGGCGCCATCCGCAACCGCATCGCCGACGAGTACCGCTCCGACGGCTACGCCCAGGTCAAAGTGACGCCGTACACCGTCGAGAAGCAGGGGGCTCGCCGCGAGCGGCACATCACCTACGTGATCGAGGAAGGGCCGAGGGTGCGAATCCAATCGGTGGACTTCGACGGCAACCTCGTCTTCTCCAACGACGAGCTCCGCAAGCAGTTCTTCGCGCGCGCGACGCCTCTCGTGCAGCAGAATTACTACTCCCAGAAAGACGTGCAGCGCGCCTCCGAGCTCGTGGTGGAGTGGATCAAGTCCCAGGGCTATCTCTTCGCCAAGCTCGTCATCGTCAACAGCGTCTTCTCACCCAAAAAGATCGGCAAGCCCGAGGGCGCCGAGGTCAGGCTCGTCGTCTACATCTACGAAGGCGAGCAGACCAAGGTCAACACGATCTCCATCATCGGCGCCAAGGCGATCCCGGCGAACGAGATCCGCTCGATCCTGCAGATCTCCGAAGGCAAGCCGCTCAACCTCTTCGCCTTCAGCGAAGGGATCGAGACGCTCAAGTCACTCTATCGCTCCAAGGGTTACCTGGACATCAAGCTGCAGAACGAGGGAGGCGACCAGATCATCGTCTACTCGGACGAGAACCGCACCGCCGATATCGCGCTCGAGGTGGTCGAGGGAACCCAGTACCGCGTGAGCCAGATCGTCATCGAAGGGCTCGCGCAGACGCACGAGGACGTCGTCACGCGCGAGCTTCAGTTCAAGCCCGGCGACTTGCTCGAGGAGCCCAAGGTGATCGAGAGCGAGACGCGGCTGCGTCGCCTCGGGATCTTCTCGCTGGTCACTTTCCGCAGCATCGACGATCCGGAAAAGCCGGGTTTCAAGATCATCAAGATCTCGCTGCAGGAGGGGACTCCCGGAGTCGTCGCCGGCGGCTTCGGTTTCCGGAACGACCTGGGGCCCCGCGCTTTCGGCCAGGTCGAGTACACCAACCTTTGGGGCAAGAACCACACGGTCGGCTTCACGCTGGCGGCGAACCGGCGGCTCGAGGACTTCCGCTTCGTCGAGTTCCAAGGGCAGATCGGCTATCTGTATCCTTACTTCTTCCTCACTGAGCTGCTCTTCAGGCCCACGCTCACGCTGAGCCGCACGCAATACGCTGCGTTCGACGCGGATAACCTGGCCGGCGCGCTGACCTGGGAGCGCCGTCTCTGGTCGGAGCCGCTGATCACCGGACTTTTCACGGCGAGCATGGAGCAGATCCGCCAGTTCAACGCGCCCACCGACATCGACAACCAGAACCTGCTCATCGGCTCGATCACTCCGGCCCTGCGCTTCGATACGCGCGACCAGCCGCTCAGCCCGAGCAAGGGATTGTTCGCGCAGGCTTCGTACGAGATCGCGCTGCCGCAGCTGTCCAAGACGCGCGTGAACGACGTCGACTATACGGTCGCGTACACCAAGTTCCAGTTCCGTTCGGATTACTTCGTCCCGATCTTCAGGAGCGGTGTCTGGTACTCGAGCTTCCGTACCGGTTACGAGCGAAACCTCGTGCAGCCGATCTACGACCCGACGCTGGGCGATTACGATCCCAAGGTCGGCACGATCCCGCTCGTCAAGCAATTCGCCCTCGGCGGCGCCGGGAGCTTGCGCGGTTTCAAGGAGCAGGAGCTCAACTACCAGTCCAAAGCCATCCACGGAACGCTCACGTTCGTGAACTACCGCACGCAGATCGACGTGCCGTTCGCCGGCGCGCTTCGCTTCGGCCCGTTCTTGGATGCCGCCAATCTGCAGGTCGATACGTTCTCGTTCGGAAATCTCCGCTACGGGACGGGAATGGGCTTTCACTATCCGACGCCGGTCGGCCCGGTGAACCTGGACTGGGGCTTCAAGATCGACCCGCGCCCCGGCGAGGACCCGTACCGGTTTTATTTTTCGATCGGCGTGATTTGAGGGGGCGCTTCTGCGGCGGGCGGTGCAGAGCGCGGGGCGGGTGAGGTGGTCCTCGCGGCGGGTGTGCCGGAGGGTTAGTGGATTTCGCATGAGAAGCGATGAGGTGACATAAGTATAGCCAGAATGTTCTTGGAGGGGTTTCTTTCGTTTTCTCACTTTCCATTCCCTTCCTGAGCTTGCAAGGAGCCTCCGAGAACTCGTGATACAGGCCTCGTATGAATTTGAAATCCATGTCGGACGAAGCCCTGCTCAAAGAAACCAAGCACGCAGTCGAGATCGAACGCGAGTCGACACTTGCGGTTTTGCATCGCATCCGCGAGGTCGAGCGGCGGCAGTTGCACCTCATTTCCCACGATAGCCTTCATGACTACTGCGTAGAAGAGTTGGGTTAGGACAAAATTTCCGCGCATCTCCGGATCAGCGCCATGCGATTGCTGCGTGAGTTGCCCGAGATCGAGGATCGAGTTGAGTCGGGGAGCCTGAGTCTGTCAGTCTTGGCTAATGCTCAGAGCTTCTTCCGAAAGGAGGAGATCTCTTCGCTTGCGGAGAAGCGCGAGATCCTGGAGGTTATCAATGGCCTTTCGACCCGCGATGCGCAACGCGAGCTGATGGATCGTGCTGAAGTTCCTGAGAAGCACCTCCCCGAGCGAGTTAGGCCGATTTCGAAAACGCACTCCGAAGTGCGCCTAGTCGTCGACGACACACTCCTCGAGCAGCTGAAACAGCTCCAGGATCTCCTCGCCCATTCGCACCCAGGAGCGAATCTCAAAGACGTCATCGAATACGCCGTCCAAATGGCGATATCGAAGAAGACGCCAAAAAAACCTCAATCAAATCAGGTCGCGGATCCGGCGCAAAACCTGACCGAGGTCAAACGTTTGGTCTGGCATCGCGATGGGGGAAAGTGTGGCTATGTCGCACCCACTGGCCAGAAATGCGGGAGTAGACACGGGCTCGAATACGATCATATTTTGGCGAAAGCACTAGGTGGCTTGGATCTCGTCGATAACCTTAGGCTCCGGTGTCGGGCACGCAACCGGCGCGAGGCGATTCGGACTTTTGGCGCACAGAAGATCGCCGAGTATGTGCCGGCGATGAGATAGTCCGGTGGGATTGCCTCAGTTCTCCATCGCGTACAGGAAGTACTCGGGGGCCAGGAATAAAACCGAGTCGACTTCCCATTCCGGATAGACAGAAGTCTTTCTTGGGCAAAAGATGGTTCCAATCATCTCGCCGGGATTCGGTACGCGGTCGGCGCATTGTCGGTCGATTTTGTCGTATGGAACGGACGCGACGAGGAAGCGTGCGGGTCGGTACGGGTCATTTGGGGTGGCTGGAATAGTGGTTTCGGATGGACCGCTGTGATAGCCGGCCGCGACGGCGGGCGAAAGCGACCAGGAAACAAGCGGACTGACTGTGCGTCGGCCGATGCGCGGGTCCTCGAAGTAGATGGTTCCGACCGTTTGCAGGCCGGATAGCTTTTCGATGAATGTCGTAGGAGCGAGGTCCTTCCAGGAGATCCCGGGAACCCCTTCGGGATCAATGCTCGCGGATTTCGGGGCGGATTGGATTTTGAGACCTGTGTATTGGTTCACAGGTCCTTTCATGGGACCTGCCAAATCCACGTACTCCTTGAGCTGCTGCAAAAGCTCGCGCATGGAGCAGTCCCCGTTGCCGCAGAAGCGGCTACCATCCGCTTGGAGGTGAAGCAGAGCGGCTGTGGCGGGAGCTCGGTCCCGGGTCGATTCGCCACGGAAGATCATGACTCGGTCTTTGCGGCAGTTCGGAAGGGAGATATCGCACTCGTTCAAGTGGCAAACGGCGGTTTCACCCTCGACTGGCTCGGGCGCGGAGCCGCACTTCGTTTTCCAGGCCTTCGCCCACTCGGCGACTTTCTGGGGCGCCCAAGGGGTCGTGTTCGAGAGCTTTTTCAGGGATTCATCTATGGCTCGATTATCGTCGAAGTCCTGAGGGGTTCGCGAATAGGCGGGGCTGCGATATGGCAATGAAGAGCAGCCGGAAGCAAAAGCAACCGCCACGACCAGAAAGAGGAAGTGTTGCATGTGATCAGTATAACATGCCCATTGTTGAGGTCATTTGACGCGCGGTAATGCCAAAAGCAGGTCACCACCTATTGGAGTCGCTTCTCCATCACCAGGTCCACGCGCTTGAACTTGGGATGCTGCCCCTTGAAAACTTCGCGGAACCCGAGCTTCTCGTAGAGCCGCAAGGCGGGCGTGAGCGCGGTGTTGGTCGTGAGGCGGACGTGAGTCGCGCCCTTCTCGCGCGCTCGGCGGAGGATCTCCTGTGAGAGCAGCTCGCCGATACCTTGCCCTTTGGCTTTGTCGGAGACGGCGAGCTTGGCGAGCTCGAAGACGCCTCCGTCCTCGGCCGCAAGCCCGTCGCGCAAGAGCGCGCAGGTGCCGACGATCTCGCCGCCCAGCTCGGCGAAAACGATGTCGCCGCCCAGGCCGATGATCTCGGACTCGGGGTCCTTGAAATATCGGTGGTCATGCTCCTCCATCTCGAAGTATCGCTCGATCCACTCGCGATTGAGTTTTTCGAACGAGCTCCGGAGACTCGGTTTGTAATCGACGATGCGGACGGCGCTTTTGCGTTCGCGCGCGGCGGTCTCGCGGCTCGCGCGAAGGTCCTTCACGCGTTGGAGAAACGGCGTCCTCTCGAGCTTCTGCTCGATGAGCGCGAGCGTCTCGAGAAACCGCGGATCCGTCTCGTCGAGCACGTGCCGGACTCCGGCGCGAATCTCCTGCCACGCGGGCTCGAGCTTGCGGCCGAGCTGGCGGCCTTTGGGCGTGAGCGAGAGAAGTTTCGCGCGCGCGTCCTTGGCGTGAGGGCGCACCGCGAGCAGCTTGGCGCCCGCCATCTCCTTGGCCAGCAGGCTGACGTGTGGATGGGTGAGGTTGAGGGCGGTGGCCGCGGCAGTCACCGAGACGTCTTTTCCGGAATAAAGGAGCGAAAAAAGTGGAAACCAGCGCGGCTCGAAGTCGATCCCCTGTTCGGCGTAGAGATCCTTGACCTCGCTCATGAAGGATTCGCCCAGTCTCTTGAGCCGGCTGCCAAGGGCGAGCTCTCCGATTTGCTTGAAATAATCCATAGTTACCTCGGTCGACTTCGTGGTCGCCGCTTGTGCGATTTCGTAAAACCAGATACGTAAGAACTTACGTAACTAATTGTGCAAATCACGTCAAGCGCGAGTGGTTTTCGATCGAAAACGCCTCGTTTTCCCGCTGTTTCGGGAGTTCCCCGTTGACTTCACCGGATGCGTCCTGTAACTCCGGACTCCTATGTTGCAGCAAAAGTCTTATCAGGCAAAACAGTCCGGCCCTCATTACTTCGAGCCGAAAGGCCCGAACGCTCCCAAGTGGTACATCGTCGATGCTAAGGACCAGGTCGTTGGACGACTGGCCACGATCATCGCGCGCGTGCTCATCGGAAAGCACAAGCCCACCTTCACTCGTCACGCGGATACCGGTGACTTCGTCGTCGTTCTGAACGCCGACAAGGTCGTCTTCACCCGCAACAAGTGGAACGACAAGGAGTACATCGATCACTCCGGTTACATCGGCGGCATCAAGATCAAGACCGCCAAGGACATGCTCGCGCGCCATCCCGAAGAGATCCTTCGCCGCGCCGTGTGGGGCATGACCAACAAGACCAGCCTCGCTCGTCACCAGATGAAGAAGCTGAAGCTCTACACCGGAGCCGAACATCCTCATAAGGCCCAGAACCCGCAGCCGCTTCCGGCCGCCGTCGTTCGTCGCACGGTTCTCTCCGGCGATAAGAAGAAATCCAAATAATTTTGCTTGCGGCAGCTCCCGTACGGGAGCGTTGCTGTGAGCTTTAAAAAGGAATTAGGGAATAAATGGAAAAGCAACTTCACCGTACTGGCAAACGTAAGAACGCGATCGCTCGCGTCTATCTCCGTCCCCGCGCTGGCGAGACGGGCGTTATCCGCGTCAACGACCGTAGCTTCGAAGACTACTTTCCGCGTCCGACCTCGCGCCTGATCATCATGCAGGTGCTTGAGCTGACCTCCACCGTGGGCCGTTTTGACATCTACGTCAACGTCCGCGGCGGCGGCCTCTCCGGTCAGGCAGGCGCCGTCAAGCACGGCATCTCCCGCGCTCTTCTCGAAGTCGATCCGGCGTACCGCCCGGTCCTCAAGAAGGCCGGCCACCTCACTCGCGACTCGCGCGAAGTCGAGCGTAAGAAGTACGGCCTGGCCGGCGCTCGCCGCCGCTACCAGTACTCCAAGCGTTAATCTCGCTTCGTACTGCGAACCAAAATTCGAACGCCCGGTTGGAGCTTCCAGCCGGGCGTTTTTTTTCGCGCTCGTGGAGTCGGTGCGACTCCAAGTGGGGCCATCTCATCCTGGTCTTTATTCTTCTTGTGTTTAAATCGCAGCTCGCGCCGAAGGCGCCAGGTATCGTTCTTGCTTAGCGTTGGCCGCTTCACAGCAAACCATTTGGGGAATTTATGAGAAAGATCCTGTCAGCCCTGTTCGTTTTGTCTTTGATGTCTGCATTTCCGGCTTCGGTCCATGCGATGGGAAAACCGGCTCCGAAAAATACTTGGGTCTGCTACCTGCCCGCGGGAGAGCGCTGTTCGTGGCAGACTGCGACCTGCATTCCCAATGAGATCGGTTGCAGAGATCGGCAAGAATACAAATGCGACAATACCTATCATTATTCGGAATACACCACGACCCGCGCCGAAGCCGATAAGCAAGCCCGGGCCGTCTGCCTGAAGGACTCGCAGGATCCCGGCCGCTATTGTCACGCGCAGCCGACTTGCAGGTTCAACGACTGAGCTCCGAGTCGGAGAGGCGTGCCCTAAGCCACCTTCTTCGGCGACGGCGGTTTCTTCTGGGCTTCGGCCTCGTAGGCCAGCGCCATGCACTCGACCGCGCGCCCGTACTCGTGCGCGGCCTTGATATGCTCGGCGTGCACGAGCTCGTTCTTCGCGCTGGGCTTATGGAGCGCCTCGAGATGCCGGCGCGCTCGCGAAAGGTAGCGGGTCATCTCGGCGGGCATCTGCTTGAAACCGGGAGGCAACGTGCGCTCGAGCGAGGTCAATAGATCCGCCGTCGTGTCGGCGCGCTCGTGCAGGCCGTATTCCTCGGGCTCGGCGCCTTCGAGAAAAGGCAGTTCGCTCAGGCGATCTTCGAACCAGGCGAGCTTGGCCTCATGCCAGAGCGCGCGGGCCAGGTGCTTGGTTGTCCGCGCCCAGCGCTCAGCCGCAAGCCGGTCGCCGTCTCGATGGCAACGAAACGCATGGCGATACGTAGCGGCCACCTCGTCGGCATTGACCCCGGCAATCGGCCGGCGATCCCAGAAGTGGGTGACGCCCGTTTCAATGACCGTATTGTAGGCCTTGCGCAGCTCGTGCTCGGCGTTCTCGGGACCATGGTAGTGCTGCTTTTCTTGGGGTGCCGCCATTTTTTTGACCCTCCGAGCGGGCGAGCTTCGGCCGCTCGCGTTCGCTTCCTTAAATCTGTGCAAACCGGATACCTGTGCGAAAATAGATAGATCACCCTATGGTCTGGACCACTTATAAGGAACGGGTCAAACGCCTTTCGCAGCGGATCGTCGACGCGCAGAAACCTATTCGGGTTCTCGATTCGATCAAATGGGATCCGGGCGTCGAGGCTGAGCTCAAGAAGAGCAAGTTCAAGCACATGCCCAAGCTCGGGCCTGAGTATTTCGCCAAGATCGACCTGGGCTTCGATCCCCAGGCCAAGCAGGAAGAGCTCGCGGGCCTGATCACGGATATCCGGACGACGCTCGGTGAGGACGACCAGATCGGGCGCCTGCTTACGCAGATCGCCGAGCAATACATCGACGTCGTTCATATGCTCCTGAACCGCGGCAAGCGCGAGTTTTGGGAGTACAGCCGCAAGCTCTACGGCTCGCCCAAGGACAAGTTTTACGACGGCGATAACTCCGTGCTCGACCTCGGCAAGCTTCTCTACAGCATCCTCAATGGCTTCGACGATTCGATGCTGGGTCCGGTCTATCCGGAGGAACTCAGCGCGCAGGAAGTCGTCGATGCGCTCAATCTGCGATTTAAAGGCTATTTTCTCGACTGCGACGTCGAAGCGAAGATCTCCGACGGCATCCTGGCCGACGCCGCGGCCGGCGGCGATACGGTCAAGATCCGGCACGGCCGCCAGTTCAGCACGCGTGATATCGATATCCTCGAAGTGCACGAGGGTTGGGTCCATGTGGGCACGACCCAGAACGGCAATCAGCAGCACGTCGCCAAGTGGCTATCCAAAGGCCCGCCTCGTTGCTCGGCCACGCAAGAGGGATTGGCCGTCATTATGGAA
>FTBH01000086.1_pt1 | contig 13622 bp, 13 predicted proteins | sample 1639321 | NCBI WGS metagenome assembly FTBH01 (sample SAMEA3914864, study PRJEB12502) | metagenome | biome: forest; material: soil | place: USA | collected 2012-03-12 | depth 0.3 m
AACTTGCTGTGTCGGCATGAAAATGCTCCCCCCGCATTTAACCCTAACCTTCAAAAAGGAAACTCCAACTATGAAAACGAAAGCCGCAGTTCCGTTTCTCGCCGCAGTGATCGGTCTTCTGAGCATCGCCTCCGCGCACGCGGATCAGCGCGTCAACGTCAACTGTAGCAGCCACGATGACCGCTATGAGCGCTGCTACGTGGGCGGAGACATCCGGGATGTGCGCCTCTATCGGCAGAACTCCAACTCTGCCTGCATCGAAGGCCGCAGCTGGGGCTACGATCGCGACAGCATCTGGGTCGACCGCGGTTGCCGCGGTGAGTTCGAAGTTCGCCTCAGCAATGGCGGCGGTCACGGCGGTGGACACGGCGGCGGCCGTCCCCGCTATGCCACTCTCGGTCCCGTGAGCATCGGCTCCCAAGGCCAGTCCTACTATTGCCCTAACCAGTATCAGGGCCTGCCCTTCTCCTACGCCGACATCCAGAACTATAATGGTGCGCAGCAGTCCTATAACGGCTGCTACATCCAGAACAAGTCGGCGAGCTGCAACATCACCTGCTACTACCAGTACTGAGCGCCTTCTCGGCAAACCGCTCGATATACTGACAGCGCCGGCAGAGCTCCTCGACAAGCTTGCCGGCGCGAAATCCTTCGAGCATCTCGCGAGCGCGCTCCGAATCGAGGATCTCGATCAGGGATCGCTCGCGCAGATGACCAAGAGGGATCGCGCCTTCCTTGTCCAGGCAGCAAGGCACCACGGTTCCGTCGACCAGGATCCCGAAGTGGCTCGATAGCCCGTAGCAGCGACCGTGATCGCCGAGCACGGGCAGCTCGAGGCCCGGCCAGGTGAACTCCGTGTCGAAGTGCAGATACAGGCGGCCCTTGAGGCGGTGGCTTTTCTTCTGACGCACGTCCGCGTCCCGAGTCGGGGCAGCGCCGAATCGCTCCTCGATTCGCCTGAGCATCTCGCGATTCTTGAGCCCGGTGCCCCGGGTTTCTTCTAAGTTCCAAAGCCTGAAATTGATGTAGAGCTCCGGCCGCTCCGCGAGCGCGCGCTCGGTCCAGGCGAAGATGCGCTCGAGATAGGGCCCCGGATCCCGATCCGGGAAATTATCGAAAAAACTATGGAGCGAGAAGTTCACCTGACCCATCGCCGGGCTCAATAGAAGCTCAGCCTGCTTCTCGCGAAGAAGCACGCCGTTGGTCACGAAGAAAATCCTGACGCCGCTCTCCTCGCAGATCCCGATCATCTGCTCGAGTTCCGGATGCACGAGCGGGTCTCCCATCAGGTGAAAGCATACCTGCTCGGTGAGCGGCTCGACCTGCTCGATGATCGAGCGAAAGAGTTCGAGCTCCATCAGCTGCTTGGAGCGGATGACCTCAGGGCAAAAGCTGCACTGTAAGTTGCAGATATTGCTGATCTCGATATTGACCTTGGCGAAGCGCTTTCGCATGGCACCCCCACCATGCTATTTGTGGCGGACCGTGTCCAGCTCCACGCTCGTCCACCTCGGCATCCGCGAATTCGCCTTTCCTTCGCCTAAGACGGGGAGCATCGAAGCTCATTCGGGCTACGGCCGCTCGCAGGCCGAGGGACAGCGGATTCATCTCGAGGTCCAGAAGGAACGGGCCGAGACCTGGCCCCGGTACGAGGCCGAGAGCCCGATTGCCCACGAGTTCGAGCGCGGGGGCTACACCTTCAAGATCTCAGGCCGAATGGACGGATTCGTGGGTCCTGACGGGGACGAAGACCCGCCCGCGATCGAAGAGATCAAAGGCACCTTCAACGTCCACGAGCTCGTTCGCAGGCTTCAAGACGCGCAGGGCGAGCACCCCTACTCGCTCCAGCTCAGGACTTATGGCTACTTCTACTGGCTCAAGAACGCCGTTACTCCCCGCCTGACGTTTCATCTCGTTTCGACCCGAAATGGCGAATCGCTCGATCTCGAGATCCCGCTCCAGCTCGAGAACTACCAAAAATGGCTCGACCGCCGCCTCGACGAGCTCGTGCTCGAAGCCCAGCGCGCTGAAGCGCGGGCCCGGCGGCGCGCCAAGATCGCCTCAGACTTCGCGTTTCCTTTCCCCAACCCGCGCCCCGGCCAACTCGAGCTCGTGGGCGCCGTCGAGCAGGCGATGAAGGACAGGCATCGTCTCCTGGTCCAAGCTCCGACGGGCCTCGGCAAGACGGCAGGCATCCTCTATCCTGCACTCAAAGAAGCGCTCGCGCGCGGACAGAGCGTCATCTACGTCACGCCCAAGAACAGCCAGCACGCGGTGGCCGAGGACGCCGTCGAGCGCTTTCAGGAAAATGGCTCCAAGGTCCGGTCCCTCACCATCACCGCCAAAGCCAAGAGCTGCATGAAGGCCGAGCCGCTCTGCAATCCGGATTACTGCGAGTACGCCAAGGACTATTATACCAAGGTCGCTGAGAAAGGCCTTCTCGAAGAGCTCTCCAAGAAGAAGAAACTCAGCTCCCGCACTTTCAAGAAAATGGCCGAGGACCACCAGGTCTGCCCCTTCGAGCTGCAACTCGACGCGGCGGCCGAAGCCGACGTCGTGATCTGCGACTATAACTACGTATTCTCGCCGCGAAGCGCGTTGGGCCGCATCAATTCGGTAAGCATCGGACAAGAAGGCCAGCCCAACTTGGTCGTCGACGAAGCCCATAATCTCGTGGGCCGCGCGATGGACTACTTCTCGCCCGCGCTATCGAGCTTCGTTCTGGAAAAGATGCGTGAGCAGGTCCGCGAGCTGCCGCGCAAGCGCTTCAAAGAAGAGGCCGAAGAGCTTCTCGACGAGTGCCTCGAGGCGATCGCGCGGTGCAAACCCAAAGCAGATGCGGCCGTGTCGACGGGCGCAAAGAGCTCTGGCGCCGCGCGCATCACGCCGCCGACCGAGCTTTTTCTGGAGCAGGACGGAAAGCTCAGGGGCTTTCTCTCGCGCTACCTCGAATCCGACGTCGAGATCCAACCCAAGGACGTGGTGCTCAAGCTCTGCTTCTACTGGGCCGAATTCACGGCGGCGCTTGAGTACGTCGCTGGAGGCGAGCGCGCCGAGTTCTTCACGACCTATCAGCCCAACCCCAGCGGCGGCACCGTGCGCATCACCTGCTGCGACGCCTCGGAGATGCTCAAAGCCTGCTACGACGGCTACGAGAACGTGGTCGCGTTTTCGGCGACGCTCAAGCCCTTCGATTACCACGTCAAGCTCTCCGGATTGCACGCGAGCGACCCCGAGCGGGTCAAGACGGCCGAGTTCGCCTCGCCCTTTGACCGCGCACGACGCAAGCTGCTGCTCATCCCGCAAATCTCGACCAAATACTCCGAGCGCGCGCGAAACTACCCGCGCATCGCCGAGACGATCGCGCGCATCTCGGCGGTGCGGCCGGGCAACTACTTCGCGTTCTTCCCGAGCTTCGAGTTTCTCGAGCGAGTCCTCGAGCAGTTCTCGGCCCCGCCTGGTTTTGCCGTCATCCAGCAGATGCGAGAGATGAAGGCCGCCGAGATCGAGTCCGTGATCGAGCACCTGCGCGCGCGCGAGGTGCCGACGATCGTCTTTGGCGTCCAGGGCGGCGTTTTTTCAGAGGGCGTCGATTATCCCGGCGACACGATCATTGGCGCGTTCATTGTCGGCCCGCCCTTGCCGAGCTTTGATCTGGAGCGCGAGGAGATGCGCGGCTATTACGAGCGAAGCTACCAGCAGGGCTTCGAGTACGCCTACGCGTATCCGGCGATGGCCAAAGCCGTCCAGGCTGCGGGCCGCGTGATCCGCTCGGAGACCGATCGCGGGATCATCGTATTGATGGACAACCGCTTCTTGCAGAAGAGCTACACGCAGTCCATGCCGGCGGATTGGTTCGATCGGTCGCCGCAAGAGCTCGTATCTACCAGTATTCTGAGCGAAGTGGCGGAGTTTTGGGAGCGGACTGAGCCAACTTGACATATCGCGTTATTGAGATATATAAGACCCCGCCCTGGCGCACTCAAAAGGTAAATAAAGGGTAAATATGAAATACGCTTCCGCTCTTCTGGTTTTGGCCGCGTTCCAGCTCACTGCTTGCGACTCAAAAGAGACTGGATCAAACTCGCCCGCCTCGCCTCCTCCTGCTGGCTCCAGCCCTTCCGCGGATAGCAAGAAGCCTGCGGATCAGAGCAAGCCTGCAGCGCCTGTAGCGCCTGCAGCGCCTGGTGCGAGGGCGACTGCTCACGTCCTGCAAATTACCGCTCTCAATTTCTTGATCGGCGGCCTCGAACCCTGCGACGTCAAGGACAAGCAATACCCCTTCTCTGAAAGCGATCGCGGCGTTGAAACCCTGATCTGCCTGAACTCCAAGTCGAAGGTTTATGCAGTCAGCGATTCGGGCACCGTCACGTTCCACGCTATGGATCTCGTCGCCGAGCGAGAAATGGAAGCCGGCACCGGCACTGAGGGATCGGCGTTCGATCTCGGAAAAACCGAGAATCTCAGGTTCTCCGCGAAAAACCCTTACGGATTCACCTACCTCATCATCGGTGAGGTGACTGGCATTGATCCTCAATTGCTTGCCGAGTGGAACGAACAGAATGCCAAATTGGCTGACCTGAGAGCGCAGTATCTTACTGCCCAGCAGAACGGCGAACCCGTTTCCGACGAGCTCATGAAAAAGATCACAGATCTTGAAACCAAGATGAGCGAGCTGTCGAAAAAAATGGAGAGCTCGCGAAAGAAGTCCTGAGTGATGCCTGGCCCGCTGGCGGGGATTCCTCGTCAGCGGACTAGCCCCTTCGCAAAGCCTGCCGCGCCGTTACTTCATGCGCTTAATTCGAGCTCCCCGAAGCGAGACTGCTCCTCCAGGTAATTGTGGAAGTCCCGGCAATTCGACCTGTCTGATTCTTGGCCAGCCGGCCAATCTTTGTACAGTCATGCGTGCATGGGCTTACGGGGCTCAAGCGGCTGCGCTATGTGCAAGCGCTGGACCTCGCGCACCTCCGGCACCCGTTTTGCTCTAATTATCCAGTTGGATGAGGAGCAACACCCTAATCGCGCTGATCAGCGCGGGCATGTCTTTGTTAATAACAGGCGCGCTCGCCTCGAACATGCCCGTGCACATTCACGAGCTCAAAGCCGAGCTCGTGCACCCGGCGAAGCATTCTGCGCCGGAGCCTGCTTTCCATTCGGTTTTCAAGGGCACCATCCTTCCGGAGCCCCTCGGCTACAAGAGCCTGACTCGCGTTGAGTTTCCCCTGGGCAAACCCTACCAGATGCGCGGATTCAAGAAGGACTGGGGCTACCGGGCTCAATTGGACCTGCTCGAGTCAAATCGGCTGAGCGTGATGACCCTCCGATCGGGGCTGGCCCTGAATCCCGATCCAGAGCTCCCGCCTAGCCTGTTGGAAGGCTACCTTGGCGGCGAAAAGCCCACTCCGGCTTCTAAAGAAGAATGGAAAGCGCGCTACGGAGCCGGGAAGAAGCTGTTTTGGAAGCTCATCGATCTCGCCCACAAAACGCAGATGCGTGAGTACGCCAGGCATGGCGTGTCCGACCCCGCACTGGATGCCGAGAACGCCCAGGAGAACGTCTCGAGCTCGCATCGCTCCACCACCGTCCTGGTCTCCGACAAAGGCAAGACGGAAGAGCCCTTCGCCGCTGCTGTCGCCGTTCAGAACATCCACGTGCGCTCCGAAGAATACATTGCCAAGGTCGATCAATACCTCAAAGTAATGAGAGAGAAATACGGCTACGGCGAGAAAGCGCCGCCCGTCGATTACGAGGGCCTCGCCTCAAAGAAGATTCGACCGATGAAGAACTTCGATCTCTTCGAGGCGATGTCCAAAGCTCCGTTTCAGGCCATTCCGCAAACCGCCGATCCGGCCCGCCAGAGCGAGGCCCTGGGTTATCCCGAGGGGCTTCGGGACGGCTTCGAGTTCACCCATCTCGAACAGCTCTTCAAGGTCGTATTGCCCCGAGAATTCGAGAATGACGTCTCGGTCTTGCTTGAACCGATGCATTTGGCGGTCGCCCGCGAGCGACGCAACGAAGGTATTTTTGAGACCTGGGGCGCTTTGCTCCGACTTGCGAAAGAGCTTGAGCGGTCGTTTAATCTCAAACGAGGCGTTCAGATCCGTCTCCTCTGCGACGGAAAACACAAGCCCATCTATAAGCGGATGAAGGCGGTCACCCTCAATGAGAAGAATAGGCCCCTCTACAGCCTCAAACAAAGAAAGCTCCCCGTGAAAGAGCGAACCAAATGGTGGGTCATGGGCATCACGGCGGATCAGATCGAAGCCGTCCTGCGCGCCCTGCCCAGCCTCAGCGCCGATGAGGCTTCGCGGACCCGCGAAGCGCTCGAGGGGATCCTGAATCCTCCCAAGCCCGAGTGAGCGCGGCGGCGATCCAAGACTGGGTAAGCCGCTTCATTTCCTCGAGTCGCGCCGCCGAATCGGTCTGCCAGAGCGTCAGCGCGCCGATCAACATCGCCTGAACCCCGCGTGCGACCCCGTCCAACCGAGCGCGGCTGAGTCGCGCGCCTTCGGGCGAGAAGCCGTTGAGCTCCATCTCGACGATCAGGCCGCGGATCCGCTCCCAGCCGGCGCCGTTGGTGCGAGTGTTCTCCTCCTTGGCTTCGGCGTGGCTCGCGGCGAGGCAGAGAAACGCCAAGAGCGTGGCGGCCTCGTGGGGTTGCGCCTCAGCCCAATCAAAGTGACAATCGATGTACGCCTCGAGCCGCTGCTGGGCATTCGCAGGCTGGGCAAGGCGCGAGGCAAGAGACTCGACTAAGGACTCCGTCGCGCGCGCGAACGCGAGGATCAGCCACTTACCTCGATCCGGAAAATACTTCTGCACGAGTTGCCGGCTCACTCCGGTGCTGCGAGCGATCCGGTCGTACGTGATCGAATCAAACCCTTCGGTGGCGATCAGCCGGATCGTTTCTTCAAGTATCGTATTGCGGGTTCGTTCGCCTTTGGTGGCCATGCGCTCCATCAAAACCTATCGGAATCCCTAGAGTTATCAATAAGCTAATTTTATTTTGACAAACGCCAATTTTATAAATATAACGCACAGCATTAGATCGATTTCGATCTGAATAACGAAAGGAATTTCCCATGCTGACCCCTCGCGTCCTCAGCCCTGCTCTCGTGATCGCCGCTCTCCTCCAGGCCACTCTCTGTGCGGCAAACTCCAGCGTCGACTGCAACGTCCTGGTCCAGATCCCTCCGGCCCAGCCGAGCGGTGACCGCGACACGGACTTCGCAAATACCAAGGTCGTCCTGATGAAAGACTTCAGCGCTCCGGCCAACTCCGACGCCAAAGTCACCTCCATCGTCGATCCGACCAGCAAGCTCGAGTTTCGCGTATTGCCTTCGATCTCAAATGAGCCTGGCCAGCCCGAGCAGCTCATCCTCTCGATCGTCCCTCCAGGCAAGAAGATGGCGCTCGCCCACGTCATCACCGGCCCGGTCCAGTCCAACACCGGGGCGATCCTCTCAACGAGTTTTGGAAAATACACTGCTGCACTGAACTGCCGTTACTAACGGTTCAGGGTCGAGCGACGGGCGAAGCTGCCAAGGATAAGGCGGCGAGTGATGGATTACTATTCGCCCGCGCTCAACGGCCGTACTCGTCGTTTCGCTTCACCCACTCCATCGTGAACTCGAGGCCTTCCTCGGCGCGCCCCTTGGGCACGAGGTCCAGGATCTGGTAGGTCGGATTGAGCACCTCGAGGCCACGCCCCGTGGTGAAGTAGGTGTGATAGACGTCCTGACCATCCCGATAAAAGATGCTGATGCCGGGCGACTCGTCGTCCTCGCCCTCTGAGACGCCGAAGTCGAGGTTGAACTCCGAGCCATGGGACGAAACCCAGTCGAACTCCCAACCCAGACGCTCGCGGTAGGCCTCGATCTCTGCAAGTGGCGCGCGGGAGATCACTTTGAAAGCCACGTCTCGCTGCGGAAGATGATGCTTGAGCGCACCGAACTGATCCGCCCAGAAGGAGCAGCTCTTGCAGCCCTCTCCCCAACCCGGCCCCAACATGAAATGGTAGACGAGGAGCTGGGACTTGTCTCCAAAGAGCGCCGCGAGGGATTTTTCGCCGTCGCGGGTCTTGAAGACGTATTTCTTGTCGAGCTTGACCCACGGAAGCTCGCGCAGCTCCTTCGTCAAGGCATCCCGCTCGCGGGTGAGCGCCTTTTCCTTCACCAAAAGCCTGTCGCGAAGCTCCTGCCATTCTTTCCGGCTGACCGTCTTGTGATCGATGGACATGGTTACTCTCCTACTTTCTAATCGAGCGGTTCGCAATCGTAACCGGTTACCCCTCCGCCAGATCCGTCAATTGACGCCGCCCGATCGCGAGCACCGCGAAAGACACTAGCGCGGCCACGACTGTCGCGGCAAATGCGCCCGAAAACGCGCTCGCGTTGACGATCAGCGGAAACGCGAGCCCCGCCGCGATCATCTTGCCGCTGCTCGAGACGAGGATCGCCGTCGAGTAGAGCGTGTTCTCGCGCTTGAACGAAGGCACCGAGCGGATCAGCAGAAACTGCGCGAGCGCTCCGTAGACGACCTCGCCCAGGGTCAGCGAGAGGATGCCGCAGAAAAGCAGCGGGATCGAATGCGACGAATGCACGCCCAGGAGCACCCCGCCCGCCGTGAGCGTCACGCCGAGCGCGAGGCTCGGCACCACGCGACTGAAGAAGCGCGAGGCGACGACGGCGAGCGCCGCGCAGATGACCGTATTGACGACCATCATGCCCGAGAAGATGCGCAGGCCTTCTTCAGGATAGATCAGCTTGAGCCGGCCCGCGACGCCCGACATGAAGAACTCGTACATGAAGTTCCAACCCGTCAGGATCAGCGTGCAGCCGATGAACGGCCACCACGACGAACCCCGCCCCGGAGCATGCCCCTGCGCCTGAGCCTGCTGCGCGGGCGCGGCGGAAGCCTCGGGCAGGATCTTGCGGCCGATCCCGAAAGCCGCGAGCGAGGTCGCGGCGTCGAACCAGATCATCACGCGCGCGCCGAGGGCGGCCGTGACCGCCGCAAGCCCGTAAGACGCGATCTGGCCCAGGTTATTTACGAAGCGCATCCAGCCGAGCGCTTCCTTATGGTGCTGCCGCTCGACGCTCTTGGTGAGAATCAGGCGCATCGTCGCGTTGATGGCCGTGATCCCCGACTGCGCGACGATGCCGGAGACGAGCAGCGCCGCGTAGCCGAGGTGAAGCGGCAAAAACGCGAGACCCAACGCCGCCGCCAGAAAAGACACGAGCACGGTCGGGCGCAGGCCTACCGCATCGGCCGCCGCACCCGCCAGGAGAGTAGCGACGATGATGCTGCCTTTGACCAGCGACATCGCGAGCGAGCTCTGCGCCGTCGAGTAGTGGCCCTCGACCAGGATCATCGGAAGAAGGCTCACGCCGATCGAGCCCGTCTTGTTGACGAGGCTCGTGATCAGTACGGGGCGGGACTGGGTGAACGCGCTGGGGGTGCGGGCTTGCACCGCTTCAGCTTAGCGGATCAAGGCTCGTTTCGCCAGGCTGGCCCGTCTCGGGCAGGAGCAGCTCAGCGAGCTCGGCGGCGGTCGGGACTGCGGGGAGCTCCTGGCTGATCGCTTTGAGCTCTGCGAAGCGGTCGAGGCCGCGCGCGACGCTCTTGGAGATCGACGCAAAAGGGTTTTGCGGCTGGCTCAGCGCCGTGCTGATGATCAGCTCAGCCAACGGGATTGTGATCGGCACCGGCGCCTGGTCTGCGTCCGAGCAGTAGGACGCGGGAGTCGTGACGAGGACCTTGCGGCAGACCGCGGGGCGGTTCTCATAGACGCTGCACGAATCGCTCGCGTCCAGAAACACGCAACGATTGTCGGTGACCACGCGCTCGGTCCAGGCGGCGTCTTTGCGCTCCCGCGCGGCCTGCTTGCGAAGGCGCGCGTGATCGATCGGGTGGCCGTCCAGCACGAGCTGCGCGAGGAGCTCGCCTTCGTCCTTGCTGATCTCGACTTCGAGATGGCAGCAGGCGCCGCAGCCTTTGGAGCAATTATGCGGAATATGGGCCGCGTTCTTGAGCTCGGCCTCCATCAGCAGATGAACCACCCTCGCGCGCTCCTGGCCGGGAGAGACCGTTTCGAGCTCCTTGCGATAGTCGTCGCTCACCTTCTTGAGATGCTTCAGCAGGCTCTCGTAGTTGGCTTCCGAAAGCCTTTCCTTCATCGAAGAGAGATAGAACTTGAGAAGAGGAGTCTGAACCGGGAGCAAGTCGAGGTCTGCCATCCGGATAGGGTACCATGCGAACGGATCAGGTGAGGAGCTTCTTCCAGCTTTCTTCCTTGAACCCGACCGTTCCCTTTTTGTCGGTCAGCGCGAAGGGGCGCTTGATGAGCTTGCCATGCTTGGACAGGAGGGCGATCGCCTGCTCCTCGGTCATCCCCGCCTTAATTTTGTCGCCGATGCCAAGCTCCCGATACAGCTGGCCCGAGGTATTGAAGAGGTTCTTGAAAGAACCCCCTTCGGCTTTGAGGTAGCCCAGCATCTTCTTGAGCTCGGCGATCGTCGGGGGCTGGTCGACGATGGGGACCCGTTCGTATTTGACCCCCTTCTTCTCCAAAAACTTAAGGGCGTTCTTGCAGGTCGAGCAGCTGGCGTATTCGTACACTTTGAGAGGCATGACCCAAAGTGGAACCGGTTTCGCGGCCTCTTGTCAACCCGGGAGTAGAATAGAAATTAACAATAAAAGCCATTTTAGGCTGCATTTTTGGAAAACAGAGACGACATAAAATTCGGAACACTAATTGCAAATCCGCGGGCTGAGCTTTTCCACTATACGGAGGCTCCAACTTGAAAACCAAAGGCTAACTCATGACACGCACCGCGCTTTCATTTTCCCAAAAGCTATCCAGGCTCCGGGATCGACTCGATGACCCGCAATGGCGACGCTACGGATATCTCCTCTTAGCCGGAAAGGGACTGGGCATCGCGCTCCTCCTCTTCGTAATCGCCGTCGCCCCCCGCATCTTCGCAAGCGGAGTCGCCCTGGCAGACGAAGCGCCGGTCATCAAGGCCATGGACCTCGTCAATCCCCTCAACACGCTTTGGACCTTGATCGCCGCTTTCCTGGTCTTCGGGATGCAAGTCGGTTTCACGATGCTCGAAGCCGGCTTCTGTCGCTCACGCGAGACCGTCAACGTGCTGATGGAATGCGTCGTCGACACCTGCCTCTGCGGGCTGCTCTTCTACGCCATCGGCTTCGCGTTCATGTTCAGCCACGGTAACGGGTTCATCGGCACGCATTGGTTCTTCCTCCAAGACACGCCGGCGACCTATGAGTCGACCGGAGTCGCGTTCCTCGCGTTCTGGCTCTTCCAGTTCGCCTTCGCCGACACCTGCTCGACGATCACCTCGGGCGCCATGATCGGCCGTACTGGGTTTGTGGGCGACCTTCTTTATAGCTTCGCGGTTTCGGGCTTCATCTACCCGATCATCGGCCACTGGGCTTGGGGCCCGGATGGTTTCCTGGCCACGATGGGCACGGCGGACGGCTTCCTGCCCACGCTCGGCACGGGCTTTCACGATTTTGCCGGTTCGACGGTCGTTCATACGATCGGTGGCTTTGTCGCGCTCGCTGGCGCGATCGTGCTCGGGCCGCGCCTCGGACGCAAGTTCAAGCGAGACGGCGGCGAACCGATGACCCCTCACGACCTGACGATCGCGGTGAGCGGCGGCCTCCTGCTCTGGTTCGGCTGGTATGGCTTCAATCCGGGCAGCACCTTGTCCGCGATGGACGCGCAAGGCATCGGCCGCGTCGCCGCCAACACGACGCTCGCGGCTTGCGCCGCTGGCCTGACCGCGATGGCGCTCGCCTACACGCGCTCCCGCAAGTGGGATGTGGGCTTCACGACCAACGGCTTCTTGGCCGGATTGGTCGCGGTCACCGCGCCCTGTTACTGGGTCAGCCCGCTTGGTGCGATTTTGCTCGGCGGGATCGCCGGTATTATCGTCGTCTACGCGACCGAGGCCCTCGAGTGGCTGCGCATCGACGACCCGATCGGCGCGGTCCCGGTCCACGGAATCTGCGGGATCTGGGGTACGCTTTCGCTCGGGCTCTTCGCTTGCGGGCAGTACGGCGCGACCGGACCGCTCGCGGCCGATAACACGGCTCCGCTGCGCGGGCTTTTTTACGGCGGCGGCACGCAGCTTCTTACCGCCCAGTTCATAGGCAGCGCGATCATCACAGTCGCGACCTTCGGGGCGGGCATGGCGGTCATGCTCGCGATCCGCGCGATCGGAATGCTCCGCGTCTCCCAACAGGGCGAGCTCGCGGGCCTTGACCTGCACGAACACGGCATCTCGGCCTATCCCGAATACCTCCTCGTTCCATCGGCCCTGCCCGGCCATAGCCCGCGCGCGGCATCCGACGCAGCTGTCGCGGCGATGGCGAGCTTGACGACTGAGTTCGAGAACCTGAACGAGACGACCGCTCCCGTCATGAATTAAGCGGAACCTGAGTGGGGTCGCCCATGGACGGTGCGGCCCTACTATGAAAAACTCAGGGAATGTCCAGACGTCCGAACTTTCCCCATATCCGCGGCTTCGAGCGCCTGCCGGAAGGCAAGCTCCTCAGCCAACGCGTGGACTTCGATGGTCCGGTCGGAATCGCCTACGAACGCTGCGTCGGCTACACCAAACCCGCGCACACCCATGATCGGATCACGATCTCCTTCCCTCGCGGTTCGAGCCGGTCTTTTATCCGGGTTTTTCCCGAGAAGAAGAAGTTCGACCTCCATGCGGACGTCGCCCATATCATGGCCGTCGATCACTCCCACGAGCAAGGCAGCCGAAGCAGCATCTACGACACCTTCGCGCTCTTCGTGACCGAAGCGCATTACCAAGCGCATCTCCAGGCGGCGGGTTTCAAAGCGAAGGATATCCGCGCTTTCTTGAAGACGACTCAAAAGATTCGCCGGAGCCCGGCTCTCGAAGACGCGGTCAGGCGGTATTTCTTCTGCCGGGTCCTGGAGGAGTCGCCCTCTGAGGCCGAGCTTCGCCACCTCGAGGCGCTCATCCTGACTGAGGTGTTCAGCCTCGCGCGCCAGACTGCCGCCGAGCGGAGCCCGGCTCCGCCCCGCGAGCCGGCGCCCCATGAGCCGTCCGAAGAAACCGCCCTCGTCCGCGCCCTCGAGTTCATCGAAGCGCACCTCTTCGAAGGGCTCGATGTGGCGGCGCTCGTACGATCCTCGCGCGTGAGCCAGGCGACGCTGTTTCGGCTCTTCAAGAAACAGCTCGGCGCCTCGCCACTCGAGTACGTCCGGAACCGCCGGCTCGATGAAGCGCGCGCCCTGCTCAAACGAGGCGATTACCAGGTCAGCGACGTAGGGCTCTTGATCGGTTACGACGATCTGAGCACCTTCTCCAAGGCTTTCAAGAAGCGCTTCGGGAAATCGCCGTCCAGCCTGATCCCTTAATTCCAAAGAACGACCGACAACGCACCAAGTCACACCGGAAGCCATCGTTTCGTCCGGGTTGGCTCACCGCTCCCCACCTGCTATGCTTCGCTCCTCATATGGCAACTCAACGCGAAGCGCTCTATACCCCGGTCAAACCTGACGTCAGTCTTCCTTCTCAAGAAGAAGAGATCCTGAGCTTCTGGGACCGCGAGAA
>FTBH01000167.1_pt1 | contig 13509 bp, 11 predicted proteins | sample 1639321 | NCBI WGS metagenome assembly FTBH01 (sample SAMEA3914864, study PRJEB12502) | metagenome | biome: forest; material: soil | place: USA | collected 2012-03-12 | depth 0.3 m
GGCTTCTTGGCGATGAGGCTCGCCAATCTGCCGTCTTTCTCGCTCGTTTCCTGATAGACGATGATCTGGAAGTCCTTGAACCAGTCTTTCAGCTGGCCGGGCAGAAGCTGGTCTTGATGCGAGCCGGAAGTCTTGGCCGGATCCACGATCGACGCCTGATAGACGACGATCCCGCCCTTCTTGAGGCCCTGCTTGATCTGCTGGATGAGCCTGGGCCGATGGAAGTCGCTGTCGACGATCACGTCGTACGCCTCATGGTCGATGACGTAGTGGTTGAGATCGGCGTTGATGCTGGTGATCTTGATCTTGTTCTCGCGCGCGAGGCGGTTGGCTTTCTGGATGGCGATGTCCGAGAAGTCCACTCCGGCGACGTTGAATCCGTTGCGCGCCAGAAAGACCGCGTTGCGCCCTTCTTCGAGCGGCAGAACGAGCGCGCGGCCGATCGGGAGCATCTGCAGGTGATCCTTGAGAAAGGAGATCGGCTCCTTGCCGGAGACGTACTGCTGGGTCTTGTAGACGGTGTTCCAGCGCTCGCGCTCCTCGTCGGTATCGTCGCCGGTGATCGCCTGAAACGCATTGGGCCCCTTGGTTGACTCGCTGTGATTCGGATCGGTGCAGGCCGAAAGCGAGACCAGTGCGATCCAAGTTAACGTCAATAAGAGAAGAAGGCGCATACTGGGGATTCTATCATGGTACACTCGTTGGCATGATGAATATCCTCCTGTCGCTCGTCTCGGTAGCCTTCGCTTCCCAGTCCTCGCTCTATACTGTCCCGGTCACGACCCAGGCCGGAGCCAAAGGCGATCTTTCGGCGTACAAGGGCAAGGTCCTGCTCGTCGTTAATACGGCCTCTAAGTGCGGCTTCACGCCGCAATACAAGGGGCTGCAGGAGCTTCATGACAAGTATTCGGCCAAGGGCCTCGTGGTGCTTGGATTTCCGAGCAATGACTTCAGGGGACAAGAGCCGGGGTCCAACGAGGAGATCAAGAAGTTCTGCGAGCTGAAATACCACGTCAAGTTTCCCATGTTCGGAAAGGACAAGGTCATCGGGGCCGAGAAGCAGCCGCTCTATCGCGAGCTCGTGGCGGGCGCGGGAACGCACGAGGAAGTCGAATGGAACTTCGAGAAATTCCTGGTCAGCCGCGACGGCAAGGTGATTGGCCGGTTCAAGTCCAAGGTCACTCCCCAGAGCGATGAGCTCGTGAAGGCGGTCGAAGCGGCGCTTTGAGGCGTGTCCGGCGCGACACATCTCCCGGCTGAGTGAGTTGACCAGAGTTTGGACACTCTCAGGCGCTCGAGCGCGAAATAAAAGGCGGTTCGGGCGCGGCATCGAAGTTGCTCTACATCGAAGCATGCAATCCGCCCTGCTTCGAAAATTTCTGGTTCTCGGTCTCACCGTGGTCGCAGCTTCAGCCTGCGGGAAAAGCTCAGGGAGCTCCGCTTCGGCGACGACCACAACGTCTTCGACCTCCTCGAGTGTCACGACGCTGTCGATCTACCCGACCAACACGACGATCGCACCGAGTGCGTCGTTGCAGTTATACGCGAGCGGCGGCACGCAGCCCTACACCTACTCATTGCTCTCCGGCGGCGGTTCACTCAACCCCTACTCGGGGCAGTACATCGCCCCTTCGGCCACGACCAGCGTGGTCGCACAGGTCCGCGACTCAGCCGGCGCAACGGCTTCGGCGTCGATCTACGTCTCGAGCAGCTCGACGACTTCCACGCCCTGCACTCAGCCTGATCTTAAGCTGATGGTTGGCCCTCGCAGTTACGGGTCCATCTCGATTTCCTGCTCGGGAGGCTGCGTTCCGACTCGACCTGATTACAGCGGTACCAGCGAAACCTGCTGGTTCAATCCCGCCGGCTCCTACGGCTACATCTTCGTCTGCTACAATAGCTCGGGCAGCACGATCGACGTCGATCACATCACTTTGAAGTGCTCCCACTGAGAGACGCTCAGCTTCGTTGACTTCGGGCTGATCTGCACGCAGATTGGCCATCATGGTCAGCAAGGTATCGGAAAGGGTCGGTCTGGGTGCAGCGTCGGTGAGCGCTGCGGTTTTGGCGTTCTTTCCCTTGGGCGCAGCGGTATTCAGAGCTGCAAGTCGAAGAGAGCTCCCTCCGATCCCCGCGGACTTCGCGGTTCCGCTCTATGACTTCAAGCCGGAGCCGGGCGAGCGGGCGGTCTTTCCGGTCGCGCTTCTTTTCCTCTTCCTGGCGATCTTCGGCTTCTCCTCTCTATTCCAGCGCGCGGGCGCGAGCTGGCGAAGTCTCCTGGCTCGCGCCGGTCTGGCGTCCCTGGGTGGGTGGATTCTCTTCCTGCTCTTTTGCTTGGTGACTGACAGCCGCCTGGGTTGGGGCTATAACGTGATCTTTCGGGATAACGCGGTTTCGCGCGTCCTGCCAACTTTGGGCTTTGTCGGTGCGACGGCGTGGGCGTGGATCGCTCTGCGATCCGAAGGCCGCGCCAGAGTCTGGCTGATTCGCGCGCTCCAGTTGCTCCGCTACGCGATGGTGGGAGCGATCTTGCTTGCGGGCCTGCTCAGCGAATCCAATCCCTACGTGGGAAACAAGCACTTCGGGGCGGCCTACAACTCGCTGATTCAGGCTTCGATGGGCAAGGTCATCCTGGCGGACCTGACGAACCATTACGGTCTCTATGCGCAGTTTCTCGGGCCGCTGGTCCGATGGGCCGGCGGAGGGGTCTTCGCCTGCTCGCTCGCGTTCGTCCTGCTGGTGGCGGCTTCGATCGCGGCGCTGACCGCCTTTGCAAAGAGGCTCATCCGGTCGAAGCTTTTGCGCGAGATCACTTTGGTCGCGGCGATCTACCTGATTTGCTTCACGGGGTATTACATCACCGGTCGGGACGCTCCAGAGATCGATACTTATGTGCAGTATTTTCCGATTCGCGTGGTCTTTCCGGTTTTCTTGCTCGCGTTTCACGCGCGGTATCTGGCTCGCCCGTCGCGGGCCCTGTTGATCTGGATCTCGGTGTTCTGTTCCGCGGCCGTGCTTTGGAACCTTGATTCGGGTCTTGTGACATGGCTGGCCTGGCCCATGGCTCTGGGTTACGACCGGGCACTCAAGCGCGGAGTCGGCGCGGGTTTGCGGAGCTTCGTTCGGTATCTTGGGGCGAGCGTTGCCTGTCTGGCGGTCGTGTCTTTTGCCTATTGGGTGATCGTGCGGATGTCTTACGGGGTCGGGCCGAATCTCACGCGCATCGCCGATCTGTACAAGCTCTTCTACCAGTACGGCTACTACATGCTACCGATGCGCCTCGTGCAGTGCTGGAACCTGGTTGCTTTGGTCTTGCTTTCGGGCCTCGCACTTTCGGCTGATGCCCTGGGGCGCCGATCAGAGGATCTTCGCGCGCGCTCGGTCTTTCTGCTTGCGGTCCTCGGGTGCGGTTTATTCGGCTATTTTCAAGGACGAAGCCATCCTTATAATCTGCTCGGAAGCTCTTACGTCTGGATTTTCCTCCTTGGTTTCTTCGGCGATCGCTTGCTTGACAGCGAGAGGGAGCTTCGCCCGGTACTGGGTGTTCTTGTCGGATTTTTGATGTTTCTCGTATCGAGCGCGGCACTCAATCTTCCGAGTTTGGCCGCGATGCTTCCGAGCCGTCTGAGTCTTTTTGCGGCAGCCGAACCATCGGCGTTGGCCAAGGACTTCGAGTACCTTCGCCATGAGCCGCGCCTTCAGACGCCATCGGTATTGGCGCTGACGCCGTACTCGGCCGCGGTTCACGCGGTCCTGCGAGAGCCCGCTCCGGTGTTGGATTCGTACCATGAGCTTTTCTTTCATTCGGAGCTCGAGGCGATCGCGAAAGCGATTCGGGATAGAGCGGCCGGAGCCGTGGTAGTGGATGATGAGTTCGTCAAAAGAACCCGAGACGAGCCGGGCTTCGCGTCGATTCTGAAGGCGCTTGAGACTCATTACGCTCGAGTAGCGGAGAGCCCGAGCGGTAATTTCAAAGTCTACGTGGGTGCGGATAAATGAAAATCGTGTTCTTCGACGGCGAATGCAATCTCTGCAACGGATTTGTCGACTGGCTCGTGCGCACCGATAAGGCGGGCAAAATGAAGATTGCCTCACTACAGGGGGAGACGGCCAAAGAGCTCGGAATCGCCGGCCAAAGCTCTGGGCTGAACACTGTCGTCTATCTTCGCGATGGAGTCCGTTTCGAAAGGTCGACGGCCGTGCTCGAAATCTTGCGGGACCTTGGCGGAGCGTGGAAGCTCGCGTCGATCTTCTTTATTCTGCCGCGATTTCTGCGCGACGCGATCTATGCGCTCATCGCGCGTAATCGGTATCGACTTTTCGGCAGGCGCGATACCTGCCGATTGCCGACTCCCGAGGAGCGGCAGCGGTTCTTGCCGTAGGGGTAATAATGGTGCCCAGGACTGGACTCGAACCAGCACGCGGTTAAGCACACGACCCTGAATCGTGCGTGTCTACCAATTTCACCACCTGGGCACGCTAATCGGTGAGAGATTTTCCAGTACCACGGCCTATTGGGGTGGGCCAGAGGAATTTGCAGCGCAATGCGTTATCGCGTTTTCACCGCGACAGTCAGTCCTTCTCCCGTTGGCAAGATGGTGGCCCTGAAGCGACCGCCATGGGCTGCTTTGTCGTTGAAGGCGCGCAGGCCGAGGATCGCTTCTTCGTCCTCGCGGTCCTCGAACTTCGAGTCGGCGATCATCCCGAACCCAAAGGTATTGTCGCCGATCAGCAATCCGCCCACGCGGAGGTTCTTGGCCGCCCATTCCAGATAATGCGGGTAATTGAGCTTGTCGGCGTCGATGAAGACAAGATCGAAGGGCCCTTCTGACTCGATCTTGGGCAGGTTCTCGAGCGCCGCGCCGACGTGGACGCGGACCTGCGAGGCGAAACCCGCCTTGGCGAAGGACTCGCGCGCCACTTCGGCATGCTTGGGTTCGTACTCGAAGGTGTGCAGCAAGCCGCCAGGCTGGAGCCCTCGAAGCAGCGCGACGCCGGAGTAACCGCCCAGCGTTCCGATTTCGACTGCTTTCTTGGCGCCGGAAGCGCGAACCAGAATTTCAAGATGCAAGCCGTCCATCGATCCCACCTGGATCTCCGGCAGACCCTCGCGAAGCGAGCGCTCGCGGATCTCTCGGAGTACCGCGTCTTCGGGGCGGAAGGTATCCTGGACGTATTGAGCGATCGCGGGGTTACTGGCGTGAGAGAAATCTTTCTGCATGGTGACCTATTATCGGGATGTAAAAGCCATGTCCAGAGCCCAGGCAATTGAGGTACGCTCCAAGCCGATGGCTCCTCAATTCACCGACAGGTCCGGCAAAGTACACGTCATCGGCAAGAGAGACGGCAAATCGCCCAAGAAATCGAAGTCCGGCAAGCCCGCGCATAGCGCAAAACCCGTGCACGGCGCGAAGCCCAAGCACGAAGGCAAGCCGAAGTTCGAAGGCAAGCCGAAGTTCGAAGGCAAGCCCAAGTTTGAGGGCAAGGGAAAGAGCAATAAGAAGAAGCACAAGGAACAGCGCGAGTTCGAGCCGCGGCGAGAGGAGCGCGACAAGAGTCGGCGCTTCGAGAGCCGCCGAGACGAGCGTGGCCATGAGCGGGATCGCCATCGCGGCCGCGAGCACGGGCGCCGGCATGAGCGTGGCCACGAGCGCGGTCATGGCCGCGGACCTAGCCGCGGCGAAACGCGCACCGTTAAAGCGACGATTGACAAGAATCAGAAAGGCTTCGGCTTCCTGATCTTCGAAGGCAAGCCCGGCAAGGTCGAGGACGCTTTCGTTCCGCCTCGCGATGCTGAGCGGTTCTTTCACGGCGACCGAGTCGAAGCGACGATCGGATCGCGCGGCGAGGTCATCTCGATCCGCTTGCTCGAGCATCGCTTCCGCGAGCTGGTAGGCAAGTTCACTCCGCATATCGGCGCCCACGCCAAGGGCGGGGGCTGGGTCGTTTACGAGCGAAAACGCGCGCGCGAAGAAGTCTTCGTTCCCAAGGCCGCCGCGGGCGCCAAGGGCGGGGACTGGGTCCGCGCGAAGCTCCACTTCCACGAATCGGGTCCCTATCCGGTCACAGCCGAGATCGTCGAGGTCTACGGCGCCGAGCTTCCGGCCTCGGCCGACGTGACGATGATCTCGTCGGAGTACAATCTCATCGAGGAGCATAGCAAAGCATCGGTCGAGGAGGCCGAGTCCTTCGGCGCCGAGGTCGATCCCGAAGAGATCGCTCGCCGCACGGATCTCCGGCACTTGCCCATGATCACGATCGACGGCGAGACCGCGCGCGATTTCGACGACGCCGTTTACGTCGAGCGCCGCAAATCGGGCTACACGCTCTGGGTCGGCATCGCCGACGTGAGCCACTACGTGCGGCCCGGCTCCGCGCTCGACAAGGAAGCGCGCTCGCGCGGCACGAGCGTTTACTTTCCGGAGCGCGCGTTCCACATGCTTCCGCGCGCGCTTTCCGAAAACCTCTGCTCGCTCAAGCCCAACGTGCCGCGCCTCTCGATGGTCGCCAAGATCGAGTTCGACTACCAGGGCAAGCGCCAGGGCACGGAAGTCTACGACGCCGTCATCCTGAGCAAGCGCCGTGCGACCTATAACGAGATCGAGGCCGAGTGGCAGGCCAACAAGTCCAATCCCGACTGGCAGTACAAGGCGCACTTCGAGCTCTATGAGCTGCTCAAGCGCGCGCGGCTCGGGCGCGGCTCGATCGACTTCGACCTGCCCGAGGCCGAAGTCGTCGTCGACAAGAGCGGCGAGGTGATCTCGATTAAGAACCGTGGCCGTCTCGACGCGCACCGTTTGATCGAAGAGTTCATGATCGGCGCCAACGAAGCCGTCACTGACTGGGCGCTTAAGCGCAAGTGGCCCTTCGTCTACCGCATCCACGACGAGCCGGCGCAGGTCTCGCTCATGAAGTTCTCCAAGCTCGCGGCCAACTTCGGCGTGCATGTGCGCTTCGACAAGGGCACGGACCCGCAGGTCTTCGCCGACGTCGTCAAGCGCCTGCAGGGCCACCCGGCCGAGAGTATGCTCAATATGGCGCTCCTGCGCTCGATGAAGCAGGCCATCTACAGCTCCACCCACGGAATCCACTTCGGGTTGGCGTCTCAAGGTTACACGCACTTCACGAGCCCGATCCGCCGCTACCCCGATCTGGTCGTTCACCGCGTCCTCCGAGAGGCTCTTCGCAAGAAGAAGGAGGGCGCCCCGCGAGGCCCCGCCCGCGACAAGCTCGAGAAAGAGCTGGCCGAGATCTGCGAGCATTGCAGCTACCGCGAGCGGCTGGCTGCCGACGCCGACCGCGAGGCGATCAAGCTCAAGCAGGTGCGGGCCATGCGCAAGTACCTGGGCGAGGAGTTCGAGGGCCAGATCTCCGGCATGGTCGACTCAGGCATGTTCATCCGGATTCCCGAGCCCTTTGTCGAAGGCATGATCCCCAAGGATTCGATGACCGACGACTTCTACGAGTTCAACGAGGAGCGAATGATCTTTTACGGCGCCCGCAAGCGCCGTACTTTCAAGATGGGCGAAAAAGTCCGAGTTCGGGTGGTGAACGCGGATGTGGAGAGACGGCAGATCGATTTTGCGTTGATCTAGTGTCGCGGAAATAGGCATTTCCTGCCGGTTGTCCGGTGACGCGGGCGTGAGATGCTAGTAAGAAGCACTCATGAAGATCATTCGGCGCGGCAGACAACTCGGCCAAGCGGTGAAGAACGTTCAGAGACTCCGGCAGATCCTCGCCGTGTTCTCGCGGAACGGCTTCGTCGACGTCGTCGACCGGATGAACCTCGGACGCTTCCTCCCTAAGCGCCTGGCCGCGTTCGCTGAGAGCCAGGCCGACAAGAGCTGGCAGGAGCGCCTTCGCATCTCGTTCGAGGAGCTCGGGCCGACATTCGTCAAGTTCGGGCAGCTGCTCTCCACGCGTCCGGACGTCGTGCCTCAGTCGGTGATCGATGAGCTCGTCAAGCTGCAGGACAACGTGCTGCCGCTGTCCTTCGAGGTGGTGAAAGCCGTCGTCGAAGAAGAACTCAAGACGCCGATCGAGCAGGCGTTCTTGGAGTTCTCGCAGACTCCTCTCGCGGCCGCGAGCATCGGGCAGGTCCACGCGGCGACGCTCAAGAGCGGCGAGAAGGTGGTCGTCAAGGTCCAGCGCCCGGAGATCCAGAAGATCATCGAGACGGACGTCTCGATCCTGGCGTTTCTCGGCGGTCTTCTCGAGAAATACGTCCCCGAGACCCGCGTGCTGGCGCCGACGACGATCGTCGACGAGTTCTTCAAGACGCTCGCCTACGAGCTCGACTTCGTGGTCGAGGCCAATAACATGGCCAAGATCGCGCAGAACATGAAGGTCTTTCCGGAGATCGTGATCCCCAAGGTCTTCAAGGAGCTGAGTACCTCGCGCATCCTGACCCTCGAGAAGCTCGAAGGCATCCCGATGAACAACATCGCGGCGCTCGACAAGGCCGGCATCGACCGCAAGCAGATCGTCGAGCTCGGCGCGCGCGCGTTCTTCAAATCGGTGATGGTCGACGGGATTTTTCACGGCGACTTGCACGGCGGCAATCTCTTCGTGCTCCCGGGCAACCGCTTGGGCATCATCGACTTCGGCATCGTGGGCCGGCTCTCCGAGAAATCGCGCGACCAGCTCGCAAACATGGTCCTGGCGCTGCTCAACGAGGACTTCGAGAACCTCTGCTATCAGTACGCGGAGCTCGGCGGCGCGGGGCCCTCGATCGATTTCGAGGCGTTCCAACGGGAGCTGCGCAATACCCTCGCGCCCTACATGGGACTCTCCCTCGGCGACATCAATAACGGCCGGATCCTGATCGAGGCGACCAAGATCGCCGCCCGTCACGAGATCACGGTTCCGGGCGACTGGATGATCGTCTTCAAGGCTATCCTCACGATGGAAGGCATGGGCCGCACGCTCGATCCGGATTTCGACATGATCGCGCTCGGCCAGGACCTCGTGAAGGACATGGTCAAGAACCAGTACTCCGTCCAGCGCCTCTCGCGCGAGCTGCTCTGGGTGGCCAAGGACGTCGCGGGCCTCATGCAGGTGCTGCCGCGGCAGATCCGCTGGATGTTCCGCAAGTTCAACAGCAACGACTTCGCCTTCGAGATCAAGTCGCGCGAGCTCGCCGACATCCGTACGCAGCTGGATCTCAATGGCCGACGCCTGAGCCTGAGCGTGCTCGTGGTCGGCTGCTTCCTCGCTGCGAGCATCGCTCTCTCGCAGCCCGCGCCCGACCGGGTTGGGGACTATCCCCTCGTTTCCGTCGTATTTTTGGCGCTCGGGGTATTCTTCCTCGTCATTCTCCTCTGGAAAGCGCGTAAATAACGGCGCTGGCGGGAGCCCCGCCAAACTCTTGTCGCCCGATTCTTTCTTCTTGAATCGCTCCCTTTAGGTCGTGTTACCGTTTTTGAGATGAAGGTGCACGGACGCACTGTCTTCTTTTCCATCCTTTTGTCTGCTTCGGCGGCGAGCGCGGCGATGATCCCGGCGCGCAAGGCCGCGTCGACCTCCGACGGCCAGGTCGCGCTCGGCGCGCTGGACGCCGCCCCCAAAAGCTCGGTCGCCGAGATGGAGTCCTGCCATTCGAGCGATCCCAATCGCCTCTGCCTCGCCGTCAAATACGCCGTCTTCGCCGAGGCGGGCCAGGCTCCCTCGATCTCCTCGGGGCAGGCGGCCGCGGCGATCCGCACGGTCAACGGCGTCTGGTCCAAGTGCAATGTAGCCTTTCAGCTCGAGAACTTCGCGGTCGTCAATCCGGCCGGCGACGGAGTTCGCTTCAATATCGGCAATTACACGGAGCTCGACCAGGTCCGCACCCATTACGGCAGCGAAAAGATGCTGCTCGTGGCGCTCACGGGCGCCTGGGACCGCAAGGGCAGCCTGGGTGACAGCGGCGCCAATGCCTGGACCTCGATGCCAGGCGGCCCGCCCTATGGCGCAGTGATCGAAAACACGGTAGGGACTTTCGCCAACATCGTGGGCCACGAGCTGGGGCACTATCTCAATCTCTATCATCGGCCGGACACGGCCAACCTCATGAACCCCATCATCTATTCGGCTTCGACCGCACTGACGGGCGAGCAGTGCCAGACGGCCCGGGATACGGCTAAGTCCACCTGGGCGGCGATGTTGAGATAGCCGGCGGTCCTGTGGTAACCAGGGTCCATGTCCAAATCCGTGTCGATTCCTACGCCGATCAATGAACCCGTCCGCGGCTATGAGCCCGGCAGCCCGGATCGCACGAGCCTGAAGGCCAGGCTGGCCAGCATGGCCAAGGAGCGGATCGATATCCCGTGCGTGATCGGCGGCAAGGACTTCAGGACCGGGCAGAAGCGAACGGTCGTGATGCCGCACTCGCATCGCGACGTGCTGGCCGACTTCCACATGGCCGGGATCTCCGAGATGCATCTTGCCGTCGAAGCCGCACTCAAGGCTAAGCCCGCCTGGGAAGCGATGAAGTGGGAGGACCGCGCCGCCATTTTCCTTCGCGCGGCGGATCTTCTCGCGGGCCCGTATCGCGACGTCTTGAACGCGGCGACGATGCTCGGCCAATCCAAGAACGTTTATCAGGCCGAGATCGACTCGGCCTGCGAGCTCATCGACTTCCTGCGCTTCAACGCGCATTTCTACCGCCAGATCCAGGAGATCCAGCCGCTCTCGACGGGAGACGTGAAAAACGCCACTGACTACCGCCCGCTCGAGGGCTTCGTGCTCGCGATCACGCCGTTCAACTTCACGGCGATCGCCGGCAATCTTCCGGCCGCTCCGGCGATGCTCGGCAATACCGTGGTCTGGAAACCTTCGGATACGCAGATGCTCTCGGCCTATCACACGATGCAGCTTTTCCGCGAAGCCGGACTCCCGGACGGCGTCATCAACCTGGTTGCGGCCGACGGCCCGCTTTCGGGGCAGACCTTGCTTCCGAACCGCGATCTCGCCGGTGTCCATTTCACGGGCTCGACGCAGACGTTTCGCTCGATCTGGAAAACGACCAACGATAACCTCGCTCATTATAAATCTTACCCGCGGCTCGTCGGCGAGACTGGCGGCAAGGACTTCGTCTTCGTGCATCCATCGGCGAACGCCGATGTCGCCGTGGCGAACCTCGTCCGCGGCGCCTTCGAATACCAGGGCCAGAAGTGCTCGGCCGCCTCGCGCGCGTACATCCCGCAGTCGCTCTGGGGCAAGATCAAGCCCAAGCTCGTCGAGGAGATCCGCTCGATCAAGATGGGCGACGTGCGCGATTTCCGGAACTTCGTGAACGCGGTCATCGACATCCGCTCCTTCAAGAGGATCCAGGATCAGATCTCGTTCGCGCGCTCGGCGCCCGACGCCGAGATCCTCGTCGGCGGCAAGTGCAGCGACGAGGTTGGCTACTTTGTCGAGCCGACGGTCATTCTTACGAGCAATCCGCAGTTCAAGACGATGGCTGAGGAGATCTTCGGCCCCGTGCTCACGATTTACGTCTACGAGGACGACAAGCTTGAGGAGACCGTCACCCTCTGCGATCAGACCTCGCCCTACGCGCTCACCGGCGCGATCCTGTCCGAAGACCGCGCGGCGCTTGAGCGCATCTCGGCTCGGCTCCGTCACGCCGCGGGCAACGTCTATTACAACGATAAGCCCACGGGCGCGGTCGTCGGTCAGCAGCCGTTCGGCGGCGCGCGTGCCTCGGGCACCAATGACAAGGCCGGCAGCATGCTCAATCTGCTTCGCTGGGTTTCGCCTCGGACGATCAAGGAGCCGCGCGTGCCCGTGAAGGATTATCGCTACTCCTTCCTCGGGGCGGAGTAATCGCAGCTTGCCGTTGCCTCGCGATCCGCAGCGTCCGTCGGAGTGGATCAAGTACAAGAAGGGAATGTGCGAAGGCTGTTGGGGCGGCTGCTGCACGCTTCCGGTCGAAGTCAGCGTTTCGGACCTGATCCGGCTCGGGCTCATTGACGAGTTCGAGGCCGCGGGCTCGCTCAAGGCCGTGGCCAAGAAGCTCGAGAAGGCCAAGATCATCCAGGCGTTCAGTCCCAAATCGCAGATCTTCGTGCTCGACCAGCGCAACGGCGACGACTGCCTGTATCTCGGCAAGGACCGCCTCTGCACGGTCTACGAGAAGCGTCCCGAGGTTTGCCGCCAGTTTCCCAAGATCGGGCCGCGCCCGGGCTGGTGCCCGCAGTTCGACAAGAAGCTCGTGAAGCGGTAGCTCTAGCGCTCCTTGTACGTGAACGTCTTTTTGACCGAGGTACCCGTGTTCGAAAACGGGTTGGACATGAACGAGTCGAAGTCGATCACGGCTTCGTTGGTATTTCCGCTCGCGCCTTCGGTCACGCGCTTTTTCAAGGACGCGCGGACGACGTTGAGATCGATTCCTTTGGGATTGTTGGCGGCGCGTGAGATCAGTACGGTGTCTTTGTCGTCTTCGCTCAGGATGATGCTCGCGTTCGCATTGCTTGTGCCGTCCGGACTTCCGTCATAGTAGAATTCGCATTCGATCAGAGGATATCCCGCCGTCGGGAGGACCTTGCAAAGCTCTCGCGGGAACTTGAAGGTCATGCCGCGGATGTTCGAAAACTTGAGATCTGCAAGACCGGGGACGTAGCGGGAGAAGTCGACCCAGCCGTTGGCGTTCGCGGCAAACGTGATCTCGGTGTCGGAGACCGTGATATTGACGATCGGACCCTTGGCCTCGCGGAAGGCAATCGTCTGATCAGCGTGGGCCAGGACGGAAACGAGGGAGACAAGAGCGGCGGTAACGACTTTCATTTTCAAATCCTCCGGCGCCCTAGATAGCATCGGTGAGACAGGTGGGGTTATTGCGAAGGATGCATCACGTGTTGCAGTGCGATGCATTCTGTAGGTGCTGGAAATACCTGGGAAATGGCATAAACTCAGAGGCATGAACCTCCGCAGGCTCGGAAACTCGAATCTCCAGATCGCCCCGCTCGCACTAGGCGGCAACGTCTTCGGTTGGACAATCGACGAGGCGATGTCCTTCAGGGTCCTCGACGCCTTCGTCGCCGCGGGCATGAACCTGATCGACACGGCTGAGGTTTACTCGAGCTGGCATCCCGGAAATCGGGGCGGCGAGTCCGAAGCGATCATCGGCAAGTGGCTCAAGCGAAGCGGCAAGCGCGACCGAGTCCTGATCGCGACCAAGGTCGGCTATGAGATGGGGCCTGACAAGAAGGGCCTGAGCAAAGCGCGGATCTTCGACGCCATCGAGGGGTCACTCAAAAGACTGCAGGTCGACGCGATCGACCTCTATCAGTCTCATGTCGATGATCCCGAGACTCCGGTCGCCGAAACGCTCGAGGCGTATGCGCAGCTGATCAAGCAAGGCAAGGTCCGCGCGATCGGCGCTTCGCAGATAAGTCCGGCGCGCCTCAAGGAGTCGATGGAAACGAGCCGCGCGCGAGGCTTGCCGAGCTATGTCTCGCTTCAGCCGCTCTACAATCTTTACGATCGCCAGGGATTTGAGGCCGACTACGCGCCGGTCTGCCGCGA
>FTBH01000138.1_pt1 | contig 13437 bp, 11 predicted proteins | sample 1639321 | NCBI WGS metagenome assembly FTBH01 (sample SAMEA3914864, study PRJEB12502) | metagenome | biome: forest; material: soil | place: USA | collected 2012-03-12 | depth 0.3 m
GTTTCGTCCCCATGTACGCGACCGGCGCGGGCGAGCTCTGCATCGTCGAGCGCGGCGTGCGAACTCACGTCAATACGGAGCCGGCCGAGCTCTTCGCCCGCGTCCTCGCGCTTCGACCCCGCGGCTTCGTGCTCGCCCACAATCACCCGTCCGGCGACCCCAGCCCCTCACGCGCGGACCTGCGATTGACCGAACAAGTATACGAACTTGCCAACCGGCTCGGAATTCCGCTGCTAGGACACTGGGTTCTGACGGCCGAAACCGAGTCCTGGATCGATTGCCCGGCATTATGATATACGCGCCTGAATGAATACGACCGTTGCCGATCCACCATGCGAGAACTGCCACAAGCGGCTTGAGCTCTGTGTTTGCGCCGATATCAAGCAGCAGTCCCCGCGTACCCGGGTCGTGATCCTGCAGCACCCGCAGGAGCCCGATAAGGACCTCGGATCGGCTCGGATCGCGCAGCTGGCGCTCAAGGGCGCCGACCTTCGCGTGGGCCTTTCCTGGCCCAATCTCAAGAAGGCGATCGACGGAAAAGCCGCCGCGCCCTCGGCCGACGTGCCTCGCAACGATCGCTGGGCGGTCCTCTATCTCGGCAGCGGGATCAAGCAGGCATCCAAGCCCGCGCCCGGCCTCCATTTCGTGACCAAGACCGGCGCCCCCGTACCCACTCGGCCCGAACAAGTCGGCAAAGCCTTGCCGCCCCTCGACGGTCTCATCGTGCTCGACGGGACGTGGAGCCAGGCCAAGACACTCTGGTGGCGCAACGCCTGGCTTCTCAAGCTTCGGCGCGCGATCCTCGTCCCGAAGCAACCCTCCCTTTATAAGGAGCTGAGGCGCGAGCCCCGCCGCGAGTGCCTCTCGACGATCGAGACGATCGCGGAGGCCCTGGACGGGCTGGGTGAAAACCCCGCTGTGTCCGCGGAACTGCGTCGAACATTCGCTCGGCTGCTGGAGCGCCAGCGCGAGCGGCTCGCCTCCCGGCGCAAACGGGCCCCCCAGCCCGCGTCAACGTCCTGACGCCGACAATGTTCAGACAATGAAATAGAGCGTATCTAAAGAACGCGTTCAGCCGGCCCGATGAGCATCAAGAACCTGGTGTCTATCTCATCATAGGCATCGCAGCGCCCGCTCCCGCGGCCTGCGACACCTGAAAGGCCTGCACACGTGGACAGTTTTGAACTGGAACTGAAAACAGGATTTCTCGAAGAAGCTACGCAACTCCTCGAAGAGGCGGAACAATGCTTTCTCAACCTTGAGAAAGCCTCGGACGACTCGAGCATCCTGGAAAAGATCTTCCGCCTCGCGCACAACATCAAGGGCAGCTCCAAGGCCGTGGGCTTCGACTCGCTCGGCGCGTTCACGCACGAGTTCGAGTCCTTCCTGCTCAAGTGCAAGAACGGCGCGATCCCGATCACTCCCGCGACTGTTTCCCTTCTGCTCAAGTGCAACGACCACATCTGCCAAACAGTCGAAGCGCTCAAAGCCGATGCGAGTGCCACGCTCGACAACGGCCCTTTGATCTCGGAGCTTCAGAATTTCAGCGACAGCCCCGCGCCGGCCGCTGACGAAGCTCACGCCCCCGAAGCCGAAGAGACGATCGCGCCCGAGGAGATCCAGGCGTATGCGACGGCCGCGGCTGAGCCGGATTTCAGCCAGCTCACCGAAATCGCCCAGGCAAGTCTCGCGCCTCCGGCCGCGGCGCAGGCTCCTGCCGCCGCCACGGCCCCGCCCGCGCCCAAGTCCGCTTCTCCCGCGCAGCCTCCCGCCGGCGGCGCTGGTCCTTCGGCTCAAGCAGACGAAAGCATCCGAGTGAGCCTCGCCCGACTGGAGCGCCTTCTCAACTTCGTCGGCGAGCTCGTCATCCTCCAGACCGTTCTCCGCGAGCAATCGCTCGGCGGAAATCTGCAGCTCCTGCGAAAGACCGTTCACCAGATGGGCAAGGTCACCAAGGAGGTCCAGGACATCTCGATGAGCCTGCGCATGATCCCGATCAAGCAGACCTTCCAGAAGATGCAGCGGATCGTCCGCGATACCTCGTCGATTCTCGGAAAGAAGGTCGATCTGACCCTTGAAGGCGAGGAAACCGAAGTCGACAAGACGGTCCTCGAGGCCCTGGGCGATCCGCTCGTCCACCTCGTGCGCAACGCCGTCGACCACGGCATCGAAGCTCCCGAGGCGCGGGTCGCCGCGGGCAAGAGCGAGAAGGGCAAAGTCGCGCTCCGCGCCTTCCATCAGAGCGGCAAGCTCGTCATCGAGATCACCGACGACGGCGGCGGCATCAGCGCCGACCGCCTTCGCCAGAAGGCGATCGAGAAAGGCATCCTCAAGCCTGGCCAGACCATCTCCGACCGTGACGCCGTCCACCTGATTTTCCACCCCGGTTTCTCGACCAAGGCGCAGGTGACCGAGGTCTCCGGCCGCGGCGTCGGGATGGACGTGGTCAAGACCAACATCGAGCAGATGCAAGGCGAAGTGCTGGTCGAGACTGAGGTCGGCAAGGGCTCGGTCTTCAAGATCGTCCTGCCGCTGACTCTCGCGATCATCGACGGGATGGTGGTCCGCTGCGGCGACGACCGCTTCGTCATCCCGCTCGCCCACGTCCACGAGTCGCTCAAGCCGGGCCCCAACGATATCCAGAAGACCACCGGAGTCGGCGAGGTCCTCCTCCTTCGCGGAGAGAACCTGCCCGTGGTCCGCCTGAACAGGATCCTCCACGAGAAGTCCGCCGCCAAAGCGGGCGCCGAGGAGAATCGCCAGCAGATCGCCATCATCGTCCGAACGGAGCAGAACCCCTTCGCCGCGATCGTGGACGACATCATCGGCCAACATCAGGTGGTGATCAAGAAGCTCGGCTCCGAAGTCCAGCACATCAAAGGTTACAGCGGCAGCGCGGTCCTCGGCGACGGCAAACCCGCGCTCATTCTAGAACTAGGCGAACTCATCAACAGAAAGCAGGTAGCTTAAAATGGAAAATCTCGAAACCAAGCAAGACCGTTATCTCTGTTTCTCCCTCGGCAACGAGGAGTACGCGATCCCGCTTCTGGACGTCAAAGAGGTCATCGCGATGCCGGACATCACGCCAGTGCCGTGCACTCCTTCGCACTTCCTGGGCATCATGAACCTGCGCGGCCAGGTCATCTCGGTTCTCGACCTGCGCTCCAAGCTCAGCATCAAGCCCAACCCCAACGCCGAGACCGCGGTCATCATCTGCGACCTCCAGCCCAACAGCATCGGCGTGGTCGTCGACTCGGTCAACGCCGTCCTCAATCCCTCCCCCGACCAGATCTCCGCCAAGCCCGAGATCCAGAGCAAGGCGGGCACGGATTACATCACCGGCGTCTACCGCCATCAAGAGAAGCTCGTGCTCTTTCTCGAGATCGCCAAGTCCCTCAACATCGGCGACCAGCAGGCGATTGCGCGCGCAACCGCAACCAAGAAAGCGGCATAATCGATGAGCCACTCAGGATCCCGGAGATCTCTCAAGTTCAAGCTGATGTCCCTCTCGATGGGCATTACGTTCATCCTGGGGGTCGCCGCAACCGGGATCCTGACCCATCTCTCGAACACGAGCGAGAAGGGAAAGTTCAAGACCTTCCTCGCTAACGCGCAAGCGTTGAACGACGCGGTCGGCGCCCAGCTCTTCGAGCGCTATTACGACGTCCAATCGCTCGCTAAGAACCCGGTCATCCTTTCCAGCAGCCGCGCGACCATCGTCTCGGCGCTGAACCAGTTTGTCGACACCTATAACATCTACGACCTGATCCTGATCGTCGACGCCAAAGGTCGCCTCGTTGCCGTCAATGATCGGGACGCTTCGGGCAAACCGATCCAGACGCAGAGCCTGTACGACAAGACCTTTAACGGCGCCGAGTGGTTCAAAGCTGCGCTCGCCGGGCAATTCTCCGACGATAAGTCGAAGAATTATACAGGCACCTTCGTCGACAACATCGGCGAAGATCCCCTCGTCTCCGCTGCCTACGGCGAGCGCCGGGTCAGCAACGGCTTCAGCACCCAGATCAAGGACTCGAGCGGCAACGTCGTCGGCGTGATCAGCAACCGCGCCAATCCGATGTGGTTCGGCCAAGCTTTCATGGACGTCATCGACACGCTCCGTGGGATGGACGCGCCCCAGTCGCAGGCCTCGCTGGTCGACAAGCAGGGCAAGCTCCTCTTCGAATACTCCATGAACCCGGGCTCAACGGAGCTTCCGCCGATCAGCTTCAACTTCGAAAGAGCGCTCAAGCTCAATTACCTCGATCGCGGCTACAAGCCGGCCCAGGACTTCACCCAAGGCAAGACGGGCGCGATGTACGCGCCGAACGGGACCACCGGCGAGGTCCAAATGGCGGGCTACACGCCCTTCCACGGCCCCAAGTCACTCGACGCGCTCGGCTGGAACTTCATGATTCGCGACTCGCGCGCCGAGATCATGGCGGAGCTCAATCAAGCCAAGCTGATCTTCTACGCGGTCTTCCTGGTCATCATGCTCGCGGCTTGCTTCGCATCCGCTTACTTCTCGACCAGCCTCTCTCGGACTCTGACGGCCATCACGACTCAGCTCTCCGAAGGCTCCAAAGAAGTCTCCTCGGCGTCCTCTCAGATCTCCACCTCTAGCATCGAGCTCTCGGAGGCCGCTACCGAGCAGGCCGCCGCGATCCAGCAGACGGCGGCTTCGGTGGACCAGGTCAGCGCCATGGTCAAAAAGAGCGCCGAGAACGCGGCGCAATCCCAAAAGGCCTCGGCAAGCAGCCGCGAGGCCGCCACTCAGGGCCAGGCCGCGATCCAGGAAATGATTCAGTCGATCAACGACATCAGCCGAAGCAATTCCGACATCATGAAACAGGTCGAAGAAGGCAACGCCAGGATCTCCGAGATCGTCAAGGTGATCTCCGAGATCGGGACCAAGACCAAGGTCATCAACGACATCGTTTTCCAGACCAAGCTCCTCTCTTTCAACGCGTCAGTCGAAGCCGCGCGCGCCGGCGAGCAGGGCAAGGGATTCGCGGTCGTCGCCGAAGAGGTCGGCAACCTGGCTCAGATGAGCGGCACGGCCGCCAAAGAGATCTCCTCGATGCTCGACTCGAGCATCCAGAAGGTCGAAGGCATCGTCAACGAAACCAAGTCCAAAGTCGAAAGCCTCATCGTCGACAGCCGCTCCAAAGTCGAGAACGGCACCCAAGTGGCCAGCCGCTGCGGCGAGACTTTGGGCAAAATCATCACCTCCGTCCAACAGGTGGACGGAATGGTCGCCGAGATCGCTTCGGCTTCCGGCGAGCAAGCCCAGGGAGTCAATGAAATCAACGGAGCGATGAACCAGCTCAACCAGGTCACGCACCGGAATACCGCGGTCGCCCAAGCAGCGGCATCCGCCTCCAAGCAGCTGAGCGACCAGGCAGGACAGCTCAAACACATGGTCAGCGAGCTTTTCAACCTGGTCAACGGCGGCAAGGTGCCTGCCGGCGAAGTCTCCGAGTTGCGGATCGACATGACTCAGGCTCCGCGCGAGCTGGCACCGGTGGTCCCGATTCGCGAAAAGGCGGTAGCCACCACTCAGCCGAAGCCCGCTCGCGCTCCACAGGCTAAGGCGCAGCCCCGGCCCCACTCCGGATCCAGGACCGCCACCGCGACGGCGTTGGGCAGCGCCCGCATTCCGTCCAAAGACGATAGTCGCTTCGAAGACGTCTGATCACACCCGAGGAAGTACACCATGAGTCGACCGGCATTTAAGTTGGATCTAGACCCGCCCCAGACCCCTTCGGACACCGTCTCGCTCGACGAAATCTGCCGGATCGCCCGGGAGCTCACGGGAGTGCAGCTTAACGAGCGCCATCGGATGATGGTGAGCTCACGGCTGCAGACCCGGCTCCAGGAGCTGCAGATCTCGACTCTCAAGGAGTACGTCATCTACCTCAAGGCCAACCCGCAGAGCGAGAACCCTAAGTTCATCGCGCTCCTGACCACGCATCACACCTATTTCTTCCGCGAGTTCTCGCACTTCGAGTACATCCTGGCGACCGCTCTCCCGGCGATTCTTCCGATCGTTCGCACGCGCCCCGACAAGACGCTTCGCATCTGGTCGGCGGCCTGCTCCCGTGGCCAGGAGGCCTACTCGCTCTCGATGTTCCTCGAGTTCCACCTCAAGCGACTGGACCCGACGATCAAGTTCGAGATCCTGGGCACCGACATCGACGCCGAGTCGGTAGCGATCGCGACCAACGGAGTCTATAGCAGGCGCGAGCTGAAAGAAGTCCCTCTCCAGATGCTGGGCGACCACTGGGCGCGCGGCACCGGCGAGATCGCCGAGTTCGTGAAGGCCAAGAAGTCCCTGCGCGCTCATTGCTCGTTCCGCAAAGGCAGCCTCCTTGACGAGAAAGAGCTCCCGACCCAGAAGTACGACCTGATCTTCTGCCGCAACGTCTTCATCTACTTCAATTCCGAACAGATCAAAAAGATCACAAGCGGGCTGCTCTCGCGCCTCGAGCCGACGGGTTACCTCTTCATCGGCATCTCTGAGTCGCTCAACTCGCTGAACCTCCCGGTCGTATCGCGCGCACCGTCAGTCTATCAGCACAAGACCGCCGCCGCTCCGGCAGCCGCGATCCCGACGATCGGGACGGCCCGGAACGCACCGGCCGCTCCCGCGCCGGCGAGCGCTCCCGCGGCGACGATGCCGAACCCGATCCGCGTGGTCTGCGTCGACGACTCGTCCAGCATCCTCGTGCTGATGAAGCAGATCCTCACCCGCGAGCAGGGCTTCGAGATCATCGGGACCGCAGTCAACGGACTCGAAGCGGCCGAGCGGATCTCCGCGCTCAAACCCGACGCCGTCACGCTCGACATCCACATGCCGCAACAGACCGGCATCGAGTATCTGCAGAAGAACTACCGCGCCGGCCACCCCTCAGTTGTCGTCGTCAGCTCGGTTTCGCGCGAGGACTCGGGCCTCGCCCTCCAGGCGCTCAAATCGGGCGCCGCCGACTACGTCGAGAAACCCGCGCTCGGCAATCTCCAGGAGCGCGGCGACGAAATCCGCACCAAGCTTCGCTGCGCGGTTCAGGGGGCGCTGCTCTCGGCCGCGCCGATCGCGAGCGTTCACGCGATCGACCAGGCCTTCGCCAAAAAGCAGACCATGCAGGACCCGTCCAAGGGCCTCCGCGTGATCGTGCTTCCCCTCTCCGCTCGCGGCCGGCTCAAGGACGCGTTCTGTGGAGCTTCGGCAAAGGGCGAACCGCCTACCGTGATCCTCGTCGAGGGCGCGACGCAGGCCCTGGGCTCGCTCAAGGAGGAAATCTCCCGAAGCTCGGGCAAGCCGATCCAGCTCATCGAAAAACTCGATCCGGCCGGCAAGCTCGGAGCAAACACCGTTTACCTCGGAGATTTCAAGATTCTCATCGAAGAGCTCTTCAAGGCTCGCAATGGCGCCCCGGCCTCGATCCAGGTCATGGGCGAAGTCAGCCAGCACGCCGCGAAAACGATCCAAGCCTGGGTCGGAACCAAGAGCGCGCAGCTGATTCTCGAAGATCTGGGCGACCACAAGGGTTGCCAGGCTCTTCGCACTTCGGCTTCGGACGTAGTACCTGCAACCAGCTTTATCTATCTGGCTAACGAGTACTTATGCAAAACTCAAAAATAAAGCTCAATTGGCTGGATAACAGCCGCGTCGTATCGCACGCAATCGCGCTCGAACGCGGAGTTTTCCTCCTCCTCTCGAGCGGCGAAAAGAAAGCATCCGCCGGCTGCGTGCTCGATCCCGCGACGGCGAGCGCCCTGGCGAAGGAACCCGGCGCGCTGGTCGAAGAGGCCAAGCGCCGCTGGCCCTCCGAGCCTAGGATTCAATATCGCCTGATCGGCGACGCGCGACAGATTGCAGCGCTTTCGGCGGCCTTGGCCCGCTCCGGGCTCCAGGCCGGAACGCCGGCCGAGCTCGCGCTCCCCACGGAGCTTCACTACTTCCCCGCCGAGAGCCGGGTCCGGGCGCGCAAGTCCGGCGCGCAGGCGCCTACAGTCGCCCAGACCGCCGCTCCGGCTCGCGCGCCAGGCAAGACCCGCGTGCTCGTCATCGATGACTCGGACACGATCTGCAAGCTCCTCTCGCGAATCGTCGCGGAAGACCCCGAGCTCGAGTGCGTCGGGACGGTCAGCCGCCCTTCGCAGGCGCAGGCCGCGGTCGCCCAGCTCAAGCCCGACGTCATCACGATGGACATCCACATGCCGGAGATGGACGGAGTGGCGCTGCTCAAGCAGCTACTTCCTCTGCATCAGATCCCGGTCGTCATGATCAGCTCGCTGAACCGCGAGGAAGGCGGCGCCGTTCTCGACGCTCTCGACGCGGGTGCCGTCGACTACATTCAGAAGCCCACTCTCGATCGCCTCGCGGAAACCGCGCCGATGATCCGCGAAAAGATCAAAATGGCTCGCGGCGCACGAGTCAACCACGGCTCGGCCCGCCGCCGTCCCAACGCCACCGTCCTTTCCCAGTTCCGCTCCCAGATCGATCAATCGCAGCTGATCCTGATCGGATCCTCGACCGGCGGCACCGAAGCGCTTCGCCAGGTTCTGACGGCGCTGCCGGATGGCGTCCCGCCGATCCTGATCGTTCAGCATATTCCGCCCGTGTTTTCGGCGGCGTTCGCCGAGCGCATGAACCAGCTCTGCAAGTTCAAGGTCCGCGAAGCGCAGGATGGCGACCGCGTGACTCCCGATCTCTGCCTGATCGCCCCTGGAGGCAAGCAGATGAAGGTCAAGAGGCACGCCGACGGCGACCTGCGCGTCGTCATCGAAGACAGCCCGCCGGTCAATCGCCACAAGCCTTCCGTCGACTATCTTTTCAGCTCGGTCGCCGAGCTCAAGCCTCGCAAGATGATCGGGGCGATTCTCACCGGGATGGGCGCCGACGGCGCAAAAGGACTTCTGGAGCTCAAGAAACTCGGAGCGCATACGATCGCGCAGGACGAAGCCACGAGCGTGGTCTTCGGAATGCCCCGCGAAGCGATCAAGCTCGGAGCCGCGGACGAGGTGCTTCCGCTCGATAAGATCGCCGAGCGGATTCTCGTGGCGGCGAAGAAGAAGAGCGCGGCAGCCTAACTGCTGACCCATTCACGCCGCTTGGTGCGGGGGCTCCCATTTGCGATCTGGCTGATGGGACTTTCCGCGCTGCTCCTCAACTTCTCCCAGTGCGAAGGCCCATGGTTTGAGACCGGGCGAAGCGCCGCACGCGATCCGGATTAACCCAAGTAGAGGGATGCTCAAAATCATGCCCCAGCCTCCCCAAAGCAATCCCCCCGCGAAGAACGCCAGATAAGTCGCTAAAAAGTTAAGCTTGAGCCGGTGCCCGACCCATTTCGGCGTGATGACGTGATCCTGGATAATCCAAGCGACCCCGATCGCCAGGAACACTCCCAACAGGGCTCCGAAGCTTTTTCCGGAAGCGAATCCAACGGCCATCGCGGGGATGATGCCCAGGAAAAACCCGATCATCGGAACCCAGGTCATTACTCCCAGGAACCCACCCAAAAGGAAGCTATAGGGCACCTCGAAGCCGAGCAGGATCAGAGTACTTGCCACCCCGAGCCCGGTCGCGATCACCGTCCGTGCGACCAGGAAGGACTCGATCATCTTGGCCATCGTGCTCACGGTCTCCGCCGAATCGATATTGGTATAGGAAGACAAAAGGTATTCGCAGGAGCGCGAAAGATGCCGCCTTGAGGCAAGCATGGCCACGGCGAAAAAGATCGTCAGCACGAGCAATGATCCCGCACTCAGGATCTTTTCCAGGCTCGTGAGAGCGATTTTTACTTCGGAACCGAGGGCATTTTGCGCTGTGGATTGAAGGATATCGGGATTCAGAAACCGTGTGAGGCCCAGGCGGCCGGCCAAGCCGCTCTGCCTGAAGTCACTCAAGGTACGCATGAGCGAAGCATTGAGCCTCGGCCAATCCTGAACGAGAGCCTGAATCTGGCTGGCTGCCAGATATATGAGCCCTACCAGAGGCAAGATGATCAGGAGCGCTGAGGCAATCACACAGGCCCACTCCGGCAATCTCATCTTGCGGAGGATACGAATGACCGGCGCCATCAGAAAAGCGAGAAGTGCGGCCAGCAGCACCGGAATGAAGAAGCCCGACGCCGCATGCAGGCCCCAGAGGATGACTACGATAGCGCCGAGAATATAGAGCGGCGATCTATTGGGTGTCGGTATCCGTTCCATCAATCAATCGCCGGGCTTGTCGGCGCTCTTCTCCGCCATCTCTTGGGCCTCGCCGCTGCCCGGGCCCTAAGCGCTCCCCCATCCGTTCGGGCATTCCTTGGTCTGGATAATCACGTTCAGCTTGCGCAGAGTCTCGAGCAGATTCTTGGCGAGCTCGCGATCCGCGATGCCCGAGCAGATATCGGCATCTTTGACGTAAAATAGTTTTCTCACGACCTTGTTCTCGCTGACCAGCTCGACTGTCGTGTCGATCCCTTTCGTGTTAGGGTCCGGCCACGGAAAGCAAGGCTCGCTTCCCTCAACTGATGCTTGCGCCGCCATCGCCTGGTTGATCTGCTTGGCGATATCATTCCAGAGCCCGAGCTCGAGCGCGCCGTATGCCGGCCATCCGCAATCGTTTCGATCGGTCTGAAAGTGCGCGGTCGAGTCCAGCTTGTTCCAACCATCCGCGTATCTCAGCAAATCCCATCCGGAGGCGTAAACCAATCCGGAGTTGGCGGGATCATCCGAAGGATGATTCGCGGCACCGTCGTTGGAGTTGCAGGCCGAAAAGGTGAAGAGAGAGAGGAGAAGCAGCGGAGAGAGGCGAAGAGCGGTTTTCATGCATGGCCGAAATGCAAAGGCGGGGCCGACCACGAGTGTCGTCGTGGAGTCGGCCCCGACAGCGATTACCCCAAATCAGTGCGCCGTAGGAGGGGGCGGAGTGACAGGGGGAGCCGGTTCAACCGGAGCCGGGTTAGCCGGAGCGGAAGGATCCGCTGGGTTAGCCGGGGCCGGGTTAGCCGGAGTCGCCGGAGTTGCAGGTGCCGGCGGCGCGGAGACCGGACGAACCTGGCAGACGCGGTTTACGCAGACCGCCGGGCCGCGCTCGCTGGCTGCGAAGCCAGAGAAGCTGCAGGTGTCATTGCGAGTCGGCGTCGCGGAGCAGAGCTCCTGAGCGCGATCGCGTTCCTTGATGAGCTTAGAGACCGCGTCGGCATTGAGAGCCTTGGCGTTACCAGCCACGAGGAGCGGGATGAAGCTGCAGTTTTCGGTTTCGACCCAAGCACCTTGATCCTGAGCTACCGGCGCGAAGTCGCTGTCGACGTAAGAGCAATCGGTGTCGACGGCGCAGCTCTGGAACGGAGCGAAGAGATCAGCCAACGCAGCACCCGCATCGGCGCAGGGATTCGGAAACGGCACGAGATAATAGCGATTGGCCAAGGCACGAACCGCGAAATAGAGGTCCTGATAGCGCTGAGCGTCCAGGGCGATCTTCTCGTCTTCGGTCGCGGAGCTCGGGTAGAAGAGCTTCGCTGGCTCGGTGCGAAGCAGCGACTTCACGTCCGCGCTCTTCTGCTTGAGCGTCAACTTGTCCGTCGTGCTGATTTCCTGGAGCTCCGAAGAGCGCTCAGTCGCGGAGCCGAGCGGCGCGATCGGATTGATGCCCGCGTTGGCGCCGAGCTGAAGACCGGCGAGCTCCTCGAGCTTCTTGATCTCGTCGGCGTCGACTCTCCCTTTATAGACCTTGCCCTGCTCCTTCGAGCCGAGAGTGTAGACCCCGTCGGCGTCAACCGAGAAACCCGCGCCCGCGACGCATTCTTCCTTGGCGACGTCCTGGCCGCAGTTGGACGTCATCGTCATCGTCCATGCGGCTTCGGCCGCCTGTGGCTGATCAGCGCTCTTCTTAGGAGAAGAGCCGTTTGAGTTTTTACTGCACGCGGCGACACCGAGACAGAGGGTGGCCACCGAGAGCAGAGTGAGTGCGCGTTGCATAAGACCTCCTTCAGAGTTTTGAAAAGTAACGACGGGCGGCTGGTTTGCAATCGATGTGCCGTTGCGACACTTTGTCGTTATGCGTGAATCCGTTCGTCATTTTCGTGCAGCGTCGCTCTTTGCTCAAAGAGGCAAATTGCATATTGCAGGAAGCTGAGTTCCCTTCCGCCCGAGTATCCTTGAAAGCCCGCCCAGCCTGGGATAGGAGGGAGTCATGTCAATTTGGGTAATCATCAGCTGGATCCTGGTCGCGGCACTTACGGGCATCAACATCTTCGTTTTCCTCAAGCTCAAGGGCGCGAGCGAACAGATGATGAAGATGGCCTTTCCGGGGGCCAAGGATATGAACCAGGCGATGGCTCAGATGCAGGGAATGATGCAGGGAATGCAGGGCATGAACCGCGGACCCATGGGTGGCAGCGGCGGAGCACGAGGCGGTTTCCAGGCGAAGAGCGGGGGAGCCGGCGGCGCTCAGCGCGATGCCCAGCTTCAGGCCGCGATGAAGATGCTGCAAGACATGCAAAAGGGGCAGAAGAAGTAACTGCGCCGGCAGCCGGCATCGGGCAACCGTCCGGGCATCAGGCATCTGTCACAGACAGGCCTTCCTGCCTTCAAATCGCCTTAAGCCCAGTGCGATCCGTGGTGTCAGTCGTGTAGTGATCAATGTTTTTCAAGGCCTGATCTTCTTCTTGCTGAGCGGCGTAGATCTTTTTGAGCGGCTCCCTCAGCTCCTCGAGCGCCGCGCTCAGCTCATCAAAAGTGAGCAGGTGCTCCGGTAGAGGAATGATCTTTTTGCTCGCCGGATCCATCGCCACCGATTGGCCGTCTTTGGCGGCTATCCTAACCAGCTGAAAGCGAATCTCGGGCTGAAGCCGCTTCTCCTGGTTTTCTCTGACGACAAAATCCACCTGAAGCTGATAGTTCCGAATTCCATTCATCAACTCCGCGCCTTTCTTGGCAAGCGTCGAGTTGGTCTGGCATAGTGCGATCACAGTATTAAAGCGACTGCTGATGGCAGGCGCCATCATGATTCCACTCTCTTTGAGCTTCGTTCTACCCTCCTGGGTAGACGAATTCATCTCCCCGTAGACCAGATGAGTCGGAATGTAAGGCGCTTTCAAGGTACTCTCCGCGGGTTCTTCGCCCCTAGCCCGGACTACTCCGGAGAGAGAGATCGAAACGGCGAGAGCGACTATCCAAATACTCATCTTGCCCATGCCCTGAAGCAAAGCAATTCCAGGGCCCGCCACAAACGCGATAAATCTGCGGAAATCAGCCGAATTCATCCAAGCGCTCGCCACCTGACCAGGCGCGCTTCATGTGTCCTCGCAGAAGTGTCCCCGCGGACACCCTAGCTCAAAATCCGGTCATCCCCGAAATCCCTGAGCACATCGAGCATCTTCTGGCGCGTGATCGCCGACAGGCGATCCACATCATCCTTCGTCATTCCCGCCGTCGAGATCGGCGGCA
>FTBH01000089.1_pt1 | contig 13329 bp, 14 predicted proteins | sample 1639321 | NCBI WGS metagenome assembly FTBH01 (sample SAMEA3914864, study PRJEB12502) | metagenome | biome: forest; material: soil | place: USA | collected 2012-03-12 | depth 0.3 m
ATCCTGGCCAAGGCCAAGCAGAGCCCGGAAATCGCGGTCGAGAGCATCGAGCATCTTCGCCGGTACGTTCTGTTTCTTTTCAACACGAAGGGAGTCCAGTCATGCTGATCCAAGTCGTTTCCGTCCTCGCTGTCCTCATCGCCGTTTTCCTCGCCTACGTTGCCCTCAAAGGGGCGGCCTACGAGATCTCTCGCGAGCTCGCGATCGGCGCACCGGCATCCAAGATCTTCCCGCACCTGAACGGTTCGAAGGCGTTCAACGAATGGAGCCCCTTCAACGAAACCGCCGATCCCAAGGTTCGGATGACCTTTTCCGGCCCCGAGAATGGCGTCGGCGCCAAAACCAATTGGCAGAGCGAAGGCCGGCTCGGCACAGGCAGCTCGACGATCATCGAGAGCGTCGCGGACCGGAGCGTTCGCTACAAGCTCGAGTACGTCAAACCCTTCGAGATGAATCAGGACGCCGAGATTTCCATCCGCCCCGAAGGCGGAGGCTCAGTCGTGACGTGGAGAGTCTGGGGGCGGAACAACTTTGTCGGAAGGCTAATGTGCAGTTTCATGAACATGGATAAGATGGTCGGCGAGAGCTTTCTCAAAGGCCTCAACAACCTCAAAACCCTCTCGGAGAAATGAAAATGAAGAAGTTCGGATATGTCGACGGATTCGTGGTGCCGGTGCCCCGCAAGCATCTCAAAGCCTATAAGAAGCTGGCCAACCTCGCCTCCAAGGTCTGGAAGGAGCACGGCGCGATCGACTACGTCGAGTCCCTGGCCGACGACGTCCAGAAAGGCAAGATCACTTCCTTTCCGCAGGCCGTGAAGCTCAAGGCCGGCGAAGTGGTCATCTTCGCCTGGGCCACCTACAAGTCGCGCGCCCATCGCAACAGCGTCATGAAGAAGGTCATGAGCGACCCTCGTCTCGCCAACATGGGTGAAATGATGCCCTTCGACGGCATGCGCATGTTCTGGGGCGGCTTCAAACCGATCATCCAGAAATAAGCTTAACCGCTCTCGCGGTCGCGTCCCTCTCGATCATTTACAGCACAGCAACGGCCCTCCTGGGCCTCTGCACAAGGCCTACGCAGGACAAGTTCGCACGATCCGTTTAGAAAGCCGCGGCAAGTTCCGCGTCACCTACTCCGACTGATCGGGCTCGCGGTCAAATCGAATCGCGGATCGCTTTAACGAAGGCGCGCACGTCGGCTTCGGTGGTGTCGAAGGACGTCATCCACCGGACTTCGTCGTGCGTGTCGCCCTCACGCCAAACGTAGAACCAGAACTGCTTCTGGATCCTCGGGATCGCGGCTTTGGGTAGCGACACGAAGATCGCGTTGCCATGCACTTCGTTCTGGATCCTGACCTCGGGGATCGCGCGAAGCTCCGCGAGCAGGAGCTTGGCCATGGCGTTCGCGTGGCGCGCGTTGCGCAGCCAGAGCTCGCCGGTCAGGAGCGTCTCGAGCTGCACCGAGATGTAGCGCATTTTGGATGCGAGCTGCATGCCCTGCTTTCGGACAAATCTGAAGTCGGCACAGAGCTTGGGATCAAAGAACACGACAGCCTCGGCGCCCATCGCGCCGTTCTTGGTGCCGCCGAAAGAGAGGACGTCGACGCCGCAGTCGCGCGTCAGCTCGCGCAAGCCGAGGCCCAGCGACGCGCAGGCGTTGGCGATGCGCGCGCCGTCCATGTGAAAGTAGAGCCCGTTGCGGCGAGCGAACGCGGAGAGCGCCTTCAGCTCCGCGGCCGTGTACACGGTACCGTACTCCGTCGACTGCGCGATGGAGAGAACGCGCGGCTGAACATGATGCTGATCGCCGATTCCGACGAGCGCGCGCTGAGCGTCTTCGACCGAGATCTTGCCTTGCCGCACCGGCAGCTTGACGAGCTTGCAGCCCGTGTAGCGCTCAGGCGCCCCGCACTCGTCCACTTCGATGTGCGAGGTCTCGGCGCAAAGAACCGAGTGATAAGGAAGCGTCAGCGCCTGGAGCGAAAGAACGTTGGCCGCGGTCCCGTTGAAAACCGGAAACACCTGCGCCCCCTCGCCGAAGGTCTCGGCGAACTTCGCTTCCATGGATTGGGTGGTTGCGTCGGCGCCGTAAGCGAGCGCGTGACCCTCGTTCACGCGCGCGATCGCGGCCAGGATGTCGGGGTGGATCGAGGCGTTGTTGTCGCTCGCGAAGTTTTTGGTCATGGTTTGAACGATTCTACAATGAGAAGTCGACCATCGGAATTGGATTCGCTGGCGATTCCCGCCCGGCCCTCTTTCTGCGGCGAGCAGCGCTGAACTCGGATCGGCTGGGTGAGTGGTTCTCGCGGCTTATCTGCGGTTGGGATGGATGCTCAGGCACTCGGGGTTGCGTTGTGGCGCGAATCTTTTTTCTGTCGAAGGGAGAGGATGGGTGGAATGATCGCGATTTTTTATTTGAATCCGCTTGACGCTTTTCAAGGTGATGGATCATCCGAGCTGGGTATCGCAGCGCGAACTTTCAGCGCGCGAACGCGAGGTCACACTTCAGGTCCTCCATCACCTTCGCAAGGTCGAACGCCGCCGACTCTTCGCGGAATTGGGGTACTCGAGCCTCTTTGTATATTGCGTCGAGGAGCTGGAATATTCGAGCGGCTCCGCTCAGCGCCGAATCGCGTCGATGCGCCTTCTTAAAGAGCTGCCCGAGATCGAAGAGAAAATCACAGAAGGCAGCTTGAACCTATCCCTCGTGTCGCGCGCCCAAAGCTTCTTTAAACAAGAAGCAGTCCGCTCAGTCGAATCCAAGCGCGAAGTGCTGAGCGCGCTCGTGGGCAAATCCGATCGCGAGGCGGAGCGTGAGTTAGCCAGTCGTGCGACCACACCCGCCGCGATCCAGCCGGCGCGGACTCGGGCGATCACGGAGCAAGTGTCAGAGATTCGCTTCGCGGCCGAGAACCAGTTCTTGGAAGAGATCGACGAGCTGCGCGCGCTCCTGGCCCACGCTCACCCGGGGATGTCGATCGCGGAGGCGCTCCAGTACGGCGTGAAGCTCGCGCTCGGGAAGCACCGACCCAAGACGCCCGCTGCGAAGCCTGTCGAAAAGTCCGCTAAGACGATTTCACTTCCGGCGCCGGAAGGAACGCCGCGTCGCACGCCGACGGCTAAGACCAAGCGCGCACCCGCCGTCGCAACCAAGCGCGCAGTCTGGGCTCGCGACGGCGGGCGGTGTACGTACACGCACGAGGGGCGCAGATGCAACTCACGATACGCACTCGAATACGACCACATCGTACCCTGGGCGATGGGCGGCGAGACGACGACCAGCAATCTCCGGCTCCGTTGTCGGGCCCACAATCAGCTGGCCGCGCTTCAGGCGTTCGGGGCCGCTAAGATGGCCGAGTTCATGCGAAAGAAGAACGCCCCTTAAGCATCTAGCATTCTCTCGCGAATCTGGTCGGGAGTCAGGCCATCCACCCGAACATCCTTGAGGCGCGCCGTCTCGCCACGCACGAGTTGGAGTTGGCCAGATTTGACGCGTAGCTTCTTTTTCAAGAAGCTCATCAGTTCTTCGTTCGCCCTGCCGTCTAAAGGCGGCGAAGCTATTCGGATTTTGAGCCGAGGGGGCTCACCATGAGGGCCGACCACTTCGGACTTTGAAGCTCCAGGTTGAATCTGTAAAAGGAGCAGCACTCCAGCACCGCTTGGCGAAACCCAACTCATATTATCCAGTATTGGTAGAAACCCACTTTACACCCGCGCTTGCAGCGTGTTAGTTGCTGAGAAAATAAAAAAACAGAAAGCATACCCGAAAGAAATACAATGGCAGGAAAGACTACTCTCAAGAACAAAAAAGCTGAAGTCATCAAGAAGTTCGCTACCGCAGCGGGCGACACCGGTTCGACCGAAGTTCAGGTCGCGCTCCTCACTCGTCACATCAACGAGCTGAACATTCATTTTGGCAAGTTTCCCAAGGACCACCACTCCAAGCGTGGCCTTCTGAAGATGGTCGGTCAGCGCCGCCGTCTCTTGAACTATCTCAAGAGCACGGACACCACGCGCTACTCGGCTCTCATTCAATCGCTCGAACTCCGTAAGTAAGAGTTCCCGCTGGATCTCCCGAACGCAGTTCCAGTTCAGATTTTCGGCTCAAGCAGGTCCATCGGCGCAATGGTGCGCACGGGTGCGTCCTGCTTTAGCCATATCCGACGTTCGACACACAGGCCGGCGCAAGCCGGCCCGGCCGGGAGTCCGGCCGCAACCCTCGCGAAGCGAGGAGGTATAAATGAGTTCCGATAATCACAATTTTGACATCAAGAAGGTCTCCACCGAAATGGGTGGAAAGACCCTCACGATCGAAACCGGCAAGCTCGCCAAGCAGGCCGATGGCGCGGTCCTCGTCAGCTACGGCGACACCCGCGTTCTCGTCACGGCCTGCTCGGCCGCCGAACCCAAGCCGAACGCGGACTTTTTCCCGCTGACGGTCGAGTTCGCCGAGAAGTTCTACGCCGCGGGCAAAATCCCCGGCTCGTTCCACAAGCGCGAAGGCCGTCCGACCGAAGGCTCCACGCTTTCGGCCCGCATGATCGACCGCCCGATCCGCCCGCTCTTCCCCGAAGGCTACTTCTACGACACGCAGGTCGTGGCGACGATCCTCTCGGTGGACAAGGAAGCCGACCTCGACGTGGCTGCCGCCATCGGCGCCTCGGCCGCGCTCCACATCTCCGACATCCCGTTCAACGGACCGACGGCAGCCTGCCGCATGGGCCGCATCGGCGGTAAGTTCGTCGTCAACCCGACCTGGGACCAGATCGACAAGAACGAAACCGACATGGAAATCCTGATCGCGGGCACCAAGAACGCGATCATGATGGTCGAAGGCGGCGCGCGCGAAGTGCCCGAAGCCGAAGTCCTCGAAGCCATCATCACCGGCCATAACGAAATCAAGCGCGTCGTCGGAATCGTCGAAGAGCTCCGCAAGCTCACCGGCTCCAAGCCCAAGCGCCAGTTCACGCCGGCCGCGGTCAGCGCGGACATCAAGGGCTCGGTGGAGAAGCAGGCCAAGGCCGACCTCCAGAAGGCCCTGCGCACCAAAGACAAGGGCGAGCGCTACGCTCTCGTCGACAAGGCCAAGAAATCCACGGTCGAAGCTCTCGTACCGGCCACCCTCGACAAGGAAGCCGCCGAAGCCAAGAAGAAGGAAGTCAAAGCCGCGTTCGAGCTGCTTCAGTACAACCTCATGCGCGAGATGATCCTCACGGACAAGATCCGCATCGACGGCCGCGACTCCAAGACCATCCGTCCGATCTCGGTCGAAGCCGGCGTCCTGCCCCGCACCCACGGCAGCGCGCTCTTCACCCGCGGCGAGACGCAGGTTCTCTCCACCGTGACCCTCGGGACCTCGGACGACGAGCAGATCGTCGATACGATGTTCCAGAACACGATGAGCAAGTTCCTGCTCCACTACAACTTCCCCCCATACTCGGTCGGCGAAACCGGCCGCATGGGCGGCCAGTCCCGCCGCGAAATCGGCCACGGCGCTCTCGCCGCGCGCTCGATCAAGGCGATGATGCCCGAGTTCGAGAAGTTCCCGTACACGGTCCGCATCGTCTGCGAGACGCTCGAATCCAACGGCTCCTCGTCGATGGGCTCGGTGTGCTCGGCTTCCATGGCACTCATGGACGCGGGCGCTCCGTATCCGAAGCCGGTGGCCGGCATCGCGATGGGTCTCATCAAGGAAGACTCGCGCGTCGCTATCCTCTCCGACATCCTCGGTGACGAAGACCACCTCGGCGACATGGACTTCAAAGTGGCCGGCACCGCCGACGGCGTGACGGGCATCCAGATGGACATCAAGATCGAAGGCGTGGACGAAGCCATCATGCGCACGGCCCTCGGCCAGGCGCGCGAAGGCCGCCTCCACATCCTCGGCCAGATGGCCGCGGCCATCAGCCAGCCCCGCACGGACATGTCCAAGCACGCTCCGCGCATCACGACCATCACCGTTCCGGTCGACAAGATCCGCGAAGTCATCGGCTCCGGCGGCAAAGTCGTCCGCGAGATCGTGGCTCAGACGGGCTGCAAGATCGACATCAACGACGACGGCAAGATCAACATCGCTTCCGCGGACGGCGTCGCCGCCCAGAAGGCGATCGACATGATCAAGGGCATCGTCGCCGAAGTCGAAGTGGGCAAGACCTACAAGGGCATCGTCAAGAAGATCGTCGAATTCGGCGCCTTCGTCGGCGTCATGCCGAACCAGGACGGCCTGCTCCACATCTCCGAGATCGCTCACGAGCGCGTGAACGTCGTCACCGACTACATGAAGGAAGGCGACGAGATCGAAGTGAAGGTCATCGAAGTCGACAAGTCCGGCAAGGTTCGCCTCTCCCGTAAGGCCCTGCTCCCGATTCCCGAAGGCGGCGTGCCGCGTTCGAGCGGCGGCGGAGACCGCGGTGATCGCGGCGGCCACGGTGGTGGCGGCGGCGGTCGGGATCGCGATCGCGGCCCCAGAGGCGGTGACCGCGACCGTGGTGGGGACCGTGGTCCTCGCCCCAGCGGCGACCGCCAGCGTGGCGGCCCGAGCGGCGGTGCAGACCGCGGCCCCGTGAAGCCGTATCCTGCTGACTGAGTAAGAGATCTAGTTCAAAAAAATTAAAAGCCTCGGGGGCTTCCCCCGGGGCTTTTTCATTTATGGCACCCATTGACGCTACTCATTGGACGCCCAAAGAGGTGCCCCGTAGAGATTGACTCATGAAGACCCCATGGATTGCCCTATTCACCATCGTCACCGGGTCCTACAGCGATTTCGTTCGGATCAACCTCCCGATCCCAGGAACCGTGCAGACCTGCGACGAAGCTCTGAAGCCCGAAAATCACGAGTGGATGCATCCCTACGCCGAGCAATCCGCCGTGAACCAATGCGGAGGCCCGGTCAAAAGGGTGTCCGACTGGGACGCCGTTTGCGAATTCAAAAGGCCGATCTACATTGAGTACGGCGTCTCCGCGCAGTTCGAATGCGTTGCAGACTAAGAGATCCTTAGTTGTCGAAGTTCGGGGAGGCGGCGTCGGTCGCGTAGCCCTTGTAGCGAACTTGGCAGGTCGCGAGGACGTTGCCTGAGTTGCGGTTGATCACTTTGGGCTCGACGACGACGATCCACTCGGAAGGATCCGTTTCATCGCTCACGCAGACCAGGTAGGTCTCGAGCTCGCTGCCTTTATTAAGAAGCTTGGAGCCGCAGGAGCTGGCTTCGGCGCCGAACTTGGCCTTGTCGGCCTTGGCGGCGACTTCTTCAGCCACCTTGGAGCATTCGGCGGCACCGGCGAATGCAGAGACGGAAGCGAACGAAACAACGAGAGAAAGAATGACGAATTTCACGAAAAACTCCTAAAGGCTTCCAGGGCTTTTAGGCTGCATGCTTAATAACACATTGCGTTAATTTATGGCAATAAAAAACCGGCCCGTAAAATATCCCGGGCCGGTCCAATCTGCTGGAGTTTTGGAAGTCGTCGCCCTTATTCGGCTTTCGGCTGCTGAGCAGCGACGTTCTTGTTCCGCAGCGCCGAGATCTCGGCGTAAATCGCGCGACGCGCGCGCTGGATCGCGCCGATCCCGCGCTGGTCGGGCAGCGCATGCGCCGGGTTGTAGGAGAGCGCCTGGCAGAACTCGATCGGCGTGAAGGCCGAACCCAGCATCAGACGGGCCAGCTTGACGTACTTGCGCGACTCGGGCGCGCCCCAAGGCAACGCGGCGTCTTCGACCGAAGGCATGCCCTGCTCGTGGAACTGCGCTACGAGATCGAAGCAGCCTTCGTTCGAACTATCCGAGAGCTCTTCATGCAGGCGCTCGCCGAGGAAGTTAGCCGAAGGAGCGGCCGCGCTTCTCTTAGCCAGCTTGGAGCAGGGCTGGAAGGAATATTTCACGGCCCGCTCAGCATCGAACGCGTAAGGAACCCAGCTGTTGTACGTCTCATCGAGAAGATCCTGAGCCTGGGCCGAACCGGCCTTAGCGAGAAGCGCGCCCACGACGGGCTGAAGCTGTGCCGGAACCTTGGAGATGTATTCTTGCGCGAAGATCTGGCCCACGATCTGTTTGATCTCGGCCGGCGACTTGCCGGCGGCGACCGCTTCGGCGCTGGCCTTGGCCACCATGCCCGACGCCTTGAAGAAAGCGGGGTAACTCGGCAGGTCGTTGACCATGAACTCGGACAGGGCGTTGATCGTGATGATGTCGAAGGTGCGATAGGTCTCCTCGGGAAGTACCATCACCTGTCCCGGAAGATCGGGGATCTGCGACGCGAGCGCCTGGGGCAGCTTGATCTTTACGGCAAATCCCTGCGTGCTCGGCGCGCGATCATCGGCCTTGGGATTGGAGGAACCGGACGAAAAGCGAACGATCGCCTCGAAGGTCTGGCCTGGCTGGGCGAAGACGCCTTTGCGGTATTCGGGGGCGAGGTCAGCGTTGACCGTAAGGCGGGCATCGGCCGCGCAACCGTGCGCCTTGGGGTGAGCATCGCGCGTCGTGGTGATGTTGGCCGCAATCCCGGCGACGAGGCCGTGGATCAGCTGCTCCTCGCCCGGCTGGGGAGACTCGAGCGCGTGGGTGGCCGATGCCGGAGCCGAATCACTCGACGGTTGACGGCTCTTGGCCGTGCATCCCGCGCCGAACACCAATAGCATTCCCAGACTGCCGCAAATCACGCTGCTCTTTTTCATCTCGTGCTCCTCTTTTTTTACTAAAGAGTAACACTTCGCCGAGCGATCAAAAGCGAACAATCGCCGTCAAAATCCCGTCGGTCCCGGATCAGCGTTCGCCGGAGACGAAACGCGTGACGCCTTCGTTGAGCGCGCTGACCAGCTGGCTCTGGCGGGCGATCGCCTCAGAAGGATCGATCGTCGCGGTCTCAGGCGGCGGCGGGAGCGTCACGTCGGGGGTGTGGCTCTCCTTCTTGGGGCGACCCGAGAGCTTGGTGTAATAGCCGATGTAGTTGACCATCACGCGGAGCGGGTAATCCTTGGGGCGCACGGCCCGGGCCAGCGCGCGCCGCACGTTCTTGGCGCCCATGTTGTAAGCGGCAAGATAGAGCTGCCCGTGGTTGTCGAAACGGGCGCGAAGCTGCGAGAGGTACTCGGTGCCGAGCGCGATGTTGGTGGCGGGATCCTCGAGCATCTTCTTGTCGCCTTTCCACTTCATCTTGAGCTTCTTGGCCACCTGGCGGGCGGTATCAGGCATGAGCTGCATCAGCCCGATCTCGCCGTCCTGGCCGCGAGCTTTGGCGTTGAAGCCGCTCTCGTTCTGAATGACCGCCATGACGAAAAGAGGATCCAACTCGTGCTTGCGGGCGTTCTTGATGATGGCCGAAGCCACCTGGTTCGCGCGCCCCTTGTATCCGGACTTCTTGAGGGACTGGCGGGTCCACTCGCGGATGAAGCGCTCGAAGCGAACCGAGTCCTGGCCCTCGCCCTTGCGGACGACGCTCTTGGAGTAACGCTTGCCGAGCAGCTCTTTGGCATGCGCCAGGCGGATGCGCTCGAGATACGTCACGAGCGTATCGCTCTTGCGAGGCGCGGCCGGCTCCGAGCCCTCCGCCGAGGCCATACCCAAAAGGATCATCAGTAAATATATAGTACCCGTTTTTCCCACCACGCCCCCAAACGATGCAAAAGCGGAGCCCGAGATGGGAAGGACACAGGGCCTGGCAACTCGCGAATTATCCGGAGATATCGGAGGCATGCCAGGACACGCGTCCGGCCCGGATCGCCCAAAGACTGGCCATCGCTCAGCGCCTAGGCAGCGCTTCGGCAAAGCCAGATTAAACTACAAGTGTTTAACCAAAACGGCGATTGACGCCCGGAACCCGATCTGGAATAAAGCGGCATGATCTCGAAGACCTGGTTGTCGGCCTTTGCGTCCATCATCCTCTCGTTTCCGGCGGCCGCGCAGGCCTCGGTGAGCTGCGGAAGCGCCAATGTCGTCAGCTCGAAGTGGAACGGCAATACCTACGTCGTCGGCGCCGCTTCCACCTGCAAGATCACCAGCGACGGCGCCAAGGGCTTCGCCTCGCTCAACGATTTCTTCGCCAAGCGCGTCCAGCAGGAAAGCCACGTCGTCTCCGGCCCCAAGGCCTCCAAGCTCCAGGGTCTTCCCGGCAGCCTCTGGAAAACCCTCGACCGCTTCGATTCCAACGGCGACACCATGGAAGTCGACAACGACTTCTACGTCGTCACCGACGGCAAGAGCCGCCTCATCAGCGCGACCTTCTCGAACTCGGTCCGCGGCAGCGGCAACTCCAGCTCCGTCAGCTACCTCGACAGCGCCGTCGACGTGAAGTCGAGTGACGGCAAGTCGTATTCCGTCAAGATCACCGGCAACATCCACGTCGAGAAGCCCGTTCTGGTCCCTCAAAGCTTCGTTGAAGGCCCCACGCAGAAGGCGATCCTCGACGCCGTGAATAAGTCGACCAAAGACCTCGGACCCCGCATCGACAAGGCCCTCTGAACGATGAAGAAGCACGTTCTCCTCGTCGAGGACGCACCAGAGCTCCTCGATACGCTCGCCTGCCTGCTTGAGGCCGAAGGCTTCGAGGTTTTCGTCGCCGGCACCGGCGAACGCGCGCTCGAGATCGCCGAAAGCAACCGGATCGACTTCATGATCTGCGACTTCCAGCTTCCGGGCATGAGCGGCCCGCGCGCCATTGCGGCGATCAAGTCTCGCCAGCCGCACCTGTTGCCGATCATGGTCTCGGGTTACCTCTCGGCCGAGAAGCGACAGCAATGCGTGGACGCGGGCGCGATGGCGTTTCTGCCTAAGCCGTTTCTCATGAAGGACCTAGTCTCGACAATGCGGCAGCTCTCCTAGATGAGCTGCCAGTTGACGTAGAGATTGAAGGTGGTCGTGTCGAGCGCAAGGCGCCCGCCGGTCGAGAAAGAAAGATAGGGATTGAGCACCAGCGAGGGGATCGGCGACCAGATCACGCCGGGCGAGAGCTCGGTGCCGTCGTTGTTGAAATGGAATGGCTTCTGCCCGAAAGCGTGGCTCGCACCCATCTGATACGTGAGGGACGCGGAGACCTTGGGAGCGAGAAGGTACTGGGCGCTGGGAGCGGCGTAGAGCTCCAGATCGTCTCCGTAGCCTTGTTTGCCGAGGTAGCTGTAACGAGCCGAAAGGCTGCTGAGAAACGTGAATCGGGTATCCTCGGGCTGATAGCTGAGGATATGGAACGACTGCAGCCCGATCAGCATATTGCGATCGCGCGACTCGTCGCTCGCCGGAAAATGAACGCGGAAATCGCCGTAGGCGTTGAACTCGTCCCGCGAGAAGTAGCTGCTGTCGGAGATCTGCACGTAAGGATCTTGGATGCTGAACTTCTTGCCCGTGGCCGCCCAGATCCAGTAGCCCGTCCCGGAGATCGAAACGTCATCCGAAACATCGTAACCCGCTGTCATGAAATTGCGGGCAAACATGGGGCTTTCGCGATCGATCTTCCCTTGGGGAGTCGGACGGTAGACGGAAGAGCCCGCGACGCTCGGACCATAAAGTATCCCGGCATATTCGCCGTAGAACTTGCCCGCCTTGCTGACTGTGGGAGCTGCGACCGTGCCGAGAGCCGGCTCGGCGTCGACGACGGCCGCGGAGTCGCCCGCCTCATTGATATCGGTGGTCACATTGGGGACATCGGCGGTCACCGAGTCCACGCCCACATCGTCGGCGTGCGCGAGAGGAAGAGCGAGTGCAAATAACGCGAGAAGTGAGAGGGGGCGCATCGTGGGTAGCTCCTTATAACCTTCTCGCCTGCGGCGAGGCTTACGGTCGGAGACTAACGATTAGCAAGCTGCTTGCCAGCGTCATGGATCCGGACAATGACGACGTCCTGAACATTGGTGCCAGTCCATCCGCCTCTCCGCAACGCGCCCGCGCGCGCCCACGGCGTCGCCGTATCGAAGCGAGCGAGCGATTTCTCGAGCTGCGCCCGCGAGGGGAGATTGCCGCGCACCGCTCGCACACCCGCGCCGCCCGAGCGCCCGTCGACGCCATCGGACGCCGCGCAGAGAAACTCGATCGCGCCGGAGCGAAGCTCGCTCTCAAGCGCGAGCGCGAGCTCGGAGGCCAGATGCGTGAGACGCCCTCCCCGCCCCGCGCGCTGAGGCGGCACGCCAAGCTTAGCTTCGCCGGCGGTCAGCAGAAGGCCGGCGTGCCCATTGCGCCTTGCCTCGCGGACCGTGCGCTCGAGTCGCCGAGCCCAGTCCCGGGCCGGCGCGCTCCAGATCTCGTTGAAGAGCGTCGCTTCGCCCGAAAGCTCGGCCAGGCGCGCGATCTCTGCGGCCCAATCCGACGCGTCGGCGAGCCTGCGCAGCGGAATCCTGGGATGGACAAACGGGCCGCTGCCGACAGTCTCCAGGCCAAAAGGCGCGACATCCGATAACACATGCACGCAGGCTCGCACTCGGGGCGCGACGCGAGCGAGCGCTTCGGCGGCGCCGCCCCCTTTCAATGCGCAAAGCGAGGACCGGCGTCGATTGAGTTCGGCAATGGAAAGCGAGCGCCCGTAGAGCGCCGCGAGCCGCGCTCGGAGCTCGCTCCATCCTTCTTCCGACCGGTAGCGCGGAGGAGGAAGCCAGGCGCAGCTCGAGGCCCCGCCGGAGAGAAAAACATCGAGCCGCTCGATCCGCTGATCACGGAGCAGCCCGAAAAACTCGATGAGCCGCTCGCCGGCGGCCAGGCTCCCCGACCCCGGCAACGGATGCTCGCCTTGAGCCCACTCGACCGGAGGCTGGCCCGCGAGCGATGGCGCCTCGGGCGAGATCACCAAGCAAGGGATCGCGAAGCCGAGCTCGGGCTCGGCGGCCCCAAGCGCGCGCAGGCTCGAAGAGGCCGCTTTTCCCCATAAAAGCACCGCTCTTCGGCACGGGCCAGGCGGCAATCCTTGCCTAAGAAGCGTCATCGGATGGACGGTCCGAAGAGCGTTCATGACCAGGCTTTCGAGCGAGGTTCTTTGGGTTTTGCGCATCCGAGGATTCACGTTAAACTCTTATAGGAGAATCTATGGCCTCTAACACAGCGCAGCTCTCCCATCTCCAGAGAGAATGGTACATCGAAGTCGCGGGACGAAAAACCGGTCCGTTTCCGGCGGACTCGGTACGCGATCTTTTTCTGGAGAAGGAGATTCTTCCCGATCAGATGCTCATCGCGGCAGATGATCCATCCGTGACTCTCACGGTCCGAGAGCTTGCCGCGCAGTTTTCTTCTCCAAGCCCTTCAGGAGGCGTTCCGCTCCCGATCCGTCCGGCCGAAGTCGGCAAGCCATTGGGCGAAGCGATGAGCCCCCAGGATGATCCGAGCGTCGGCCTCTTCGACACGTTGATGGCCGCGACC
>FTBH01000105.1_pt1 | contig 13149 bp, 13 predicted proteins | sample 1639321 | NCBI WGS metagenome assembly FTBH01 (sample SAMEA3914864, study PRJEB12502) | metagenome | biome: forest; material: soil | place: USA | collected 2012-03-12 | depth 0.3 m
CTCTCAACACCAAACACGAAAGGGAAATGGTTATGGGTAAAGCATTTAGAGTCGGATTGACCGTAGTTCTCGCGAGCGCGGGCGCGGGCGCCGCATCGCCGGCCTTCGCAGACAGCGTGCCTCCGCACAAGCCCGTGCGCGCACCGGCCTCCGGGTTCTTTGACGACACGTCCGCGGGCGGCGCCGCCCTGGCGCGCGCGCAGCAGTCTTACGCCGCAGGCGACGTGAAAGCCGCCGCCGAAGGCATCGCCCAGGCGCTCAAGGGCGACGTCGACCCGCTCGTCCGCAGCCGCGCGCTCGAGCTCCTCGGCTCCTCCTACAAGGAGTTCGGCGCGCGGGGCATCCCGGTGGACTGGCAGCTCCCGCGCGAGATCACCCGGATGCGCGTGCAGGTCCAGGCCCGCGACTCGGGCGACAAGTCGATCTCTTACTCCATCCGGGTCGCCGGAAGCGACACCGCCATCGGCGTGATCAAACAACTCCAGATCGTGCGCTATCCCGACCAGGTTCTCCTCGACAAAAAGGCCGGCATCGGCAATTGGGGCGAGGACCTGGACATCACCGACCACAAACCCTATTACTGGCTGGGCGGGCCGAGCTCCAAGACGCAGATCCCGGGCGGGCTCTTCTTCCTCAACATCGAGATGGCCAGCGGCGAGAAAACGCAAGGCTGGTTCGTGATGGAAGACGACATGAACTCGACGGCCACGCCGGAGCTCTCGAGCCCGTCGCCGGGCGATGTCTACGACACGGCGACGCCGACCTTCACCTGGACTCCTTTCAGATCGCCCGAATACAAGGCGACCGACGCGCGCACCTTCTTCCTCGGCGTCGAGGAGATCACGCATGACGACAACTGGAAGGACGTCTGGTCCTATTATCCTGAGCGCGTCGACAATACCGAGGTCACCCTAGGCAGCATCGCCGATTCCTCCGGCGTCAGCTCGCTCGAAGCCGGCAAGCAGTACCTGGTCTACCTGAACTTCGGCGAGCGCCGATACTTCGGCCCGCTTCAGATCGTCCGCCAGTCGCAGACGCAGCGCCGCTTCACCGTAAAGAAGTAAGCCATCGCTTCCTCCCCACAACAAGAAACCCCTGGAAACTCACCGTTTTCAGGGGTTTTTTATTGCCACTTGACAGGTAACCCTTTGGTTACATATACTGGCTCTCGTGGACGACGTTTTCAAGGCACTCGCCGACGCGAGCCGCAGATCGCTTCTGGATCACCTGTACGCCAAGGGCGGACAGACGCTCCATGAGCTGGTCGAGCCCTTCTCCCGCGAGATGAGCCGACAAGCCGTGATGAAGCACCTCGGCATCCTCGAGAAGGCGAACCTCGTGACGACCGTCCGGAGCGGCAGGGAGAAGCTGCACTATCTGAACCCGATTCCGATCCATGCGATGCAGGACCGCTGGATCAAGAAGTTCGAGAGGCAACGGATGGACGCATTGAGCGCCCTGAAGTCGGCTCTCGAGGAAACCGACCCGAAAAGGAAGAAATAGTATGGCCGACCCGCAATTCGTTTACAGGACCTATATCAAGACCACCCCCGAGAAACTTTGGGACGCGCTCACCTCGCCCGCTTTCACGCGCCAGTACTGGTTCGGCATCGACGTCGTCAGCGACTGGAAAGTCGGCTCGCCGCTGAAATACGTGAAAAACGGAGAGACCATGGTGGACGGCAAGGTCCTGGCCTTTGACCGCCCCAAGCTCCTCTCTTACACCTTCCACCAATCCAGCGGCGACTCCTCCTCGGAGCCGCCCACCAAAGTGACAATCGAGCTCGAGCCTGAGCTCGGTACCGAGACCGTGCGCCTGACCGTGACGCACACGGATTTCGTCGACAACTCCAAGCACCGCCCGAGCATCTCCGAGGGCTGGCCAGCGGTTCTCAGCAACCTCAAGTCGTTGCTCGAGACGGGCAAGACGCTCGAGTTCGAGACCTGAGCTCGGCGGCCTGAACCCGGAAGCCGTGTCGGGGCCGACACGGCTTCCGAGTCACGAATTAGCGCAATCGCTCATTCGAAAAACAGGCCGAATTGGACATGGGTCTCGCGATTACGTGCGATCGCGGGCACTTCCGCGAGCAGCCGGGCGGCTTCCGATTTGCATTCAATTAAGCCCATGTACTTTAAAATGGGGATCGGTCTTCTTCTCTTGGCGGCATCGACCTCGGCTTGGGCGGCCTCGAGCGCCGAGCTTCAGCAAGCCTACAAGCAGTACGAAGTCCTGCGGGGGCAGCGGGACAATCGCTGGATCGCGCTTCAGGCCTACCGCGTGGGCGATACCTACAAGGCGGCGAATTACAACGATGCCAAGAAGCGCCTCGAGCGAATCGATCAGGAAATGAAAAGCTTGGCCGACGTCCTGAACTTCCCTCGTGAGGACGCGGCATACGTGGATTACAAGATTCGCGCGCTCAAGTTCGTCAATGACCGCATCACCGCTTTGAATAATGACTTCAATAAGAATCTCGGCTCCGATCATGACTTTTATCCCAAGGGAACCATCCGCGACGAGAACGGCATCTGGGAAATCACCGATCGCGGTTATCGCCAGATCCTCGATAGCAAAGGCCAAAAGCCTTCGGCTGAATCCAAGGTACGCCTTGCGAAGGTCGGGTTCGGCGAGGCTCCGGCCAACACGACTCAGGCGCTGAATTCCAACGATGCTCCTGCGATCTCCGATGGCGATTTTGCCTATAAGCGAGGCAGCGACGGCGAGCTGGAACGCGATCACACTTGGCAGAAGTACAACGATGGGTGGATCCACAATTAGTCACCTGAAATTCACGCCCTGAACCCGGAGCTCCTTCTCGCTCAGCGCCTTGCCCAGATCGAGGCGCTCGAGCCGCTTGACGATGAGATTGCTGGTCATCCGGTCGCGCTGAAGCATCCCCGTGACAATCAAAAAGGGCGAATGCAGGAAGAGATCCTCGTAGCGCTCCTGCACGCCCTTGTGGAGGATCATGTCCATGAAGCCATCCTCGTCCTCGAGCGTCGCAAACGCAGTCCCCTTGGCCGTGGGAGGGCGCTGCCGCACGATCACCAGACCGGCCAAGCGAATGGAGCGGTTAGGCGTCATTCGCTTGGCCATCCGTGTGGTGGTGCGGGCAAAAGAGTTGCGGGATGGATCGGCTTCGAGCAGCCGCGCGCGCAGCGGACCCATCGGGTGCCCCCGATGCGAGAGCCCGTAAGTCTTGAAATCCTCCTGGATCGCCTCCCAGTCCGAGAGGCCCGCGAAGAGCTGCACGCGCGCGCGCGACTCGGCGGCAGGGTCGGCAACCGAGAAAAGGCTCAGCTGATCGCGCGCGGCTCCTGATCCGGCGTTGGCGTTGGCGTCGCCTTCGCGCTCGGCCAGATGCTCGAAGACCTTCCAGAGCGCGTCGCGCTGGGTGTATCCCCAGGCCGCGAACGCCTCGCCCATCGCGAGCCGAAAGAGCGGCTCGGGCCTGAGGCGCGTGCGCCAGAGAAAATCGCCGAGCCCTCGAAACGGCCCGCGTTCCGTGCGCTCCTCGATCAACGCGTCGACTTCCCGGCGCGCGATGCCATGGACCACGCGCCAGCCGATGCGCAGCGCGGGCGAGTCGCCGCGCCCGGGCCCGTTTGCACGCTCGCGCAACGCCCCCGTGCTGGGGCTGCGCTCGACTCCGCAGTCCCAGCGCGAGACGTTCGGCTCGAGCGGCCGAATCTCCACGCCGTGGCGACGCGCGTCCTCGACCAGCGAATGGCTGGAGTAAAAACCCATGGGCTGCGAATTGAGCAGCGCGCAGGTGAACTGGGCCGGATAATGGCGTTTGAGATAGGACGAAACGTAGGCCAGAAGCGCGAAGGAGGCCGCATGCGACTCCGGAAACCCGTACTCGGCGAACCCCTGGATCTGCTTGAAAACGCGATCGACGAACTCGGCCGGCAGCCCCGCCGCGAGAAGCCCGGCCTGGAGCTTGCGGCCGAGCTTCTCGATCTGACCGCTCGATCTCCACGCGCCGATGGCGCGCCTCAGATGGTCGGCTTCGCCGGGCGTGAAGCCCGCGAGCGCGACGGCCATCTTCATGACCTGCTCCTGGAAGAGCGGCACGCCGAGCGTGCGCTCGAGGATCGGAACGAGCGCGGGATGCGGCATATCGATAGGCTCTTCGCCCCTTCTTCGTTTGAGATACGGATGCACCATCTGTCCCACGATCGGTCCCGGCCGCACGATGGCGACCTCGATGACGAGATCATAGAAGTTACACGGCTGGAGTCGCCCGAGCATGCTCATCTGCGCGCGCGACTCGATCTGGAAAACGCCGACCGTATCGGCCTCCTGGATCATGGCGTAGGTCGCCGGATCGTCGGCCGGGATGTTGGCGAGCGAAAGCGCCTCCTCATCCGAGAGGCTCTCGGTCTCGCGCACGAGGTCGAAGGTTTTTCGGATGGCCGTGAGCATCCCGAGCGCGAGCACGTCGATCTTGAGCAGGCCGATGATCGCCAGATCCTCCTTGTCCCACTGGACGATCGTACGGCCTTCCATGCGCGCGGGCTCGACGGGCACAGTCTCGATGATCGGCTCGGCCGAGAGCGTGAAGCCGCCCGAGTGGATCGAGAGATGCCGGGGCGTGCCCTTGAACTGCTCGTAGAGCGGATGAGCTTGGGCGGCTTCGGGCGTGAGACCCAGGACCTTGCCCAGGTCGCGCGTGACCGAGCGCGAGCGGTAGGTGATGCAGGCGGCGACCATCGCAGCGCGGTCGCGGCCGTACTTGGCGTAGATGTGCTGGATCACCTCCTCGCGCCGCTCATGCTCGAAGTCGACGTCGATGTCCGGCGGCTCCCCGCGCTCGGCCGAGATGAAGCGCTCAAAGAGCAGCTTCATCCGTACGGGATCGATCGCCGTGATGTGCAGGCAATAACAGACGATGGAGTTGGCGGCCGAGCCGCGGCCCTGGCAGAGGATGCCGCGCCCTCGCGCGAAATCGACGATCTCCCAGACGGTCAAAAAATAATCGGCGAAGCGCAGCTCTTCGATGAGCCTGAGCTCATGCGCGAGCTGCGCGCGGACGTCCTCGGGCACGGATTCGCGCGAGTCGACGCCGTAGCGCCGAAGCGCGCCCTCCCAGGTCAGGCGCTCGAGGTAGCTCTGCGCCGTCTCGCCCGGTGGGATCCACTCCGAAGGATAATGATAGCGCAGCTCCGACGGGCAGAACTTGAGGCGCTCAGCCACCTCCAGCGTGCGCGACAAGGCCTCGGGGAGATCCGCGTAGAGGCGGGCCATCTCATCGTAGGATTTGAGGTAGCGCTCGGCATTGGAGAAAAGCCGGAAGCCCGCCTCGTCGATACGCACGCCCTCGCGCGTGCACGTCAGCACGTCCTGCAGCTCGCGGCGCTCGCGCACGTGGAAATGAACGTCGTTGCTCGCGACGATCGGGATGCCGAAGCGCGCGCTGAGCTTGAGCGCCGCGCGCGTCCGTCGGGCGTCGTGCCCGTCCATCACGCGCGACAGCGGAAGATAGAGCCGATCGCCGAACTTATCCTTGAGTGCGCCGAGATACTCGGCTGGAAAATCCGAGTCGCCACCGCCCTGTCCGTCCAGCACCGTTTCGTCCACGAGGGCGACGAGGTCCTCGGCTGGCATCCCGGTGAAGTGATGCCAGCCGAGGCCTGGATTGTTCTTCTTAGGCATCGCAACGGCCCCGTGCGGGGCCTGCGACACCAAATCCTCCCCTCCTTTCATGTGGCTTGCGGTGATCAGTCGGCAGAGCCTCCCATACCCTGCCCGGCTCATCGCTAAGAGCGTGAGCCGCGTTTTTCGAACCGGACTCAACTCAATCGTCAGCTCCGCGCCCGTGATCAAGCGCGTGACGGCCGCGGGGCCTGCGGCACTCTGAAGTTCACGCACCGCCTCGAACGCACGCGGGATCCCGTAAACCCCATCGCGATCCGTGACCGCGAGCGCGGGTAACCCGAGAGCGGACGCCCGCCGGATCAGCTCGGCGGGCGAGCTTGCGCCGCGGAGAAACGAATAATGAGTGCGGCAGCGAAGCTCGACGTAGGAGGACATGATTCACCCGGACGCGCTGCATGGTTTTGCGCAGGAATTACGACACGAAATAATTGGGTTTTTTCGGGCCCTTTAATCAAAATAGCCATGCAGATGATAAGTTCCCGGCCGCCCCACGGTGCCACCATGCGAGTTCAGCTCGACGTAAACCCAAATTTTTTGCCCGCCCTCGGTATCGACGCGGTAGTAGTCGCGATCGAAGGAGGACTTCCACCACTCGCCCGAAATGCGCTCGGGCCCCTCCCAGCGCAAAGCACGGTAAACGCGCCCGCTTGGGTCGCGCAAAAAACCTTCGACCGCCTGTCGCAGTAATAACGGCTGCGCAAGAAGCCTGAGCGGCCGCTCGCTGATGCGCTCGGCTGCGCGCTCAAACTCGCGTGAAATCTCCTGACGCATCGATACTTCCTGCGCAGGAAGTACGGGCGCATTACCCACGGCCTGAGCCGCCGCACTAGCACCCCCTGCAGCGACCACGGCCGCCGTCGCCAGCTGTGCGGCAGGCCCGGGAGGGCCGTTGCCGTGCACTAGATGACTCACCGACTGAGCGCGCCAAGCACTCTCGGGGCGATAGCGCTCCACGGCCTCGGCCGCGAAGGCGCTGCGATCGCCCAGCTGAACGACGAGCCGGCCCGAGACCGCCTCGAGCGCCTCGGCGACCTCCTGCTCGCGCGAGCGGAAGAAATCGCTCTGCGAGGTGCGCCCCGGCACCGTCTCGAGCACCTCGACGGAGACCGCGGTGACGGCAGCCGGAAACGGCCGAATCTGGATCTCAAAGGAGAGCCGATCGCGCAGGATCGGGAGCAATCCCGAAGCCGAGCCTTGCGCCACCGGCATGCTCACGCGCAATCGGCGCTTGGCCTCGGTCTGGCCCGCGAAACTCCGCTCGAACTCAAACTCGACGGCGATCTGCGAGGCGCGCTCGCCGCGGCCTCGAAGCCGAGCCATCGAGCGGTCCACCGCGCTCTTGAGCGTGAAGAGCAGCGACTCAAGCACGTCGTAGGAGATCGGAATCCCCCCGTCCTCAAGCGAGATGCGCTCCCCGACTCGCTCGGGCGCGCGGAACATCGGCCAAACCGGATCACCCGCGCCTCGAAGGCGATCGGAGATTTCAAGAGCCTCCTTTCCGAAACGGGAAAGGAGGCTCGCCGGAGGAAGCTGCAAAAACTCGGAGACGCTCTGGATCCCCAGGAGACGAAGCTTGCGGATGAGCAGTGCGATCGCGTCTTCTTTGTCCTCGTCGACCGTGAAGGGGCTCGAGTAATCGACGAGCGCCTGGACAGGCAGGTTGGCGCTATCCCACCCGCGTGCCCGGACAAAAGCCATCGCGGCGTAACCGGCGAACGCGACCCGCGCTTCAAAACCGAAGCGCTGGGCCAGCGCGAGAATCTTCAGACGCGAGCGCGCGAAGTCTGACTCGGTGAGATCGAGAAAGACCGCCTCGTCTTGTCGAACCGCGACCTTCGGCGTGAAGCGCAGACAGGCTTCCGCGAATGCTATAAAGGAGGATGCTTCCCTCCGCTTATCCACGAGAAGCACACAAGCCACGCCCGTGCTCTTCTTCTTTTGACCCCTCTGGCCCCTTTCAGCAACCACAAGCAGCGTCCCTGCGCTCATGAGATTATCTCCTTTAAAACAGGTCCCGTACGGGTCCTGTGACACTGGTTTTACTCTTTACTACCTGTAACTCCGGCTTCCCTTCCGGATCTCTTTTGACGAGAACTTGCATCGCGATCGGCCAGCTGCCTCCCGAGGGCGCGGCCTTCTCTGAAATCAAAACAACCGACGTCTCCGCCTTCTCGGCCGCAAGTTGGATGCGCCGAAGCGCCGTCCCCTGCTCCTCGGGCTTGAGGTAACGCTCCCAATCCAGGCGAAGGATGCAGGCCCCGAAAGCCCGGCTCGTCACCACCTGCTGGATCACCCGGAGCATCTGGGCGACGTCTTTTTTGAACTGCGAAAAATCGACGAAGAAAACGCGATCGAGACTGACGCCGTATTGAGGAAACGCCGCCGGATAAAGAGTGAACTCATCTTCGAGCCAAGCCACCGGTCCGGAGCTCTCCGAGAGGAAGCGAAGCACGGTCTCGGTTTTCCCGCTCCCGTGGGTACCGACCACCTGTGCTATCGCCCCTCTTGGAAACTGAAGGCCGCTCTTCTGAGCACCCTCCTGAGGAAGGCCGGTCGAAACCGACTTCCCCCAAAAAACGCCGGGAATTCCCGCCAAAATCTCATTAAAACTTTTCGGTAAATTTTCAATTTCCGGCTTCATATACGACTGAAATCAGGATACCATACATTTGTATGGATGAAAGAAAAAAGTTATCGCCGGCCCAAAATCGAGTGCTGCACTTCATCGAAAGCGAGATCGCGCGAAGCGGCAGACCGCCCACCTATCGCGATATCGCAGCTCATTGCGGCTACGACGCCGTGGGCACCGTGCAGGACCACGTCAAAGCCCTCCTTCATAAGGGCTTCTTAGAAAAGGAACCCGGCCGCGCGCGCGGACTGCGGCTCGCGCACCATAACCGCTCCGTCGGAATCCCGATTCTAGGCTCCGTACCCGCGGGCAATCCGATGGAGGCGATCGAAGAAACCCAAGGCACGATTCCCTACCCGACCGACTCGCGCTCGCAGCTCTTCGCGCTCAAGGTCAAAGGCGAAAGCATGATCGAAGCCGGAATCCTCGATGGCGATTTCGTAATCGTGCGCAAGGACGCCGAGGCGCGCGACGGCGACATCGTCGTCGCTCTCCTCGACGGCGAGGCCACGGTCAAGACGCTCGAGAAGCGCCAAGGACGAGTGCGACTGCTTCCCGCCAACCCGCGATTTCAACCCATCGAGCTCGATCGCTACGCCGAGAATATCATCCAGGGAAAAGTCGTGGGGCTGCAGCGGTATTATTAGGACGCCTGGGCTCGCCTGAGCTTAAGAGCGTGACGGTCACTCCATAGTGACGCCGACCTTCTTCTCTACGCCTTAGCCTCAGGCGCCGTGATGTGCAGTTCCACGCGGCGGTTCTTCGCGCGGCCATCGGCCGTCTTGTTCGAAGCGACGGGTTTGGATTCGCCCAAGCCCTGCGAGGCGATCTGCTCAGGCTTCACGCCTGAGCTCGTCAGCGCGTTTCGCACCGACTCGGCTCGGGCCTCCGAGAGCTTCTTATTGACCGCTTCGCCGCCCTGGTTGTCGGTAAAGCCTTGTACGTTGATTTTGTCGTCCGGATACTTTGCCAGCGTCGCTCCTAGTTGCTGGAGCTGCGCGGTCGCGCCTGGCTTGACGACGGCGCTTCCGGTATCGAAGAGCAGATCGTTCTTAAGCTGGACGAGCAACCCATCCTGGGTTCGGCGCGTCTCAGCGACTTTGTCGAGCTCCTGCTTCTGTTTATCAAAATAATTGCCGATCGCGCCGCCGGCGATCGCTCCCGCCGCCGCGCCGATCGCGGCGCCCTTAGGTCCACCTGCGACAGCGCCGATGATTGCGCCGCCTGCACCGCCGGCCCCCGCGCCCACCGCCGTCTTCTTGCCTGGCGATGCGCAGCCGGCGCCCGCGGCGATCAAGACGAGCGAGCCGATCATCCATCTACTGCGTGTACGTATCAGGGCCTTCATATTCGCTCCTCACTTCCCTTTCCCTCGGCCCCAAAAAACGGGGCCGAGGAAAAGGTGAAGCGTTCAACTCATCAGTATTAGGCGAGGGCTCAGGCGAGAGGCCAAGAGTCCATCGGGACCTGGGCTAGCTCGACCTTTCAGCTCTTGGCGGTCGCGCCTTCAGGCACCGAGATGTGGAGCTCCACGCGGCGGTTCTGCGCGCGGCCGTCGGCCGACTTGTTCGAAGCGATGGGCTTGGTGTCCCCCATGCCTTGCGAAACGAGCTGCTGGGGCTTCACGCCATTCTGCAGAAGGACGTTTTTAACGGCCTCCGCTCGAGCATGCGAGAGCAGCTGGTTCTGACCCCTGCGGCCCTGGCTGTCGGTGTAGCCTTCGATGCGGATCTGATTGTCAGGATACTCGGACAGGACTTGCCCGATCTTGGCGACCTCGCCGTTAACCGGAGCCTTGAGCACGGCGCTGCCGGACTCGAAGTAGTCATCGCCCTTGAGATTGACCTGCAGGCCATCCGGAGTGCGCTCCGGAGCCGCGACCGAGCTCAAGGCTTGCGCCTGTTTATCGAGGTAGGTCGCGACCGCCTTCTGAGAGGTCTCCTGCGGCGAGTGGGCGCAGCCGGCGAGTCCGGCTGCCCCGATCGCAAAGACGAAAAGAGTCCCTTGAATCCACCTGGTAACCGAAAAGTTTTTGTTTTCCATGCGCCACAAAAGTTGCAAGCTTCGGGCTAAGATGAACAACTCGACCCGGCTGCTCGCCGCCCTGACGCTCGCTTCATTCCCTCTTCATTCGGCGAACGCCTCGCTCAAGGACCATTCGGCCGTCAGGCAACCGGGCGAACACGCCTCCGAGCGCTTGCTCGATTTGTATTTTGCGATATCCGATGAGCATCACGAGCCCGATAGCACGGCCGCGGGACAAGCGGTTCCTTTCGAGCAGCTCAATCTCGCGCAGGTGCCGATATTGGCTTCCAAGCCCCAAATCGACGCTCTTTTTCGAGCCGCGCGCGATCGACGCGACTGGGAGTGGGACGACATGCGCGGCTTCGCGCGACGGATCTCCTGGCTCTACCCGCAGGACGGCTGTTATCTGCGCTCGCGCCTCATGACCGATCTATGGTCCTCCAATGCCGGCGTCCTGCCGGCGCAGGCTTTCGTCTTCGGGGACATGAAGGTTTCCACGCCCTATGGCGAGACGATCTGGTGGTACCACGTCGCTCCGGTGTTCTCGGACGGAACCCAGGTCTACGTCCTGGATGCGAGCATGGATCCCGAGCGCCCCATGACCCTCAGGGAATGGGCCGGAAAAACCACGAGCGACCGCGTGAAAGAAGCGACCTTCGCCATCTGCGCCGCCTACGCGAACTGGCCCGAGTCAGAGTGCTCTCAGACTATGCCGATCTCCGGCGACGGGAGCGAATCGCTCCCGGAGCTGACTCAGGAGTTCCTGGCCAACGAATGGCGGCATCTCACGAGCATAGGCAAGGACCCGGCTAAGTTACTCGGGGATCAGCCCCCATGGAATCATTCGGCGCAGTGATCGAAAAACGGCCCGGGACGAATCCACGCCCCGGGCCGCGACTCTGACTCTGATTTTGATATCCGATCAGCTGATCTCAAGCTCGACGCGACGGTTCTGCGCACGTCCTTCGCTCGATGAGTTCTGAGCCACCGGATGTCCCGCCCCGAAAGGCCGGATTTCGATGCGCCCCTCGGAGATGCCGTTGAGCACGAGTTCGTCGCGGACGGCGTTGGCGCGCTGCTGCGAGAGCTTCTTGTTGGCGCTATTCGAGCCGGTGTTGTCGGCGAAGCCGTTCAAGACGATCGTCTGCTGCGAATCCGCCGGGATCTCAGCGACTATGTCCGAGATCCGCTGCTTAGAGCTCTTCTTGAGAGTCGAGCTGCCGGGAGCAAAGTAGAAAGCGTCGCTGATCGTGATCGACTCAGGTCCGAGCGAGTTGGCGGCTTTACCGGCCTGCTGTCGCTGATAGGCGTCGTAGTCCTCTTGGGACACGTAACCTCCGACGCCGCCCATCGCTTTAGCCGTATCTTGATCGACGTAACGTCCGGTGCCGGAGTGCTCCCTGCGCGCCTCAAGCTTCTGCGCGGTATTGGATTGATGAGTGTCAACGTAACCACCGACCCCTCCCTGCCGCGCGGCCGTGGCTTGATCGACGTATTGTCCCCTGATATCCGCATCATCCGCGGCAAGCGCCGCGTTCGCCCCGAAAGCGCCCAGCAGGGACGCGCAGACGAGGCCGAGCGTTTTCGAATTAGTCATGTCGGATTACCTCTTTCCTTGCAGTCGAAATGAGCAACCGACGTGCCATCCCCGAGCGAACGAGGTATGATCAGGGCATGCGCAAAACTCCCTACTTCCTCCCCGCCCTCCTCTTTGTCAGCACTGCCCTCAGCACCGCCGCTCGAGCCGAAGGCTTCAAGTCCTCGATCTATGAACAGGGCTCGAACAAAACCAAGCTGCTCTTCACGGGCGAGCGGGTCGAGAAGGGCAATCAAGCCACCGTCACAACCCAGTCGCCAGACGGCAAGGTCGCCGTGATCGAGGAAGCCACCGTCCAGGAGGGCGACCCTTCCAAGATCGTGCGCTTTCAGATCCACCAGAAGCAGACCGGCGAAGAAGGCACGCTCGAGGTCAAGGACGGCAAGCTCCATTTCAGCTACACGAAGAACGGAAAGACCGATACCGACACCGAGGATTACAAAGAGAACACGATCGTCGGCCCCACCACCCTGCCGTATCTCAAGAAACACTGGGACAAGATCCTGGCCGGCGACGACGTCGATGTACGCTACGCGTCGCTTGATCGCAAGGAGACGGTAGGCTTCAAGTTCTTCAAGATCGGCGAAACCGACAAAGCCATCATCGTCAAGATGAAACCCACGAGCATCGTCATCGCCGCGATCGTCGATCCGCTGATCTTTACTTTCTATAAGGACGGTTCAAAGCTTTATGAGCTCAAGGGCCGCGCCGTGCCCAAGCGCAACGTCGATGGCAAGTGGAAGGACTTGGACGCCGACATCGTATTCAAGTACTGACACGCCCCCCGCGATCGTCTATCCTACCTGTAGAAACGGAGACGACTATGCGCACTACCTATTTCATGATCGCTGGGATCCTTACCTTTGCCTTGAACGGAGTGGCAGCCGATGTGACTGCGGACTCATGCGCACATGGCGAAGCTCGCTGCACGGCTCGGGCAGTTGATTACTTCTCCCATAATCCGCAGTTTCCGGACTACGTCTATATCGTCGGAAGCTGCAGCTCGACCTTCAAGGACGCCGCTGACGGGGCCATGTTCAAATGCGAACATAGCGCTTCGGCCAAAGAGGGGACTTGCGAGCTATACGACTGCGATAAGTACTATAAACTGGCCCCCTAGACTGTTGTTCAAGCCATGGCCTGCGCAATCCTCTGATTGTGCAGGCTCATGTAAATGGCCAAGTGAAGTGCCAAGCGCTCAGGCTTCTTAGTCGTGCTCCAGGTTTTTCTCACAAG
>FTBH01000098.1_pt1 | contig 13069 bp, 12 predicted proteins | sample 1639321 | NCBI WGS metagenome assembly FTBH01 (sample SAMEA3914864, study PRJEB12502) | metagenome | biome: forest; material: soil | place: USA | collected 2012-03-12 | depth 0.3 m
CCTACGCCTACTCCGACGCCTACGCCTACTCCGACGCCTACGCCTACTCCGACGCCTACGCCTACTCCGACGCCTACGCCGTTTCCGGTCGGTGACATCTATTGGTACAACGATGGCTCCTCGGTGCCCGCGCTCTGGACCAACGTTAATAACTGGTTCCAAGATGCGGCACATACTTCAGCCGCGGGGCGACTGCCTGAAAATGGCGACTCCGTCTTCATCATCGACGGTAGCACCCTTTTCACTGACCAAGCGCCAACGCTTACACTCGCGGCCTATGACGGTGCAGCGCCTAGCAACATGAGCTCTGAAACCGCCAATCTCAGCATCAATGCAGGAGGTACACTCACCGTTAGAAAAGGCCACTGGTACGGAACCAGCGACGCTACGGCGACTGTCACATTCACGGGTGACGACTACAGCCTCAACTATGGCACGATCAATGGCGACGTAACGTTCAATCACCAAAGTGGTAACTCCGCAACCGTAGCTGGGAACGCCACTTTCAACGACGGATCCTGGAACGATGGCGGCACCGTCACTCTGAACGCGACATTCAACGACACGAGCACCAATTGGAGCACAGTCCATGGCAATGCCACGTTCAACGACACCGCTCAGAACCAGGGCACCGTATCAGGCAACGCCACCTTCAACGACGGGAGCCGCAATTGGGGAACCGTCGTTGGAACCATCACCTACACCTCGATCTATTTCTATAATGACGGCGTTTCGGAACCCGCGCTCTGGAGCAACGTCAATAATTGGTTCCTAGATGCCGCACATACTCGCCCCGCAGGTCAGCTCCCCGTCGATGGCGACTTCGTTAACATCGTCGACGGAAGCACGCTCTATACTGACGCCGCTCCAACCCTCGCTCTTGCGGCCTATATCGGCGCAGCGCCTGACACTTGGGGCTACGAAACCGCCAACCTCAGCATCGCGGCCGGCGGGACCCTGTCGGTGACCAACGGAGAATGGTACGGACACACCAGCGCGACCGATGTCGTCCACTTCTCCGGAAATAGCAGTAACAACGGTATCATCGAGGGTGACGCGACCTTCGGCGATGGGAGCTTCGACAATGGCCCGATCTGGGGCAATGCTACCTTCAACGACCAGAGCGGAAACAACGGCGCTACCATCTCTGGCGACGCCACCTTCAATGGAACAAGCCATAATGACGGCACCATCAACGGCAACGCGACCTTCAACGACTCGAGCAGCAATAGCTGGATGATGGTTGGCGTCGTCTCTGGCAACGCCACATTCAACGGCAATAGCTACAATAATGGCACCATCGCTGGCAACGCTACATTTCACGACCACGGTGTAAATGGATATATGTCGGGAGGCACTGTTCACGGCAATGCCACCTTTTACGACTCAAGCAGTAACGGCAGTGGCGGAGTTGGAGTCGTTTCTGGAAACGCCACTTTTTACGGCACAAGCTTCAATCCAGGCTCAGTTGTGGGCAACGCCACCTTCAACGACTCGAGCTCCAATTCCAACTCCGTCAGCGGCAGCGCGGACTTCTACGGCACGAGCATGAACGCCGGCAGCGTTACCTACACGGCCACCTTCAACGACGACAGCTATAATAATACAGGCTTCGGCACCTACGGTACCTGCATGGGCAATAGCTCGGCCACCAATGGCGGCTGCTGAGTTCACTTCAAAAACGCTGCGCGACCGAAAGGTAGCACTGCCAATCGAGGAGCTGCATATCGCCCAGGATCTCGGGCGCGCAATACACGTGCGTGCCGCTATCCTTGACGTCCTCGCCCTTGAAGAAAGGCTTGAGCACATGAAGGTGCTCGCCACCAGGAGCCGGAACTTGAGTCGCGATCTGCTGGCGGAGCTCGGCGTTTGACTTCACGACGTCGTCCTCGCGGATCGGCAGCGAGAAACCCGCGCGGATCTGACCCGCCTGGGCCTCTCCTTCGGGCGTGATCATCACCTCGCAGCCCGAGCCGTCCGCGAAGGGCGCGCCGGGACGGCAGACGAGAGAGATCGGGATGTTTTGTCCGCGATCGGTGAGCTGCGCGAAGAACGCGAACTCGCTCGTCTCCGGGTTCTGCGCCTGCTTGTGCGCGGCCTCAAACGCGTGCTGGAGCTGCGTGAAAAGGTCAGTAGGGATCCGGTGCTCGACGGAGAGGATCACGTCGGCCTGGGCGGCGGAAACCAAGAGAAACGCGGTTACGGCGAGTGCGGTGATTTTCATGGCCCCGGCTTTAACAGGCCGGACGGCGAGTGTCCAGGGTCCGAGCGTCTAGGTCCGTGAGGACACGGGAGACCCCGGGCGAGGCTATCTATAACGCAACAGGCATCAAAAAGTGGTCGGACCCCACGGATGGGCTATACTTAGAAGATGGAAAAAAAGGGGGGATTCAGCCTAATCGAGGCTATCATTGCGCTCGCCATCCTGGGGATGGGTGCCATGTACGTCAATCAGTCGATGCAGCTCTCCATGAAGAGCGCCAAGTCGATCGATTACAAGTCGGACTTCCAAAACTTCGGAACGATCTTGCGCTACAATCTATTCAAGCCCTTGAACTGCGCGGGCGCGCTCGAACTTTCCGACCATCCGATCATTTTCGACAAGAGCAGCCTTCCCACCGGCGGGACCCCGCTCACCCTTCCTATCTCCGAGATCAACATCTCGAACAAGAAATACTCAGCAGGCGTGGCCGAGGGACAACTCAAGGTCGTCTCGATGTCCCTCATCCTGCCCAAGCCCCTGGCCTCCGGCGACGTCGTAGGCACGCTGGCGGTCGAGCTCACGCCGAGAATCGCCGGGCAGGTCGTGGGTGGCATGGGCTTCACGCAGCAGATCCCGGTCTATCTGACTCTCGAAGACTCGGGCACGACCCAGAAAAGCGTCAAGAGCTGCTATTCGCAGGATAGCGGGAGTTCCGGAGACGCCGAAGCGATGTGCAAGGACCTGGGCGGCACCTGGCTGACCGGGGATTACATGCCCAAGGATCGCTGCAACCTCAGCCCGGAGCTCATGCTGGCCGTCAACGAGCTTCCGAACGATATCCCGGCCAATGGTGAAATCGGCGCGACCAACGGCGCGCGCATCGAGTCCTGCTACTACCAGCCGGCGGGCGACTCGACGGTTTACACCTACCCTTGCTCGGCCTCATGGGGAAAATTCGGCGCGAGCGAACGCTGCCGCTTCGACAAGGTCAACAAGAGCTGGGGCCTCTGGTACTACACGGGCAATACGCCAACCGACCTGGGTTTTCTCTGCAGCAAAGGGGTCAAGGTCACCAATCAGGCCCCATCGACCGTCTACCTGCCCGCGCAGCACCCGCTGTCCGAGGCTTTTGGCATGACGACGCTTTCATTCAAGGAAGAGCAGGACCGCCTGCAGTCCGTGCGACGCTGCCGGTATTCGCCCAATAGCGACCTCTGGTACGACTGCACGAACGTCACCAAAATCAACGGGGCTCTCGACGGTCAGGAAGGCTCCTGCATCTACGCCCGCGGCATCAACGTCACCGCGCAAGCCTATGACGTCGACACCTTCAACAAGACCTGCGGAACAAACACGGATTGCAAAATCAAGAACCTCAAGTCCTACACGGGCTGGATCCACGTCGAGACAGCTCGCCAGAGTTACGTTGCAACAGTCGGGATGAAGAACCGCCCCGTCATCCAAGAAGCGCAAGGCACGATCTGCTACACGGCGGAAATCGACCTCAATCGCCAGCCGGTGAGCGACCTTTCGGCAGCGACGACCGCCGCGCCGTCGATCGATCTGCGAAACACCCCGAGCCGGGTCGGGCGCTGCGTGCACACGACCAACAGCGCAGAGAGTTTTCCGGTGCTCGGATTGCAGGTTCAGACTCCACCTGCGACCCGCTCCACCGAATTCGTCTGCGACAATCTCAAGATCAACACGAACGGGCCCAAACAGTTCGTGAAAACGTTGAAGGAAGGAAGCTGCTGGTACTTCAAGGACGGAGACAAGCCTCCCGGGCTGGCGATGGTCGGCTACCATGAAGGCTCGAACTCGACGGCGGACTTAGGCGCGGTCCAGTACACTAACAATTCGCTTGGCAATGGCTGGGTCTACCTCATGTCGCCCCTGCAGGCCTGCTTCATCGGCGGGGTAACCGACGCCTGCTACAAGATGGAGTCTGACTACTCGGTCTCGAACAAGGGTGACCCGGGTCAGCTCTACGGCGTCCCCTGCGAGGACGGGGTCCGGATCGGTCCGGTGCCGGTAACATCGCCGTAGTTTGACGCGAGCCTGGCGGGCGGCTATAAGCGCCCCATGTTCAAAGAGTTCATCGCGTTTCTCAAGCAGTACGGAGTCATCGGCCTGGCCATTGCCGTCATCATCGGCGGCAAGCTCAACGACCTGGTTGCGAGCTTCGTCAATGATCTGCTCATGCCGATCGTCTTCCAGCCCGCGCTCCGCGCCGCGCACGTCGACGATATCCGCAAGCTCAGCTACAACGGCATCCTCTACGGCAAGTTCGTCGGGGCGTCGGTGGACTTCGCGATCGTGGCCTTCGTCATCTTCCTGATCGCCAAGTACGTGCTCAAAGAGCAGGTGGTCAGCAAGAAGTGAGATCCTCTCCGCGCGATATCGCGCTCTCGCTCGCGAGGGCGCTCGATCACGACGATTACGAGACCGCGCGGCGGTTCATTGCGCCGACGTGCGAGTACGAGCTCGCGGGCACCCTGCTTCGCGGGCCCGACGTGATCCTCGCCTCGTACCGCGAAAACTCGGAGCGTATTCGGACGGCGATGGATGAAGTCGTATTCGAGTCCGAGTTCGAAGGACTCGACGGAGCGACCGCGACGATCCGGTTTTCGGACCGGATCCGTAAGGGAACGGAATCGTACACCTATCAGTGCCGGCAGAAGTACACGATCGAAGGAATCCACGTCGTGAAGATCGTCAACGAGGAGCTGCCGGGCGAGCGCGACAAGGCGAATGCCTTCATGGCCCGCGTGGGCGTGGTGCTGTAAAAGGTGGCCCCCGACTTTTGGTATGATCACGCGTCAAAATGACGCAAGCTACTGCCAAAAGTCGGGGGCCACCTTTTGAACTAAAGTTTTAGTTGTAACAACTAAATCCTTAGTTGATACTGAGAAGCATGGGAACTTCGCTGCTCACTGAAACCGAACTCGAAATGATGACCGCGCTCTGGCGACTGGGCGAAGGCGGCGTCCGCGACGTGCTCGATGCCCTGCCCCGTTCGCGCAAGCTGGCCTACACCTCCGTCTCCACGATGCTCAGGATCTTGGAGCAGAAAGGCTATCTCAAGACCCGCAAGGAAGGCCGCGGCCACATCTACATTCCCCGCGTCGCCAAAGCCGAGTACGAGGCCAGGAGCCTCAATCACCTCGTCGCCCATGTCTTCGAAGGCGAACGGGTCGGCGTGATCCGCCAGCTGCTGGGCTCAGACAAACTCAGCGCCGAGGAGCTCGCCGAGATCCGGAAGCTGCTGCACCTATGATCCCCTATCTCCTCGCCCTCGTCCTCATCGCCGCCGCCTACCCGCTCGCACGTGCGGGCCTCAAGCTCCTCGAGCGCGGGGCGAGCGCCCGCGCGGTCGCCGCATTCTGCCTCCTGCTCCTCGCGCTTGCCGTGGCGCTGCCCTGGGCCGCGAAGCTCTCGCCGTTCCGGCCGAACTTCGATCCTCCGGCCAAGATCTGGGCCGCGGCCTCCATGCGCGAGCTCTCCAAGGCGAGCGCCACCCCGCGCGCCATGCTCTCCGTCGGCGGCGCCCGCGCCGCGCACGCGCCGCTGCCGTCTTCACGCTGGCTTGCGCCTCTAGCCGCGCTCGCGGCGGCGCTGGCGCTGCTCCGAGCGCGCCGGCTCATGCGCGACGCCCTCGACCTTCGCACGCTCCTGCGCGGCGCCTACACCCTCCGGCGCCTCGGCCGCGCGCGCGTCGTCGCGTCCGAGGCGGCGCGCGCCCCGTTCTCCGCACTCACCCCGCGCGGCGCCTGGATCGTGCTGCCGCTCGGGTGGATGGCGCGCGAGCCGCGGGAGCTGCGCCTCGCGGTCGCGCACGAGCTCGAGCATCATCGGCAGCGGCATACCGCGGCCGCGTGGGCGCTCGAGGTTTTTCGCTGCGCTTTCGCGATCCATCCGCTCGCGCCCGCCTGGACCAGGCTGATCGCGCGCGCCCAAGAGTTTTCCTGTGACGAGGCCCTGATCGGCCGTCGGCGGTTTTCGGCACGGGAGTACGGCCGCTGTCTTTACGAAGCGGCTCAATCGGCCTCTCTCGCTTCTCACGCGCTCGCCGGTACCGCGGGAATGGCGAGCGGCGGGGGCGGCCATTTCCTGAAAGGACGGATCCTCATGTTGAAACGATACGAAGACACGAAGTCTTCAACCGGAAAAGCAACGGCCTCTTATGGGACCCTCACGCTGATCGCGCTCGCCTTCGCCGGTACCGCCTGGGTCGCACAGGCCTCGGTCGGCGACTCGCGAGTGACGATGGAAAAGGCCCGCGCTTGGGCTGAGCAAGCCCGTGCATCGCAGGGCCCCCATGGGGCCACTGCGTTCCCCATCGTCGTGAACGAAGCCGTGCTCGAGCAGCTCAACCGTTATATCGGCACGCCGGACGGCCGCGATTTCGTGCGCGCCTCGCTTGAGCGCATGAAACAGTACCAGCCGCTCCTCGACAAGAAGCTCAGCGCGCACGAAGTCCCGAGCGAGCTTCTCGCCGTCGGAATCGTCGAGTCGGGGTACCGCAACCTTCCGGCACGAGCCAATCGGCTCGGCGGCGCGGGCGTCTGGCAGTTCATCAAGGAGACCGCGCGCGTCTACGGTCTCAAGGTCAACGATCAGGTCGATGAGCGCAACGACGTCCCTCTCGAGACGGATGCCGCGTTCCGGTACTTGAAGAAGGCCCATGGCCAGTTCAACGACTGGCTGCTGGGGATCCTGGCCTACAACGCCGGCGAAGCGAGCGTGGAGAAAGCCATCCGCAAGCAAGGCACGCGCGATGCCTGGGCTCTCGCCGACGCGGGCGTCGAGACCGACGAGGATTACCTCGCCAAGGTCATGGCGATGGTCCTGATCCTCAAGAACCCGTCGTCGCTCTCAATCTGACCCAGAATCCGAGTAGATGATTTTTACTGGGCTTCCCGGATCGGCCGATTTTCCCGGCCGGTCCGGGCCACCCGGTGGGAGCCGGTCTTTCGATGGGATGTGCAAAACTCCCTGAATCTTCTTTCCTGCCTCGCAAGCATTCCACTCCAACCACGCCTCGACCGGGATCAATGAGCTCGAGTCCTTGGGGAGCGACTTCCACACAGCGGGCTCCGTAGCCGAATGCGCCTTGTGGGCCCGCTCGTCAAAGTACACGGGCCAACGATCCGGTGCATGCTTGGGGTTTTCGACCTTAGGAAAATCGGCGGGACTCGGTCGCGAGAACTGCTTGAGAACCTCGTCGTACGCCGGACTCGATTCGGGCAAGGTCCGAACTTCGGTGCGAAAGCGAATCTCGCCTTTCGCGCCCCTCGGTATCGCCCGCGCCTTCCACTCCGCATAATCTCCAGGCTTCATGTAAGGGCCGATTCCACGGAGATGTAGACCCACGATATTTCCCAGCACCAGGTAGAGAAATCCCTCGCGCGGCGCCTGCGGGATCGTCTCGCGATCCAGAAACCAGTACTTCTCGCCATCCGCGCTCAGGACCTTGCCGGAGGCACAATCGCGCGTCTCCCAACGAATCTCGCGCTCGGAGACAATATCCGCGCGCGATCTCCAAAGGCTCCAGTAAAACGAGAAAGTCTCGGTATCCGCCACGAACTGCGGACTGTCGTGGACCGTCTCGTAGACGGGAGGCGCATCGGAAGCGGGGCCGCGCTCGAATTCGCGCCGCAGATGACGATAGAACGGATCCCAAACCTGATGGTGCGTCGAGGGATAGAGCCAGTGGAAGATGAAGTTCTTGCCCTCATACCGCGCCTCGTGGCGGATCAGCGTCTCGGGCTCGCCGTCGGCGCCCGCGCGCTCTGTAAAGACCACGCGCTGAGTTCCGCGCGAAGGCGCGTTCTCGGTGTAACGGAATTCGACTTCATGCTCGGCCGGAGAGATGCGCGTGAACTCGACTTCAAGCGCCTGGGGGATCACGTACTTCAGCAGGCGGGCCTCGAAGACGATGCCCTCCTGGATCCCCGACCACTCCTGATCCGGATCAGTGCGCTCATCTCCCACGCGGAGGTGGTCGATATGAATCACCTTGGGGTCCATGCGAACATTGGGATTGAGTGAGATAAAGGACTTCCAGACTCGATCCACCGGCGCGTGAACGACGTACTCCAGGCCCATCGAGGACACCTCGGCCTGCGCTGAGAACGCGAATAAGAAGGCAGAGATGAGGAGCCAGGCCCTTTGCACGGCGGCCCTTTGTGCAGGCCCTGTACCAGGGAATTGACCAGCGCAGCCGGGCTATAGCGAGCCTTGAGATTCTTCAGTGTCTAAGACTTCGACACCTATCAGATCCCTCACTTCATGCACGACGAAACATCAAATCCAAGCCCTTTGGATATCGAATCCATGTAGTTGATCATGTAGTGATCCTCGAGCGACTGGCCGGGGTGAGTGAGCGCGGAGAACATGGACGCGGGAGTACAGCCCTTGGCCGCCGCGCCGACAAATCGCCCCTGTTTGCAGTAAGCGACCGGAATACCCGCATGGGAATTTCCGAGTCCGACGTTCACGACGCCGTCGTCGTCATTAATTACGCGGTAATCCTGCATGGGCATTCCGCTCAGAGTCGTCTGGGTGATCTTGTTGTAATAATCAGTGAACTGCTGAGGCAAACGAGGTTCGCCGAAAGTATAAACCCCGCGCAGGTCGTACTGATCGGGAACGATTTTTCGGTCGACGTAGTTTCGCATCGAACCGGCAGCCAGGCGAGCGGCCCAGCCTCCGAGGCTATGGCCCGTGATGAAAATCGGCTTCGAATTTCCTTTCAGATATTTCTCGAAAGTAGGCCAAGCCAGCATCGCGGATCCGTAAGCACCCGGAGGGACAGGGCCAAAACGGTGACTCTCCATCTTTCCGTCAAGAAGCTGCAAGTCCGTCCTGAAGTCCGCAAGCCCCTCACTCTGCTCAGTGCCGCGATAAGACATCGTCACGAAGTCCGGACCCTCCCAATAGAAACCCTGGGTGGAGGCCGTGAAATCGTCCAAGATGTTACCGCAAGGAAGCGTGAAATGCTGGCCGGGGTCCTTCTTGACCGAAACCGGCTTGATGCCAAGATCCATCTTGGCGGCGACTTCCTTGGCCAAGCTGTAGGGAAGATAGGAAGCCATCGCGAGAAGGCCCATATAGTATTCGTTCAGTCTCGAATCTCCGCCTTGCCTGAGCTTGGTGTTGAGATGCACGCCATGCTCCTGCCCCTTCTCGACCAAGCAGAGGATCTGGTCCTTGGTGTGGACCTTCTGGCTGGCGATCGCTTCAAGAGGATCCGGGGCGGTGTAGAGCTCCCACGACTCGGTATATTTGTGAGGTTTAGGCTCTTCCTTCGTTGAACTCACGATCGGACGAGGTGTTGCCCTAGGAAGGTTCGGTCCGGGGTACTGCGAAGGGCCTGCATGCGCGGAGAGGACAAGAAGATGCGATACGATCAGAGTCGAAGGGATTAAACGCTTTGCCATGGTCATCCTCAGAGCAAGCGCCAAGCCACGAGGGAGTGCTCGTGATTTCGCGAATTTGGGTGAATCAGCCGCGTTTACCGAATGGTTTGATGTCGAGCCCGCTGACAAGTGTCGCGCGAGACACGGTCCGGAAAGACATGGCGGCTGGCACTTAGTTTTGGGGACGGAGCCCCTACCCCGGCCCCAACTCCTGGATCCACACGCGCTTCACGCGCTCGCCCTCGTACCAGATCGTGCCGATGAACGGCCGCTCCGCCAAAGCATGCCCGATGAACTCGCGATCGCCTGGCCAGAGCGCGAGCCCAGGCACCGAAGCCGCGGCGATCCAGTGCAGCTCGCCCTCGCTCGCATCGCCGGCGCCGGGCGCCCGAGCCGGCACACGTGCAGCCTCCTCGTCCGAGACACTCGCGCTAAAAACAGTCACGGTCCAGTCTTCGTCCTTATTTGCCTTAAACAACGGAAAGCTCAACATCCCGACCGCACGGAATCGCTCCGCGGGCAGATCCAAACCGGACTCTTCGCGAAACTCGCGCATGGCGCACTCGAGCGGCGATTCGTCCAGCTCGAGCTCGTGCTTTCCGCCCAGCCCGTTCCACTTGCCCGAATGGTGGTCGCCCGTGCCGGCCGCAACCGAGCCCGCGCGAGTGCGGTGGATCATGAGCACGCGGCCGCGGTTCTTGGCGTAGATCAAGACTGCGGGCACGACCTTGCGCTTGCCTGGCTCAGGCATACATCTTGTCGATCAAGTCCTTGAAGCGCTTCTCGATCACGTTGCGTTTCATCTTGAGCGTCGGGGTCATCTCGCCGTCGACGATCGAGAACTCGCGCGGGATCACGGTGAACTTCTTGATCTGCTCGTAGCTCGCGAGCCCCTGGTTGATCTCATCGACCGCCTGCTTGATGGCCGCGTTGATTTCGGCGCCCTTCTGCTTGAAATCCTTGAGCGCGGACTCCGAGGGCGTGATGATCGCCGAGATGAACTTGCGGTTATCGCCCACGAGACAGACTTGCCCGATGAAGGGCGAGGCCTTGAGCTTCTCCTCGATCGGAAGCGGCGCGATCATTTTGCCGCCCGAGGTCTTGAGGATCTCCTTCTTGCGGCCGCGGATTCGGATGAGGCCCTTCTCGGTGACCTCACCCAGGTCGCCCGTGTGCAGCCAACCGTCCTTCAAGACTTCGGCCGTCGCCTCGGGGTTCTTGAAGTAGCCCACAAAGACGTTGCGACCGCGGCAGAGGACTTCGCCGTCGGAGGCGATCTTGACTTCGACGCCCTGGACGGCCCTGCCCACCGTGCCCGCCATCTCGACGCCCGACTCGGTCATGCAGATCACGCCCGTCGATTCGGTCTGACCGAAGTCCTCGAGGATCTCGAGGTTGAGGCAACGGAACCAGCGCGAGACATGCGCCGGCAAGGCCGCGGCGCCGGAAGCCATCAGCTCGGCCCGGCCGAGCCCCATCGCCTTGCGAATCTTGGAGAGGACCAGCTTCTCGGCGATCCGATGCTGGATGAGATCACTCACGCTCGGCCAGGTGCCGCCGTAGCGGGCGGCCGCCACGCGCGCGCCGACGTCGAGCGCCCACTTGGCGAGCTTGCGGCGCGGGGCGGGCGAGCTTTCGACCTTGGCGAGCACGCCTTCCATGAACTTTTCCCAGACGCGCGGCACGCAGAGAAGAAGCGTCGGCTGCGCCTCGGGCAGCTCGATGCCGACGTTGTCGAACTTGGTGGCGAACTTGACCTCGTAGCGCTGGGAGATGCCGACGCCTTCGTTATGGAGCTTTTCGGCGATGTGACAGAGCGGCAGGAAGGAAAAAAGCGTCCCGCGGGCGAACGGCAGCTTCCAGGTATTGGCGGCGAGATCCGAGGTGTAAACCAGGTTATCGTGGCTCAGGAGCGCGCCCTTGGGGTTGCCCGTCGTGCCGGAGGTATAGATCAGGAACGCGCCCGCCACCGGGTCGATCTTGGCCAGATGCTGCTCGAACGAAGGCGCCTTGCCGCTTTGAGCGATCTTCTTGCCTTCGGCCAAAGCCTGAGCGTAGGACACGGCCTTGGGATGGACCGAGGTATCGCCGTCGATCACGAGCAGGAGCCGGATGCGGTCCGGGAGCGCGGGTTTGCCGTTTTCGTCCACGATCTTGTGGAAGAACTCGGCGTTACGCACAGCCAAAACAGTCGCCTCCGTGTGATTGAGCACATAGAGGATGTCTTTGGAGGTCGAATTCGGGTACAAACCGGCCGCTTTAGCCCCCGTCAACATGATTGCCAGGTCGATATGAACCCATTCGGGGCAATTGCCCGAGAGAATGCAGCCGATCTCCTGCGGGTTGATCCCCCGGGACTCCAGAAAGAGCGCGAGGTAGTAGATCCGATCCCGCATCTCCTGGGAGGTGATGGACTTCCAGTTGCCGCCATCCTTATACCCCTGCGCGGCCGCTTTCGGCGCTTCCTGGACCCAACGATTGAGACGGTGAAGAATGGTAGGCATTCCACTAAGCTAGAGAGCCCCTCTTCCCTTGTCAATTAGCTCGTGCTAGACGGGTAAGACTCTAAAGAAGGACATTATTATGGCAAAGAGACTCTCTATCAAGCATCGCAAAATGGCTCGCAAGAAGGCTACCGCCTACCGCATGGGCACGGCCCCGGCCAAGCACAAGGTCGACGTCGAGCGCAGCGAGAAGATGAAGAAGAGAATGGCGTACCGCCAGTACTGATCTTCGAACCTAGGCCTCCACTCACGTGCGCGTCGGAATTATCGACCTCGGCACCAACTCGGTGCGCTTCGACGTCCACCAACTCGGCCCCGGCGGCCGGGCGCGCACGCTCCATCGCGAAAAATTGATGATTCGCCTCGGACAAGGGGTTTTCCTGGACGGAAAGCTCGACCCCGAGGCGATTCGCCGCGCGCTTCAGGCATTTACTAGCTTCAAGCAGACTGCAGGCGCGCTCCATGCCGAGAAGATCGTCGCCTTCGGAACGAGCGCGCTCCGCGAAGCTTCTGACTCGGATCGCCTGCTGAACCTCATCCGCTCCAAGACCGGCATCGACGTCCGGGTCATCTCGGGCTCCGAAGAGGCGCGCCTCATCGCCGAAGGGGTGCTCGCCCATATCAAGCCCCCCAAGGGGGCTTACGGCCTGATCGACATCGGCGGCGGAAGCGTCGAGATCAGCACCTGCCGCACGCGCCGCCTTCTCCATTCGGAGAGCTTTCCGCTCGGAACGGCCCGGCTGCAGCAGGTCTTCCTCAAGACCAGCCCTCCCGAAGACGTCGAGCCCCTGCGCCGCTACATCAAGAGCGTAATTCTTCCCAAGGTCATCGCCGAGGGCTGGCCCAAGGTCGGCCAAGTCTATGGCTCCAGCGGCACGATCCGCGCTCTCGCCCGGCTTCTCAATAAGAAGAAATCGGCCAAGTCCTTCGACCTCGCCGAC
>FTBH01000046.1_pt1 | contig 13060 bp, 13 predicted proteins | sample 1639321 | NCBI WGS metagenome assembly FTBH01 (sample SAMEA3914864, study PRJEB12502) | metagenome | biome: forest; material: soil | place: USA | collected 2012-03-12 | depth 0.3 m
CGACGACTCCGTACCCCGGCGATTTCGCCCAACAGCGAATCCAAGGCAAAGTCACCGTCCAGATGGTCGTCGATTACCGCGGTGTTTTCACGGGCGAGATCCGCGCAATTCGCGGATCCGAGCCGATGCTCAACGCGTACGTCGTGGCAACCTTGATCCACGCCATGAGCGAACCTCTGCCGGAGAGCAACTGGATGCGCGAGGCTGGGTCGGAGCGAATGCTTCTGGTGTTTCATTTCGACTTCAATCTCTTCGGGCCGGGCGAGGGCCCCAAGAAGGCGGACTATGCGCATCTCAAAAACATCCTCAACTTCAGGCGTGACGCTTATGTCGATCCGGCCTTTAACCAGGCGGTCGAAAAAATCGTCACGCGCTACATACCTCCGGTACTTGTTTTTCCGGGTGGGTTTTACATCGACTTTATCCGTGCTTACCAGCTGATTCACAATTTGACGTATCCCACTCCCGACGAGGACGAGCTGCGCATGCGTCGCATGGAGCTCAAGAAGGAAGAGTGGGAGAGCCTGATCCGAAGGAGCGCGGGTTAGGTTCGCTGGGCCCTAAAACATCGTATTGGAGTTGGCCGGCTTCTCCGGGATCGGCTGGCCAACATCCCAATGCTCGACGATCTTTCCGTTTTCGACGCGAAAGATATCCATCACCGCGCGACCGCGGTCGGCGGCGTTAAGTTTCGAATGGACGTGCAGGACGACGAGATCTCCCTCGGCGATCACACGCTTGATGTCGGCGCGCACGTCGGGATTTTTCTTGAAAAAGGGGACGAAAAAATCGATGAACGGCTGCTTGCCATCGGCGACGAACGGATTGTGTTGCGTGTAGCGGTCGCCGACGTAGCGATCCATGGCTTCCTTGGGTTGGTGCTGATTGAAGGCCAGGTCGTAAAACGCGGTGACGACCTTTTTATTGGCCTCGATCGAGCTGGGCGCGGCGGCGTGGGCGGAGTTTGCGAGCGTCGAATGGACCAAAAGGAGCGAGAGTAGTGAAGTCAGCTTCTTCATTTGTTCATATCCTTTGTCATTTTGTCGCCCCAGGAGGACGAGAGCCACATGCCGAAGTCGATCAGCCACGGAAAATGCCGCTCCACGAAGATCGCGACCTTGGCGTGAAACGTGATGTGCAGCTCCTTGGAACCTCGCGCGACGCCGCGGGCGATTTGGCGCGCGGCCGTGGCTGCGGGCATATTGAGCCAGCCCGGGATCGGATCCCGGCGCGTGCCTTGCGTGGTCCGGATCTCGGTGGCGACGAAGCCCGGGCAAACCAGAATGACCCGGATGCCGTAAGGCTTGAGCTCGCTGCGGATCGAGTCGGCAAACGCGCGCACGCCAAATTTGCTGATGCAGTAGGCGGCGCTCTCGGGCAGCGCCAAGTAGCTCATCGCGCTTCCGATGAAGACGAGCTTGCCGCGCGACTCCTTGAGGAGCGGCAGCGCGGCTTTGGTGGTGTGGAACACGCCCTCGACGTTGGTGCGGAAGGTGTCTTCGATGTCCGACCAGGAGGACTTCTCGAGCGACCGCGTGTACCCGACGCCTGCGTTGGCGATGACGACGTCGAGGCGGCCGAAGCGTTGGCGCGCGCGCGCGAACGCGGCCTCGACCTGCGAGACTTGCGTGACGTCGCAGGCGACGGCTTCGGCTTGCGCGCCTAACGCATTCAGCTCCTGAGCGAGCTGCGTGAGTCGATCGACTCGGCGGGCGCAGAGGACGAGGTCGTAACCCAGGCGCGCGTACTCGCGGGCCAGAGATTCGCCGATTCCAGAAGACGCGCCTGTGATCAGAACCGTGGGTCGTGACATTCTTTCGTTTTATGGCTAACCCACTGGAATGACAACTGATTAATCCAAACTAAATTAGTCGGATAATGGAGGCCACTGTGTTATAAAGGCGCGGCAAATGATGAAGGAATTCAGGCGCCTAGCCTCCCTCGTTCTCGCTCTTTCGCTTCTGGCCCAGTCTTCTGGTGCGGCTCCGGGCAATCCTATGCGCTGGATGAGTGGGCGCGGCTTCGTCGAGCACGCACTCGGCCCGAACGGCGTCTTTTACAATAGAACGGACCAGTTCCATGGATTTCGGCTGTCGGGCGACGCTCGCCGAGTGCTTCGCCATCGAGTCGCAAGCGGGCCTCATCGGATTTTGATCCGCAGGATCCGCGATATGGTTCCGGATCTCATCGAAACCGTACGCGCGGACGGAACTGAGTTCACGCCGACGGAGTCCGGCTGGCTCGACGCGATCTACAAGCGTTACAAGAATCTCATTCCAAAACAGTTCTACGCCAGGCGGGATATCGGACCTGCATTTCGTTTCGTATCCGCCAAGAAGCAACCCGACCGCTTTGTGTCCCCGATCGGCGAGCCGGATCGGATCGCTTCGACCGGGCTGAAGGAAGGAAGCACGATCTTTTTCAACACCGACGCGCTTGCGCAGTTCGAGCCCAATGCGCAGTTCATGGGCGAGATGATCGGGCTGATGTTCCATGAGCTTGTCCACCATCTGGGAGTCGAAGATACGTCGGGCGCGCGTCCTCTCGATGAGTTCGGAGGCAAGGTCCAGAAGACACTCGCGAGCCGGATCCGTGAGATCCCGCTGGGCGCTTACGGGATCTCGCATGGAAGGATCATCTTGATCGACGGCGCGCGCACGACCTGGGCCTACTATGTCGATCCCGAGGTGGTGATCGAGCTGAATTACGGGATTCAGGAGGCTGCTTTTCAGCACGACTGGGACTCGACCGTCGGTACGGGGCTCGACCCCAATCTGAGTTACCTCAAGATGCCTAACTTCCGCGTCGAAGCGGCCCATGAAGGCGAGCTCACGATCGCGACCGACTACGATTATGGTTACGCCCGGCATCCTGATGACGTGAGGCTCAAAGGCTTCGCACGGATCCGTTTGAATACTCGCAAAGACGAAACCGGCGAGGTGACTCTCTCCCGCGACCCGGATCATCGCGCTCATGCGAGCTTCGAGCTCCGCGAGCATGTGCCGGACTCGGGCGAGTCGGAAGTCCTGTCCCTGGTGCCCGGGCGGCAGTCGCTTCGCGGAGGCGAGACCTGGCGCATCCGGATTCAGGCCAGGCTGGATCCCCGATTCAAGCCAGAAGCGGGCAGTTTTCGCGGGCTGATCCGCTCGCCGGATCTTCCGCGTTCTGGAGCGCTTGATGCGCGCGAGTTCAGGCTTTCGCCCACGTCGGTCAGCCCGGGTCCGGAAGGCAGTCTCTTGCTGGATTTCGAGTTCAAGGTGCCGGTCGGTTCTCCGGCTCGTACGTATCTGTTTGAGGCGATCGATTTCAAGGATTTGGAACTTTCCACTGACCATAGGACTTTTGACTTTGATCTGGGCCAGATCGAGCTTCCGCTCACGTTCGCGCCGGCGCTTGAGGTCCAGGCCGATTCGGAACCTCGTGAGATCCAGCTCGCTTCGCGCGCGTTGTATTCAAAGCGCGGCGAGATCGCGCGGACCGCGGGAGCCGATGTCCTGGAGTTCAATCCGTTCCGCGAGCGCTCGCTGGATGCGACGATGGAGCTTCGATTCAAGAACTTGGGCTCGTCGGTTCGAACGATCAAGCTCATCGGTCGCTTGAGCGCCGAGGGAAGTCCGACTCTTAATCGAACTATGGTCTTTCCTCTCGTCTCGGAGGGAAGAGACGATTTTCTGCTCGGCTATCACGAGATCAAAGCAGAGGGAGACGAGCTCGTGATCAAGCTCCCGATGTTCTGGTCGAAATATTGGAACAACATGGAGCACAGGTCCCTTCAGATTGATTCGGTCTACGTGCAGGACGAGGATCTGCGCGAGGCGATGCTGCCCGCTCCGTTCCTCATCCGCTACTCAATGTAGATCAGCTGTTTTCGTCAGTCTCGAGCGTCGCGGCCAGGACTTCGGTGGCGCTCAGCCGCTCGTCGCCGCTCTTGATCTCGGCGCTTTCTTGGACCACCTCGCGTTGCAGCCGGCGGATCATGTCGTTGGCTTTGCGCAGGCGCTCAGCCATCGAAGCGACGATCGTTTTCAGATAGTCCGGGACGGTCGAGTAGATGTGCTCGAGCGACTCGAACGAGATTTCGGTCGTCTCGACCTCGGTCAGCGCGACTGCGCTCGCACTTCGGGCAGACCGGTCAAAGAACGAGAGCTCGCCGAGCACCTCGTTGGAGTAAATCCGCGCGAGCTCCACCTGGTCGGGGCCCTTCATCTTGCGGATGGCAACCGTGCCCTTCAAAATGAGGAAGATCGACCGGGAGGCTTCGCCTTCCTTGAACAGAACTTGGCCGGGCCGGTAGAAGGCATGATTGGGAGAGGTGTTTTTAGCGGTCATAGAATTCTCCGGGGGAGTCTCCGGCTCAGGCAAGATTTTGGCATAGATTGAAACAAGCGCCAGCGATTTTTGGTAGGATTGAAGCATGAAACGAACGGTCGACCAGTACTTTACCGACTACGCTTCCTATCATCAGGATCATCGAAATAAGCTCACGCACTACGGCGGCATCCCGCTGATCGTGATCGCCGTCCTGGGGCTTCTCGCTCGCATCACCTTCGGGGAAGCGGTCGAAGGCTTCAGGCTGGACGGAGGCGTCGTGGCTTGGATTCTGGCAAGCTTCTGGTATATCCGGCTCGATCTCAGGCTCGGCGCCTCGTTCGCGCTCGTCCTGGCCGGGCTCTACTGGGTCGGGCGCGTCCTGCCGGTTCCGGCGCTCATCGCGGCTTTTGTCGTAGGCTGGATCCTCCAGCTCTGGGGACATCACTCCTTCGAGAAGAAAGCGCCCGCGTTCACGAAAAACTTCGAGCATCTGCTCATCGGGCCTTTTTGGATATTCGCGGGCTTTTTCAGGAAGTGAGGTTCGCGCCGAGGCTCCGAATGCCCGCTTCCAGGCTCGTGAAGCGGAAACCGAGCTCGCGCTCGATCTTCGCGGCGCTGATCGCATTGCAGGTCCCGCGCGGCTCGCTCAGCCGGACGTCGGCGATCGAAATCGGCTGAAGCCATTTGGGATCCAATCCGAGAACGCGCGCGACTTCGTGACCGATCTGAATCCGCGTGAGTGGCGCGGTCGCCGCCAGGTGATAAGTGCCGCTCAGGCCTGTTTGGAGCGCGCGCTGCAGGGCCCCCGGAATATCTTCGATGAATACGGGCGTGATCGTCTGGTCTTGAAAGAGCGTGATGGGCCTTCCCTCGCGAAGCCCTTGAACAATGGGGCTCAGGATGTTGCGGGGATGCAGTCGCATCGACATCAACTTGCTGGTTCGGATGATCAGGTGGTTATTGAAGCCGCGCCGGATCGCTTCTTCGATGAGCTGCTTCTGCCTTCCATAGAGCGTGGTGGGCCTCATCGGCGCGTCCTCGGCGAAAACTCCGGGCGCGCCGCCGAAAACGAGATCCGAGGAGAAGAACACGGGCTTGATTTCTCGCCGCTTGAAGAGCGAGAGAAGCTCGAGCATCGCCTCGACGTTCACGCGTCCCGAGAGACCGGGATCCTTGAAGCAGCCTTCGGGATCGCTCATGGCGGCGCAGATCACGCCAGCCCTGGGTGACTCGCGCTCGAGGATCGGGATCAGCTGTGGCTCGACGGGCTGCAGGAGGTCGAGCTTCACCTGGACGTCACCGCTTCGGGCCGTGCCGATGACCTTCGCTCCGAGCCGGCTCAGGCCATTGTAGAGCTCCAGTCCCAGAAATCCTGACTGGGTAACCAGCAGCATTTCAGCTGATTCTCAGTACGAGTTTGCCGAAAACGTCGCGCTTCTCGAGGCGCTCCATGATCTTGGGCAGTTCGGCCATCGGATATACGGTATCGACGACGGGCTTGAGCTTGCCTTCGGAGATCAGGCGCACGATCTTGATGAGGTCGGCCTTGCTTCCCATCGTGGAGCCGAGGATCGAAATGTTCTTGAAGAAGACCTGCTTGAGATCGATCGTCACGTCCGCGCCGCTCGTGGCGCCGCAGGTGACGAGCCTCCCGCCCCAGGCCAGCGCCTTGAGGCTGTCGTTGAAGGTGTCGACCCCGACGTGATCGACGACGACCTCGCAGCCCTTGCGGCCGGAGGCTGAGAGAATCTTCTTGAGTTCGTCGCGAAACGGCGTCTTCTTGTAATTGATCACGTGATCGGCGCCGAGCGCTTTCGCGCGCTCGACCTTGGCATCCGAGCCCACCGTTGTGATGACGGTCGCGCCGAGTAATTTGGCGATCTGGATAGCGGCGATCGAGACTCCACTGCCGCCGGCCTGCACGAGCACCGTCTCGCCCGGCTGCACGCGGGCCTTGGTCGTGAGCATGGTCCAGGCGGTGAGGAACGGAATAGCGATCGAAGACCATTCTTCGCCCGAATGCCCCGCGGGCCGCGCGATCAGGTTCTGAATCGGGACGCAAACCTTCTCGGCGCAGCCGCCATCGCGGTGCTCGCCCAGGATGGCGTAATGACGACAGAGCGGATCGAAGCCTCCCAGGCATGCTTCGCAGCGGCCGCACGAGATGGCCGGATTGACGATCACCGGAGAGCCGAGCTTGAGGCCGTCGCGGGCGAGCGCGGCTTCCGCGCCCGGACCGAGCGCCTCGATCACTCCGGCGACGTCGCTGCCGGGCGTGAGCGGCAGCGGAAACTTGTGCCCAGGTACGCCCTTGCGCACCCAGAGATCAAGGTGGTTGATGCCGATCGTCTCGACGCGAAGTCGAACCTCAAGCGGGCCGGGTGTCGGCTCGGGAAGGTCTTCGAGTTTTAGGGCGTCGGATCCACCATGGGCATGGATCCTCCAAGCTTTCACCGATGCACCACGCTCGCGACTTTGGCGGCGATGCCTTTGGCATCGATGCCGTGCTTGGCGAAGAGCTCGAAGCCTTCTCCGCTTTCGCCAAAGTCGTCCTGGATGCCAAGCTTGACGAGCTGCGGGCTTCCACCTTGCTTGGCGAGCGCTTCGGCAACACAGGAGCCCAGGCCGCCAATGACCGAGTGGTCTTCGGCCGTGAAGATGGCGGCTGCACCTTTGGCGATCGAGAGGGTGGTTTCGTCATCGAAAGGCTTGAGCGAGTGCGCGTTCCAGACGGAGAGCCCGATGCCCTTGGCTTCGAGGTCTTTCGCGGCCTGGACGGCTTCGCAGACGGTCGCGCCGGTGGCGATGCACACGGCCTTGATCTTGGCTCCGGCCGCCGCCTGATGGATCTGCATCAGCTTGCCGGGCTGAAATTTGGCTCCTGCAGGATAAAGATCCGGCAGGTTCTGGCGCGTGAGGCGGATATAGGCCGGGCCTTTCCACGTCGTGACGAGGTACTCCATGAGGAGCTCCGTCTCGCGCGCGTCCATGGGCTGAAACACGCCCATGGTGGGGAGCGCGCGCATCAGCGTGATGTCCTCAAGGCCCATTTGGCTATGGCCGTCGTCGCCGATACCGACGCCGGCGTGCGTGCCGACGAGGCGGACGTTGGCCTGCGAGTAGACCGCGCTCATGCGGATCGTGTCGTAGCGGCCCGTGATGAACGCGCCGAAGCTGCAGGCGAAGGGGATCTTGCCCGTGAAGGCGAGGCCCGCGGCCGTGCCGATCATATTGGCTTCGGCGATGCCCATTTCATAGAATCGCTCGGGAAACTTCTTGGCGAAGAGCTCGGACTTGGTCGATTTCGCCAGGTCCGCGTCGAGGACGACGATCTCCTTGTGGGTTTCGCCGAGCTTGGCGAGTGCTTCGCCGAATGCTTGTCTTGTCGCTTTTCCGCTCACTTGGTGCATCCTCCGCCTTGCATGATTTCTTCTTTCGCGCGCTTGGCTTCATCGGGCTTGGGCGCGACACCGTGCCAGCTGATCTGACCTTCCATGAACGAGACGCCCTTGCCTTTGACCGTGCGGGCCAGGACGAAGGTCGGAGCGGTCTCGCCGCGTTCGGCATGCGCGCGAGCTTCGGCGAAGGCCTTGGGAAGCGCGGTGAGGTCATGGCCGTCGACTTCGACGACGTTCCAACCGAACGACTTCCACTTGTCGGCAATTGGTTCGATGGGCATCACTTGGCTGACCGGTCCGTCGATCTGGCCCTCGTTGGCGTCGAGGATGAGGCAGAGATTGTTGAGCTTGAATTTCGGGGCCGACATGGCGGTTTCCCAGATCTGCCCTTCCTGCATCTCACCGTCGCCGATGAGGCAGTAGACCCGACCTTTGGAGCCGTTGAGTTTGAGGCCCATCGCGAGACCCTGGGCAACCGAAAGCCCTTGGCCCAGCGAACCGGTCGATGCTTCGACGACGGGAAGTCGCACGCGATCGGGGTGCCCCTGGAGCCGGCTGCCCGTTTTACGCAAAGTCATGAGCTCTTCGTGCTGGATGAAGCCTTTCTTGGCCAGAATCGCATAGAGCGCCGGCACCGCGTGGCCCTTGGAGAGCACGAAGCGGTCGCGGTTCGGATCGTTGAAGTCTTTGGGCTCGGTCCCGCGCATTTCGGCGAACCAAAGGGTCGTGAGAATATCGATCGCCGAGAGACTGCCGCCCGGATGGCCGGACCTGGCTTCGGCGAGCATATCGATGATGGAACATCGGAAGTGTTGGGAAAGTGACGCGAGAGCTTGATTGGGCATGGCCAGAACCTTAGCAATGGCCCTTTCGGCGGGGAAGGGCAAAGAGGGTAAAACTATTGCCGACGTGTTCGCTCAGGAAAGAAGCTTGTGTTAGAGTTAAGGAATGCCCCAAAAGTGGTGGGTGCTTGCCGCGGTGGCCTGCGGGACTTTCATGGCCACCCTGGACTCCAGCATCGTCAATATCGCCTTGCCCACTTTGACCAAAGACCTGAGTTGCGACCTCTTTCAGGTAAAGTGGGTCGTCGTGATTTATCTCTTGGGCATCACCTGCTTATTGCTTCCCTTCGGCAAGGTCGCGGACATCTTCGGCAGAAAGCCTGTCTTTCTCTCAGGCTTCCTGATCTTCACGATCGCCTCGGTTCTTTGCGGGTTCGCCCCCAATCTCAAATGGCTCGTCCTCGCGCGCGCGATCCAGGCTTTGGGCGTCTCCATGCTGATGGCCAACGGGCCGGCGATCATCACCGCCGCGTTTCCGTCGAACGAGCGCGGCGCCGCTCTCGGCACGCTCGCGATGGTCGTGAGCGCGGGATTGCTCGCTGGCCCGAGCATCGGCGGGATCCTCATCGGGACGGTGGGCTGGCGCAGCATCTTCTTCGTCAACGTGCCGGTCGGACTCCTCGGAATGGGGCTCGCGCACAAGTATTTCCCGCACGAAAAGCCTCAGCGGGTGTCGGCGCCCTTCGACTGGGTGGGTACTTTCCTGCAATGCGTGCTCTTCGCGTGCTTCATCATCCTCTTCGACCCACCGAACATCTCCGTCTCGGGCGGACAGGCGCTTCCGGTGTCGCGTTGGGTGATCGCCGTGGCCACGCTTCTGATCGGCGCGCTCTTCCTGCGGGTCGAGGCCGATGCCCGGGCTCCCATCCTGGATCTGAGCCTGCTTCGCAATCGCACGTTCTGGTCGGCCAACTTGGCGAGCTTCCTGACGTTCGTCGCGTACTCGGCCGTGACCGTGCTCATGCCATTCTTCCTGGAAGAGGCGATGAAGTTCCCGCCCGCGACGGCCGGCCTCTTCATGACGGCGATCCCGCTCACGATCTTCGTGGTCGCTCCCCTGAGCGGCAGGCTGTCGGACAAGGTGGGAAGCCAGGAGCTGAGTTTCTCGGGCGCGCTCATCGGGACGGTGGGATTGTTTTTCATGTCGGGCGCGTTCGGCGCCGGAGTTCGCGAGGGAATGGGAAATTTCGAAGTCATTCTCTCGCTCGCGACCATCGGCCTGGCGACTGGCCTCTTTCAATCGCCCAATAACAACGCGATCATGGGCTGCGTGCCGCACGCCAAGCTCGGCGTCGCCTCCGCGCTGCTGGCGACGGTCCGCAATCTCGGCCTCGTGACGGGCACCGGCCTCGCGACGAGCCTCTTCGCGTGGCGCAAGCAGGTCACGCACGATTTCATCAACTCCATGCACATCGCGCTCTTCAGCGCGGCCTGCGTCGGTTTCGCGGCGATGCTTGCGGCCCTGGCCAAGCCTAGTGCTCGGCGCAAATCCGTGACCCTCGCGCAGCCAGTGCCGCTCAAGACCTCCGACAGGCAGGGCAGCTGAGCGATGGGATGGAAACCGAAGAAAGAGCGGGAGCTCACTTTAGAAGAAGCGCTTGATGCCGCGAGGAAGGAGCTCGCTCCGCTCTGGTTCAACAGCCCGCCGCTTCTATCCCCCGTCAGGCATGACGGCCGGGTCACCGCTCATCCGCTCGAGGAGACCTTCGCTGAGAAGAAATGGCTGATCCTCTTCTTCGATCCGTACACGTTCGGCGGAGAGTACGCGCTCAATGTCGTGCGCGAATGGCGTCGTCGGTACGAAGACAACGACATCGAGTTCATGCTGGTATTGAAGCCCGCGCATCCGGCGTTTTTCTCGCCCCGGGTGCTCCAGCTTATGTTCGTGCACCATAAGATCAACTATCCGGTGATGCTCGATCTGCAGACTGAGGCCGTCGGCGCGCTCAGTGCTTCCTTCGGCGTGACCGAGTTTCCCGCGGTGGTGTTGCTTGCCGAGAAGAAGCTGCAGTTCAGGTTCCAGGGCCGCAAGTGGTACGAGCCGATGGAAAAGGCGATGCAGGATTACATCCGCTCGAGCGATCCGGGCTGTCCGTTTTATCCGGTGATCGACCATTCGGTAGTTGGCCGTTCGGACTCGTCGCGGTTGGACTTCGGCGCGCGTTTCGGCGCGGTGAACACCGGCACGACGCATCTGACATTCACCGGCCAATGGGCTCGCGAGGCCGAGAGGCTCGTTACGCAGGATGCGGCGGCTTCGATCCGGTTCGATAGCCCCTCCTCGCGCGTCGCGATGATCGCGCAGGCGATCCTTCAGGAAAAACACCCGAAGGTATCCGTGAGCGTGGGGGGCCGCCCTCCCGGCGAAGGTACCCTGGGTGCGATCATGCAGGCTGACGAGGACGGAAGCGCCTTCTTCAGAATTGACCCGTTGAGCGTCTACCATCCTTTGCATGGCCTCTCTCCCGGCAATTGCTCGGTCCTGCTCAAGTTCGGCAATGCGGATCGCTGTCCGGTCGCGGTTTACTCGCTTCTATTCGGCGATTAGCAGCAGGAGTCGAGAAGCGCGAGCCACTGGGCGCGCGCGGCCTCGTCGGTTTCTTCGCTGAGGCGCTGTTCGATCAGGGGGCGGAGGCGCGCGAGCTCGGCTGCGGCCGAAGATCCCGGCTCGGCCGGCGCGAGCGCATTGCGGAGCGCGATGGCGAGGTTTCGCCTGAACTGCTGCGGCTTGACCCGGCTCAGGGCCGAGAACTTCACGCGCTCTTTGTACTGCTCGGGCGTCTCGCGCAAATGCTCCTCCCAGGTGAGCGGCCACTCGGCCGAGGCGCTCGAGCTGGGGCTCGCCGGCGGCGCGGGGTCGGCCTCGGCTTTGCGCGCGGGCTTTGTATTGAATGGGCAGACCTCCTGGCAGAGGTCGCAGCCCGCGACCCAGGTGCCAACCGCGCGCGCGTCGGCCGCGCTCAGGGCGAGCTCGCCGCGCTTCTCCAGCGTCCAGTAGCTCAGGCAGCGATTAGCGTCGAGCAATTGCGGGCGGGTGAACGCGCTGGTCGGGCAGGCGTCCAGGCAGCGCGTGCATTGGCCGCAGTAATTGGGCAGCGGCGACGGCCCGCGCCCGAGCGGCTCGGACAGAAGGGCCTCGGCCAAAAAGAGATAGCTCCCGTGTTGAGGGTGGATCAAAAGCGTGTTCTTGCCGATCCAGCCGAGGCCCGCGAGCGCGGCCCAGGAGCGCTCGAGCACCGCGCTCGTATCGACGCAGACTTTCCAGGTGAGCGGGGCGCGGGGCTCGGCCGAAGCGGAGTCGTTCGCGCCGGCAGCCGGCCCGCCCGAGCGGCCGGCCGCGCCGCGGACCGCGTCCCAGCGCGCCGCGGCCGCCGCGATCGCGCGCTCGAGGCGCTCGGCGAGATCGTGATGGTAATCGGAGCCGCGGATGTAGCGCGCGTAGCGGGGGCCGACGGCCGGGGCGCTGGACCCGACGGGCCGGGGCTCGTAGGGAATCGCGACGCAGAAGACGCTCTGGGCGGGCTCGAAGACACGGCGCGGATCGGCCCGTCGGTCGCGGCCGCGCTCGAGGTAGCTCATCGCGCCGGCATGCCCCGCACGGAGCCATTCGTCGTAGCGCTGTACGTGCTCGGGGAACGGGCCCTCGAGCGCGCGCTCGATGTCCACGCCGCCGGCCAGAGGAAATCCTTCCGCTCGCGCGGATTCGACGAGGAGCTCGAGCAGGGTCGGCACAGCCGGCCCGCCGTTCGCGCTCAGCCTTGCGGGTACTTCTCCAGCCATTGGGCGATCCCGCCTTCGAGCGAGCGGAGCTTCTCGAAGCCGAGCATCCGCAGCGCCATGAGCGCGTGCATGCTTCGGACGCCATGCGCGCAGTAGAGAACGATATCGTCTTCCTTCTTGAGCTCGGCTTCGGCGCGGCCCGAGATCTCGTCGAGCGGGATCAGCGTGCAGCCGGCGATATGCGCTTCGGCGTGCTCATCCGGCTCGCGCACGTCGACGAGGATGACGTTGCCGAGCTGGGACTTGAGTTCTTCGGGCGTGATGATCCAGGTGGGTTGCGACATCTCAGGCTTCCTTTTCCTGCCGCCATTCTTGCGCGGCATTGACATCCGACGCAAGTCCAGCGACCTGCGCGATCGTCCGAGCGGGCGACTGGATCTCGATCAGGCGACCGATCAGCTGATCCGGGTTGGACTCGGTGATCTCGACAAGCGCCAGATCGCCCGGCTTGGGCTCGAGGCCGTCGGCGACGTCATTGATCAGGACACTGCCATCGATCTCTTGCGCCTGGGTCGGCATGCGACCTTGGAGCAGGAGTTCGGTCTCTTCGCTCGCGCCTTCGATTAGGACTTGAACCTGCTGGCCCACGAGCCCTTCGAAACGCGAAGCGCGCTGCTTCTGAAGGATTTCGATGAGCTTCTTGGCCCGGCGGCGCTTGGTGCCGGCGTGGATCTGGCCGTCCATCTCGGCGGCCTTGGTGCCTTCTTCACGCGAGAAGCGGAAGACGCC
>FTBH01000153.1_pt1 | contig 13027 bp, 13 predicted proteins | sample 1639321 | NCBI WGS metagenome assembly FTBH01 (sample SAMEA3914864, study PRJEB12502) | metagenome | biome: forest; material: soil | place: USA | collected 2012-03-12 | depth 0.3 m
AGATTAATTGACCCTCACCAGAAGCAATGACTTGAATGAAGGCCCAGGAGGGAAAGAGTGGTCTTCGTGACTGCGTCCTTGATGGTTGATATAGCGGTGACGTTGAAAGAAGTCAAAGACCGCAGATGCTCGGCAATGGCAGTCGCAACGCCGGGGACTTCCCTCCGCCCATCGGACTCGTCGCGCTCCCACGGGTACGCGCCCTCGCTTCAAGTCCCCTCGTCCCAGTTCAGGGACTCGCTTCGCTCGATCGCAGTCACCCCATAAAAAAGAAACGGCCCCTCAAGCAATTGCTTTGGAGCCGTACATTTCTCAGCCGTTTCCTTTTTATGGGGTGACCGAGGGGACTTGAACCCCCGACCCTCGGAATCACAATCCGATGCTCTAACCAACTGAGCTACGGCCACCACATGATCACGACTGAGACCCGGTATTAACGCGGGCATGCTGGGGTGTCAACCCGGCAAAATCGCTGGAGTTCCGAGCGGCCGTTTTTGAGCCAGACATTTCAATGACTTGCAGCATCAAGTCTGGAAAATCAAAAAAGCCGGTGCATATTGAAAAGATGCGATCGCGAGCCTTCTTTCTTGTTCTCCTCATCCTCAGTACCTTTGCCTGCAAAAGCGCCCCGCCCGTTCACGAGACGGCGTCGATGGCTGCGCCCGAGAGTCCCAAACAACCTCAGAACCAGCTCGTCGTCGTTTCATGGGATGGATTCAGGCCCGAGTTCTACTCCTCGACCCGCTACAAGACGCCGCACCTCCGCGCCCTCATCCATCGCGGCGCGCACGCGACGGGGCTCGTGCCCGTCTATCCGACGCTCACCTACCCCAATCACACGACGATGATCACCGGCGTTTTGCCCAAGCGCCACGGCGTGATCTCCAATACCATCTTCAACTGGGATAATGGCCCAACTCAGGATTGGTATTGGAATGCTTCGTTCATTCAAGTTCCGACGCTCTGGCAGCGCGCGCGCGAATCCGATCTCAAGACGGCGGCGCTCGGCTGGCCGGTCTCGGTGGGCGCCCCCGTCGATTGGCTCGTACCCGAGATTTTCTCGACCGGCACGGGTCCGGACGTCTGGGAGCTGACCCGTCGAAACATGCAGGGCGGGCTCGTCCAAGAGCTGTCCAACGATACGACGATCCAGGGCTTCACCGATGACGAACAACACGACCACTGGATGACCGAAGCCGCGCTCTCGATTCTCAAGCGACACGCGCCGAACCTGCTTCTCCTCCATCTCACCCAAGGCGACCATGCCCAGCATCAGACGGGCCGCGATTCGGAAGCCACTCAAAAAGCCGTCGAGCACCTCGACTCCTGGATCGGAAAGATCGCCGATTCGCTCGATCTGAACCGCACCACGCTCATCGTGCTGGGAGACCACGGTTTCAAGGACTACACGCGCGAGCTGCGGCTGAACTCGCTCCTCCGCGAAAAAGGCTGGATCACGGTCGAAAACGGCCGAGTCTCCGACTGGAAGGCGATCGCCCATCCAGGCGGCGGCGGCGCGGTCATCTACGTCCGCGATAAGGCGATGAATGCGAAGGTCATGCGCTTTCTCAGGGAGCACTCCAAGGGCCGTTACATGATCGTGCCTCGCTCGCGCCTCGACAAGCTCGGGGCCTACCCCGAAGCCCTCTGCGCGATCGAGCCGGTCGAAGGCGTGAGCTTCTCGGGCAAATTCGACGGCCCGCTGCTCGGGCCTCCTCTTTCTCATGGGGCCAAGCGCGGAAATCACGGCTACCTGCCGAGCCAGTCCAAGCTCTTTTCGGGATTCATCGCGGTCGGTCCGGGGATCCGCCCGGGCAAGGACCTGGGCGTGATCCGCATGATAGACGTTGGCCCTACCTTGGCCGACGCGCTTAAGATCAAGCTGACGTCGGCACAGGGTAAGGCCATCATCCTTAAGTAGAGCTGAAATCAGACTTAGGGGAGAGACTTGGAGCCCTGGCGGTCAGCCATGATCGCTCTAAGCTCGGACTCTTTCTTGTCGATTTCCCTGCGAAGACGATCGATCTGACCCTTCACCTCGGAGGCGTGGCCTGCCAGGCTCGATTGCTTGGCGAAAACCGCGGTATTCCAGGCGTCCAACCCCAGCGAAGCACCGAGCGAAACCAGCAACGGCCAAATGGGGCCCGTCACAGGATTGAGAATCGTCGCGACGAGGATAAATCCTGTCGCGCCACCGACGCCGATCGAAAGAATCGTGCGAAGGACGTCGGTATCGCGCGACTTCAACTCCTCATTCTTGATCTTGCTGTAGCGCTCCTGGAACGCATCGAGCTCGGCGCGCAAGGTCTGGAGAACAGCAAGCTTCTCGCCATCGGAGAGGCGGTCGTAATTTTTGAGATCTTCGAGCACCGCCTTGCCTTCGCGGCTCGGCTCCATCTGAACCGGAGCGGAGCTCGCGGACTCATCAACAGACCCGATCTCGCCAGCGCGGGCGCTAGCCGGGACGGAGGCAGAAAGGACACTCAGAACCAACAGGGCGGTAACGGACTTCTTCAGCATAAAATTCTCACTCCTGGCCGCCCCATGAGCAAGACCTAAGCCAGGGAAACTTCACGAAGACTCAGCCCAACCCCCCGAAACCCCTGGGGTCAGAGGGCACTGTCCAAGCTCTATTTGCCCAAGAATTCGACGTCTGTATCCCGGGCGACGATGGCTTTTTCCTCGGCTTTGGACTTGGCCATCCGGGGAGCGACAAAAGCCTTGGCCTGGGCGGGCGAAGCGAAGACCGCCCTGAAAATGGTCGAGAGATAGAGCTTCTTCTCGCGCGGGGAGAAGAAATTGCGGCGGGCATCGTTGATGAAGGTCTTGGCGTAGTCCTCGAGCTCGGCATCGAGCTTGGCCGCCGTGAAGTCCGTCTTGGGCTCGGGCCCGCCCGGGCTTCCGCATAAAAACGCCAAGCGCTCGCGGGGATCCGGCAGCGTCTTGAGCTGAAAGGGCGGCGCTGGAAACCCGCCGGTCGGGTGCTCAGCGCGGTACTTCAGGACATGAGCCGCGTATGAATTCAGCGCCTTGGCCTTGAGCTCGGCTTGACCCGGATCCAGGGCCAGAACCGACGTCGATATAAGGAGAAGAGCCAGGAATCGAAGCATCTGACTCCAGGTTAACCCGGATTTACTCAACTGCATAGATTGAGCACCAAATCCATAACTAGCTATCTCGATCTAATTCGTGATAGGAAGTATTTATGTTACCTTCGCCAAGCGAGCTCCGCTATTTCGTCGAAGTCGCCAATACGCTGAATATCTCGCGCGCCTCCGAGCGCCTGGGGATCAGCCAACCCACGCTGAGCCTCGCGATCAAGCGCCTGGAGTCGAGCTTCGGGATGCCGCTCCTCGTGCGCGGCAAGACCGGAGTCAAGCTCACGCAAGGCGGGCAGAAGCTCCTCTCCCACGCGCGAAGCATGATCGAGGACTGGGACAAGCTCAAGAGCGACGCCCTTCGCGCCGACACCGAGATCAGCGGCCGATATACGATCGGCTGCCATCCGTCGGTCGCGATGTACTCGCTTCCCCACTTCCTCCCGCGCCTGATGAAAGAAAACCCATCGCTCGAGATCAAGCTCTCGCACGATCTCTCGCGCAAGATCACCGAGGATGTGGTCAGCTTCAAAATCGACTTCGGGCTGGTGGTCAATCCGGTCGAGCACCCCGACCTGGTCATCAAGGTCCTTTGCCGCGACGAAGTCACGCTCTGGTGCAAGGGCGACGAGTCACCTCGCATCCTGGTCTGCGACCCAGATCTGCTTCAGACTCAGTCCCTCTTCAAGCATTTCGCCAAATCGGGGATCGAGTTCGAGCGCACGATCACCTCCTCCAATCTCGAGGTCGTCACCGCGATCGTCGCCGCCGGCGGCGGCATCGGCGTCCTGCCCACGCGGGTCGCTCAGCGCATCAAATCGATGGGGCTCAAGCACTTCTGCAAGGACGCTCCCAAGCTCCAGGATCAGATCTGCCTCGTTTATCGCGCCGACGCGCAGAAGTCGTTCGCTGGCCGGGCCATCGCCAAGACCATTGAAAAGGCGATGGCAAACGCCTAAGACAGCGGGATGATCACTCTCTATCAGCCCAAGCCCATCTGGGAACTTCCGAGCCTCAGTCCCTTCTGCGTGAAGCTTGAGACCTATCTCAAGATGACGAAGGTGCCCTACGAAGTTAAAGACGGAGACCCGCGGGTCGCCCCTAAGGGTCGCATCCCCTACGTCAAGATCGACGGAAAGAAGATGGGCGACTCCTCGATGATCATCGCCGAGCTCAAGAAGCGCTACGGCGACTCGCTCGATGCCCGCCTGACGCCTCAGCAGCGCGCGCAGGCACTGGCGATCCAGAGCCTCTTCGAGGATCGCCTCTACTTTGCGAGCGCCTGGCTTCGCTGGTCGGACGAGGCCTCCTGGGCTCGCGTGCGAGACGATTACTTCGCGCCTTTAATGCCGCCCGTGATCGGCTCGTTCATTCTCAAGAAGATCCGCCAGTCCTTTCTCAAGGAGCTTTCGCAACAAGGCGTCGGCGATCACACTCAGGACGAGATCATCGCCATCGGAAAGGAAACCCTCACGGCCGTCTCCAACCTACTCGGCGACCACGAGTACTTCTTGGGCTCCGAGCCCTCGAGCGTCGACGCGACCGCCTACGGCTTCATCGTCCAGCAGCTCTATGTGCCGTGGGAGAGCCCGCTCAAAACGCATGCGAGATCGCTCCCCAATCTCGCGGCCTTTTGCGACAGGATGAAGAAGCGGTATTGGAGCTAGAGCTCCCGCTGACGAAGCTTTAGACAGCCGACTTGCCAGCGGCGCGCAAAATCGCTCCAGCTCCCCTGAAATTCACGAGCGCTTGCGGGCACGTGGTTCGGCATCTTCATTATTTTCGCTGCGATCAGCGCTCCAGCCTATTCGATGGTCCTGGAGCAAAGGCCGCAGCACGCGCACTTGGCTCAGGCCCAACGAGCTTCCTTCCACGAACAGCTCCAGAAATTCAGATCGCGAATCCATTCAGAACTGCAAGACCGCTATCAAGTCGATGCTGAGAGCGTCTTGATCGCTCGCAAGGACATCCTTGATCCAAACGATAAGGTCAAAATATTCGTGACCGATCGAGCCAGCAATGAAGTCAAAGAAGCCGCCTTCATGTCCTTCAAGGCCAATCAAGGAGTCCTCAAAGCTGACATCTACGTCGCTCCGGAGTTTCGGAGGCTCGGAATCTATAATCTCGCCCTATCCCGGATCCTGCAAGAACACCCAGAAACGTCGTCGATGCCCACGCGCTTTCCGTACCCGTCGGAGCGCATCCTGAAATCCGTACAGGACTTTTACGAAAGGGACATCGCGAATACCACTGCACCCTATGAAAAGGATACCGCGGACGCAATCGCTCAATACTACTGGAATCAACTCAAGAGTGTCGGAATGCATCCGTTCCTCTCCGACAACGCGAAAAATATCGTGGATGCCATGTTCGAGCATTATTCAGACTTTCTCGCCTTAGGCGGCACTGCGCGCCTCAAAGGCATGTCGCCCACGGCTCTGCGCGAGCTCCGCGAAAAAATCGTTCGCGGGTTTATCGGCTCTCCCGCGGCCAAGATCCGCATAAAAGCCGGCTTTTCAAAAATGACCCGCTTCATCGTCGACCCCACTCGCGAGACGGTCGCGATGGACGTCAAACTGGGCGAGTCCGACCCCGAGCAAGCGGATGTGATGTTGGTCACGCGCGATACTGACGGAGTTCAGAAGGCCTTCAAAATCTCTTCCGAAGGACAGCTCACGCCGGTCGAAACCTCCGCGCTTCTCTTACCTGGTTACGATGAAATGATGACCAGCGACCTCAGCCAGTCTTGGATCCCGCGGGACTGAATTACGCAGGTATGCGCGGCCGAATGCCTGCCGTGTCCGCCTCGCTTCGCCAGACTTTGCGTTCACTTTGCGTTTGCAAGGTTCCAGACCAACAGAAGTCTGAGTTTCGGATTGCGTACGGCCGAACTCCGCTTCAAGACGCAAAGTAAACGCAAAGTTGGGCGAAGAGCGGGAGAAATACGCAGGTCACCCCGCCCGGTAAAATGAATCTCGTTCCTCTAGAGACTTTGTGGATCTGGAGCGGTCTAGATTCAGGCCTGAATCTAGCCCGCCCGGACATCCACGATCTTGAACTGATCGACATCCACCAAGCCCTGATCCGTGAGCTTGAGCGACGGGATCACCGGCAGGCTCAAGAACGCGAGCTGAAGAAAAGGCTCGGCGAGCGCGCAGCCCGTCTCGCGGCTCGCGGCGCGGAGTTTGGCGAGCTCGCCCTTGAGGAACGCCGGCTCACGGTCGGACATAAGGCCCCCGTAAGGCAGGGGCAGATGCGCGAGCACCGAACCGTTCTTGACGACACAAAATCCGCCGCCACTGGAGATGAGCGCGCTCATCGCCGCGCGCATGTCGGAGCTCTCCGAGCCAACGGCGATGAGATTGTGGCTGTCATGCCCGACCGAGGACGCGATCGCGCCTCGAAATCCCTCACCGAAGCCCGAGACGTAGCCGTTGGCAGGACGCGTGCCGCGACCATAGCGCTCGAGCACCGACAAGCGCGCGACGCCGGGCGCGTCGTGCGAAGCGACTCGGCGGCCGGTGATGATCTTTCCTTCGATGACTTCGATCACGTGGACTCGCCCGCCCGGCCCCTCGAGGTCGCGCGCCTCGGGCGCGTGCGCGCGCACGGTTCCGCGGAGCGCGGCGGCCGAGCCGGCGCCGAGCGAAGCGCCCGATGAAGCGCCGGCGGGCCCGAGGCTCTCGGCCCAGCGCCCGCGCTTCATCACGCGCGAGAGAGAGACGGAGCGCGCGTCGTCGAGCAGCACGAGGTCAGCGCCGTAGCCCGGCGCGATCGCGCCAACGCGCGCGGGCCCGCGGTCCAAAGCATAATGGCGCGCGACGCTCCAGCTGGCCGCGCGGAAAGCGACCTCGGGCGCGACGCCGTGTCGGATCGCGCCGCGAATCAGATAATCGACGTGGCCCTGCTCGGCGATGTCGAGCGGATTGCGATCGTCGGTGCAGAACCCGAGCGTCGTCGACGTTCCGAGCGTGAGCAGCGGCGCGAGCGCTTCGAGATCCTTGGCCACGCTGCCCTCGCGGATCCAGACCGAGATTCCCTTGATGAGCTTCTCGCGCGCTTCTTCGAGCTCCGAGGACTCGTGGCAGCTCGAGATCCCCGTGCAGGCATAAGCCGAAAGCTCGCGGCCCCGCAGAAGCGGCGCGTGCCCGTCAATGCGGCGATCCGCGAATGCTTCGATCTTCTTCATCACTTCTTCGTCATTATGAAGAACTCCCGGCATGTTCATCATCTCAGCCAGGCCGAGCGCGCGCGGATGATTCTTGAGCGCCGCAAGCTGAGCGCTCGTGATCGTGCCGCCGCCGTTGGTCTCCATATGAGTGGCGGGCACGCAGGAGCTGAGCATCACCCAGAGATCCAGGCCATCGGCGGTCCGCATCGACTGCGAAGCGTTCAAGAAATACTCGATCCCGCTCGGGCCCATCACGTTCGCAAGCTCATGCGGGTCGCAGACGGCGCTCGTCGTCCCCTTGGCGAGCACGGCATCCTGAAACGAACCCGGCAGAAGAAGCGAGCTCTCCACATGCACGTGCGCGTCGATGAAACCCGGAACGAGCCACTTGCCCTTCGCATCGATCGTCTCGCGAGCCGTGAGACCCGGCTCCAGTCCCACGATCACTCCGTCGGCGATCGCCACATCGCCCTTGCGCCACTCGCAAGAAAAGACATCCAGATAGGTGACGTTCTTGAAGATTTGGTCAGCGGGAACCCGTCCCATGGCCGCATCTACGCGATTTTGCAGAGTTGCCGTCGGTTTCATCCTGGAGAGCTTAAACTTTGACTCATTGCCTCCAAAAGCAGGATCTTGCCAAACTCGGCCGCCCGATCCATGGTGGGCCCAATTCGCGGGACAATAGAAGGAACATTCTGATGAAGAAGGGTTTTGTCTGGGGAATTGGGTTCACGTTCGTGGGTTTAAGCGCAGTGCATGCTGAAAGCGGCAAGCCCGCGACCGTACCGTTTCCGCCGGGCTCAGTCGAGCTCGTGCAGACGGTGCCGTCCGAAACGGGTCTGGCGCAGCCGGATCTCGCGCTCGCGCAACCGACCTGGATCCGCATGATCCGCGACGCCAAGAAGACGATCGACACCAGCCAGTATTACGTCAGCTCCGAGAAAGGCTCGCTGATCGAGCCGGTGATCGACGAGCTGATCGCCGCCGGCAAACGCGGGGTGAAAGTCCGCTTCATCGTCGACAGCACGATGGTCGACAGCGACAAGCCCACTCTCGCGCGCGTGAAGTCCGTGCCGGGCATCGATCTTCAAGTCATCAACTTCAAGAACCTCCCCGGCGGCGGCGGCATCCAGCACTCCAAGTACTGGATCATCGACGGCCAGGAGATCTACGTCGGAAGCGACAACTTCGACTGGCGCGCGCTGGAGCACATCCACGAGACCGCGATCCACGTCAACGACGCGAAGCTCGCCGAAAAGCTTCAGCGCATCTTCAACCATGACTTCGAATACGCGAAGACCGGCAAAGCGCCGAAGTTCGAGCCCGCAGGCCAGCCGGAGCTCGGCGCGATCGAGCTCGTCGCCGCGCCCGCCGACCTTATACCTTCGGATGTCCGCGCTTCGATCAAGGCCGTTCTCGAGCTGATCAACGGCGCGCGCAGCTCGATCCGCGTGCAGCTTCTCGACTACTCGACCTTCCCCTTTGGCGGCGGCGGCGAGTGGAAAGAGCTCGACGACGCGCTTCGCGCCGCCGGACAGCGCGGCGTGAAAGTGGAACTTCTCGTTTCCAACTGGAATACGCGCAAGCCCGGCATCAACAGCCTCAAGTCGCTGACTCAGGCCAGGAACGTCGAAGTCCGCTTCGCCACGATTCCGCTCGCCTCGACCGGCTTCATCCCCTACGCGCGCGTGATCCACAGCAAGTATCTGGTCGTCGACGGCCAGACGCTTTACATCGGCACGAGCAACTGGGGCAAAGACTACTTCTACAACACGCGCGGCATCGAGCTCGTCGCGCGCAAGCCCGAGCTCGCCGAGCAGGCCGGGCGCATCTTCGAGACGCTCTGGAAGAGCGGGTTCGTCGAGCGCGTGGATCCCAAGCGCAATTATCCGAACATGGATCCGGGCAAGCCCTAAGGTGGCCCCCTACTTTTGGCAGTAGCTTGCGTCATGAAAGCAGCTGATCTCATCCGAGAGTTGGAGCTTCAGCCCCACCCCGAGGGCGGCTACTTCCGCGAGACCTATCGTTCCTCCGAAGAAACCGCGCAGGCGTCACTGCCTGCGCGGTTCAGAGGGAATCGCAGCCACTCGACGGCGATCTACTTTCTTCTTCCCCAAGGATCTAAATCCCATCTCCATCGCATCGCCTCGGACGAAGTCTGGCACTTCTACCTCGGCGGCCCGCTTCGCATCGTGGAGATCCAGCCCGACGGCTCGGCTCGCGAGACGACGCTCGGGCAAGATCTCGCGCGCGGCGAGAAGCTCCAGCACGTCGTGCGCGCCGGCACCTGGTTTGGTGCTTATCCCGCGCCCGGCACGGAGTACTCTTTTGTCGGCTGCACAGTCTCGCCGGGCTTCGACTTCGCGGACTTCGAGCTTGCGGACCGCGAGGAGATGCTCACCCTGTTTCCCGCCGCCATGAACGCAATCAAATCAGTTACTTAATTATTACTTGACTATTTTGATCCAGAAGTGCTATTTTCTGCCGCGGCTATGTTGATTCAAGCACTTGCGATCCTGGCGATGACTTCGGCTTCACATGCGTTCGAGCTGCCCCAGCACCAGGCGCCGATACCTCATTTTGATAGAGCTCGCGCTGGCCTCCATGGCCCCGCCGGCTCCCGTGGCGAAGCGATCATGCAACATGAGCTCAGCCGCCCCCTGAGCGAAGTCAACGCCGACGCCGACCCCGATGCCGATGCCGAACCCGTCCCGCCTATCGATCTTCTCAGCGATGAGATCAGGCGTAATGAAGCCGCTGCCGCCAAATCCCCCTAATCTAGCAAATCCCCCTAATCCGGGCCGAGCGTCACGATCTCGTATTCGCGCTTCTTTTTGACTGCGGGGTCGAGCCATCCTTCGGCCTCGAAGAGATTGGCGATCAGATAGCGATGAAGGGCTTTCCAGTCCCGTCCCCAGCTCACGAGACGCGACCAAGCGAGCCCATCCCAGAATCCGTCAGGTCGTCCCTTCACTGCACCAGTCACGAGCGTGGCGATCCGACCTGAAAGCTCCCGCAGAAACCCCTGAAACTCTGGGCGCGCACGCGCCTGAACCAATAGGTGAGCGTGATTTCCGAAATTGGCGAAGCGATACACGCGAATGCCGTACTTGTTTGCAACGCGCTCCACGAGCTGCGCAATGCGATCCCGATACGCGGGCCGGAGCATGGACCGGACACCCTTCGCTCGCGAAGCCTTAAGCGTGACATGCACTGCGCATTTGGGACTGAAAGGCCGCGCGACTTTGCGCTTGCCTCGACGCACGTCTCCTCCGTGCTGGGTGGCGACCTTGGGTAGAAACGAAGCTTGCTTCACCAGATTCAAATATTTCTGGGGCAATGGTATTTCAAGCGAATAATATTGAAATTTTTCGAAGTCAGATCTATCTCTGGCAGCAGATGCCCATCCGTTTCCACCACTTCTTCTGCTTCGTCCCCAAAGGCGCGCCCCAGATGGACGAGCTCGTGCGCATGGGGCTGAACGAAGGCCCGCCCAATCGCCATCCCGGACAGGGCACCGCTAACCGGCGCATCTTCTTCGAGAACGGCATGATCGAGCTGATCTGGGCCGAGGACGAAGTCGAGCTCCAAAGTCCTTCCATCTCGCCGACGCGCCTCTGGGAGCGCAGCCGCTGGCGGGCGACCGGCTATTCGCCATTTGGCATCGCCGTCACTTCGGCCGCCTCAGCCGCGAAAATGGCGCCGCCCTTCGCGGGCTGGGATTATCGACCCGGCTACCTCCCCGCAGGAATCTCTATCCTGAATGCGACTCAGCCCGCGCACGAGCCCATGATCTTTTGCCTGAGCGGCGCGCGCCCCTTTGAGCGGGTGGAGCATCCCGGCGGCGCGCGCAAGATCCGCAAGATCACCGTCGCACTCACGGGCTCGCCCATCTCCGAAGCCGTGCGAGCGCTCGCGGGCCTTCCTGAGATCGAGCTGATCACGGGCTCGACCCCGAGCGCCGTGATCGAGCTCGACAACGGCGCTCAATTTCGCCTCCCCGCCTAAGCCGCGCGCGGCTGACGCTCCTCAACGCCTGGAGCTCCGGGCCGCTCGCTTCGCGCGGTCTCGATGAGCCGACGCGTGCGCGCGCGCACGAGCAACCGCGAAAGCGGCATCGCGAGCCAGAAGAGCACGAGCGCGCCGAGCGCAAGAACCGAGGCGATATAAGGAGCGATCCGATCCTGCGGCGGCAGGATGCCTTGAAGTTCAATCATAGTCCGTACGCTTACAAACTCCGCACCAACCGCCAATCCTTTGACTTAACTCGGCAAGTCTTGACCAGCGCGCGAGCGTTCCGCCAAAATAACAGTATTCGGAAAAGGCCCGCGTGCTTCCTTACGGATGAGGAAGCAGCGGCCACCGAAAACTCCAACCAAGGACGGCCGGAGTTGCCTGAGCTTCCTGAAAATTTGAGACGTGAAGTCGTGATCTGCGGCGGTGGCATCGGAGGGCTCGCCCTCGGCATCCGCTTGCGTCAATTCGGGATCCATCCCGTCGTGATCGAGCGTCAAGCCGGTGTTCGGCCGCTTCCGAAGGGCGAGTTCTTCCAGCCGCAAGGCGTGGCCAAGCTCAAGGAATTCGGGCTTCTCGACGAATTTCTCAAACGCGGCGCGACTCGCATCCGCCGAGTCTCGCACACGTTTCGCGAGCCGCTACTAGGAAGGCTCGAGCGCTTCGAGCTCGACTACCCTTCTTACGACGGCATCGATTTCGGGCTGGCCGCGCTTCACGAGGACATCCTGCAGCTCCTTCGCGACGAATACGCGCGCCTCGGCGGCGAGCTGATCGAAGGCGTATTCGTGCGCGCGATCACCGAACCTCAGGCCGGCGGCGCTCGTTATCGCGTGGAGCTGAGCGACGGTCGCCTGATCGACGCTCCGACCTTCGTCGGCGCCGACGGGAGACACAGCCCCTCGCGCAAGCTCAGGGACATGGAGCACCTCGAGCTGCCCTGCGAGCGCTTCATGATGGCCGCGCTTCTCGAAGGCGTCGTGCTTCCGCGCGGCGAGTTCTACACCGAAGAAGTTCCCGGAGGCGTGATCTACGCGTTCGGCTACGACGACGGCCACGTGCGCGCCTACATGTGCTTCGAGAAGCCTGACCTCGAGCGCGCCAACCGCGACAAGCAGAGCTACCTGCTCGAGAAACTCTCGCAGACCTCGCTCAAGGGACGGCGTGAGGCGCGCTTCCACGGACCGATCATGATCATGCCGACAGTGGACACGATGCTCTCGCAGCGCGCGCATCGCACGAGCATCTGGTTCGGCGACGCGGCCGGCACGGTCGACCCGCTCGGCGGACATGGAATGTCGCTCGCGCTGACGGATGCCTCGCGAATCGCCGAGGCCATCCGCGACCATCGCCGCGACGCGCGCGGCCTCGCCCGGGCATTCCGTTCGGTGGCCCGCCGCTCGACGCAGGACTACTTGCACACCCGCTTCCTGGACATTTGGATCGGCATCCTGTTCATGGGGCCGCCGACTCAGCGACCGCCAAAGGTTGGTCCCCACCTTTTGGTCAAGGATCGCGTCAAAAAACTCGCGCGCTGGGGCAAGTGGATCGCCACTCGCCGATACGCGCATGACGGGGAACTCAGGCGCTATCTCGTGGATCTCTTCTCCGGCATCAATCGCGATCCCTTCGCGCTCTACGACCTCCCCTACCTCCTCGGAATTTTCCCCGGCACCTTCCGACGGCGCCTGAACCGCCTGGCGATCAACCGCTGGCTGCTTCGTCCTCAGAACGAGATCCTGAC
>FTBH01000139.1_pt1 | contig 12976 bp, 10 predicted proteins | sample 1639321 | NCBI WGS metagenome assembly FTBH01 (sample SAMEA3914864, study PRJEB12502) | metagenome | biome: forest; material: soil | place: USA | collected 2012-03-12 | depth 0.3 m
GGTCTCAATATTGCCCAAAAACGAGTTTGGGGACAGGTTTTCTTGTGCCCGAGACCGTGATCGCGTCATCGAGTCGCGCGGCAAGCGGGATCGATCCGACCTTCTCAGTGGCACCATGAACCGTCACGAGCGGGTCGCCTGCCGCGACGCGCGCGCCGAGCTTGTTATGGAAGATCAGGGACGCGCCGAAATCCACCGAATCGGTGACCTGTCTGCGCCCGCCGCCGAGATCGACGAGGAGCCGACCGAGCGCCTGGGTGTCCATCTCGGTGACATAGCCGCGCTTCTTGGCTGTATAGACGATGGACTTGGGAGCCAGCGGGAGCCCGAGCGCGGGACTGAGGATGGAGTCGAGCGAGCCGCCCTGGGCCTTGACCATCTCCTGAAACTTGGCCCAGGCGCTGCCGTCGGCGAGCTTCTTGTGCGCCAGCTTGCGGCCTTCGGCCAGGGTTTTGACCCGGCCCGCGAGCTCGAGCATGTGGGCGCAGAGCAGGACGGTCAGCTCCTTGAGGTCTCCTGATCCTAAGTCGTCCAGTGTCTCGTTCTTGAGGATCTGGATGGACTCGTGGATCTCGATCGAGTTTCCTGCGGAGTAGCCGAGCGGCTGGTTCATATTAGTCACAAGCGCGCGCGCCTTTAGCCCCATTTTCCTGCCGACCTTGACGATCGTCTGGGCGAGGACCATCGCCTGCTTGGGCGTCTTCATGAAGGCGCCGTTGCCGCACTTGACGTCCATGACGAGGCCCTGGACGCCGGCGGCGATCTTCTTGGAGAGAATGGAAGCGACGATCAGGGGGATGCACTCAATGGTCGCCGTGACGTCGCGGAGCGCGTAGAGCTTCTTGTCGGCGGGCGCGATCCTGCCGCTCTGGCCGATGATCGCGCAACCCGTGGAGAGAAGCTGCTGGTCGAAACGCTCGCGCGAGAGCTCGGTCTGGAAACCCGGGATCGCCTCGAGCTTGTCGATCGTGCCGCCGCTATGGCCGAGTCCGCGCCCGGCCATCATCGGCACGGTGACCCCGCACGCTGCCGCGAGAGGCGCCAGAATGATCGAGACCTTGTCGCCCACGCCGCCGGTGGAGTGCTTGTCGACTTTGATTCCGGGGATGTTGGAGAGGTCGTAGACCTCGCCGCTGTGGAGCATGGCTTCGGTGAGCGCGACCGTCTCGTTGGCGGTCATGCCGCGGAGGTAGGTCGCCATGAGAAACGCCGTAGCCTGGTAATCGGCGACATCCCCGCGCGTGATGCCGCGGATGAAGTCGCGGATCTCGTCGGCGGTCAGTTCCTTGCCGTCGCGTTTTTTCTGGATGAGCCAGGCTGGATGCACGGGCTTAGGTGTAATCGGGGAGAGGGGAAGGGTCAAGCTTGACCCATGTTACCCGCTCGAACACATGGCGGATTTTTGTTCGTAAATGGGTACCCAGCTTGAAATACGGCGGCGCTCGGCTGGTTCCCGTTTTGCAAACCTTCAGGCCATGATCAAAATCCGGAACCTGTCGGCGCTTCTCGTGTCAGCCTTTGTCCTCTCTCAGGCCTCCATAGCGAACGCGGACAGTCTGATCCAGATTACTAATCTGGATGGAACCATCGATTTCGGCCAGGTCGCGCAGAACGCCACTCCGGCTGTGATGAACCTGATGGTCCAGAACATATCGGGCGACAGGACGGTCTTGCTATCGTCCGCCTACGTCGCTCCGGGCGAATACGATTTTCCCAGCACTAATCCCTTTGGGTTTCTGCTGTTTCCGTACGGCTCGATCAGCTTCCAGGTCAGGTTCAACCCCGCGGGTTTGAACCTGGGGCCTGACTACGGCTTCGTTTCGATTTCGGCGTTCGACGCGGCCGATGCTTCGGTCCAGGACAGCGCTTACTACTCGTTGTCAGCCATGGTCGTGCCGGCTTCCACGCCGCCTCCGACTCCGACGCCCGTTCCGGCGCCCCTGTCGGTCCTCGAGTGCGTGGACTCCTGCGCGGTCGGGCCGCAGTACCTGGACGCGCCGGCGCTGACGCTCAAGGTTCGAGTCACGAACGCCGGGTCGCTGCCCCTGAGCGTGAACGGCGTGACGCCTCCCGCTTTCTTGCAGCTGGATCCCGCGTTTGCGGCATTCACGCTGGGCGTGGGCCAGTCGCGCGTGCTGACCTTTGACGTCCTCAAGAACGTCACCATCCCGGTCGGACAGATCGGAGCGAAGAAGAGCGGCCAGATCCAGTTCACGACCAACGAGAAGCCGGCGATCCACAGGCTCTCGGTGTCGGTGCAGTACTCGTACCTGCCTGAGATCTCCGTCAGCCTGGCGCAGATGGCGGTCCCGTCGGTCGTGAAGGGCAAGTATGCGACCGAAGCCTCGATCGACATCCATAACGTCGGCAAGGCGCCGCTCAAGCTGACCCTCGGAACCGTGAGCGCGGCGTTCGTTGCCCGCCTGCAGAAGGCTTCGATCCCGGCCGGGCAGTCGGGCAAGCTTTTCGTCAAGATGAACTCGGCCATGAAGGTCGGGACCTACTCGGGCAAGGTCGTCATCACTACGAATGACCCCAAGAACCCCAAGGTCGTGATCCCGGTCGCTGGGCAGGTGCAGTAATAGTTACTTCTGGTAGAAGCAGGTCATTCGCTCTTCGATCCGCTCTCCTGATGCAAGCTTCGCCTTGAGCGTCGCCGGATGGGAGCTGGTCACCGCGACGGATTCGAGGCTCACAATCAGCGAAATGCCCGAGGCCTTGAACTTCTCTTGTAGTCCGGCTTGACGGCGCGAAACGACGGCATCGAGAGCCGGGATGGGGCTTTCGCCTTTGAAGAGCTGGAGGTGCGCGATGCCGTCTCCGGCGATTCCGCCTTTGGAGACGCGAAGATCGTAGACGGAATCGTTCGTCCTGCAATCCGCGTAGAGCTCGGGAGCGTCGCCCGCTGCGTGGACAACCTGAGACAGAAGAGTCGATACAGCCAAAATCAAGACATTGAATTTCATAAGAGTCTTCCTTCTTTTTGTCAGCCGGGTCATCCGGCCACGTGAGGAGGGATATAACCTTGTTCACGCGGTGCGTCAATATAAAAGTAATCAATGATAACTTATTTGAAATCAATGGATACTTCTGTAAAATAAGAAGAAGAGATGCGAAAAACCGAACGAAAACCCGGAACCGCCAGCAAGGGCGAACTTACGCGCGAACGCATGATCAGCGAGGCGATTCGGCTTTTCGCGAAGACCGGTTTCAGCGAAACGAGCTTTCAGGACATCGGAAGCGCCTGCGGGCTCTCCCGGGCCGCCGCTTTCAAGTACTTCGACTCCAAAGCCGACCTCATTCAGGCGGTAATCGACCGGGTGGTGCGCAACAACCACGACCATGTTACCCGTCTGATCGAGTCCCAGGACGACGCCCATGAGAGGTTGTGCAAGTACTTCCGCGGCAATTTGAGCTGGGCGCTCTCGTATCCCGAAGAGAGCCAGATCGTACTGCTGCTTTACTATTTTTCCTGCTTCAGCCCCGAGTTTTCCGAGGTCTACCTTCGTCTGCGCAACTCGGCCCGGCGCCGGCTCCTCGAATACGTGCACGCGGGCCAGCGCGAGGGCCTTTTCCGGTCGAAGGCCCCCGCCCTGGCGCAGGCGGAGCTGCTTCATGATGCCGTGCTCGGCTCCATCGTGAACTGCATCACCGTCGAACGAGTCTCCAAGAACGGGATCCCCGCCTTCTCCAAGAAGACCGAGAAACAGTGGGCTATCGCCCTGGATTCAATTACCGGCTTCGAACGATAGTGGGCCGAAGTCGGGGATACCGAAGCGCGCTTTGGTCAGATCGTAAAGATCCTGCGCGCGGACTTTCAGGATGAACCTCGCCTCATGCGAAATCGGTTCGAGCACCTGAAAGGTGGCCGGCTTGAAACCGTTGTTCTTCGCCTTCTCGACATGCTTCTCAGGCAATGATTCCGTGCCGGCTACGGGCACGAATGCGCGGTCCAGGTACATAGGGAGATTGCTCTCCATGATCTCGATGTAGACGTAGAGGTTTTTCTTGAACCTGCCGAATCGCCCGTGCGTCTCATGCAGATATGAGAGAGCCTGCGCCGAGACCAGATCCAAGCGGCTGTACACCTCTCCAGACGGATCCAGCGCATAGACGTTCTTCTTCTTGACCATTGCACCGAACTCGACCCTCTCCTCGCCATCCGGAAGCTTGAGGCCCGGGTGAGAGCGCTGGAGCGGGAGGCGTCCCGGGCCGTCGAACCGGATGCGCGCCGGCACCTCGAGTGCCGAATGCCCGAAACCAGGGATATAGGCTTCGTTCGTCCCGTCATAAATCCGCATCATCGCGACTGGGTCCTTGAGCTCGTGCGCGAGAGGGGTCACGAAGACGTAAGCGAGCCGCTGTTTTTCGAGCTTTCTTTCCCGCGACTTGAATCGCTGGATCTGCTTTGGCGGCAGGATCCTCGCGTACTCTTCGTCCACGGCGGCGTAATAAAGGGCTCTGGCCGCCGAAAGCCCGTCGGACTCCCCCCAAAGCGGAGAGTGTTCGATTTGAATATTGGAGAGGCCATGCATGTCGTTCTGGGAGCGATGAACCCAGAAATCCTTGCCTTTACCGCTCAAGGTCCCGATATCCTGGATTGAATAGTTGGGTGTTCCGCGTCGCGGGTAGTTATGCGAGTGCTCGAGATAAGGGTAATTCGAGTCGGGCCAGTAAGACGAATAGAACCACGAAAGCCGGGTATCGCTGTCTGAAAGCCGTGGGAAGAGTCGCGGGAACAGGAGCGAGTTGTCTTCTGCTTGCATAACTCGCTCCGGAGGCCTCTGAGCGTACTCCTGGTGAGGGGAGAATCTCTCCGGGAAGAGAAGCTCGGCGCCCCGGGTTCTTCGCGTGCGGTATCTTTCGGCCGCGTGAGAGAACGCCGCTCCGCACGCCGTGCCTAAGCACAACGCGGCGATCACGACGAGCTCTGGAAACGGACGGTACATCCGAGGGAAAATACCATAAAGGACCGGCCAGCCCCACTGTAACGATTCAGTCACCTGTCGATACAATAGACAGAAGGCCCCGGGCAAAGCCCGGAGCCTTCTTTGAGGACTGAGGTTTTGTTCGAGCTCAGTTGTTGGTGTCGTAGGACTGGAAGATCTTGTTCATCGCATCCTGGACGCTGGCGCCGTTGCACATGTCGTAGTCGGTGAACCGGTCGCCTTCGCAGGTCGTTTGGATGGCGATGATGGCGGAGTCCGTGAAGTCCATCGTCGCCGTGACATCCGGCGTGTCCGTGCAGTTGAGCGAGCTCAGGTCGGAGGTGTCCGGCGTGCCCATCGACGAGTTGAAGAACGTGTCCGCGGTGAAATCCATCAGCTCGGCGGAGGTCTTCAGGTCACTCGAAGTCCGCGACGCGTAGTAGGATCCGTTCCACTCGGTGCCGCCCGAGAAGTTCTGCGAGGACGAGCCGTAGCTCGAAGTTCCCTTGTATCCTGCTTCGTTGAACTTGAGGGTCGCGAAGCTGGAACCCGAGAAGCCCGAGATCGAGTAGGTGGAGTTGCTTCCCCACGACGACACGTTTCTCATCTTGGAGTAGATGTAGTTGGCTGGAGTGATCGTCATTTCGGATTTGAAATCGCCCCAGGTGCCGTGGAAGCTAGAAGTGGCCACGCGGTCTTTCGAGGGGTCGAAGGCCAGGGTCCCGTCGGCGTTCTGCTTCAGGTAAGCGGAGATGCTGGAGTTCCCGAGTTCGGTGCCGCCGCTTTCGCTATGAACGCTGGAGGCCGAATAAAGGCCACTTGCCTTGTTGACTTCGACTTGCTCCTTGCCGGTGACGACGGAGCTCGTGCAGAAGTGGAGCCGAACCTTGTATACGTCGGATGTGACTGTGTTTGTGCCGTAAATCTTGATGTAGACATCCTGGCTGCCGGTATCGATTTTCACGAGCCTGTCTTCCGCGCCTTGGCTGAAGAGATCGGCCTTAGCGACGCCGCCTGACGTGATCGTAAAGCCACTGGCGGCTTCAGGGATGTTCTTCATGTAGCACATGCTCGTACCGTTCTCGAGCATGCGTCCGAAGGACTCGCCGACGGATTGAGCCATGTAGCAGGCGCCGTTTCCGCCGGGACCGCCATCTACCTCGCCCCAGAACTCCTGGGATAGGGGATAGATGTTGGCGTGGTAATAACCGGCGCCCGGGCCGCTGGAGAAGCCTTCGATCGTGGCGACGAGGCCGTTCCAGAAGTCGGCGTCCGCATTGGCTTTGAGCGAGGTCACTAAGGGAACGTTTGCGCCAACCGAGGCGTTCTCGAGGCGGCCATTATGCCGGACGCGGGAGCTGGTGCCGCCGGAGTTGGTGGCGACCATGCTCGAAGCGCTGGGCAGGCTATCGAGGCCGACGCTGCTGATGGTCGCGCCCGTCGATCCTGAGGAAGAAGACGAATTGGCGCAGCCGGAGATCGCGAGAGGAACAGCGGAGAGGGCGGTCAGGGCAAACGAATGGAATTGGATTTTCTTGCTCATAAAAAACGTACCTCGTGAGCTGGGGTTAGGGGTAATAACTAGGAGTTTATAACACTGACTATTTTAGTCAACAATTGAGGTATGGGTCACCGCCTAAGATCTTTGGTAGGTCTGCTCAGACTCACCCGTTTTGAGATGTGAGCGGAGACCTAGGTCAGATCAATTTTCTGTCCAGCTCTGTCCAGCCAGGTCAGTAGAGATTCCGGATCCCATGGGCCCCGTTGTACAATCAAACTCATGAACCTCAAACAGATCTGCTGGGGCTGGGTGATCGCTTTATTTTCCGCTACGGTTCTTCATGCAGATCCCCTCTCGGACTCTCAGGCTCGGACGGCTCCAAAGCCCAAGCTTAGGAACCCAGCTGAAACCAGCGTCTACTCCGACGGCAGCGGACATTTCCTCGTCTATCATGGCAACCCCATCGGAGGAGCCTGGGAGAACCGGGACCATGATCTCCAAGACCAATATTTTTATTCCACTTCGGACTCGACTGGTGGAAGCACGCTCCATGAGCTGCATACCGGCGGAGGCAATATCGGGCCCAAGACCAGTACCTACGGGCTGGATGATGCTCGCGTTCGAGGCGGAGCATCGATCGAGCTACAAAGCGACGGTAAGGGTCAGACAGTGACCATCCACTGCGGGGGAAACCTGGTTGTTACGTTCAAGCGCGTTTTGGGCGAAGAGCGGAAAGCTTTCGATCAAATGGTTTTCAAAACCGATGCTCTCCCGGAGGACTCTCGCGTCCCCTATGCTCTCTTGAAGGACAAGAAGGCAGACGCTTACGTCCTGATCGATGAACCGCGTTATCCCCGTGTTAACTCTACGGACTATGAGATCCACTACGGACATCCCGGTTCCATGCGCGGAGCCAGCGCTTATTGGACAGTAGATTCCAACCTTCCCAATGGACGATGGGAAGGACCGGTTTGGTACGCAGCTAAAAACTACATCTTTTATTCTCCCGAGAACGGCAACCAGAAAGCCCGTGGCGTGCTGAATGTCCTCGAGCAGGAGTCCCCGTCGACTAAAACTGCGAAGTTCAAAGATCCCAAATGGGTGACGGAGGACGGGAAGACCTTCGATCTCGAACAGGTGGATCTGAACAAGTTCGATCTCAAGACATTGGGATTGGGTCCGACTCTCGAGCCGCCTAAACGCGTGGGCCCTTGCGACCCTTACTTCACGGCGATAGGACCGGAGGGAGCAGGGACGTCTTCGGTTCCAGCGGGAAAGTAGACGGGATTTCCCCAGTAGTTGGTCATACTATTGACTCGCCAGCGGGCGAAAGAGCTCGCTCTAAATCTCGCGAGAGGCGAGGACCTCAGTCTAGGCCCATCTCGCCAAGCACTGACGATCCCGCCAGCCCGCCGGACGGCGCTTTGCCCGTCAGAGCGTGGATGACGGTCGCGCCGACGTCGGCAAAGCTCTTGCGGATGCCGAGATCGACGGGGCCGGGCTTGGTCTGCGCGGGTGTGTAGGCGATGAACGGGATGTACTCGCGCGTATGGTCCGTACCCTTATATGTCGGGTCGTTGCCGTGGTCGGCAGTGAGCAAAAGCAGGTCGCCCGCGCTCATGCGCTTCTGGATCTCAGGGAGGGCGACGTCGAACTCCTCGAGCGCCTGGGCGAAGCCGGGCACGTCGCGCCGATGGCCGTAGAGCATGTCGAAGTCGATGAGGTTGCAGAAGATGAGGCCCTGCTTGCGCGCGTCCATCTGCTCGATGAGCACGCGCAGTCCGTCGGTGTTGCCGGCGGTGTCGATATTCTCTTGGATCCCGTGGCCGGCGAAGATGCTCGAGATCTTGCCGATGCCAAGGGTTGGGACGCCGCCGCGCACGAGGTGATCCAGATAAGTCTCGGTGGCAGGCGGCTGCGCGAGGTCCTTGCGGTTATAGGTGCGCTTGAAAGGCACGCCTTTCGTGGGATCCCCGATGAAGGGCCGCGCGATCACGCGGCCGATCTGCAACTCGTCGCAGATTTTGCGCGCCGATTTACTGATCGCGTAGAGGCGTTCGAGCCCGAACGCGGTTTCGTGCGCGGCGATCTGCCAGACGGAGTCGGCGCTCGTGTAGACGATGGGCTTGCCCGTGCGCACGTGCTCTTCGCCTAGCTCGGCGATGATCTCGGTGCCGGAGGCGGCTTTGTTGCCGAGGTAGCCTGGGAGGTTGTTTTCGCGGACCCAGCGATCGAGGATCTCGGCCGAGAAGCCGTCGGGGTAGGTCGCAAACGGCTTGCTCACCACGAGGCCCGCCATCTCCCAGTGACCGGAGGTCGTGTCTTTTGCGCGCGAGAGCTCAGCCGCGCGGCCGGCGGCGCCCGAGCCTTGCCCGGCGGTTACTGCGGGCACGCCTTCGATGCGCGTGATGTTGCCGACGCCGAGTTTGGCGAGGTGAGGGATCTTGAGCGCGCGCCCGGTCTTGGCCTTGAACGCGCGCGAGAGGTTGCCGAGCGTGTCGGAGCCTCCGTCGCCGAAGCTGCAGGCGTCGGGCATCTCGCCGGCGCCGACGCCGTCGAGGACGATCCAGATGACTCGCTGAAACGGTGTATTAGCCATAACTCAGTATCCAGTACCGGATTTCGCCGAATTCGTCACGATCGCCACGCTGCTTGATGCGCCGATGCGATCGGCGCCGGCGGCGATCATTTTGAGCGCGTCTTCGCGCGTCCGGATGCCGCCCGATGCTTTGACGCTGACACGCGTGCCGCCCATCGCGTCGACCGTTTTGCGCATGAGCGCGATGTCTTCTGCGGTCGCTCCGCCTCTTCCTCCATTGGCAAAGCCGGTGGAGGTCTTCACGAAGGCGGCGCCGGCTTCTTTTGAGAGCTGGCAGGCGCGGATCTTCTGCTCTTCGTTGAGAAGCGAGGTCTCCAAGATGACTTTGACCGGGTAAGGTTTGGAAGCTTGGACGACCGCCGCGATATCGGCGCGGACGGCTTCGTCTTGATTCTCCTTAAGGCAACCCAGGTTGATCACCATGTCGATCTCGCGCGCGCCTAAGGCGACGGCGCGGCGGGCCTCAAAGGCCTTAGCTTCGGTCTCCATTGCTCCTAGCGGGAAGCCCACGACGGCGATCGGGAGGGTCTTCGAACCGGCCAACTCGCGAGCGGCGAGGGGGATTCGGGATGAATTTACGCACACCGTCGCAAAGCCGTACTGCTTTGCTTGGCTGCAGAGCTCGGCAATCTCCTCCGAAGAGGCGTCTGCTTTGAGCAAAGTATGGTCGATACGAGCGGCGAGTTCTCGGTCCAAGGCTGGATTCGGATGAGGGTTTTTGGTTTCTTCCGACATAGTTGCTCAAGTTTGAGTGCTACTTTGTTCTTGTCCTGTCAAGTTTCATTCGCTAGTCCTGTTGGGGAGATCGGTGCGAGTCCTTTGGGATTCGCCCTTTCTGCCGTAGAATCTAAGGTGTCAGCGTATGGCATCCCCGAAACCGGATTCTACGTCACTATTACTCGCAACTCGGAGCCTTGCCGGAACAACTAGGAGTCCTGGCACCTTCGAAAAACCTGTCAGTCAAATTTTATCGGGGAAACGACTTAATCTGAACTCGGGCAAGCGTTTAGCAGGATGGCTGTTCTTAGGAACCCTCCTTATGATCCCGGGACTCCCGGGCGCGGCGCGCGCCAGTTCAGGAACATATTTCTTGGAAACCATCGGCATCAGTACTGCCGTGGGCACAGTTTTAGGAGCATCAACGTTGCCTTTTTACGATCAACCCGGAGACCACACCGCGAACCTCGCGTACGGCGCCTCAGCTGGCGCTATCGTCGGGGTCGGCGTCTGTCTCTACGGCTTGATCACCGGGCCTTCTCAGGACGAATTCGCAGCCGACCGCGCGCGCAAGCAGCGGTTGGCGGAGTTCGACGATCCTGCCGGCCTGAAGCATTCAACGTCGCTTGATTCCCAGAGAACTCCCGCCCACCCAGCCCTCGTCAAAATGCCGCTAGTTTCCTTGAGATTCTAAATCTCGGGGCCCACGGGACCCTTACAGGAGACAGCTTATGTCCACAGAACTGATTATCAATGCCTCCTTACCGGAGACGCGTATTGCGCTCATGGAAGAAGGCGAGATCCAGGACCTTGTTATCGAGCGCGCCTCGGGCAAGGGGATCGTCGGCAATATTTATAAGGGCCGCGTGACCCGCGTGCTTCCCGGCATGCAGGCCGCTTTCGTCGATATCGGCCTCGAGAAGGCCGCTTTCCTCTACGTCGACGACGTTTACGTGCACTCCCAGCTTTGGGAGGAGGAAGAAGAACCGGCAGCCGAAGCCGTAGCGGCAACTGAATCGGCAACCGAAACTGAAACTGAAACCGAAACTGAAACGGATCCAGATTCCGATTCTGCTTCCGCTTCCGATCTGGACGAAATCCCAGCCGCCTTCGATGAAGAAGAAGACGACGAAGAGGGCTCAGAGGGCGAAGACGAAGGCGAACCCGAGTCCATGGGTCCTCCTCCGGGTGGCGAAGGTGGAGAAGGCGGCGACGGGCCGTCCGGAACCGTTGGCCCCTCCGGTGGTGGCGAGGGCGGCGGCGGAGAAGGCGGCGGCGAAGGCCAGCAGGCTGGGGGCCAGGGCGGCGGCAATGGTGAGGGCGGACGTCGCAAGCATCGCCGCGGACGCCGAGGCGGACGTTTCCGCAAGCGCCGGGGCGAGCGCGGACCGAATGCGGAAGGCCAGGGCGCCAGTGGTGAAAACCAGCAGCGTGCCGGCGGACGTGGAGACGAAAGCGGCGACGAGGCGGGCGCCGATCTCCCGCCCGAGAACGATTCGATGGTTCCCGAGGAGCTCCAGGACCAGGTCACCGATACCACGCGTGACGGCTCGGATCGCTCCGACATGGAAACCCGGGAAGCGCCCGTAGGCATCGAAGAAGGCAATCGCCCCACCGAGCGCGAAGGGCGCGCGGGAAGGCAGCCTCGCAAGGGCGCCAATCGCGACGAGTTCAAGCAGCAGCGCGGACGCGACAAGCGCATCCAGTCCAAGCCGACGCTGAGCGCGCCCAAGGGGCCGGTCAATATCCAGGATTTGTTGAAAGAGGGACAGGAGGTCATCGTCCAGGTCGCCAAGGATCCGATCGCGACCAAAGGCGCGCGCCTGACCTGCCACATCAGCTTGCCGGGCCGCCATCTGGTCTGCATGCCGACGATCGATCATGTCGGCGTCTCCCGCCGCATCGAGCGCGACGACGAGCGCCGCCGGCTCCGTGACTTCGTCGAGCGCAATCGCCCGAAGAAGCTCGGCTTCATCGTTCGCACCGCGAGCGGTCGCCAGGCTTCGGCCGAGAAGCGCCTCAAGCAGGACATCGATTATCTGACGCACCTCTGGGGCGAGATCCGCGCCCGTGCCAACGAAGTGACCGCGCCCGCGCTGATCTACGAAGACCTCAACTCCGTGCTGCGCGCGATCCGCGATTGGGTGACCGAGGAGATCGACAAGATCGTTGTCGACTCGCGCTACCACTACAACGAGATCCAGAAGTTCGTCTCGCACTTCATGCCGCCGCTCCGCCAGAAGGTCGAGCTCTACCACGGCGACATCCCGATCTTCGACGCGTACAAGATCTCGACTGAGCTCTCCCGCGCGCTCGAGCGCAAGGTTTGGCTCAAGTCGGGCGGTTACCTCGTGATCGATCAGGCCGAAGCCCTCGTCGCCATCGACGTGAACACCGGCCGCTACGTCGGTAAGAAGAATCTCGAGGACACGATCCTCAAGACCAACCTCGAAGCGGTCCAGGAGATCGCCTACCAGCTGCGCCTGCGCAACTGCGGCGGCATCATCATCCTCGACCTCATCGACATGGAGAAGGAAGAGAACAAGCAGCGCGTCTACCGCGCGCTCGAGGAAGCGCTCAAGCGCGACCGTTCGCGCCCGTCGATCCTCAAGATCTCGGAGCTCGGCCTCGTCGAGATGACCCGCAAGAGGACGCGCGACACGATCGTGCGCAGCCTCTGCGAGTCCTGCACGCATTGCGAAGGCAAGGGCTTCATCAAGAGCCGCCAGACGGTGGCCTACGAAGTCCTGCGCGCCATCGAGCGCGAGGGCATCGAGCGCGACGTGAACAAGGTTCTCGTGCAAGCGCATCCGGACGTCATCGATATCCTCGCCATCGAGGAGCGCGAAACGGTGGATCAGCTCGAGCGCCGCTACCGCAAGAACATCTTCTTGCAAGCGGTGGGCGACTTCCATCCAGAGCAGTTCGAGGTCTCCAACGACCGCGCCAGCGATCGCAAGGCTTCGCTGCCTTCGCTCCAGGCACGCGGCTCGCGTGGTGGAGATCGGGATCGGGGTCGGGATCGCGACCGGGGTCGTGGCCGGGACCGCGACCGGGGCCGCGATCGGGATCGAGACCGGGATCGCGACCGCGAACGCGGGGACCGTGATCGGGGCGGCGACCGGGGCGGTCAGGGCCGTCAAGGCGCGCCTCGCGTGGTGATCCCGCGCCCGCAAGTGGACGGCGCTCATCCTGCTTCAAGCTCAGAAGTCTCGCTCGTTCCGGGCGCGA
>FTBH01000119.1_pt1 | contig 12941 bp, 14 predicted proteins | sample 1639321 | NCBI WGS metagenome assembly FTBH01 (sample SAMEA3914864, study PRJEB12502) | metagenome | biome: forest; material: soil | place: USA | collected 2012-03-12 | depth 0.3 m
AAGATGCAGATCTGGCGGCGCATCGGATGCACCGGGCTCGTGTAACCGAGCACTCGTGCGACCTCTCCCGCCCAGGCGCCGGCGCAGTTGATCACGCGCTGGGCCCGGTAGGTGACAGCCTCTCGGGCGAGCCCGGCGGGCGCGCGGCCCTCGAGGACCTCGATCTTCTCGTCTTGAGAAGGCGCGCGCTTGCAGCGCTCGCCATGGACCGTAACTCCTCCGGCGCCATGCACTGAGGCGCGCACCAGCGTCCGATCGTCGAACACGACCCCGAGCGCCTTGGCGCGATCGCGAAAATGGATCTTCAGCAGATTGGGATTCACGAGCCCGTCGCGCGGGGCGAAGAGCGCGCCCGCGATTCCGTCGGTCTTATCGATGAGCGGCACGCGGCGACTGAGCTCCGCCACGTCCCAAGCCTCGACTTCCCAACCTAGCGCGCGCTGGCGGTCGCGCGCGGCCATCGCGCCTGGGAGCTTCTCGGGCGAGTGCAGCCAGAGGTAACCGCAGGCGCGATATCCGACCTCATCCGCGTGCTTCGCGAGGTAGTCGATCGTCAGCTTGGACATCTCGATATTGATCGGCTGGTTCCAGGTGGCTCGCACGCCGCCCGCATTCAGCTCCGAACTCGAGAGCGTCCCTTCCAGATCGAAGTCCACCACGCGCACGCCGGTCATCCCGAGCTGGGCGAGATGCATCGCGGTCGCGCTACCGATGAGGCCGGCGCCGATGATCAGCGTTTCGGCGCCAATGACTTCGTTGGTGTCGCAGGGCGCGTCCGCGCCCGTTGCGATGCCGTTCTTATGGGACATATGCCCGGTTTTTACCGGACTGGCATTTAATGATAAAGACCTAATTATGAAGACAATCGGCTTCGTCACCAGCGCCCAAGACCCCGATATGACCTCGGATGACCGGGCGGCTGCGGCCGAACTCAGGAAGCTCGGGATCGAGACCGTCCCCGTCATCTGGGACCAAACCGCACCCGAAGGACTCGACCTGCTCGTCCTTCGATCGACCTGGGACTATTACGGCAAAGCCTCGGAGTTCAAATCCTGGCTCCTGCGGTGCCGGATCCAGGGAGTTCGTCTATTGAACCCTCCGGAGCTGGCACTCTGGAACCTCAACAAAGAGTATCTGCTTGAGCTTGGAGGCCAGGGGGTCGCCATCCCCAAGACGCTCTATCTCAAAGCCGGGCAGTTGGCAGACCTGGCTGAAACGCTCCGGGCGAACCACCTGAACGAAGCCGTGATTAAGCCCGCCGTTTCCATGCTGGGATTTGATACCTGGCGCACCTCTCTTGAGGCCGCCCCAAAACATCAGAGCGAGTTCGCGAAGCTTCTCGGACAGAAGGACGTCCTCGTTCAGGAGTTCCTCCCCGGCATCCTCTCCGAAGGCGAAATCTCCGCGATTTTCTTCGATGGTCAGTTCAGCCATGCCGTGCGGAAGATTCCCAAGCGAGGCGAGTTCAGGATCCACGAAGAACACGGCGGCAGCCGAATCTCGCATCCTCTCGCGCCGTCCGAGATCGCGAGCATCCGATCGATTCTCGAAAAGGCCCAGGCCAAGACCGGCTCGCCGCTTCTCTACGCGCGCGTCGACTGCGTCCGAGATGGCAATCGGTGGGTCCTGATGGAGATCGAGCTCCTCGACCCTGCCCTCTTCATGGGCTACAGCCCCGGCGCCCACGAGCGCTTCGCCCGCGCGATCGCTCGGCGCGTGTCCTCCTAACGCCAAGTTCCGACCTTGGCGTGGTGAGCGGCTCAGATTCGTGAAAATCCGTGAGGGATTCTCGCGAGGCAGGACGCCCGTTCCCGAAACGAACACACGCAAATCCGGCTAGCTCACCATGCCAGGTTCGAGAACGACTCCGCGATGATCTTCGGCTCGCCCGCCTCTTCGGCGACGTAGAGGATCTTGGTGCCGCGCGATACGTGGCCCCACGCGCCGCTCTTGAGCTTGGAGCGATAATTCTGAGTGAACGTGATCATCGTGTACTTGGGATGCCTGAAGTAATGCACGTCCTCGGGCTTGACCTCGATCGAAGCGTACCGGGCGTTGAGCGCCGCCTTATAGGCGCGATAGCCGTCCTTGGTCTTGCCCTTATGCGGCTCCGCGAAGTCGGTGTGATAGTGGGACATGTAGCCGTCGAGATTCTTGTTCTCCCAGTCGGAGACCCAGGTCTCGAAGAACTTCTGGATCTTGGGGTCCTGGCCCGGCTTCATGAAATCTGGAGTCAACTCCGAGAAAATCAGGATTGGCGTGAGGCCCAGCCGGATATATGGCGCGATCTCGGTGATCTCTTCGTTGCGGACGACCACGCAGCCTTCGCTGTCGTAGTTCTTGGAGAGCCGATCCGGCTCATTGGTCGCATGAAGCTTGATGTTCGAACCCGTCCGGCCGGCCAGCTCGTCGAAGGTATTCGGAAAGCTCACGTGAAACGACATGATCCCGTACTTGGGACGAAGCGCCGGAGGCACGGCCTTGCGAGTGAAGACGTAGACCCCTTCGGGAGTCTTCAGATCGCCTTCTTCCTCCTTATCGCCTTTCACCTGGCCGAGCGTGGCGTGGAACGTCTTGATGATCTTGAATTCGCCATTCACGTATTCGCAGACATGAAGATTGTTGGTCTTCTTATCCACGAGGATAGCGGTCTTGGGGGCTTTGTCAGCCCATGCCGTGAGGCTCGAAGCCAGGAGGATCGCGGAAATTACGAAAGAGCGGATTGTCATTGCTCTCGTAATTCTACGGACGGCTGCAGACTAGGTCAAGATTTGGCAAGCAGGCGGGCATTGAGGCGAAAGCTCCACACTCGCTGAAGCGCCTCGAACACGATCCGTCGATGCATCTTGGATTTCCCGACTTTGCGGTCCTCGAAGATGATCGGAAACTCGATGATCTTCGCGCCCTTGAGGAAGGCGCGGTACTTGAGCTCGATCTGAAACGAGTATCCATCCGAGCGTAAGGTCTTGTAATCCACCTTCTCAAGGACGTGTCGCTTCCAGCCGTTGAACCCACCCGTGAAATCGCGAATCGGCGCGCCGAGGATCAGCCGCGAATAGAGGCTGCCCCCACGGCTGATGATCTTCCTGCCGATGCCCCAATTGACGGTGCCGCCGCCCTTGACGTAGCGGGAACCGATGGCGACGTCATGGGTCTGCAGAAGCTCGAGCATCTTAGGCAGATAACGCGGATTATGGGAGAAATCGGCATCGAACTCGATCAAGACGTCGTACTTGCGATCGGACTCCAGCCCCCAGGTGAACCCGGCGACGTAAGCAGTCCCGAGCCCCATTTTCTTGGCGCGATGGAGGACATGAAGCCTGGGCTGAGTCTTGGCCAAAGTATCGGCCAGCTGCCCAGTCCCGTCCGGAGAGCCGTCATCCACGACGAGAACCTCAACCTCTTGCGGAGTGGCGGCGAGTGCCGCTTCCGTGATGGCCTTGAGGTTATCGATTTCGTTATAGGTCGGAATGACGATGAGAGCGCGCATCAAAACGGAATATCGTCTTCAGTGAACGAGGGAGCTTCGGCGCCGGCCATAGGGCCTGGACCCATCGAACCATGGGGTCCGGAGGGGCCTGGCGCGTACTGATCGCCGCCGCCGTAGGCGCCGCCACCGGCGCTAGCCCCCTGGCTATTGCCGCGCTCGGCGCCCGCTCCGGCGTTGCCGCCGAGAAACTGAACCGTCTGAGCCTGGACTTCGGTCGTGTACTTGGTCTGGCCGTCTTTATCCTGCCACTGGCGCGTCTGCAGGCGACCCTCGAGGTAAACCTGGCGGCCTTTGGCGAGGTACTGGCTGCAAAGCTCGGCGAGCTTGCCCCAAACCACGACCTTATGCCACTCGGTGCGCTCCTGCTTCTGGCCCGACTTGTCGACCCAGGACTCGTTGGTCGCGACGCTAAAATTCGTCACGGCCGCGCCGGACGGCGTATAACGCACTTCCGGGTTCTGTCCTAACCGCCCCACCAAAATCACTTTGTTCACTGACATGAAGGAGACGATTAGCTTTCGGGGTCCTCAGCTGTCAAGGAAGATGAGCCGGACTCTGTCGCTTCGCTTCCAATTCCAAAGTCTTGGCCTGCCGCCGGCTTCTGGGGAAATGGGATCCCCCTTTCGGCGAACTTGGCCTTCCAATGCCGCTCGATCTCCTCGCGCGCCTTCTTCACGTCCACGAGATAGAGAAAAGGGTCAAAGCCGCAGTGCGGACAGGAAAGCGAAGCCCGCATCCGAGTCCGGTAATAAAACTCGAAAATCGTCCAGAACGGGACGAAAGACACGATTCCCTTCCAATCGAGCCACGGCCAAGTCAGGAGGGTAAAAAAAGCGGCCGTCGACGTGACCTGGGTAATCTGGCGGAAACCTCCGGGGCGGGAGCGATACGGTACCTTGCGGTCCACGCGGCAGGAGGGGCAGTAGAACGAATAAGAATCGACCGGGCCGCCTCGCCAGAGACTCTTCTTTGGAATTTCGCCAGGCTTGAGGGAAGTTGACCTCATAGCCCCAAGTGTAGCATAAGGAATCCTTTCCAATGCCATTCCAGAAGCGCCCTCGCAAGCCCGCGAGACCCCAGAAGTTTGGATCTCATGCGAAGCCGCCTGGGAAGAAACTGCCGACCACAGAGACCCCCGACTCGAAGAAAAAGAGCCGCGCGACGGTCGCGCGCTTTCCGGGCGCCTGGCTCTGGCTGGTCGACGAGATCATCCCGACGCTCGTGAAGTCGCGCTACAGTCCTCGCGAAAGCTGGAAGGACAAGCCCTTCGACGCCGAGGACGCGCGATTTTTTTCCAAAGGCGTGGGCGAGCTCTCCGAGCTTTTCACCGACGAGCGCCCGAGCGAGCTCCCCGACTACTTCGCGCACCCCAAGTTTCGCTCGAGCTACCTGCTCTATTTCCTTCCGCTCCAAGCGGCCAAGTTCGTCTCGCTCTTGGACATGCACCCCGAGGCGCTCGACGCGACCCTACAGCATGGAGACAAGAGCGGTACCTTGAACGTGATTGATCTCGGCGCCGGCCCGGGCACGGCCTCGCTCGCGCTGATCGTCAAGCTTCTCGACCGCGCGCTCGCGCTGGGTCGCGACGTGCCCAAGGTCGAGTTCGACTGGTACGACACCAATGGCGCGATCCTCGAGGACGGCAAGCTGATCATGGAACAGCTCTGCGGCCAGTTCCCCAAGCTGCGCGGGCGCGTGACGGTCCGCACGCACGTGATGCCGTGGTGGAAAATCCTCGGGTCGCTTCCGAAAGAAACCTCGCTCGTGCTCATGGGCAACGTGCTCAACGAGAACAAACGCTCCATGGCCCGCACGCAAGGCCCCGCCTCCAACGAAGAAGACGGCCTCACTCGCGCCCGCTCCGCCGAGATCGAATCCACTCGCCTGTGGACGGAGCTTCTCGCACGCGCCAAAGGCGGCGGCATCCTGCTCGTGGAACCCGCCTCGCGCCGCTCGTCGCAGGTTCTCTCGGGGCTTCGCGACCAGCTCTTCGAAAACCAGTTCATCCCTGCCGAAGCGACCTCGCTCTGGGGCCCTTGCCTCCACGCCGGGCGCTGCCCGCTGGCCGAAGGGCGCGACTGGTGCCATTTCTCGGTGCCGATCGATATCCCCGGCAAGTGGTTCAAGAACTTCTCCGAGCGCCTGGGCTCCGAGCGCCAGTGGGCCAAATTCTCCTATCTTTGGCTCGCCTCTCCCTCGCCGCACGAGGGCGCGCCCGCGCCCAAACCCAAGGCCGGCCTGCGCCGCGTGGTCAGCGATCCGCTCGGCGGCTGGCAGTCCAAGGGGCCGTCCGAGGTCCTGCTCTGCGAACCCGAGCAGACCGTCCGCATGCCCGTGCGCGCGCACGAGCAGATCCGCCGCGGCGATCTCGTGACTCCGCGCAAGCCTGCGCCCAACCTCACGCCCAAGCGCTTCAAGAAGGATCAGGACGAGGACTGGGATGATTGAGCCGAAGCCAGTGCTTCTGACTGGCTCGCGCGTGCAACTCGAACCTCTCTCGGCCGAGCATCTGGACGGTCTTGTCTCGCTTTACGATCCTCAGATCTGGCGCCATTATTCGCATCCACCTGGCAGCACAGAGGGGCTGCGCTCAGGCCTCAAAAAACTGCTCGCCGATCAGGCCGAGCTCAAGACCCTCATCATCGCGCCGGAGTGGGCGGATGTTCGCGCAGGCCTGATGCGGAATTTGAACCGATAGCCCTGCTTGATTCTGGCGGAATTTCAGTCGGAGCGGCGAGAAAGCTCATAGACGCACTCATCGCCGCGCTCGAACCTCTCGCGACTCAGAGGCCGGATCGCGAACTCCGAGCCGTAGAGTCGCTCGACTTCGTCGCGCTGGACCGAGTAAGGAGGCCCGTCCTCATCCTGCGGCGTGCGCTCTAAGACGATCTGGAGAAAGCGAAAATCCTCTGACCATCCGGGCTCGCCGATCAACCGAAGAATCTGCGCGGCATATCGCGCGCGGACCGCCGACGGCAGCGCGATGAGGGCCGCGCGATCATAGACTGCGCCGATCCGGCCCAAACGCGCCGGATCGAGCTCAAATACATCACCGTTATAAATCGTGAGGCGATCGGCGCGAAACACCTTGAAGCGCCCCTCGAGGGACTCCTGGAACGCGATTCGATTCTCTTCAAAGAAAGCCCGACAGGCATCCTCGCTCAGCTCGGCTCCGAGCACTTCATGGCCTTGGTCGCGTAGCCAAATCAGATCGAGACTCTTTCCACAGAGCGGGACGAAGACGCGCGTAGGCGCGAGCCCCGAGAAGTAGCTGACCATCCGAGGTTCGGCTTCGGTCTGATGCCAGCCGATTTGACCGGTCTTCCATCGGTTCTGCCAGTAGTCGTCGCTCACTCAACCAACTTATCACGACACCATCAAAGTTACTCAAGACGCCGGACCGTACGGGGAGGCGCCCCCAACAAGCGTGCGAAAGCACGCGCCGCCCGAGAGGAATTTCGGCGAGACCGCGAAGCGGATGAGCCGAAAGGGAATTCGGGCGTAAACCTTTTGCGCCAGCAAAAGGAGGCTCGCCGAGGAGGAATTCGCGCGAAGCGCGAAGGGGCTCTCGGCGTAAACCTTTTCCGCAGGAAAAGGAGGCTAAAAAAGGATCCGGCAGGGCCCCCTTACGGGGACCCTGCGGCTTGAGGTGGGATGATGATTGAATAATGCAGAAAGTTTTTTGAAGACGGCCTGCAGCCCCCGCAACATACGTTCCACTAAACACACACGCATCAGGCGTCGGGGTGTAGCTAGTGCACCGGCCGTGCCAACCCACTACATGTACTGTAAAGCACCAGTTAGTTTATACGCCCGCTTTGGCAGGGACAAATGCCGCATCGTCTCAATTGCAATGACTGAATGATTGCAATTCGCGACCAGGTGCGGTGACAAAGTGCCCCCGACGCGTCATGGCGCCGTCACCGGACACCTAGGATTTCACCAAAAAGGCGCCGAAAAAGCCGTCTCCTCCGGGAGGAAGATGCGGAGCGAGAAGCCAGCCTTCCTGAGGCTGAGAGGCTCCACTCAGAGCGGCTTCCTGCAAGCCGAGTCTTCCCTCTTCTTCCAAAACAGAACAGACCGTGTAGACCAAAATTCCACCGGGTCGAACCCGCTCCCAAGCCCTCTGCAGAAGTTCGCGCTGGATCTTGAGAAGGGACTGAAGCTCCTTCTCTCCCTTGACCCAACGAACCTCCGGATGCCGGCGAATGATCCCGCTGCCGGTGCACGGGGCATCAACCCAGACCAGATCAAAGAGCCCCTGTTGAGCGACCTCGTCATACGCGATCAGCTTGATCTGCGCGCCAACTCGCTCGACGGTTTGCGCGAGCAGCTTGCGCCGCGCTTCGCTCTGATCGGTCGCCGTGACCTCGAACCCCGACCACGCCAAGCCGACGGACTTGCCGCCCGGCGCGGCGCAGAGATCGAGCGCACGGAGCGCTCCGGAGCCGAGCTTCTCGCGCGCGAGCCGGTTCACTCGATCGACCAGAACCTGGCTCGAGATATCCTGAACGATGAACTCTCCCTCGGCGAACCCCGCTTTAGCCGGGATCGCCCCGCCCTCACGCGCGAGCGCGGCAGTCGCGGGCAGCTGCTCGGCGCCGGCCGGAGCCTCAATCCATTCGGGCGACCAGGCAGCGTCCTTCTTGCGGATCCAAGTCTTCGGCCGCTCCAGGGCCGCGCGCGCGAACGCCTGCACCCACTCCTTGCCTTGCTGCCGCTTGACCCGGTCAAAGATCCAATCCGGCAGGCTCGCGGCCTGAGGACTCTCGGGCAGGATCTCGCACCACTCGGCCGCGTGATCGGCGAGCTTGCGCAGGACAGCGTTCGCGAACTTGGCGGGCGCCTCGCCCTCGCGCTTGCGGACTTCATCGACCGTTTCGATGACAACGCTCTTGGGCGAGGTCCGCTCCTGCGCGATCAGCTGATAGGCGGCGATCAGAAGCACCTTTCGAAGCCAGCCGGTGGGTTTTTTCTTGAGGGCGATCGAGTCGATCGCCAGATCGAGCCGGCCCTTCCACCGAAGCGTGCCCGAGCAGACCTCGAGCAGCCAGGCCCGCACGCTTGGATCGACGCCTTCGGCGAACGCACCTTCAATCGCGTCTTCGATGGAGGCGTTCTCCGTCAGGACGCGCGTGAGCACATGGACTGCAGCCGAACGAGGATACCGAATACTCAACGGGCGCCCTGCCAGATCCAGTAGAGGCCCGGATCCAGTCCGGAGATCGCCTTGTTGAGCGAAGCTGAGCTGCCGCCGGCGAGAGCTCCCGCGATCCGCGACACGAGCGACTCCGAGCGCGCTTCCGAATCCGCTTCGTCCGAGCCGTTCTCGAGGAGCATCTCGATGATGCGACGACCCTTCTGAGGATAGACCACCTCGGGCTTGCCTTTGATGCCCGCAAGCTTTCCGGCCTCGTCCACGGCATCGTGGAGCGTGCCGACCTCGTCGATCAACTTGAGCTTGAGAGCCTGCGAGCCCGAGAGCACGCGCCCGTCGGCGATCGGCGTGACCTGATCCATCGGCAGCTTGCGGCCATCGGCCACGGCCTGCTTGAACTGCCCAAGCACGTCGTCTACCAGCGTCTGCAGAAGCGCCTTATCTTCGGGCGTCATCTCGCGATACTCGGCGCCGGAGTCCTTGAACTTGCCCGTCTTGATGGCGAAGCGCTTGATCTTGGCCCACTCGTAGAGCTTCTCGATATTGGCGAACTCCATGATCACGCCGATGGAACCCGTGAGCGTGCCGGGGTTGGCGTAAATCTTCTTGGCGCCCATGGCGATGTAGAAAGCGCCGCTCGCGGCGATCGACCCCATGGAGGCGACGATAGGCTTTTTGTAATGGCGCACGGCTTCGTAAATTTCCTGCGAAGGCCCCACGCTTCCGCCGGGCGAGTTCAGGCGCACGACAACGGCCTTGATATCGTCGTCGTCTTCGAATTCCTCGAGGCGCTTGAGCGTCTTCTTCGAGTCCATGATCACGCCGGTGACTTCGACCACGCCGACGGAGCCGTCGCCGAATAGCGCGGCCGAGGAGCCCTTCTTCTTGCCCGACTTTCCGCCGCCCTTCATCATCGTGACTCCGGAGACGACCAGAAAAAGCATGAAGAAGGTCGCCGAAAGCAGAAGGATCCAAGCCAGGGGGCTCAGTCGGCTTTTCTTTTTTTCGGGAAGAAGCGGCGTCGGCATCTGATAGTCGGTCATGAGCCGCATTCTCGCCGAAAAACCCTGCTAAAACAAATGCGCAATTGCCGGAGACGGATTACCTGCCGCCGGCGACAGCCCGGGAAGCGGGCGCGCGGCTTGGGCTGCCGCCCGCATTGCGAGCCGACACGAGCGGCGCTCTTTCCACCCCGGCGACGATCTTGGCGGGACCCGCGGGCGGAGCCGGAATGCTCTTGGCGATGGCCGCCGTGACGGCCGCCGCGGCCGCCTTTCCTTTGGCTGCGGCTTGTTGCGCTGCCTTGTTCGCGGAGGAGTTTCCGCCGGCGTGGCTGCCATCGTTCTTATTCTCTCCGCGAGACCAGGACGACGTCGCGGCAAAGCTCGATTGCGCGCCAGAAACCATTAAGAATCCCAATGAAGCCATGAATACCGCAATACGAGCATTTCTCGACATACGTACCTCGCTCGTCTCTATTTTACCCCCGCCTGCCTGCCAGCCTCAATCCGTGTCAAACCTGACCTAGGTCTCAGAGAAACGAGAAGCCCAGGCCCAAGGAGAAGGTCGCGTGTGCGCCGTAGCTCGCGCTCCCGGCCAAGTCATCCAGGCCCGCGCCCAGATACAGTCCGAATGTCCGAAAGGGCGTCACCGAGGCCGCGAGGCTGAGACTGTTTCCGGCCCAGTCGGCGATCAGCGAGATCGGACGCTGCACGCGAATGGCGGCGGCACCGAAAATATTGACCCCGCCCTTGTCTTCCAAGATGTAGTTGTACGGCAGAAAGCGCCCGTTGCCTAAGCCCCCGGTCAGCGTCACCGCGCTGAACCACTGATTTTCTTCTCGAAGGAAAAAGACTTTGGAGGCGCTTCCGTACCAGGTGGGGATGACTCGGTCGCCCCAGTCGATCAAGCCTTCGTATCCGACGGCGAGTCCTACTCCGTTTTCGAGCAGACGGTGGACTTTGAGCGAGACGCCACCGCTATCGAAATCGGGGATTTGGGTCACTAACGTCTTGGGTGACTCCGGATAACCTTTATAGAAACTCTCGATGGCGACGGAGACTTCGAGCCCGACGTACTTCTCCGGATCGCCAAAACCGAATCCGAAGCCGCCGGCGGCATCGCCGTGCTTATTGGTATTGAACGCCTTCTGAACCCGGCTCTGCACCGTATAGGCGCCGCCCAGGTAGACCGTGCCCCAGCTCGCCCCATAACCACTGGGAGAACTGACCGTGATGCCCGGAAAAGTCCAAGGGCGCGCCTGATCGGCCCGGCTCTCGACGGCTTCGACGAACGAGGTAGAGAAGATCACCCGATAGGTTTTCTTGATGATGTCGGTCCGGGCCCGTAAAGGCGGGCGCGCTTCGAAGGGCAGAAGGGCCTCCTGGCCCTCGGGCGCGATACGAAGCGAGAACTCGCCGAGATTGCTCATCTGAACCCGAGAGTTTTCGATCCAAAGGCCCCAGCCGAATCCCTTGCTGAAGGTGCCTCGAATCTCCACCAACGGCCCGCCGGGAGCCTCGACATCCGACACCCCGGTGATCTTCAGCTGAGGCAGCGGATCCTTTTCATCCGGGTTGGCGGGAAGCACCTGCGCGTTCATCGAGCGCATCGGATTCGCCTGCTGGGTCGACTTCCGGTAGCCGGTATCCAGGATCACCCGCTTATTGAAAGTCCTTCCGTCCGGAGCATGCACGACAAAAGGAAGGGAGGTCCTCGCATGGTTGGCCAGGCGCACGCGAAACGCGAAGGACCCATCGCCCGCCAGGATCAACGCCTTTTGGCCGCCGGCCGAAACGCTCCAACCGACCTTGTCCTCGCCCTTCAGCCTGCCGCGAAAGACGGCGTTCACAAAGGCTCCATGGGTATCGGGTGCCTCCACCATCCAGGAGCTCGTCCGATTGAAGATCAGGTCCGGAAACGTGTCGGGCTGGGCGATCTCCACCCTGACGATGCCCCGGCTCGCGCCGGCACTCGCATTGGCCGCCGGGGTCGCCGAAATCGCGGCATTGGGCGCGAGGCCCAAAAGAGCTATCGCGGTAACAAAGTAGCGATTCATTTCCTCAAATTTTACATGAGGTTCGCGTCGAGAGTCATAAATAAACCCGATTGACTCATCGCGTTAACGAGAGAAAGCCCTGATCTTGATCGCTGGCGTCTTGTCTCTCTCCACCTATGTTTACGCCTCTTGCGAGGACGGCGAATCGATGGCTGCCGAAGCTGCCGTCGCTGCCGCCAAAAAGGCCGGCGGCAAGGACTGCAAGGACTCGAATGTAGACGAAGGGAAGAACGATAGCTTCACGGTCTCGGTCGGCTGCAAGAACTTCATCGGCCAGTCCGTATACTTGGTCCAGCTCAAGGAAATCGAAGACGCCATGTGCAAGGTCAAGAGCGTCAAACAGGTCGAGTCTCTAGAGTAACTTCGGCGCCCCTTTGCTCGCTTCAAAATAAAAAAGCCCGCCGGGAGAACCTCCCGGCGGGCTTTAATTTTTAAACTGGGTCAGGGCAAGGAGCAGTCCTATCGACGAGCTAATCTTGACTCATTGCGTCAACTCTGATAGGTACCCATTTAACGGAATGTCTTTACCATGAAAGGAATCTATATGAATAAAGCCCTGTTGATCGTTCTCAGCGTCCTCTCCCTCTCGACCACCGCCCTGGCTCAACCTAAAGACCCAGCCCAGACCGTTCTCAACGAATTGGATCAGCTTTGCGGCGACAGCTGGTGCGAAGGCGACTTCAACTACAAGTTCGAGCAACTGAACTGCGACGCGAAGAGCGGCGGATGCGCGCTCGTGTTCACCATGATCGACCGCAACACCGACAACGAGACGGAGATCAAAGCGAGTTCCAAGACCAAGACCGGCGTCCAGGCCAATCTCCGGAGCCGGATCCAGGGCGGAATGGAATACTCCGTAGAGTGCCGCTTCGATGCCTTCAAAAAGGCCTCGGATTTGGTGGATAAGAACGGCCAGTACGGCGGCATCACCGACTCGTTTTACGAGCAGACCAGCGAGTGCATCGAATCGCTCGAGAAACAGATCCGCAAGTACGAAAAGAGCAGCAGCAAGTAAGAGCTGCTCACAGACTCGACAAAATAAAAAAGCCCGCCGGGAGAACCTCCCGACGGGCCAGAAAGTCGCGGTGCGGACCCCGTAGGGTCCGTACCGGAAACGGATGCGGTACGGGCCCTACGGGGCCCATACCGCTCCTTTATTACTCGTCCTTCTTGAAGCCCTTGAGCTTCTCGCCGAGAACATCGCCGAGGGAGGTCTTCTTGGACCGCTCGCCGAT
>FTBH01000169.1_pt1 | contig 12901 bp, 15 predicted proteins | sample 1639321 | NCBI WGS metagenome assembly FTBH01 (sample SAMEA3914864, study PRJEB12502) | metagenome | biome: forest; material: soil | place: USA | collected 2012-03-12 | depth 0.3 m
GGATGAGTTTAACTCGGGGGAGCTCTTTCTCCAAACTGAAGAAACGAAACCCGTGCATGATGGCCTCGACAGCCGCCGCGCCCGCCCCGAGCTCTGCGTCGCTCGCCGCAGAAACGCGTTAAGTCCGCTCCATCTGATGCCAACGCCGCAAGAGCAATCGAGAGGCGAGGTTGATCGCGGCGAAGAAGGCGAGCCCGAGCAGGGACGCGAGTAGCACGGCCGCGAAGACCAGCTCGACCCGTTGCTGCTTTCGGGCTTCGTCGACGATGCCGCCGAGACCTCCGCCGGCGATGAACTCGCCGACGATCGCGCCGATGACCGCGAGGCCGGAGGCGATGCGCGCGCCCGTGAGGATCGAGGGCAGCGCGAAGGGAATGCGAAGCTTGAAGAGGCTCGCGAACCGCGACGCGCGGTAGAGCTTGAAGAGGTCGAGCAACGCCGGCTCCGTCGAAAGCAGTCCCGTCAGCGTGCTCGCCACGACGGGAAAGACCGACACGATGAAGCTCGAAGCCACGATCGTGGGCCAGCCGTAGCCGAGCCAGATCACCAGAAGCGGAGCGATCGAGATGACGGGAACGGTCTGGAAGAAAACCGCGTAGGGATAGAAGGTCCGCCTCAGGAGGTCCGAAGAGGAAAGCGCGACGCCCGCGGAGATTCCGGCGGCCATCGCTGCGCCGAAGCCTGCCAGCGACGCGAGCCCCGTGTCGGCGGCCGCGCGCCAGAGCTCGGTTGAGTCGGTCGTCAGCGCGCGAAGCACCTGGCTCGGAGCCGGAAAGAGATAGGTCGGGATCACGCCGCTCTTCGAGAGCGCCTCGAGCAGCGCGACGGCGAGCGCGAAGGGAAGCAGAGGCAGCCACTTGGACTTGTGCCTCACCGATCCCCCTTGTCGAAGAGCGCGTAGAGCTCGCGCGCTTCGGCCACCGCGTCCAAACTCTCGCCGCTCGCGGCGCGCGCGATGCGCCGATCGGCGAGGACGCGTCCGGGACGGCGCGAGATGACGACGGCGCGCTCCGAGAGCCGCGCGGCCTCGGAGATGGAGTGGGTGACGAAGACCACGGTCAGGCCGCGCTCGCGGGCGAGCCCGCGCACGAGGTCGCCGAGCTGCTGGCGGATGACCTCGTCGAGCGCCGCGAACGGCTCGTCGAGGAGCAGGATCTCGGGCCGCGTGACGAGGGCGCGCGCGAGCGAGACGCGCATCTTCATGCCGCCGGAGAGCTGCGCGGGGTAAAGATCGAGCGCGTCGGAGAGGCCGACCTGCGCGAGCGCCGCGGCGGCTTCGCGCTGCCGGTCGGCGCGGTCCATGCGCGCGGCCACACCGTCGCCCGTCGCCGCGCCGGCGGCGAACTCCAGTGGAAGCATGACGTTCCGAAGCACGTCGCGCCAGGGCAGCAGTTGCGCGTCCTGGAACACGTAGGCGATCCGGCGGCTCTCGACGCGCGCGTGGCCGGAGCCGGAGGAGCGCTCGAGCCCCGCGATGATGCGGAGAAGGGTGGATTTGCCGCAGCCGGAGGGGCCGAGGAGCGTGACGAAGCTTCCGCGCTCGATCGACAGATCGATCTCGGAGAGGGCCTGGACGCCGTTGTCAAAAGTCTTCTGGATCGACTCGAGTCGGATCACCGGATTAGTTCGGCTTCTTCACCAGCGGCTTGACCTGGCTCGTGTCGACACCGTCTTTTTCAAGCTCGCGCATCACGTTGTCGAAGATGCGCTGAGGCGGGGAGTAGTGGCCGCTGTCGCGGTTGATCTCGGCGATCTTGCCGTTGACGACCATGATCTCGCCCGCGCCTGCGACGGGCGCGCCCGCAAAGACGCTCGAGTGACGGTTGTCTTCATGTCCCTTCTGGTTGAAGAAATAGAAGTTGCCGCTCTTGTCCATGACGTACATCAGCTTGTTGGGAGGAGCCTGGTAGGGGGCGCCGACGTGGTCGTACACCTGGCCGCCAACGATGATCACGCGGTGGTCTTCGCGTTCCTCCGGCGTGAAGTAATGGATGACGCCGTGCTTGCCGTCGTGACCCGGCTTGTCTTCGCCGATCAGCGCCTTGCTCATCGGGATCGTGGGGTAGAGATCTCCGGTGTGGATCGCCGTTTCCGATTTCGGAAGCGAGTCCTGCGCGAGAGAAAGGGACGAAGAGAGGCAGGCGAGCGCGGTCGCGAGTCCAAGGGCGAGAAATTGATTTCGCATCCCTAGGATTCTAGATTTGATCGCTCGCTATGGCAACGCGCGCGGCCAGGGCGGCCGCGGAAAAGGGACCGTCAACTCATTGACGGTCCCCGGTCGTGGAACCTCAATGGGGTCAGCTGTGGCCGCCCGTTCGGGAAGCCGATCCGCCTTTGCGGCCGATGTTGGCCATGTGATCGCGGTTCTTCGAGACGCTCTGGCCGCCTTTGCGGCCGATCTCCGCCATGTGCTGGCGATTGCGCGAAACCGCGAGGCCGCCCTTGCGAGCGACTTCCTGACGCGTGGCGGGGTCCATCGCGGCCGTGCCGCGCGCACCCCCATTGCGTCCTCCCGTGGGACGCTCGATGGGGCGTTGTTCTCCACCGAACGGCGGCGATCCTTCCATGCCCGTAGGGCCCGCGCTTCCGGGACCTTTCTGGCCAAGGGAGTCGCCTTCCTTGTACGCCGATTGATTCGGCTCAGGAGGGTTCTGCCGCTTCTCGTTTTCGTTTTCGTCAAACATATAAACCTCCATCCATGTGTGGCCTACTCTCTTTGCGCTCGAGGGTGTGCAAACCGTATTCCGCTGCCGTCTGGCGCGAGTTTTGATGAGGGAACTTCAAGGGGGATGCAGGAAATGCGCTCCAAGCCGGAGAATCCGTACAAGATCACGAAACTCACTCTGGACGATCCTGACGTGGCCGAGCGCTTCAACCGAGTGCTGGGCGCGACGGTCGAGGCGCTGGACAAGACGGGCGTCCGCTACGCGTTCATCGGAGGGATCGCGTCGGGCGGTATGGGCCGCCCGCGCTCGACTCACGACATCGATCTGTTCGTGATGCCCGATGACGCCGATCTCGCGCTCAGGTCGCTCGCCAAGCACGGATTCCGCACGGAACGGACGGATCCGAGCTGGCTCTTCAAGGGCTTCAAGGAGGACATCCTCGTCGACGTCATTTTTAAATCAAAAGGCGATATCTATCTCGACACGGAGATGTACCAGCGGCTCAACACGGTGGAGTACCACGGGCGCCAGCTGCGCCTCGTCGCCCCCGAGGACCTGCTCATCATCAAGGCCGTCGCGCATACCGAGCTGACGCCGGGCCATTGGCACGACGCGATCGGGCTGCTCTCGCACGCCAGCCTCGACTGGGCCTACCTGCTCAAGCGCGCCCGGCGCGCGCCCCGCCGCGTCCTGAGCGTCCTGCTCTACGCACAGTCGAGCGACATCTGGGTGCCCAACCACGTCATCCACGAGCTCTACGACGGGATCTTCAGTGACTCGCGCAACGGCGCCAAGGCGGCGCGTCCGGCGCAGGTCGAGAAGTCCGAGCCCTCGCGCGTCGTCCCGCTCACGCCCGCGCCGCAGTTCCCTTCGCAGGCCGCGGGCTCCCGCGGAACCGGGTTCGCCGATCCCAAGGTCGCGCGCGCGTACGTCGTTCCGCACCTGCGCGAATGCCTCGCCGAGGACGTGCGCACCCACGAGCTCGACATCCTGATCGAGCAGCAGGACGACACGATTCTCCTCCGCGGCGAGGTGGCGTCGCCCGAGCGCCGCGAGGCGGTCGAGAAGATCGCGCGCGAATGCTATCCCGAGCTCGAGGTCGAGAACCAGATCCGCATTCTCAGCGCCGGCGAGCCGACGGAGACCGAGGCGGTGACCAAATGACGGCGTACCTTAATGAATATGAAGCCGGCCCGGCCGCGAGCGCGGCCGATGCCTTTCGCGCCAGCGAAAGGAGGCTGTAAATGATCCGCATCGCGGCTGTCGGGGATGTGCACTACGACGCCACGTCCAGGGGGCGACTCAAGACCCAGTACGGATGCCTCGGCGAGAAGGCCGACTTCCTTCTCCTGTCGGGCGATCTCACGCAGGCCGGCGAGGTCGAAGAGGCCGCGGCGCTCGCCGATGACCTCCGTGAAGTCCAGATTCCCGTCATCGCGGTGCTGGGCAACCACGATTACCACGGTGACAAGCAGGACGAGATCCGCGCCACTCTCCGCAATTCGGGCGTGATCACGCTCGAAGGCGAGTCCGTCACGCTTCGGGTTCGCGGCGTCTCGGTCGGCATCATGGGGCTTAAGGGCTTCGGCGGGGGGTTCGCAGGCGCGTGCGTGACGGAGTTCGGCGAGCCCGAGACCAAGGCGTTCGCGCATCACTCGCGGCTCCAGGCCGAGGTGCTGCGCGCGGGGCTCGAGCAGCTCGATACCGACTATCGTTTCGTCGTCATGCACTTCTCGCCCATCGAAGGGACGCTTCTCGGAGAGAAGCGCGAGATCTATCCCTTTCTCGGAAGTTATCTCCTTGCCGAGGCGATCGACGCCGTGGGCGCGGACGCCGTTTTTCACGGGCATGCGCACATGGGCACCGAAAAGGGCGCGACGCCGGGCGGGGTTCCCGTCCGAAACGTCGCTCAGATGGTGATCCGGCACGCGTTCAATATCTACAGCTTCGAGCAGCCGTCGCGGAGGGCGCAGCGCCTGGTGCAGCAGCAGCCTCAGCAGCCGCAGGCGGCGCTTTGATTCGCGTCAACGTCCGTGGTACGGTTTGACGCGGATGCCGTATTACGAACTCGACCCGAAACACGCGGACCCCAAGCGCATCCAGAAGGAACGCGAGAAGGCTCGCAAACTCAAGAAGACCCAGTGGTGGCTCGATCAGCTCAACCGCGGCGTCTGCCATTATTGCGAGCGCAAGTTCAAGCGCACGGAGCTGACGATGGATCACATCGTCCCGATCGCGCGCGGGGGGACGAGCACGCAGGGCAATATCGTGCCCTCGTGCAAGGAGTGCAACCGCGACAAGAAGCTCGACACTCCGGTGGATCGGCTTTTCGAGCAGCTCGAGCAGGAAAAGCGCGAGCGCGGCGAATCGGACGAAGGCGATTCCGAATGAGCTCGAACGAGTTTTTCTTCGAGCTCACTCCCGAGCGCGTGCTCGAGGCCGTCGAGGCTTCGGGGCTTCGATGCACGGGCCGCTGCATGGCGCTCAATAGCTTCGAGAACCGCGTGTACGACGTGGAGCTCGAAGACGACGCCGAGAGGCCGGCCCACGACTCGCGAGCTGCAGCGTCGGCGCGATCCCGCATCGTCAAATTCTATCGCCCGGGACGCTGGACCGAGGAGCAGATTCTCGAGGAGCATCGCTTCCTGTTGGATCTCGCGGCCGAGGATATTCCGGCCGTCGCGCCGCTCGCGTTCGCCGACGGCCGCACGCTTCATAGGACAAAGGCCGGGGAAATCTGGTACGCGATCTTTCCGAAAAAGGGCGGCCGCGCGCCGGCGGCCGACGAGCTGCCGGACGAGCAGCTACTTCGAATCGGCCGCCTGCTCGCGCGGATCCATGCGGTCGGCGCCGCGCGCGAGGCGCCGCATCGCCTGCGACTCGATGCCGCGACCTATGGCGCGCAGAATCTCGAGTTCTTGCTGCAGGGCGATTGGATCCCCGCGGAGTTCGGTGCGCGCTACGAGCAGGCCGCGCGCGCCATCATCGACCGGTCCGACGCGCTCATGTCGCCGTCGCGCGGCGGCCGCTTCGCGCAAGCGCAGCGGCTTCACGGCGACTGCCATCTGGGCAACCTCATCCTCGTGCCTCCGCTCGCGGGCTCCGAGGCGCCGGCGAGTCCGTTCTTCGTCGACTTCGACGATATGGTGCGCGGGCCGCCCGTGCAGGATCTCTGGCTGCTCGTGCCGGGCAGGGACGAGGAGGCGCTCCGGCAGCGCGAGCTCCTGATCCAAGGCTACGAGCAGATGCGAGCGTTCGATCGCGCCTCGCTCGCGCTCGTCGAACCGCTTCGCGCGCTTCGTTTCATCCATTATACGGCGTGGGTGGCGCGACGCTGGCAGGATCCCGCATTCCCGCTCGCATTCCCCGAATTCGGCTCGCATCGCTACTGGGCCGACGAGACTCGGGACCTGGAGGAGCAGATTCGCATCATTGATCTCACGGCCCGCTCGGGCTAGACTCGGCGTACTGTGATTCACGTCCTTCTTACCGCGCTTCTTTCAATCAACCTCTGGGCTGCCGGGAACGATCCCGACTTCACGCCCTGCGAGCCAATCTCGGAATTTCTCCCGGATCTGGTCAATACTTCCAATGCCGATCGCGGCGCGGCCTCCGGAATGAATACAGACGGGCTGGATCTCAACTTCTGCTCCGAGTGGAATCCCGACTTCAGCTTCAACGGCCATCACTGCTGTTCCACTCTGACCGTCAAGCGAAAGCGCGGCCGCCGGGGCCGGGGCATCAATCGCTGTTCGGCCGAGCGCCGCAAGGCGAGCTACTGCGAAGACGTCACCGCCGATCAAAAGGCCTATAGCGACGGACTCAAGAGCGGCACGAACGGCGACGTACTCAAGCTCGTGACCGCCGAGATGGGGCGTTCGGGGCTTCAGGCCTATTGCTCGGTCAACAACGGCTTCTTGGCGCATGGCCGGCCCGTGGTTCCGTCCGAAGAAAACCGCATCAAGCTTCGCAATCCGTCGCGCTGCACGGAGTACGGCACCGACAGCATGGTCGGAATGCTCGAATGGCTCGGCCGCCAGGTCAAGAAGCAGTATCCGGCGCCTGATTACTCGGGGACTCATCTGATCGTCGGCGACGTCGCGCCTCCGCGGGGCGGCTGCACCGGCCATGCTTCGCATCGGACGGGACAGGACGCCGACATCGGATTTCTCACCGTGCGCGAGGGCGGCAAGGAGTCGCCCGTCGACTTTCATCGCACCTTCGACGCCAAGACCAACTGGTGGCTCATCAAGCAGGTCTTCAAGAATCCCTTCGGCTGCGTGCGCGTGATCTTCTTGGATCGCAGGTTGATCAACAAGCTGCCCAAGGTCGCGCGCGGCGACGAGGAGTGGGATACCTACCGCCGCTTCATCCGCCACATGCCCGGGCACCGCAACCACATCCACGTGCGCGTTGGCAACTATCCCGGCCAGCCCGGCTGCGTGAGCGACGCCAAGCCTGAGCTGGAAGAGGGCGAAGGCGGCGACGAGGCCGCGCCTGAAAGCGAAGAAGAAGCGATCACCGGCGGGTGAGCATCGCGAGCGCTGGCTCGCCGATTTCTCGCGTCATCAAGAAGTTCGCATCCTCAATTGGCGCGATTCCGTCGATCCTGAATCCGTTCCTCTCGCAGAAATCGATAGCCCTGCGGTTCCTCATCCAGACCCGAAGCCAGATTCTCTCCGAGCCCCGGGATTTTGCTTCGGCAATCCCAGCCTCAAGCAAGCGCTCTCCAAAGCCGCATCCTTGAAATTCCTCCAGGATATAGATGCGTTCCAAATAGGCGGCCTGAGGAACCATCACGATCTTGAGGTAGCCGACCAGAACCGACTCGGTTTCCGCGAGGAGAATTGCGACCTTAGAATCCTGAAGATCTTTCGCAAGAGCCTGAAACGAGAAGGCTTGCCCAATATGGGCATCGAGTAGCTCGTCAGGGAGCTCCCAGTGCGTCTGGTGATACGTCGCCGCAGCTAAGTCTTGCAGCACGGCTATCGAAGATACAGTAGCGCGACTGATGGTTAGATCTTGCGCTGGTCGAAACCGCGCTTGGCATATTTCGGCCATTTCTTGCGTCCACTACCTGGTTCTTAAATTATATTAGGTTGCAGCATAGTGTTCTGAAAACTATAGGTCACTCGAATTTAATTTCGAATTGGAACAGGAAGATGAAACTGGATCGAATAGACTTCGAGATAATCGAGGCACTTCAGAACAATTCGCGGCTGAGCAACAAGGAGCTGGCGGCGAAGGTCGGCCTCGCGCCGTCGAGCTGCCTTCAGAGAGTGAAGGCGTTAAGAGAGGGAAAGGTCGTGCGTGGCTATCACGCCGATATCGCTCCCGAGTCGCTGGGTATAGGCCTGCAAGCCTTTATCGCGATAAAGCTGACCAAGCACTCGCACGATACATTCAAGGTCTTGTACGCGCATATTTTATCGAATCCGGAGGTCCTCGCCGTCTATCACGTGAGTGGGCAATATGATCTCCAGATCCATGTGGCAGCCCGGGACATCGGCTGCCTTCGTGATTTGATCGTGGATCAATTCGCGGCCCGGCGCGAAGTGGATCGCTGTGAGACGTCGGTTATCTACGATTCTCACAAGAACTCGAAACTTCCGAATTTCTTGAGTTGAAAGCCCCGAAATTATTTCCCGTGGATGACCCGTTTGGGTTCAATCAAGGCCTGAAGCTCTTTTTCATTCAAGAGCTTACGGTCCCTGACCAGATCGGGAACGGAGACTTCGAGCTCGAGGGCTTCCTTCACAAGCGCGGCGGTCTTCTCGTACCCTAAGCGGGGACTCAGGGCGGTCGCGATCTGGGGAGTGCTTTCAAAATACTTTCGCAGGCGGGCCTCATTCGGCTCCATCCCGTCGATGCAGCGAGTTCTCAATGCTTCGAGCGCGTGCGTCGCGACAGTCGTGGCTTCGATCATCGCGTAGGCCATCATCGGCATCATCACGTTAAGCTCGAGCTGCCCGGACTGCCCGCAGAGCGCGACGGTCTGGTCGTAGCCGATCACCGAGTACCAGGTCTGGTTGGCCATCTCGACAATCGAAGGATTGACCTTGCCCGGCATGATGCTGCTTCCAGGCTGGACGGCCGGAATCATGATCTCCGAGAGCCCCGTCATCGGCCCCGAAACCAGGAGACGAAGATCATTGCAGATGCGGGTGAGCTCGAGCGCGGTGAGACGAAGCATCGAGGAATAGTACGTCACGGGCGACTGCGACTGCATCGCCTCGCAAAGGTCCGGGTTGAGCCTCAGCTTCTCGCCGGTCAGGCGGGAGAGCTCGCGGACCACGGTTTGGGGGTAGCCTCGCGGCACGGTCAGCCCGGTACCGGCGGCGCTGCCTCCGATGCCGAGCTCGCGGAGCGCGTCGCGGCCCGAGGCGATCCAGGAGGCTGCGCGCTTGACCGTGAAGGCATAGGCGCCGAACTCCTGGCCCAGGCTCATCGGTACGGCGTCCTGGAGGTGGGTGCGCGCGGACTTGGGCACGTCCCACCAGGCGCGCGCCTTCTTCTCAAGGCTTGCCGCGAGCTTTCGGAGCTCGGCTTCCAGACCAGCCGAGCTTTCGAGGATCGCCAGTCGCATCGCCGTCGGAAACGTGTCGTTGGTCGATTGCGAGCGGTTGACATGGTCATTGGGGTGGATGGGGTGATTGGAGCCCAAGCGTTTGCCCAATTTCCGATTGGCGAGGTTGGCGATGACCTCGTTGACGTTCATGTTCTGGCTCGTGCCGGCGCCTGCTTGATACGGATCCACGACAAAGATCTCGGGCCACTGCTCCGGCGGCATTGCCAAGATTTTCTTAACCGCCGAGACGATCAGTTTGGCGTGCGTGGAAGAAAGGGCCTTGCTGCGGGAGTTGGCGACAGCCGCGGCTGCCTTGACGTGGAGGTAGGCGCGAATGAGCTCGGGATGCGCAGTTCTTCCGGAGATTCGAAAGTTGCTTTTTGCACGAGCGGTTTGGGCGCCGTAGAGAGCGTCGGCAGGAATTTCAATAACACCAAGTGAATCGGACTCTCTTCTGAATTTGGGCTTTGACATTGTGCATCCTCGAGGCTGATTCAAATCAAACGCAATTTCATTTCCACTGTGGCGCTGATTGTGCAAAGGTTCGCCCGGCTTCACTTCTTTGGACGAGCAACTCTTTGGGGAATTAAACATGAACATCCTGGTCGTGGAAGACGATTCGTCGGTACGAGAGACCTTGGGTATGGTGTTAGAAGCTTTCAATCACGCGCCGACGCTCGTCAAAGACGGCGAGCAGGCGCTGCGCACGCTGCGTGAGTACTGGCCGGATGTCATGCTTCTGGATCTGAGTCTTCCCGGGATGAATGGCGAGGAAGTTCATCAACGCATCCTCAAGGAGTTCGGACGCGTGCCTCCCACCGTGATTCTTTCGGCGGTTCATGAGGGCGCGGATCGCGCGCGCGTTCTTCAGGGCGCGTACTTTCTCGCCAAGCCGTATACGATCGAGCAGCTGGGCGAGATTCTCTTCGTCGCCGCCGGCGGCCGCGGCGCTGCATAAATTTCAGGTACTGAAAATAGAAGAAGGCCTGGTGGCGCAAACCACCAGGCCTTTTCCTTATGACCGTCGACGGCCCAATGCCGCCGCAGTCGGGGAGACCGTTACTTCAGCACTACGACGTGCCAGATGCCGTCGAGGCCGTCGCCGTTGATGTCCTTGGTCGCGGAGTCGCCGACGAAGAGGTAGACGGGATTGCCGTCATACGCGAGCTGCTTGGCGCCGTCGTCGCGCGTGATGATCGAAAGCGGAGCTTCGACCTGATCAAGCTTCGTCAGGGCCGGCGGCCAGGCGGCAGCGCAGCCGCCATTGCAGACCGACTTGCCCGGAGCCGAAAGATCGGGGTCGTAGGTGTAGAGCGTCAGCTGCGCTTCGTTGGCGAGGATGTTCCGGCCGTCGCCCAGCGTGACGGAGGTGAGCGGTGCGATTGATTCCGTCGACTCGGTCGACTCCATCAAGTCGATAATCCCGGAAGCGGGAGCGTCGACGATGTGCCAGATGCCGCTGAAGCCGTCGCCTTTGATATCGCCTTGAGCCTTGTCGCTCTTGAAGAGGTAGAGGGGCTTGCCGCCAAGGGCGAGCTGCTTGGAGCCGTCGTCGCGCGTGATTGCCGAGAGGGGAGCTTGAAGCTGCCCTGCGGGAGCCCCCACCGCCGGCCAGAGCGAGGCGCAGCCGCCGTTGCAGACGGACTTGCCCGGCGCGGCCTGATCCTTGTCGAAGATATAAACCGTGAAGCCCTTATCGTTGGCCAGGATCGAGCGCCCGCCCACTTTCACGACCTTGAGCGGTGAGAGATCTCCCGCGAAGGCACCGTTTCCGACAAAACATGCCGCGATGGCGGCGAGGATCTGTAGCTTTTTCATTGATTTAGTCCCCTTTGACTCGGGTCAGAATGCTACGGATCTGGGGAGGACGATAGACCACGATCGGGCGGCGCGTGTATCCGCGGGGGATACACCGATGGGATAGAGATCCTTGAGTTTTTGACTTCGTGCTGGGCGAAAGCACGCTTTCAGAGCCCCAGCTCCACATAGAGCGCAGCATGATCCGAGAGCTCGTTCCACGGGCTCTCGTTGAGGACGCGCGCGCTCTCGAGCTTCGCGCCCCGGTAATAGACACGATCGAGCCTGAGCGCCGGAAACCAGCTCGGAAACGTGCGCGCATGGCGGCCCGTGGCCTCCAAGAACGCCTCGCGAACCTCGAGCTGCGTGCTGAGAGGTTGAGTCGAGCGCCCGCGCCAGTCGTTGAAGTCGCCGGCGATCACAAGCGGATGGGAGTGCGTGACGTGGGTCTCGATCCGCTCGCAGATGCGCCGGACTTGGTTCTGACGGTCCGTCTCGAGCAATCCCAGGTGCACGCAGACGGCGTGGATGTGCTGATCGCTATGCGGGACCTGGATCACCCCGTGGAGCAGCCCGCGCCTTTCGTACTTGCTCGAGGAGACGTCGATGTTCTCGAAGAAGCTGAAAGGGTACTTGCTCAAGATGGCATTGCCGTGGTGGCCGGCTTCGTAAACGGCGTTCTTTCCGTACGCGTAATGAGGCCAGATCGAGTCGGCGAGGTACTCGAACTGCGGCTCCGCGGGCCACTCCTCGTGCTTGCGGCCGTGCTCCTCGTGCTGCCCTTGGACTTCTTGAAGGAAGACGAGATCGGCATGCGTCGCCCGGATCGCGTCGCGGATCTGCCGCAGGACCAGCCGCGAGTTTCCGCGCGTGAAGCCCTTGTGGATGTTGTAGGAGAGGACTCTTAGGTGCTTGGTTTCCATAGGGCCTTGGGGATTGAGGGAAGGCGCGAGAGTGCGAAGAGCGCGACCGCGGTCAGGTAGTAAGGCGCAAAACGAGTGGCGGCCGCGCCGAGTTCCGGCGAGAGCCAGCGCGCCGCGGGTTCCACCGCGCGAAGCAGCGCAAAGAGCGCGCCAGGAAGGAGCGCGCCGTTGACGAGTACAAACCAGGGGCTCGGCACGCAGGTGAGGCCTTCGAAGGCGATCTTGGTTCGTAACCCGACGCGCGGGTCGAAGACGACGGACACGAGCGCGGGAAACTGCCTGAGGCCGAGCTGCCGCGGCACCCAGCGCGGCGCCGTCGCGCGGAAGTAGCGCGAGCTCGCCGTCGGGAACATCCGGGTCACGGCGTAACCCCAAACCGAAGATACCCAGAGGCCTGAGACGGCGAGGGCGAGCCCGCGTCCGCCTCCTAGCGCGAGCGTCGCCCAGAGCGCGGTCAGGGTAAAGGGCACGCGCAGGAGCCAGGCCGAGGAGAGCGCGGCGGCGTACGCGAGGGTGAGCGCGCTGGCTTGGCCCTCGGGCTCGAGCCGGAGCGCGAGCCAATGGCAGAGCAGCGCGCCGGCGAGCCAGGCGACGGCCGTCACCGCTCGCGCGAGCTCGGCGTGGCGACGCGAGAGGAGGCGAAAACGGCGCTTGAGCGGATACAGCCACGGCAGCGGCGGATCGAAGAGGATCTGCCAGGGAAAGCGCGCAAACCAGCGCAGGCCCGGTGGCAGGCCGCGCCGATAGGTCCGTATCTCTTCGACCGGCCTGAACTGCCTGAGGCGGATGTCGGAGATGCATTTCTGCGGATGCGGCAAAATCCCCCAATGGGTGAGGACATGCTCGGCTACCTCGCGGACGTGGGCGCGCTCGGCGGGGGTGCGGGCCTCGAACGTCAGATTGACCTCCGAATCCACACGGAGCGCGCGCGCCGCCAGGTTGGCCGA
>FTBH01000075.1_pt1 | contig 12736 bp, 12 predicted proteins | sample 1639321 | NCBI WGS metagenome assembly FTBH01 (sample SAMEA3914864, study PRJEB12502) | metagenome | biome: forest; material: soil | place: USA | collected 2012-03-12 | depth 0.3 m
CCTTCATCTCGAGCACGCGCTTGGGATCGGCGCTCTCGAGGCGCTCCGGCACGTCATCCGAGGAGCCTGCGTCGGCCGCGCGGGCGAGGTTGAACGACAGCCGCGACGTGCGCTCCTCGTCGAGCGCGGCCTGGAGCTCGACGCGCCGGAGATCGAGGTTCGCTTGGGACTGAAGCGCGTCGGAGCGGTCCGCGAGCGAGAGGCGCGCCTGGCGGCTCGTCCATTCCTGGATCTTCTTGGCGCGCTCGAGAGCATCCTTCTGCACGTCGACGAGCTGGCGCGCGAACGCGAGCCGCCAGTAGTAGCCCTCGGCCTGCACGAGCGACTGCGAGGCCTGAAAGCGCGCGCCGTTGCTCGAGGCGAGCGCCTGCGCCTCGATCGAGTCCCGTTGCGCGCGAATGGTGCGTCCGAATCCGCCCGACCAGAGCTGCTGCGTGAGCTCGATCCGCGGGGTGATCTCGTAGAATGAGGACTGGGAGAAAATCCCCGTGGTATAGGGCGTGACGTAATTCTTATATGCGGTTGAGGCGACGCCGTAGGAGAGCTTGGCCGAAAGCCCGATCGGGAAGTTCTCGGCCACGCCGAGCGAGTAGGTGTTGTAATTGATCTGCGACCAGTTCAGCACCGGGTTCAGCGCAGGCTTCTCGTCGACTGCCCACTGGGCGTCGGCGAAGAACGAAGGCATCGTCACGAGCCTCGCTTCGACCGAGCGCTCGGAGGCGCCCGCCGCCGATTCGAGCGAGCCCTTCACGCCCGGGCTCTTGCCCCTGACCTGATCGAGGTACTGCTGGGCGGTGAGCACCCCGGCGCTCTCAGCTCGGGTGGCCCCTTGCGCGACTGCGGCAATCGCGGACGCGGCGACCACAGCTAATATTAAGATCTGCGTTTTCATTTCGCTCTCTCTCCTGATGAATTCTCCATGAGCGCTCCCCGGATGACGGTCCGCTCGATGTGATCGAGGACCCGGTTGCGGTACGCCTCGTCGCTGATGCTCTGCTTGTAAAATTTGACGTTGATCCGCTCGCTTTTGGCCGTGTGCATGACCACGCCGAAGAAAATCCCCGCCAGCGTCTGCGGATCGAGCTCGGGGCGGATCAGCTTGCGCTCGCGCGCCACGCGCCAGAACTCGACCATGCTCCCGAAAACCTCCATGAAGGTTTCCTTGAAGATGTCCTCGGCGAGCGGTAGGCCGAGCTCGCATTCGCGGTGGATGATCTGGGTCAGCTCGCTCTCGTCGACATGGCAGCGAAACATCTCCTCGGCGAACATGCGCAGCCGGATGAAGATCTCCTCGGCCGACTTCGGAGGTTGCAGCATCTTGCGGGCGACGTCGAGCCGCTCCCTTCCGAACTGCTCAAGGCAGGCCCGGTAAAGACCGTCCTTGCCGCCGAAGTGGTAGCTCACCAGGCTGACGTTCACGCCGGCTTCGTCGGAGAGCTCCTTGACTGTCGTCGCGTCAAAGCCGCGCGTAGAAAAAAGCAGTCTCGCCGCGGCCAGGAGCTTCTCCCGGGAGGAGTCATGCGGGGACGAATCATGGCTCATTGTAGCCTCCTCACTATAGCCTCCTCCTTCGGAGGATACGGGCGCACTTGCGCCCGGCGCCGCTCGCGCGGCTTGCTGGTGTTTATATTCATGCATCGTAAAATGAGACGCACCGCATGTCAAACGTTCATTTGAAATACTTGAACCGACATTTAATAGTCAGGAATTCAAATTCCCGCTAAGTTATTAAGAGTTTATCGATTTTAATATCCAGGCTGGCGCAAGCCAGCCCGGCCAGGAGGAATTCGTCGCAGGCCCGAAGGGCCAAGGCGAAGGGGCTCTGGCCGCAAACCTTTCGCGAAGGCGAAAGGAGGCTACAAATGGACACCTATCAAGCCATTATCTACGGCATCATCCACGGCTTCAGCGAATTCCTCCCGATCGACTCACTGGCCCATATCTGGGCGGTGCCCGAGATCCTGGGCTGGCCCGCCGCGCCGCAGATTCTCCTCGGCGGCCTCACGCTGGGCGGCCTCCTCGCCGTGCTGGTTTACTTCCGCCACGACTGGCTGAGCATGATCTCGTGCTCGCTCCAGGTCTTTGTCTACCGCAAGAAACCCATGACGCTCGACGAGCGCATGCCTTTCTTCATTCTCCTGGCGAGCATTCCGCCGGCGATCGCGTGGTTCTACGGCCGCGAGTACGTCGAAGGTTTCGAGCTCACCTCGTATCGCGTGGCAGGGCTACTCGCGCTCTTCGGCCTGCCACTCGCCTTCTCCGACTACTGGAGCCGTAAGAACAAGGCGCTTCCCGACTGGAACTGGATCGACGCGATCGTCGCGGGCATCCTTCAATGCCTCTTCTTCGTTCCCGGCTGCGGCCGCATGACGGCCGTGCTCACCGGCGCGTGCCTGCGCAACTACAACCGCGAGGCCGCCGCGAAGTTCGCGTTCTTCAGCGCCGCGCCGATCCTGGCCGGCCTCACCTTCTTCAGGCTCAAAGGAATCGACTTCCACGCCCCGGCGCCCACTGATGGCATGACGTGGCTCGCTTTCGGAATCGCTGGGCTCGTCTCGTTCCTGACGAGCCTGCTCGCCATCGGAGGCTTCATGAAGAACGTCATGCAGAAGGGGTACGGACGCTACGCGATCTACCGCCTCATCGCCGCAGGCGGCCTGGCGCTGACGTTCTGGATCAAGAACCGCTGAGGCGGAGCGCTGAGTGGGCGCGGGTGCTGCCCCAGAAAAGCCGCATCCTCCGGGATGGCGCAAGCAATTCAGAAAACGGCGAAAACCCGGTCCTCCACCCGGACTTGATCACCCCCAGATCTTGAGTAGCAGCACTGAAATCCTGATATCTGCCGAAATCAAGATGAACTGGCGCGGGCACCGCCGCAGCATCGTCGCCGGGCAGGCGCTGAACGGACACAGGCGCGACGTCGACGCTGGATAGGCACAGGCGCTGCCGCGACACGAGCGCGCGCACACCCCACTCGAGGTCCGTAGTCCGGCGACGCGCCCCTATGGCTTCAATATCTGCCAGAATCAAGTTGCACCGACACACGCCAGGCGATACAAGCTCCCCCACAATGCCCGCGCGTAAACCCAAACAACTCGACTTCGGCCTCAGGCGCATGTCCCGCCACGGCGGATACCGGCCGGGAGCGGGCCGCAAGAAGACCTCAAAACTCCAGTCCCACGTCGCACGCCCTCGGTTCAAAGCGAGCGAACCGCTTCACATCGCGCTCAAGCTTCGCGACGGGCTCCCCAGCCTGCGACGCGATGACGTCTACCGAGAGCTCCGGCGCGCGATCCTCGAGACGCGTGGCCTTGCCATCAATCACTTCGCGATTCTCTCGAACCACATCCACCTGATCCTCGAAGCGCCCGGACAGAGATCGCTCGCCCGCCAAATGCAGGCCTTAGCGATCCGTCTGGCCAAAGCGCTCAATCGCATCGAAAGGCGCGAGGGCCCCGTTTTTCGCGAACGCTATCACTGCCATGTCCTCCGGACGCCGGCCGAAGTCCGCAATGCGCTCGCTTACGTACTCCTCAATGAGCGCAGACACCGCAGCTACGGACGAGTCCGTCTGGGATTGCACTCTTCGGCGGTGCTCGTGAGTGACCGTCATTGGAAAGCACTCATCGGCCCTCGTTGGCGCCGCCTCGCGGGAGTTCCTTTGGGCCGGGATCCGGATGAAAGCAAAGAAATCGAGCGCGATGTGGCCACGCTCGTGAAGACGCCTAGGAGTTGGCTGCTTCGGACTGGCTGGCTTCGCACGGTGCCCTCATCCGCCCTTTTATAAATCAAATGGCGGCGTCAGTGATACCCAACGATCGCCGTTTCCTTCAGCTCCACCGTCGAGCCCGGCGGGATGATCACCGTGCCGGTGCTTTTCTTCCACGAGATCGGATCGCGGCTCACGAAGGACGTCACCGTGCCTCGGACGGCCTCGACCTGGATGCTGCTCCCGACCTGCGCATAGGCGACCTCGGTCTGCTCGACCCAGACCTTGGGCGAATGATCCACGACCGTCAGGCTGCTCACCTGATGGTTCGCGTCCGCCGTGACGCGAAGGCAGGGAGCGGGGGTCGAATCGCGAGTCTGCAATCTAGTCTCGCCGCAGACCACGAGGCCCGGATCATAAGACCACCCGATGCTCGTCCAGGTGTAGAGATCCTTGAAAGGCGTCGACGGGAAGTACGGCGAGTCTGAGTACGAAACGACTCCGTTTACTTGAACCGAATCAAAAAGAGTGCGCCCGAATCCATTCGAGTAAAGGCTGCCGACCAGCATCGGCTCAGTACGCGGCACATAGTTGCAGATCGCAAGCGACAGACTGCTCACCCTCTTCAGCGAGACGGGTCGGTCGTTTTCGAATCTGATTTCAGGAAGGTCGCAAGATCCCAGAAAAGGTGGGCTCACGAACGGCAGATTGGGCGCCTGTCCCGTCGAATCGCCCGCAACGATCGAAAGCGCGTTGCCCCGGTAAAGCTCCCACTGCCAGGCGCGCCCCTTCAATTGAGTAACCCAAAAGGTGTAAACGCTCGAGGGCCCCACTCCCGCCACGCTGCTATCCCGCCGCTTCTGGTGGATCGAAAACGGCTTCGCGCCAGGTATCGTCAGATTCGCAGTCACGTAAATCTGGGCATTCCCCGCACGATCGGTCGATACGGCCAATGACTTCAGCCCGACTTCCGAAAGAAGGGTATCCGAGCTCGGCTCGGAGCCTTTGAGAGTGACACTCCTCGTATCGCGTGCCAGCGTAAAATAAACGCCATCCGAATGAATGACCCGCGCGCTCGGGTCCTGCGCGAAATGGGCGCACCCCGCATCGCAGCTTCCGAGCTGAACGAGCACATGATCCTTTAGCGTCAGGACAGACCATTTCGGATCGCTCGGACCGGGCTGAGTCAGACGGCTGATATCGATCTGCGTCTCGACCGTGCCCGCGGCCACGGGCAGCGGCTTGTCCGTGGTTTCGAAATTAGCATCCGCCAAGAGGCCCCAGTAGTCGCTTTCGCCGAGCGTAGCGAATCCCGGACTCGCGTAAGTCGCGACGAGGTAGCGGCTCCGGATCGAGGTGTCGTGACCGTAACCGATCGCCTCGCGGTAGACAATCTCATGGAGCGCGAGTCCGGCTCTCTGATCCTCGTCCATGGCGCTCCAAAGCTCTTCGTTGAGAAAGTAGCGCGCGTCTCCCGGAAATATCGGCTGCCGCTGGATCGCGGCCTGCTCGAAGCCGCAGCCCTTAGGTAGCGCGATCCAACCGCTGTCAGGAACCGTGCTGAACTGGACTCCGGTCAGGAGCTTGGAGTCCTTCTCGAAGGTGCCCAGCCACTTCGAGTAGAGTTGATATCGAAACTCGGATTTTGTCCGGACCCGGTCGATGATCGCGGAGGCTTTCTGCTGCCAGTTCCCAGGCAGCGAGTGGATATCCGTCTCCACGCCGCGCAGTGTCCGGGCCTCGTAAAAATCCAGGAGTTCCACCGAAAGGATTCGGCTTCCCGAATCCCGGCAGACGACGGTGCCGCCACCATTACCGCCTTCGCGCCCCGCGAGGGCCGTTTGCGCGGCGAGACCAACCGAAAACATGACGATCGTGCTTACGAACTTCATCTGCTCTTCTCCTGTAGCCTGAAGAAATGAACTCCCAGGCAATAAACTTCGTCCTTTCGCGCGCTCTTGCTGAAACGCGCGTCGAAACTTCTTCTGAATCTTTTAATCTCTTCTTTGGCCTCGGGAAGCTCATCGCTGTTGATGGCCAAAACCACATGCGAGAGCTCCCGCTCGTCGACGCTCTGCAAATAGATCGACGAGAGCGTCTTTTCCAAAAGTTGCCGATGAAACTTCTTGAGCGCATCGCTCGGAACGCCCGAGGGCGAGGCGGTGAACCCGTCGGTCGCCCGAAGCCTCCCGCCCTTCTCTTCGAGAAGGTCCAGGCGCTTGAGCCTCTCGATCGCGCCATCGGCAACCAACGGATCGATACCGAGCCGTCGCGCGATCCATTTCGGATCGCTCTTGAAATCGTGAACGAGCGTCAGCTCCAGGATCGCGTAATGATACCAATCCGAGATCACCTGAAACGAATCGAGCGAGAGCTGTTGGTATTTCCGCGAGGAGACATCGACCCGGGACCTGGCTTCGGATCGCTTCTTTCTGCTTCGCGCATGCTCGCTGTCGACGAGATCGCAGAAGCTCGCGACCTCGTCCGCGCTCCACCCCAGTCGCTTGCCGATCTCCGCGGCAGCTTCTCTCGAAAATCCGTATCGTCCGCTCAAAACCTCGGACAAGCGCGAGGGCGAGACTGAGAGATCCCGAGCGAAGGCCCGGAGCGAATACCTGGGATTGCGTTCGCAGCGGGTCTCGTACTCCCCCCGCAAAATCGAACGATAATCCTGGGCCGCGATTTCTTGCATGGCCGGGTTCTAACCATGAAGCCATTTGGAGTCAAATCTTACCGAACATACTGTTCGGCGAGTGGTCGGTGAGAATTACTTCATCGTGCCAGTCGCGCGCGGGCGAGGTCGTGGACAAAGTTCACGACATGAGGCGAACCCCAACCAGTGACGAGATCATATCCCGGAGTAACCGGAAATCCCGGCACCGGGGAGGAGGGCACGAGCGAACCTGGAGCCTTTGCCAGGTCAGGGTTGAAGTAGGGACTGTTGTCTTGCCCGAACTCCCGCGGGAGGATGTCATTGAAATCCCGGGACCCAAGCGAATAGAGAATCGGATTCAAATAGCCGATCCCGACGTAGCGGCCCGATTGAGCGCTCGCCAGCTGTCCGGCCAGCGCTACGATCCCAGCCGTTTCAGGAGCCGCGCAACTCGCGCCTGAAACTACCGTCCAACTCGGCCCCGAAAAGCTGGTATAGCCCTCGCCCCCGCCGTTTTGAGCGGCATTCAGAGCGGTGTCGGGGACTCCCCGATGGCCTTTCATGAGAGTCCGGACAGCCGGATCCAGGCCCTTTTGAAAATCCGGAGTTTCGAAGATCCTGCTGGCGCCTCCCCCGGATCCGGAGCGTGCCCAGTCCTCTTTCCACGCAAACTCCCTGACCGAATCCTCGGCAGGCTCCCAGGACAAGAAATCTTCGACGCAGCCTAGTTTCTTTAAGAAGCAGGTCCAGAAGTCGTCCGCGTTTCCTTTCGGTGTCCACTTCCATCCTGCTTCAAGCATGGTGCCGCCAACGGCCGTCACGAAAGGATCGGATGCCGGATAGCCTACGTTTGGCTGATCAAAGAAGGCCCCGTCGATCACGCTCCGATTGGTCGACCCGGTGTCCCCAGTTGCGGCGATCACGGTCAGCCCGGCGTTTGCCGCGTTCATGAGGATCTCGTGAAAGGAGCCTTTGACGTAGGTCTTGATGTCGTCATCGGTAATATCAGGCTCGCCGATCCCCGTGCTGATGGAGACAATCGCGCCCGGGTACTGATCGCTCGCCATCTGGATGCCCTTGAATAGGCCAGCCATGCTCCCGACCTGGCTCGGCACCGTCTCATCGACTACCGAGATGATATTCACGATCGTCGCATCCAGAGCGATCGCGTGAGCCCATTCGGTATCCAGGGTGATCTCCTGGGCGGCTTGGAGCTGATCAGGGCTCGCAAGCGGGTTGGTCACTACGCCGTTGGGATAAATGAACTGGATCGCAGTCTTTGGAAGACCGAAAGAATCGCTGAAATGATCCAAATCCCGCTGGAGGGTCGGACTGCCGAGGACGTTGGCGAGGATGATCACCTGGCCCTTGCCGGTGTAGCCCTCGGCGTAGACTTGATCGATCTGGTAAGCATGGGCGAACTGTTTTGGCGAGTAACAGTGGATTTGGGGTTGATCAACGGGCGTGGAACCGTCGGGGAAACGGCAGGCGACGGGCGCGGTTTCCGCGAGCGCCAATGAACTGAAGAAAAGGCATGCAATGAGTTCGCGATGCTTCATTCACTCCCTCGTCCTTGAAGTATTATCTTAAATCTGTGTATCTATATGCTGCATCGCGCCATTCGTCAAGTCCCCCCCTCACCGCCCAGCCGCTAACTCCTTCCGAGCCACCGCGCGGCCGCCGAGCAGAACTGTATCGATGCGATCATAGGCCTCGACCGTCTCGAGCGGATTGGCATCCAGCAAGAGGAGGTTGGCGCGCTTGCCGGCCTCGACGCTTCCGATGCTCGTCTCTTGCCGGATCGCTCGCGCAGCACCGAGCGTGGCCGAGTAAAAGAGCTTCGAGAGCGGCACGCCGCTCGAAACCCAGCGCTTCATTTCCAGATAACCGTTGTATCCAGGCGGATTGCCATAAGTCGGAGCCGAGGGCGTATCGGTCCCGAAAACGAGATTGCCGCCATGATCGGCCATGTACTTGGCCACGCGGGAGATTTTGGAGAGGATCGGCTGATGGGTTTCCATCGAGAGGGTGACATCCTCGTCCTTCTCGATCGTGTCCTTGAACCATTTGCCTTCTTTGGATTTATAAAAATCGACCATCCCTTTCGGGAGCACCTTGAGTAGCTGAGGGTCATCCAGAAACGCCGGATCGGCCAGGGCCTGAGTCCCGCCGATCACCTGCATCGTGAGCTCGTAGCCCATCTTTCGCGCGATGACCTGGTCGAGAATCTTTTTCAAGCGAGGCGGGATCCCAGGCGCATTCTTGAGCTCGCCCCAGTTCCAGGCCGAATGCGCGAAGATGTCGTTGCCGGTCCCCACGACATGTTCCTGCGCTTCAATCGAGTTGGCGTGGACCAGGGTGAAGAGCCCGGCCTCGTGCGCCTTCTGGGCGATCTCCCGCAATGTCATGTCGGAAGGGACGTTGAAATGCATCTTCTTGCCCCAGCCTTTTTCCCAGTAGGTCTTCACGCAGATGCCGCCAACGGCTCGCACGCGCCCGATGACGTCGGCGACGGAGTGCCCTTTCGTCCCTCGTTCCACGTAATTGATGAAAACCTTTTTACGCGCTTCGGGTGGAAGAAACGCCATCGGATAACCGCCCAACACCGGAACCGGAGGGCCGCAGTCGAAAAGATCCGGATGAATGGGCGAAGTCCTGAAGTCCGCGAGCACCTGGGGGCGCGCCGCCGCCAGATCCAGAAGCGTCGTGTAGCCGAAATAGAGGTAGCTCCGCGGAAGCTGCTCGAAATACTTCGGGATCAAGCTCTCATCCCGAAGCTTCTGATCCAAACTTAAGCCAGGGACTGACGCCAGGTGCACGTGCGCGTCGATCAGGCCCGGTATAAGGTACTTGCCCTTGCCGGAGATCACGCCTGTATCGCTGGTAGCGGGAAGCTTGCCCGCCTGCCCGACGGCGACGATCTTTCCGTCCTCGATCAGGACGGAGGCGTGTTCGAGAGGCGCCGCGCGCTCGGGCGAAACCACGGTCACGTCATCGATCAGGAGCGAGCGGGATTCTCTGGGACCAACGCCGGGACGGAATCCTGGACGAGTGCAAGCCGCAAAAACCAAGCAAAACAGGATCAGGATGCGCATGTCCGCGAATTAACAGCTGGGTTTCAACGAGTCAACGCCGGCTCAAGCCGTGCAATCATTCTATTAATAAGAATAAATTCATTCTGATCATTCGTTTTTACATAATCTAAAACCGACGTTACTACTTGCGTCATGAAAACCTATCTCGTCAGCGGCGCTGGCTCCGGTATCGGACGCGCCATCTCACAGAATCTGGCCGCCGCCTCGTCCGAAAACTCCATCGCGCTCCTGGGCCGAAACCGCGCCAACCTGGAGCATACGCTCGAGACCCTCCCGAAACCCGAGCGCCATCTGGTCTTGGAGGCCGATCTCACCGATCGCGAGAGCGTGGCTCACGCCGTAAGCAAACTCAAGAACCGAAACCTCGCCGGCGTCATCGCCAACGCGGGAGTCGGCGGCGAGAACCGCTACGGCGCCCATGGCAACGGAGATCGCTGGAGCGAGGTCATCGCCACCAATCTCACGGGCACCTACATTCTGGTCAACGAAGTCCTGCCCGCGCTCCGTGCCTCGCGCACGGAGTTTCGCCACGTCATCCTCATATCCTCGATTCTCGCCCGTCTGGGCGTACCCGGCTACTCGGCCTACTGCGCCTCCAAGGCCGGGCTCCTGGGGCTCATGAGATCCTGGGCTGCCGAGCTTGCGCCTGAGAAGATCCTCGTCAACGCGATCTGCCCCGGCTGGGTTGCAACCGATATGGCGCGTGATGGGATCGCAGCCTTCGCTCGGGCGAGCGGACGCTCGAACGACGAGGTCCTGGCCGAGCAGATGAAACCTGTCCCGCTCGGCAAGATGAGCCGGCCCGAGGAAATCGGGTCGCTCGTCGGCTACCTCGTCTCAGGCGCGCAAAATTCAATCACAGGCCAGGCGCTCGACATGAATAACGGCGCGCTGATGCCGTGACTCAGGCTGAGACTTACTTCTTCTCGGCCTTAGCGGCTTCGTAGTCGACCATCTCTTTGAGTTCCTTGCCGACCTTGAAGAACGGCACACGCTTGGGAGGAACCTGGACGACCTGACCCGTCTTGGGGTTGCGGCCCTGGTAACTTCCGTAGGAGCGGTTGACGAAAGAGCCGAAACCGCGGATCTCGATGCGATCATCCTTCTTGAGGGCGTCGGCCATCATGTCGAAAACCATGTTCACGACCAGCTCGGATTGCTTGTGCTGGAGGTGGGCTTTTTCGGCGATGATATTGATCAAGTCGGCTTTGGTCATTTTAGGGCCTCTCTCTCCTTAACGATAAGGCAAGTTCATGCATTTGCAAGGAATTTTATTTTTGCCGCCTCCTGGCCCAAACCGGATTGACTAAAGCCCAGGGTCGATTTAATTGATCGAAGCTCTCGCAAAGCTTCACTCAACCCCCTGCATCTTCGAGGAGAGTTTTCGCACCATGAATAAGACGCAACTCGTGGACTCCATCGCCGACTCGACCCGCCTGACTAAGACGGATGTCGAAGCGGTTCTCAATTCGGTTATCGAACATATTCGTAAAAGCGTGAAAAAAGGCGACGACGTCACCCTCGTCGGCTTCGGCACTTTCACCAAGTCCAAGCGCAAGGCGCGCGCGGGCCGCAATCCGCAGACCGGCAAGGAGATCAAGATCCCGGCCGCGACCGTCCCGCGCTTTCGCCCGGGGAAAGAGTTCAAGGAAGCGGTTCGCTAAGCTCCGCTTCGAGCCGATCCTACGATTGATCGCAGATATCGTCTCGGACGAGGCCCATCTCGATCTCGATAAGATAGAGCAGCCTCTTCTCGCAATCGGGCGGAATGCGGCCCCCTTCCCAGAGATTTGCCGGCATCTTGCAGACCCCTTGGGCGAAACTCTTGAAAACAGCCGCCCGCCGACCGACGCTCTTTCGTAGCTCTTTGGGCTTTTCGACGACATCCACTGCGGACAGGTGGCTTTGATTGAGACGAGCCGCCTGGATCGCCCGAAATCGATAGACGCCGAAGAGACAATTGTACTTCACCACGCCTGAGCTCCACATGGAGCCTTCTTGCTGGCAAGACTGAGTGCTGCAAACCTGCGCCGCCGCTTTGTTAAACGTCGCCTGAAGGGCCATCTCCCGGCCGAACTCCTGGGGGTCCGTCTTCTTCAAAGACAAGAGCCTCTGATCCAGCTCGGCGTTCATGACGGACTTGGCGCAGTCGGCTTTCTCAGAGGCGTTCTCACCCCCTTGATTGGGACGGGCCAGATCTAGACACTCGTCGCGCTTCTCGCAGTCCTTCAGGGTGTGCGAGACGAATTTTGCGTCCAAGTAAGGAATGCACTCTTTCTTTTTTTTCTTCTCGGGCTGGTAGTCTTTGATCAGCCAATCCAGCCGCTTCTGGGATTTTGGGTCGCCGAGTTTGGCGCCATGATCGTTCAGATAATCCGCGATCTCAGGGTACTGCAGAGCTTTGTCCAGAGGCATCACGCCGCTCTCAGACCTGGCATTGACGTCAGCGCCATGCTCGACGAGGGTTTCGACGGTTTTGAGTCTTCTCATATAGGCGGCAACCATGAGAGGGGTCAGTCCTCCCTTAGTTTTGGCGTCCACTCGCGCGCCATGACCGATCAACGCCTTGACCGCTTCAAGGTCCTCCGTTCCGTAAAAATCGGTCTCAGTTGTCGCGCCACAGGCGTAGTGCAATGCGGTCAGTCCGTTGGCGTCTTTCGCGTTGACGTCGGCGCCTTCACTGAGAAGTTTTTCGACGTTCAGGTCCAAGGTAATCGGCCCGAGGGCAGCAAGCTCCATAAGCTCGGTCCTGCCTGCCACTTTCGTTTCCTGCTTGTCGCGCGCCATGGCCTTGGCAAATTGCTGGTCGATTTCAGGGTGCTGGCCCGCGTAAGCCGGGGAGAGTGAAAAGACCAGAGCCAGAGCCTTAAGAACTGACAGTGTTCTCAGCATGCCGAGGGGTTCCCCTACTTGAGACCATAGTATCACGGCCTGGAAGGCTGCGCCCTGCTTGCGGATATGCGAACTTCAGCGAGCCACTCCAAAAACCTGCGGCAGATCATCCGCCACTGCCTCCTCGATCACCCGCAGCTCCGTCACATGCGCCGGCGACGGACCGTGCTGGCACCAGGCAACGAGTGCGAGCACTTCGGCTTGCGGGCCCTGAAAAAGCGCCTCCACTCGGCCATCATCCAGGTTGCGAACCCAGCCACGCACTCCGGCATATTTGCCCGCCTCGCGCTCGGTCGACGCGCGAAAGCCCACGCCCTGCACGCGACCCGAGACGAAGACGCGGCGGCGGATCATAGCTGCCGGACCTCACGGATCCCAGGCGTACTC
>FTBH01000155.1_pt1 | contig 12556 bp, 14 predicted proteins | sample 1639321 | NCBI WGS metagenome assembly FTBH01 (sample SAMEA3914864, study PRJEB12502) | metagenome | biome: forest; material: soil | place: USA | collected 2012-03-12 | depth 0.3 m
ATTGCGCGAGGGCGGAGAGTGGTTTGGACATGGAATACCAATACCGCGTCCTTCTGACTGTCGAAAGGGGCGTTGAGCGAGCAAAGATTTTTTTGGCGCTGGAGATTTGAGTCTAAAGGCAATGGCGGCGATTTGATTTTTAGAGGATCAACCCGGCGGCCTGACGAAATACTGAGCATTCTCGCCAAACTGCAGAAACGAAATGCGCGAATGATGCCCGCGACAGAGAAAACGAAGGTTGGAGAGCTCGGTTTTTCCACCGCTCGCCCACGGGATCCTATGGTCGATCTGGAGTGCGAACTTTGAATCGCAGTTTTTGCCCGACTTTGGATCCACATAGGAGCATTTATAACCATCTCGGCGTATAAGAGCGCGAATCATAGACTGTGATGGAACTCGGCCTGAAACCCACGTTGACGTGGGCGAATCGACCGGTTTGGTCGATCTCTGCGCTTTGGCTTCAGGATGATGCCGCTCTCGATACTCATCGGCCAGAATCTTGATCACCCCGGACATCTTGATCCCCGGATGAGAATGCGCGAGCAACCCTTTGATCTCATCCAACTGATCGAGCAGCTCTTGGCTGGCGACAAAGCTCACTTCAGAGAGATCCTCTGTGAGAGGCTTAACTCGATCGCGCGGGATATCATCCAAGCCCCGCGGATAGAGCGAAGCGATCTTGCGTCTCGCCGCATTCGCGGTGAGTCCCGAGACAGCGATCAGGAGTTCGCTGATTTCGGCTCCTCCCAGGGTTTCGCGGTGAGCGCATCCCATCACAAGCTCCAGGAGAGAAAGGTTCAGCTTTCCGACCCGCAGTCCCGGCAAGATCACCGGATACTTGATCAGCATCCGAGCTGCACGGATCTTTCGCTCAGCTGCACCTTCTTCGAGGTTAAATTCATGAACCAAGAACGCCCGAAGAGAAGAATATTGATAGAACAGCTTGCGCCGATCGAGCTCCGCGATATGCTCGATCTGAGATGCGATCGAGAGCTGTTCATCGATGACAGCGTCCTTGAAAGAAGCCACGAGTTCCGAATCAGATAAGTTCTTGAGCGACATGAAAACGTTACTACCACGACTTAAAAAACGATCGTTTTGGCCTCAAAGAAGGCCCAGGATGAATTCAAGAGAGCGGGACCGCGAAGCCTGGCGATCTTTGCTCGCGAGCCTTACTTAAGCCTTCTGTACGCATCTCAAAGGCCTTTATCAGTGAGTTTCGAGTTTCAATATTCGAATTCGATTTTTCACTAGATCTAGGTCAAGAAAATAGTTGCTGTGTAATCAAAATCACTCCCCATGTTGCCGCAGATGATCCGCACTCAAATGCAGAAGCGAGTAGGCTCTACGGCTCCCTCATATGGAGGCGGATCGTGTCACCTTCGGCGAGGGTATGTCCCTCTTCGGGAAACTGCGAATGAACGATACCTACTCCATGAATCTCCAGCTGAAAGCGCCTGCCCTTGAGGACACGCGCGACCTCGCGCGGGGTCAGGCCCTTGACCGAGGGCATCTTCCAGGTCCAGCCCCCCGTCGAAGTCTGTCCTTCGAGCGTGAGTTCCAGCTTGGGCTCGGGCTTGAACTCGGGCTTGGGCGACGCTTTGGGCGCGGGCACCGAATGAGCCTGTGCCGTCGTGATGCGATCGGAGAGATTGGCGAGGCGGCGCGAGGGATCGATATTGGCAGGCAGGCTGAAGCGATTGGCGACGGCGGCGAGGACCTCGCGCCAGAGCGGCACAGCCGTCTCGGCGGCGTAGATGCTGCTCTTCGGATCGTCGACGGCCGCGAAGATCACGATCCTCTGCTCAAGCCCCACCGGAAACCCGATGAACGAAGCGATGTACCGCGAACGGGAGTATCGACCCGTGCCGGGATCTACGGCCTGCGCCGTACCCGTCTTGCCGGCCACGCGATAGCCGTCGAGCCGCGCCTTGACGCCCGTGCCCTTTTCTTCGGTGACCGACTCGAGAGCCTCCAGGGTCGAGGCAACGACCGCATCAGGCAGTATCCGCTTCGGGGCGACGGCCTTGGCGTCCTGGACCGGCTCGCGAAGCAGAGTCGGCTGCACGAGCCAGCCGCCGTTGGCGAAGGCCGCGTAAGCGCGAGTCATCTGGATCGGCGTCGTGAGCAGGCCCTGGCCAAAGCCGACGTTAGCGAGCGTGAGCGGTTGCCAGTCTTGTCGGGGCGTCCGCGGGGGCAACTTGCCCGAGATCTCGCCCGGAAACCCGATGGCGGTCTTTGAACCGATCCCGAATGCCTGAATCGTCGAGAAATAATTTTCGGCTCCCACCTTGAGCGCGAGCTTCGCGGCGCCCACGTTGCTCGAGAGCTGGATGATCTTCTTGAGAGTGAGCCATTCGAATTTCTCGTGGGCTTCGGCCTCGGAGATCTTCTTGCCCTGGACCTTGAACGTGCCCAGGCTGCCCCAGATCTGGTCGTTGAGGTGCATCCCATGCGAAAGCGCCGAAGCCAGAAGTACGGGCTTCATCGTCGAGCCCGGCTCGTAGCCGTCCGTGACGGCCCGGTTGCGGCGGCGATCGACGGATGCCGTCTTGTCGTTGGGATTGAACGAAGGCTCGTTGGCCATGGCGAGGATCTCGCCGTTGACCGCGTTCATGACGATGACCGTGCCGCTGCGAGCCCGCGTTTTAGCGACCGCGCTCTTAAGCTCCTGCTCGACGGCGAACTGGAGCGAAGCATCGATCGTGAGCTGAACGGACTCGCCGTCCTTCACGTGGCGCGCGGCGACCGCATCGATGAACGTGGGACGCCCGAGCGCGTCGCGAATCGCGTTCATCGACACGACTTTTCCGCGCATCTTCTCGTTCTGCCACATCTCCACGCCTTCGACTCCCTCGGCGTCGACATTAACGTCGCCGAGGACGTGGCCGGCGAGTTCGCCGTGCGGGTACACGCGCTTGCTCTCCTTGACGAGCCAGAGGCCACCGACGAGATCGCCTTCGGCGTCCATCAGGCGCCAGCGCTTGAGGTGTGAGAGCTCGCTCTCGGGAAGATGGCGTTTGATCCAGACAAATTCTTTCTCTTTCGCGCCGGTGGCCCTGTCACCGCCGAGACGGGTCAGGAGCTTCGCGTACGGAATCCCCGTGACCTTGGAGAGGAGCCAGGCCATCGAACGCTTGTTCTTGATCTTGGAAGGATTGGCCGCGAGCGAGTTGCTCTCAACGTTGACGGCGAGCGGCTCGCCGTTTCGATCCAGCACGGCCCCCCGCCGGGGCCGGACGAGGACTTTGGCCTGAAACTGCCTCTTGGCCATGGCCTCGAGCTTGGGATGGGGGCCGACCTGAAGGTAAGCCGCGCGCGCGCCGAGCAGAGTCCCGAGTGCGAGGCAAAAGACCATCATGGAGGTCAGACGTCGCTGAGCTGGATCGACGGCGCAGGCCAGGCTCGCGCTCATTTGGAGTCCTCGCGCTCCGTGGGCGCCGGCACGGCATGCGCCGACGACATGTGGATCACCTGCTCAGCCTGCGGATGGCTCAAGCCGAACTTGCCGCGCGCGATCACCTCGAGCTTGCGGGGCGAGCGAAGCGCCGTCACCTTGAGCTCCATCTGCTCGCGCTGCTGCTGGAGCGCGCGCATCTCGCGCTCGGCCTGATCGATCGAGTACGTCGTCCTCACGATGTTGAGGCGGAGCCAGACGGTTCCGATCGCAAATGCGATGAGGCAAGGGATGCTCCAGATCGGAAACCAGCGACGCACGTTAGATTCTCTCCGCGATTCTCAGCTTGGCGCTGCGCGACCGGGGATTGCGCTGGACCTCGAGCTCATCCGCTTCGATCGGCTTCTTGGTGATCTGCTCGAACGGCCCTGCGCGCCGCTTGAACTCGCTCTTCACCCGCCGATCTTCGAGAGAATGAAAGCTCAGGATCGCCACTCTACCTCCCGGCCTTACCGAGAGTATAACACGCGAAAGCAGCGCATCGAGCTCATTCAATTCTTCGTTGACGGCGATCCTGAGCGCCTGGAACGTGCGCGTCGCCGCATGGATGCGGCCATGGCGCGCTGGCGGGGGCACGGCGCGCTCCACCGTCTCGGCGAGCTGCCGCGTCGTCTCGAGCGCGCCCTGGGCCTGCGCGCGCTTGATCGCGGCCGCGATCCGGCCCGAGTAGCGCTCCTCCCCGTATTCGCTGAGCACCTGCTTGAGCTCGGATTCGGAGACTTGGCGCAACCAATCGCGGCAGCTCGCGCCCCGCGACGGATCGAGCCGCATGTCGAGCGGGCCGTCGGAGCGAAAGCTCAATCCCCGCTCGGCGTCCTCGATCTGATCGCTCGAAAAACCCAGGTCGGCCATGAGGCCCCCGACGGCCCGCCCCTCGAGCGCGGGGCTGATCTCGCTGAAGCGCGCGTGCAGGAGCTCGAGGCGCCCCTGGGCCAGCTCACGCTCGAAGCGGCTCCGAGCCCGTGAAATCGCGCCCGCGTCCTGGTCGACGGAGAGCACTTTGTGGCGGGTGAGCGCGGGCTCGGAGGCGAGCGCCTCAAGGAGCGCGCCGGTGTGGCCGCCGCCTCCCAGTGTGCAGTCGACGAGCCACTGAGACTCGGCGTCCGGCCCGAGCTTCGCGAGCGGCTCCGTCAATCCCTTGACGATCGGCTCGACGAGGATCGGGACGTGTACTGTCATTTTTGCTTTGGCGTCTTAAACACGTGCTCGATCGCCTTGCGCACGAGGTAAGAGGACTTCACGCGCCAGAACTTGTCGTGGATGGTGAGCGCGGCGAACGCGATCTTGCGGCCGCCCTTCTCGGGGCTGTTGGCGTAGCCGACGAACCAGTCGTATTTGCCCTTGGGATCGAGGCCCGTGAGCGAGCCGGTCTTGCCGCCTACGTCGAGATCCTTGTACTCCTTGCGGAAGAATCCTCGAAACGAGTGGCGCGAGGTCCCGCGCGCGACGGTCTCGCGCATGAGGCCGCGGATCTCCTCGGCCGTCTTGGCATCGATCGTCCGGCCGGCGACTTCGGTATCAGCCTGGTAAAGCGAGGCGCCGTCGCGATCGAAGATCGAATCGATGAGATACGGCTCCATCATCACGCCGTCGTTGGCCACGGAGGAGGCGATGAGCGCGCCTTGGAGGGGGCTCATCGTGTTCTCGCGAGTGTATCCCGACGCGGCTTCGGCGACACCCCAGCTGTCGTCGGGGATATTGGCCTTGCCCTGCTGAATCGGAAAATCAGCGGCGATCTTGCGATTGAAACCGAAACGGCCCGCGTAAGCGCGCAGGTCGGTCGGGCCGACCGCGAAGGCGCCGATCTTGGCGAAGACCGTGTTAATGGACTTGGCGAAGGCTTCCTTGAGAGTCGAGTGGCGCGTCCAGCGCGTGACCTGACCCTTGAGGACGTTGCCGCGATAAAGCGTGTGATTGGCGCCGTTGAAAGGGATGACCGTCTGGGCCGAGTAGCGTTGCGACTCGATCGCCGCGGCCGCCGTAACGACCTTGAAGACCGAAGCCGAAGGAAACGTCGCGCGAAGCGCGAGATTCTCGTCCTTGAGCGGACCCTTCTCGTCCTTCTGATAGCTGATCATCGAGAGCACTCGGCCCGTCGTCGCATCGACGGCCACGAACGCGCCGTAGTCGGGCTGATAGGCATCGAAAAGGCCTTCCATCTCGCTCTGCAAGCCCTGGTCGAAGCTGTACTGGACGACGGCCTTGATCTTGTTCACGCCAGCCGGAAGCTCGATCTCCGTCGGAAAGCGGTAAAAAGCCGCCGAATTGCCGAGAAACTCGGCGAGCTTCTCCTTGGTCAACCCGTGGTTGTTGGTTTTCCGCGCCTGCTCCGGCGAAGGCTGCAGCCAATGTTGGAAAAGCGTGAAACTGCCCGCCGTCATGGCCGTGGCAGCGAGCAAAAGCATTCCTGTGCGAACGTTCCGTCGGGGTACGACGGCTTCGGCGATCATCCGTGTCATCATCCTATATTGATTTTGGTATAGCCTGATTGAACCGGTCAAGCCATAGGGACGAATGTACGCCGATTTATTTTTCGGGGCCGCCAAGGGAACGACAGAACTTTGACTGTGGGTCACCGACGGTCGCTCGCCGTCTGCGCGATCAGTCCCGGCTTCGGTCGACCCAGTGATCGCCATTGCGATCCACGAAGTTGTATTCAGTATTTCCGCGCGGAAAAGAAACCCGGGTGAATTCAGCGGAGTCGTTCTTAATCTCGAACCGATGTCCGTCGATTGCGGCCCCTAGGATCATACCATCCATATTGGCTCCGTCGAATTGGGTCACGATAAAGAAAACGCCAATCAGACCAGTGGCACCTGGCACGCTGCCCTCTCGGACTTCAGAGCCGTCAGTTTCAAGCGCCTGCAGGATGTCTTCGGCCTTCTTGGACTTAAGAATCGCTTCACCGAATTGGGTTACAAAATTCTTCGTAGATTCTTTTGCCTTCGATTCAGAACCGGCAATTTGCTCAATGCGTAAGGATAGCCGTTCCCTCGCTTGCTTGAGCGCTTCTCCGCGCGCCGCTTCGACTTCCCTTGCAACTCTTTCGAGGTGCTCGCTCAGCGTGAGCCGACGTTCTTTCTTCTGACTTTCCAAAGTCGCGTTCGCGTTCATCGCGAGTAAAAGACTGGAAACCACGAGAGCCGAAAAAATGCCGTTCTTGGTCCGATTGGACATATAAAAACCTCGCGCCCCCTTGTGCAACGAGCTTGCCAGGCCCAGCCCCCACCCTCGGCCGCTCCTGCGCGCCTCCGATGAGATTGGGACGTCTAAAGCGTAGACAGACGCCCAATCTCACGTCGCGTCGGCAGGCAGATCGCTGTAAGGCAACGGCCCCTCGTCGTCCATTTGCACCGGGATCGGAAGCTCGATTTTCTCGAACGAGAGCGGCCTCACCGCTTCGAATGAGCGGTCCTCCTCGGTGAGGTACTTGGCCTGAACCATCTTACCCAGGATCGAATCGACGGTCTTGCGCGCGAAATCCGTGAGGCGCTTCTGCCTGAAGGACTGCGCGTAGCGCTTGGGGCTCGGCAGGAGCATCGCGAGAAACGCACCTTCCTTCGCGGAGAGCTCGGAGGGGGCTTTCCCGAAATACAGTCGCGAGGCGGCGCCGATCCCGAAGACGCCCTCGCCCCATTCGGCGATGTTGAGATAGGTCTCGAGGATGCGGCTCTTGCCGACGACCTTCTCGAGCTTGACGGCGAGGATGATCTCCTTGATCTTGCGGCTGATGGATTTTTCCTGGTCCAGATAGACGTTTTTCACCACCTGCTGCGTGATCGTGCTCGCCCCGCGCACGAAGCTCTTGGCCTCGAGATCCTCCTGCAGCGCCTCGTGGATCTGGTTGGTGTCGATGCCCTTGTGGGAGTAAAAAGCCCAGTCCTCGCTCACGACAATGGCCGCGACGGCGCTCTTGGAGATCTCAGGGAGGGAAACCCAACCGGCGGGGCGGCCCTTCTGCATTGAGATCGTGAAGGGTTTGCTGGCGCCTTGGTATCGAACGACCGCGTACTGGGTCTTGAGCGTCGATACGTCCGGAAAGCGCGTGCAACCGGCGCCCAAGGACGCCGCAAAAAGGGCGATCAGAAAAACCCGCATGACGACCTTTGTAACACGGCGGGCCGCCGCCAGCGAGAGTCTTGCATCCCTCCCCACAGGGGGCTAAGCTAACCTTGTGCAAACTAAGAAAAAAACAGCCGCCCCTACCGTTTCCACGCCGGCCTTCTTCCCGAACAGCCCCAATCGCATCTACAACAACAAAGCCAAGCTCAAGATCGCGCGGGATATGCTGGAGCGTTACACGGGCAGCCCGCCTGAGAAGTACCGCAAGCAGATCATCCTGACCAACTTCAACTACTACCTCGAGCGCTTCAACAAGCTCTGCGGCGACGAACAGACCCAAGGGTCGGCGATGGGAGTGATCCACAGCAAGTCGGCGGACGTCTCGATCGTCGACTTCTCGATCGGCTCCCCGACGGCCGCGCTCATCATTGAGCTGCTCGCCGTCACCGAGCCCAAGGCCGTGCTTCTGCTCGGTATGTGCGGCGGCTTGCACCGCTCGCTCAAAAAGGGAGACTTCGTTCTCCCCACGGCTGGCATTCGCGACGAGGGCGTCTCGCGCCACTTCATGCCGCCGCAGGTTCCGGCGCTTCCGACCTTCAAGATCCAGAAGTTCGTCTCTCAGATCATCGTCGAGAAAGGCCTCGACTACCGCACCGGCGTCGTCCACACGACCGACTATCGATTCTGGGAATTCGACGAGCATTTCAAAGCCCAACTTTATCAAGAACGGGCCTTGGCTATTGATATGGAATCTGCCACTCTGTTTGTTGCAGGTTTCGCCAGCAAAGTCCCGATCGGCGCGCTTCTCCTGGTCTCCGATCTCCCCCTCCGCAGAGGCGGGATCAAGACCGGAAAGTCCGCGAAGGCGGTATTTCGGCAGTACACGGACTTGCACCTGGAGATCGGCATCAAATCCATGAGCCAAATCTCCGAGCGCGGCGAGCACATCCGGCACTACAAGTGGTGATTCCATGCTGAAAAAAATATTCGACTTCTTCTCAAACGACCTGGCCATCGATCTCGGAACCGCGAACACGCTGGTTTACGCCCGCGACCGCGGCATCATCATCAACGAACCCTCGGTCGTCGCGATCCACCGCAATGCCCGCGGACAAACCCGCGTTCTTGCCGTCGGCAAGGAAGCCAAGGACATGCTGGGCCGCACGCCCGGCTCGATCCAGGCCATCCGCCCGCTCAAGGACGGCGTCATCGCCGACTTCGAAGTCACCCAGTCGATGCTCAAGTACTTCATCCAGAAGTCCAGCGAGCGTCGCACCTTCATCCGCCCGCGCATCATCATCTGCATCCCGTTCGGGATCACGCAGGTCGAAAAGCGCGCCGTCAAGGAATCCGCCCAGTCCGCCGGCGCCCGCGAAGTCTACCTGATCGAGGAGCCGATGGCGGCCGCCCTCGGCGCAGGCCTCCCCATCCGCGAACCCTCCGGCAACATGATCGTCGACATCGGCGGCGGCACGACCGAAGTCGCCGTCATCTCCCTCGGCGGCATCGTGTACTCCAAGTCCGTGCGCGTGGCCGGCGACAAGTTCGACGACGCCATCGTCCAATACATCAAGCGCAAGTACTCGCTGCTCATCGGCGAGCGCACGGCCGAGCAGATCAAGCTGTCGATCGGCTGCGCCTACCCGTTCGAAGAAGAGAAGATCTACGAAGTCAAAGGCCGCGACCTCATCTCGGGCGCGCCCAAGACGATCGAAGTGAACTCGGAAGAAATCCGCGACGCCCTGGCCGAGCCGGTCTCGGCCGTCGTGGACACGATCAAGACGGCGCTCGAGCGCACGCCACCCGAGCTCGCCGCGGATATCGTCGACAACGGCATCATCCTGGCTGGCGGCGGCGCGCTGCTCGCCAATCTCGATATCCTGATCAAGGAAAAGACCGGCCTGCCGGTCGCGCTTGCCGAAGATCCCCTCACCTGCGTCGTGCGCGGCTCGGGCAAGGCGCTCCAGGACATCGATCTTCTTCGGAAGGTCACGATTGTCTGAAAATCCGGGAGGCGCCAGCTTCCGGGATTTCACACTCGTCGAGGACGACGGCGAGGCCAAGGACCTGCTCGCCGAAGGCGCCCGACTGTCCTCCGCGCTTCAGTTCTGGACTACCGGCCAGTCGCATCTCATCAAGGGAACCTTCGGCAAGCACGAGCCGCTCGAGCGCAGCTTCTACGTCAATCTCCCGAAGAAGAGCGGCATCGACGCCTTCGTTAGCGACTTCCGGCGCGGCATCTTCAAGGAGTGCCTCTTCAGCGTGGGTCTCGTGAGCGCGCACATCTTCTTCAAAGCGCGCTTCAGCCGCCAGGACACCGTGGGCCTGCGATTCCATGAACCTGACGCCGTCTACAAGGTCCAGCGCCGTAAAACGCTGAGATACGCCTTCTCCGAAAAGACGAGGCCGGCGCTCTCCATCGGCGATCGCAAGCGCCCGATCCTGGACGTCAGCTCAGGCGGGATCTGCTTCTTCGCCACGGCTCAAGAAGCCAAGTTCTACACGACGGGCTCCAAGATCAACGATTGCTCCTTCAAGATCGGCGACCGCAAGATCGTTTTCGACGCCGAGATTCGGCATAACTTCCAGCCGATCCGGCTCGACGAGAGCTCCACGGGCATCCGCATCGGCGCGCAGTTCAAGAAGCTCTCGGCCGCCGATGATCAGTTCATCTCCGGGTACGTCTTCGAAGAGACGCGCAAGTTGCTGGCGAAGGTGCTATAGGCTCTATTCGATGGCGTACAACCCGAAGGATTATTTCTACAAGCAGGCTAAAAAGGAAAACTACGTCGCGCGCTCGGTCTTCAAGATCCAGGAGATCGACGAGCGGCTCAGGCTCTTCAAGCCCGGCTATAAGGTCCTCGACCTGGGCGCGGCCCCCGGCTCCTGGTCCCAGTACGCCGCCAAGAAAGTCGGCGCCAACGGGCGCGTGCTCGGCATCGATATCCAGCCCATCAAGATCACGCTCCCAAACGCCGTGTTCATCACGGGCGACATGAAAGAAGTCGACCTCGAGCAGATCCTCAAGGAATACGAATTCTCTCCTCCTTTCGACGTCGTGCTCTCGGACATGGCGCCCAAAACCATCGGAGTCCGCCTGACCGATCAGATGCGCTCGCTCGAGCTCTGCGAGCTGGCGCTGTCGACTGCCGAAAAATACCTCAAGCCCAAGGGAAGCTTCGTCGCCAAGCTCTTTCACAGCGACGAGTTCGAGGGATTCCGCGATCAGCTCCGCGAGCGCTTCGGCAAGGTGGATGTCATCCGCCCCAAGAGCACGCGCAAGGAGAGCAAAGAGATTTTCTTTATCGCGACGGGGTATAAGGGACCGAGCTGAGCAGCTCTCGTCGTGAGAGACTCCGGTTAAGCTGTACCCGAAGCACCTCCCCGACTGGTTACAAGTATCGGATGATCAAAACAGTCAGTAAAAACAGAAGCCTGGCCAACACGACAAGAGCCCAGGTTTTCTGTTTAGTTTTCTCCAACTGCTGACGATAGAGATTATAACGTTGCCAAGCGTTTACTCTCTTCATCAAGATCACCTCCTTTCTTTAGGAAAGAAGGTATTTCCATTTACTCTACTCAACTCGGCAAAACTTAAATCAGCAAATCCAATACCTGGTTTGAACAGGATTAGGACCAATTGCGTGCCGGAATTCGGCCCAACGCTCTGATTTCAGACTAGGGGATTAGGTCCTTCTTTTCGAGTCTAGTGATCTGACTGCAGAACTGCACAGTGCGCAATTAGGAATCTCGCACAAAGCTTTACAGTCTCCGTAAGTCGCGATAGCCGTGGACACCATGCGATATCTAACGATTTTGTCCGCCATCGTCTTTAGTGCCACCGCATGTTTTGCTGATTCCTATGTTCACTATTTTTCTGGGACCGAAATCAAAAGTGCGTTTTCAGAATTAGCAGCGGTTGATCTACAAGTTCAGTTTTCTGGTGAGCAGGGCCCAGTCTTTCTCTGCTCCGTCTTAAAGTGGGCTAACGGCAAGAAATCCAAGAATGAAATTTCATTCGATCGTCTAGATGAAAAACTCTTTAAGAGTGGAATAGAGGTCGGCTATTTCGAGCCATTCACCGGCTTGGGAGCCAAAGTACCGGAAGAAAGCTCATTCACGACCCATTACGGGCTTTCATATGATTACTTTAATGATTCCGACTCGAGCTTTTTCTATGAATGGTCTGAAGACCGCCTGGGTAAGTGGTATCACGTTCGCGGAAATCGCGTCACAGCCGCTACGGAAGACCTTAAAGAGTTCTGCAAATAAAGTTTCCAAGGGCGCTGGCCGTTTGACCAAGTGATTCCGTCCTAGCAACTTGCTGGGACGGATTTCTAACGATTTTCGATTGGGTACACGATCATGAAAGCGCAGTACTCTCGGTCAGTTGCAACTACCGAGAATTACCCTCGCGAGAGTTTGTAGAGGCATCCACCGATCGGATCGGCGAGCTCGAGCTCCTCCTGACGACCGAGGATGGTGAGCAAGCTTTGCGTCTCGCGAAGCGAAGCCAAGGCAATCGAGTAGAAGCGCCGGCGCTCCTTGGGCGTGGGCTTAGCTGAGCCCTCCGAAAGATTGAGCACCACGCTCAGTGCCGCGCGCTGAAGCTGGTCTTTGAGATGAGCCTTGGCAGGGATCTGCTCGCACCGCCGGTAGAGCTCAACCGCCATGTGATACGTCCTGAAGCCTTGGAGCATAGGGAAGAACCTCCTGGGAGTTTTTAGAAAAATGCGTTTTCACCCGCGGGTAGAAACGCATTTTTCTAAAAACTCCCAGGAGATTCCCGTGCCCATCCAAGGCTTCAGATCTTATGACTTAGCGGTCGAGCTTTATCGGCGGTGCAAGCCGCTTCTTCTTCCAGCTCATCTCAAAGACCAGCTCCTCAGGGCTTCGTCCAGCGTGGTGCTCAACCTCTACCGCCTGACCCACCCCTGATCCCGGATACAGAAACAGCCACCGTCACGGATGACGGTGACGGATGCCCGCTGCCTGCGGTATAAGACTCTTCGTAGATGCCAAAAAAGACCTCATTCA
>FTBH01000108.1_pt1 | contig 12518 bp, 10 predicted proteins | sample 1639321 | NCBI WGS metagenome assembly FTBH01 (sample SAMEA3914864, study PRJEB12502) | metagenome | biome: forest; material: soil | place: USA | collected 2012-03-12 | depth 0.3 m
GCGCGTGATCAACTGCGCCGGCGCCTGGGCGGGAGAGGTCGCACGAGTGCTCGGTTACACGAGCCCGGTGCATCCGATGCGCCGCCAGATCTGCATCTTTGACTGCCGCGAAGCCGACCTCAACCGCTACGGCATGATCATCGACACATCGGGAGTCTACTTTCATCCCGAGGCAATGAACGGGCTCGCCGGCTTCGCCGACCTGGCCGAGCCGCATGCGATCAACTACAAGTACGATGGCGAAGACTTCTTCATGGAGAAGATCTGGCCGGCGCTCTACGAGCGGTCGACCGCCTTCGAGAAGCTCAAGCACCTGACCGGCTGGGCCGGGCAGTACGAGGTTTCGCCCGACGAATGCGCCATCATCGGACGCGTCGAAGACGGCGAGGCCGGGCGCGCGGGGCGCGTGTTCGAGTCGCATTCTTACTCCGGCCACGGCGTCATGCACGCGCACGCCGCGGGCCTCGCGCTCGCCGAGCTCATCGTGCGCGGCCGCTACGAGACGATCGACGCCAGCCAGCTCGCAGGCTCGCGCTTCGCTCAGGGGCGCGAGGTCCGCGAGAGCGCGGTCATCTAGGGCGGGCAGAGCGGGGCCGTATCCTTTTTCCAGTGTTACTCCGTCCCCGGACGTCCTTTCCGGGGCGGTGCCAGGCGGCCCTGATCGTGTAAACACGCGATATTTAATAAATCAGGCCGTGGGGGTGTGCGGCATCCCGCTTGCTATACGTCCCTGACCGGTGTCGCGGGCCCCAAGCGGGGGTTGAGACGGCGCCTAACAATAGGAGGTCAACGATGTTCGAGATCGCAGCGATTTACGCGGTAACCATCATCCTCTGCGTGGTGATCTTCGGGGTGGCATAGTCCGTCCGGGACCATTAAACTCGGGATGTGCGCATCCCATTGATAACGGATCTAGAGGGTTTCCCGCTCACTCACGGACTGGTCGATCGAGGGGTGAGTGAGGGGGTAGCTCCCGGGATGATCGTCGGCCTCTGGTCGGCATCCCAGCCTGAGCGGGCGGTGCTTGCTCAGGCCGGTCGGACTCGCCGGGTCCCTTCCGAAGGGAGGGCGATCACGCCCGAGACGATCTTCGATCTCGCCTCTCTGACTAAGGTTCTCGCGACCTGGGGTCTGGCGGCCACTCTGATCGATCGCGGTTGGCTCAAGTTCGAGACGCCGCTCGAGGCGCTCATCCCCAATCCGTCTTACCGCGGCGTCACGATCGAGCATCTGCTTTCGCATACGGCGGGGCTCGTCTGGTGGATTCCACTCTGGGAGCGGCTGCGCGAAGTGCCGGTCGCCGAGCGGCGCGCCCTGGCGCGAAAGCTGGTCCTGGACATCGCGCCCGAGCATCGGCCGGGCGAGCGGGCGGTTTACTCGGATGTCTCGTTCTGGATCCTGGGTTACGCGCTCGAGGAAGCGGCCGGGATGCCCTTCGGCGAGGCCGTCGAGACGCTGGTCTGGGATCGTCTGGGTCTGGATGGGCTGCACTTCCGACCCGTCGATCGCCCCGTCGCCAGTGCGCGCGACGAGCGTGTGGCGGCGACGGAGGACAGCGCGTGGCGCGGCGGCGTATTACAAGGTCAAGTCCATGACGATAACTGCTGGGCGATGGGGGGCGTGGCTCCCCATGCAGGGGCCTTCGGGACGGTAACGGACGTACTGGGCTTCGCGCGCGCGCTCTTCGAAGGCGGATTCAGCCGCGAGACGCTCGCGCGCTCCTGGGCGCGCGTCGCGCCGCCTGTCGGCCCCGCGGGCTGCGAGCGCACGCCCGGTTGGGACACTCCCTCCGGATCGAACCCTTCGAGCGGCTCGCGGTTTTCCAAGCGGGCGGTGGGACACCTCGGGTTCACCGGTACTTCGCTTTGGATCGACCCTGACGCGCGGCTGGCCGTAACCTTGCTGAGCAACCGGGTGCATCCGACGCGCGAGAACCAGCTCATTCGCGAGTTCCGGCCCAAGCTCCACGACGTGATTCGATCCGAATTCGATACCCGTTGACTCGCGCTCCGAGAATCATTCACAATAATCAGAATGGTCTCTCACAGCCAAAATGCCGGGAAAAAACTGCCTACTCTGGACCAGCTCCGGAGCGTCCATGTCATCGGCGTGTGCGGCACCCTCATGGGCGCCTTCGCTGCTTTCCTCAAGCGCCGGGGCATCCAAGTCACCGGGAGCGACCAGAACGTCTATCCGCCGATGAGCGACGTGCTCCGAAACGCCGGCGTGACGCTCTTTTCCGGCTACGACGCCGGGAACCTGACCCGGCTTCCGGGCAAGCCTGACTTGGTCGTCATCGGCAACGTCATCTCGGCCACCAATCCCGAGGCGCGCGCGGCGATCGACGGCGGCTACGCGTACTCCTCCCTGCCCGAGGCGATGGAGCGGCTCATGCTCGCGGACACGCGCAACATCGTCGTCTCCGGCACGCACGGAAAGACGACGACTTCCTGCCTCATGTCCCATGTACTCGCGGCCTGTGGAAGGGATCCGAGTTACTTCTTCGGCGGCGTCGCGCATGACCTGCCCTTCAGCTTCAACGTCCCGAGCGTGGCGAGCGGGCATCCGTTTGTCCTTGAGGGCGACGAGTACGATACGGCTTTCTGGGACAAGGTGCCCAAGTTCACGCACTACCTGCCGGACGACGCGATCCTGACCTCCGTCGAGTACGACCACGCCGATATCTATCCGGATTTCCAGGCTGTCGTCAGCGCCTTCGAGGGCCTGGTCGATCGCATCCGCCCGGACGGCCGTCTTATCGCCTGCCATGACTTCGCGATCATCCGCGAGATCGCCAAACGCGCGAAGGTGCCAGTGCTGAGCTACGGTCGCGACTCTTCAGCGCGCTTCCGGCCTGCTCGCGAGCGCTCCGAGGGCGAGCTGACTTGCTTCGAGGTCGCCGACGCCGGAAAAACCGTCGATGAGATCGCGCTCCGGATTCCCGGCAATCACAACGTGATCAACGCGCTCGCGGTCTGGATCGAGGCGCGCCAGCTCGGGCTCGACGTCGACACGGTTCGCAAGGCCATGCTCTCCTTCAGGGGCGTGAAGCGCCGCCAGGAAGTGCGCGGCGAGGTGAGGGGAGTCCTGGTTCTCGATGATTTCGCCCATCATCCGACCGCGGTCCGCGAGACGCTCAAGGCCTTGAGGGCCAAGTATCCGGGCCGGCGCCTGATCGCCGTTTTCGAGCCTCGCAGCGCCACCTCGCGCCGCAAGGTTTTTCAGGAAGAGTTCGGCCGGGCCTTTCAGGAAGCCGACCGGATCTATATCGCCAAGCCCTACGATCAGAGCAAGATCCCGCAGGACCAGCAGTTCTCGAGCGACCAGCTGGTCGATGACATCAATCGCCTGGGCCGCCCCGCCGCCCAGTTCGACGACGTCGAAGAGGGCGTTTCGCGGGTCGTCGACGACACGCGCGCCGGCGATCTCGTGGCCGTCATGTCCAACGGCGGATTCGACGGATTTATTCCTAAGTTGTTGAAAGCCCTCGAGGCCGCCGCCCTTCCTCAAGCCCTCGCCCGATAGTCAAGTCGGGGCCCTCCAGAGCCGATAAGCCCATGGATAGGGAGCCTCTTTTCCGATGTCGGATGTCCTAAAGAAATTCGGCCGCTATTTCCTTCTCGACCATATCGCCCAAGGCGGGATGGCTGAGATCTTCCGCGCCCGCCTGGCGTCGGTCGACGGCGCCGGCCGCCTCCTGGTGATCAAGCGCATCCAGGCCGCCTACGGCAGCAATAGCGAGTTCCTGCAGATGTTCCGGGCCGAGATCAAGGTGACGATGGGCTTCAATCACGCCAACATCGCGCAGCTCTACGACTTCGGCGAGGAGGGGGGGCAGCCCTTCATCGCGATGGAGTTCGTGGACGGCCGCAACCTCCGCCAGGTCCTCACGCGCCTGAACGAGCGCAAGACGCCGATGCCGGTCGAGTACGCCTCGTACGTCATCGAGCAGGCCGCGGCGGGCCTTCACTACGCCCACAGCTTCAAGGACAAGATCACCGGTACCGCGCTCAACATCGTCCATCGCGACATCAGCCCGCAGAACATCCTCGTCTCCTACGAAGGCACGGTCAAAGTCATCGACTTCGGCATCGCCAAGGCGACGACCAACATCGAGTCGACCCGGGCCGGCGTGATCAAGGGCAAACCCAGCTACCTTTCGCCCGAGCAGATCTCCGGCGACGTGCTCGACGGGCGTTGCGACATCTTCGCGCTCGGCATCGTCCTTTGGGAGCTTCTCGTCGGCAAGAAGCTCTTCGCCGGCGACAACGACCTCGCCGTACTCAAGCTGATCGAAAGCTGCGCGAGCTACGTCAAGGCACCCTCGGAGTTCAATCCCGCGGTGCCTAAGGAGCTCGACTACATCGTCCTCCGCGCGCTCGCCAAGTCCAAGGAGAAGCGCTTCCAGACCGCCGAGGAGTTCCAGCGCGCGCTCCGCAAATTTATTTTCACGCAATATCCCGACATCAACGCGTACGAGATCTCTTCGTTCGTGAAGGAGCTCTTCAAGGACGACATCGTCGAGGACCGCAAGCACATCCAGCGCCTCAACGAGAAGGTCGAGCAGCTGCTCTTCTCGGACACGCTGATCGCGAGCCCGAACCCGGACCCGACGATCGCGACCGAAGAGTCGACCCAGCATACCGCGACCCTCTCGGATCGGCCCAAGTCGTCGAGCGCGAACAGCGTCTACGAGGCTTCGCAGCCCGATGAGAAGGTCGACCTCGAGTTCGGCGGCGCCGTCGTGAACGCGTCAGCCCAGCAGCGCGCGCAGGTCAACGCTTTCGGAAATGCCAAGCCCGGCTCCGCGGCCGTCAAGCCGGCGATGCAGGTCTCGTCGGCGACGCTCCGGCAGGCGACGAAGAGCGTGGAGATCGAACGCTCCAAGTCCATGGCATTCAAAGCGCCCGCTCCCTCGGGCGGCGGCTGGATGCGCCTGGTGCCGCTCATCGCGGCCGGCTTGGGCGTAGTCCTCTTCGGCCCGCAATTCCTGCCTGAGCCGATCGCCTCGAAGATCAGGGCTCTGACTGGCCAGGATTCGCAGCGCCACGTGGAGACGGCAAGTACCGAAACGGGCGCCGATCGGAGCATTTCCTCGGTTTCGCCTTCAGATAAGGCGGAAAAGAAGGGTGACCGGGTCACTCTCAAGATCAACGTCCTGCCGAGCCCGGCCGGCGCCACGATCACCCTGAACGGAAAGCCCATCGGAGCGGATCGCCCCATGGCCGAGGTCCCGACCGACGAGCCTCTCGCGCTCTCGGTCCAGAAGCCCGGCTACGGCAGCTTCAATCGCGAGTTCGTTATCGAGTCACGCCTGCTCGCGGGCGCCAAAGAGTACTCGATGGACGTCGAGCTTTACGCGACGAAGGTCGGGCTGCTTACGATCATCTCGACGCCGAGCGCGGAGGCGACGACCGTCATTGACGGCAAGACTTGGACGCGCCAGACGCCCATCGAGCGCGAGCAGCTCCCTGTCGGCACCTACAGCATCAAGCTTTCGAACAAGAATCTCGGCTTGGAGAAGACGATCGTCGTTGAGATCGAGGACGCAAAGATCGCCGCCTTCACCGACGTGCATCTCGAGAGCAAGAACTAGTTTTACTTCTCGTACCGGTAGCCCACCCCGTAGATCGAAGTGATGTGCTTGGTGAGCGCGGGGATCTTTCGGCGGAGCGCGCGGATGTGGACGTCGATCGTGCGGTCGTTGGTCTTGCCGGACTCGTCGCGCCAGACGTCGTGGAGGATCTCCTCGCGCGAGACGACGGCGCCGGCTTTGGAAGCCAGGCAGCGAAGGATGTCGAACTCGGTGAGGGTCAGTGTGATTTTCTTGCCGGCGAAGGTGACTTCGCGGTTGGCAGGGTCGATGCGCAGGTCGCCGAGCGCGATGAGCTCGGCGGGGCCTTCACCGGATTTGCGTAGGCGGGTCTTGATGCGAGCCTGGAGCTCCTTGAAGTCGAAGGGCTTGGGGATGTAATCGTCCGCTCCCTGCGTGAGTCCGTGAGTGATGTCGGGCGTGCTGTTCTTGGCCGAGAGAAAGAGGATCGGGATCCGCTTGGTCTTCTCGTCCTTCTTGAGAAGCGAACAGGCGTCGTAACCGCTCAGGATCGGCAGCATGATGTCGAGCAGGATGATGTCCGGAGCGCGGTTGCGGGCGTAATCGATCCCGATGATCGCATTCTCGGCGGTGATCACTTCGTACTCCTTGCCGAGCATCGCTTCGAGAAATCGCCTGGTATCGGCGTTGTCCTCGATGATCAGGATCCGGTGTTTTTCCATACGTTGTGAAAAAATGTTAACCGAATCGAGCAGCCTCGTAAACTGTTAAGAATTGCCGCGCGTCTGGAGCTCGGGCTCGTACCTACGCCGCGCGCTTGAAGTTGAGCGCGACGAACTCCTCGGTAATTTCTTCCTCGAGCTCGCCCCAGGTCTTATGCGCCTTCGTGAAGATCTCAACGAGATGAGGGTCGAACTGGCGGCCCGCGAACTGCTTGAGCTCCTTGTACGCATGCTCGAGCGTCAAACCTTTGCGATAGGGCCGAGTCGTCGTCATGGCGTCGAAGCTGTCGCAGATGAGGATGATCCGGGAAATGAGCGGGATCTTGTCTCCGGCCAGCCCGAACGGATAGCCGCGGCCGTCGATGCGCTCGTGGTGATGCGAGATGCCCGGCAAAGTGGACTTGAAGAATGGAATCGAAGAAAGCGGCGCTATGATTTCGGCGCTCTTGACCGGATGCGCTTTCATGATGAGCGCTTCTTCCGTCGTCAGGCGTCCGGGCTTGAGAAGAATGGAGTCGGGGATACCGAGCTTGCCCAGGTCATGGAACATGCTGGCGATCTCGGTGACCTGCTGGTCGTACTCGCTCATGCCTGCCGCCTGGGCCAGCCGGCGCGCATGCCTGGCGACTCGGCGGCAGTGGCCGTAGGTATAGGGGTCCCTTTCCTTCAGGGCCTGCATGAGCACCTGGGTTAGAGCAAAGGCCCATTCTGGGATTTGGTCCCAACGAGACATCGTAATCCTATCGGCAAATTATGCCTTGACCTGAATAACTTATCATATCAGTCAGCTATTCAGATTGGTATCAAAGAGTTAGGCCGATGGACCGATAGGAAATCATGAAGATCGGCGCAAGGATCGCGAAGATCGTACTCTCCCTCTGTCTAATTCTCGGACATGTCAGCGCGTACGCACGTCAGGACCTCGTGCCCGGCTCCCGCTATACGTCGGGCCGCGCGGCCGCTCTCGGCGATGCGTATCTTCCGCTCGGCGAGGACGGCGCCTCGGGACTTTTCTACAATCCCGCGGGCATCGCCAAGATCAAGAAGTTCCAGGCCGAGCCGATGAACCTCGCGCTCTACGGCAACGCCGGTTTCGCCAACTCCTTCGAAGCGACCTCCGCGTACAAGTCCACCGACTTGAGCGAGTACAAGGAGACGTTGCTCAAGTCGAACAGCTACAACGGCCTCGGCGCGCAGATCCTTCCGAGCTTCTCCACGCGCGGCTTCGCTTTCGGCTTGCTCATGAGCAGCCAGGTCGGCGCGCAGCACGATCCCACCGCCGATACCATCCGCTACAAGAGCACTTACCAGTTCATTCCGGCCATCGGCACCGGCGTGAGCCTCGCGCGCGGAATCGTGCGCCTGGGCTACAGCCTCCAATGGGTCAACAAAGCCGAAGGCGACATCACCGTTCCGACGGCGCAGGCCGACGGTTACGACCAGAACCTTCCGCAGGGTTCGGGCTTCTCGCATACGATCGGCGCTGCGCTGACGTTTCCGACGATGTACCTCCCTTGCTTCAATCTCGTCGCGCGCAACGTCGGCAATACCAATTACGGCGGCGGCTCGCTGGTTCCTTTCTCGAAGACCTCGCCCGGCGGCCCGGCGGTCGAGAAGATGTCGCTCGACGGATCGTTCAGCCTGCAGCCCAAGATCGGAAACGGCGTCTACACCAATCTCGTGGCCGAGCTTCGCGACATGACCAACATCTCCAAGCTCTCGATGCTCGAGCGCGCCGCCTTCGGCGCGGAGCTCTCCTTCCGTGACGCCTTTTACATCCGCGCCGGCTTCGGCAGCGCTTATCCGGCCGCCGGCATCGGCTTCCGGCAGAAGGATAACGAGTTTTCGCTGACCTGGTACAGCGAGGAGATCGGCGGGGGTCTTCGCGGCCAGCGCGACTCGAGGTTCATGTTTCACTACCGCATCGGGGCATTCTAAATGACACTCAAGATCAGCGTATTTGCCCGGAGTCAGACGATCGAAACGAATTGGAAGAAGGAGCTCGACCGCGCGATCGGCCCGCAGGCCGACGTCCTCGTCGAGTGCGGGGGGGCCGCAGGGCAGCTCGTGCTGATCGACGCGGCGATGAGCGGCCTCGACGAGTTCCTGGCTCGGCTGGATCGCAAGGGGCGCGCCCTCGTGCTGGTCATCGAAGAAGGGGAAGAAGGGGAAGAAGGGGGCGACGGAGTCGCGGAGATCCCCGAGGCGTGGGCGGATCAGCGCGTGGACGATATCTTAGTCGTGCCCTTTCGCCCTCTCGAGGTGCTGAGCAAGCTTCGGCAGATCCAGCAGGTGTTCATGTGGGACGAAGTCTCGCAGCTCAATGCCTCGTTCTCAAATATCCTGGGGCATCTCAAGGAAGACATGCAGGTCGCCGAACGCCTGCAGAAGGCGCGACTTCCGGCTCGATTTCCGGATATCAAGGGGCTTGCCGTCCATCACCGGTATCTCGCCGGCATGAAATCGGGGGGCGATCACTTTGACGTCGCCGATTCACGCGACGGGAAGTCGCTCTCCCTGATTCTCTCGGATTCGTCGAGCTACGGCCTGTCGAGCTCGGTGCTCGGCGTCCTGATGAAGGTCGCCATGAAGCTCTCGAGCGACGAGACTCGCTCGGCGGCCGAGACCGTCCGCCGCATCCAAGACGAGCTTCTCCTCACGCTCAACGACAAGGATCGCCTCTCGCTCTTCTACGGCGTCGTCTCGCGCGCCGATTGGAAGCTGCGCTACCTGAACCTCGGCCACTCGTGCGCGTACTACTCGAGCGCCGGGCGCTCGTACGTGGAGCTTCCCGCACAGGGGGCCGCCATCGCGCGCGGCGCGGGCGGGGCGATCGTCCAAGGCGCCAACGCGCTCGCGGCCGCGTTTCCGTCGTATACGGAGCAGGAGTTCCAGCTCGAGCCCGAAGGCCGGCTCGTGCTTCTGTCGGACGGGTTCGTCGAAGCGGCCGGAGGCTCGCGCGGGATGCTCGATCTTCTCGAGTGTTTCCGGAAGGGCGATCCCAAGGATTGCCTCAATGAGCTGGTTTTCAAGGTCAAATCGGCCTTCACCGAAGCGGACGATCTTCCCTTACAGGATTGCACGGCGGTAGTTTTCGACGTCGAATCCAACATCTTGCGCCTCGCACGCAGATGATTTGACATTTGACGCACTGCGTAGTATTGACGGGGCACCCTCAAGCTTCACAGGTTGTGAAGCTTTATAATTAAGGAAGGTTGCCCCCTATGACTAAGACCCTGGTTCTGTCTCTCGTTCTATCCCTTTTCGCTATCGCCAACGCCCGCGCCGAAGCCGATCGCGAAGTCCGCAATTGCTCGGACGCCAACCTCGGCATCGAATCCATCGTCCTGCCCGCCAAGAGCTTCTACAACGGCCAGGTCAATGTTTTCGTGACCGACACCGTAGAACCCGCTGCCGCGAGCTTCGGCTTGGCGATCGTGACGCCTGATTTCGCGGACCCGGTCGGCGGCTCCAACTGCCGCGCGATCACGCACCTCTCGGGCGTCGATATCAACAAGATCAAGTCGTCCTACGACTCCGACAAGGGCCTGCTCCTCACCGTTCCGTACCGCGTGTACAACGGCGAAGGCACCGAGCCCGCCAAGGCTCCCCTCAAGATCCGCATCAACCTCAAGAAGCAGTCGGTCGTTCTCGAGTAATCGAGAGCACCGCTACTCGATCTTCAGCACTTCGACTTCAAAGATGACGGTGGCATTGGGCGGGACCTTGTTCTGCCCTTTGCTGCCGTAGGCTTGGCTCGCAGGTACCGTGACCCGACGCTTTTCGCCCGCTTTCACGCCGACGAGCGCGGTATCCCAGCCGATGATGACCGCGCCGGCGCCGAGCTTGAAGGTGAGGGTGCGACCTCGTTCATAGGACGAGTCGACCTTCTCCCCAGTGGTCAGGAAGGCGTTATAGTGGACCGTGAGCAGATCGCTGGTCTTGGCCTCGCGGCCGGTGCCTTCGCGAAGGATGTCGGAGTTAAGGCCTGACTTGCGCTTAAGGGACCGGAGGACCTTCTCGGTCGAAGGTTTGGCGGGACTGATCCTGGGACCGCCCCTGTTGAGCGCTTTGATGGCGCGCCAGGTGAAATAGATCACCAGTGCAGCCGCGACGGCGAGTGCTATCCAAACGAGGAAGTTCAAGCCAAGGCAAGGCGCGAGTTGGACTTCAGCATCCGCTTGAGCAGTTCTTTCAACTTTCGCATATCTTAAGGTCTAAAGCGGGTGACTGATTACGTCAACTGAAAATCTTGAGAAACTCTCACGGCTCGAGACTTTCGCCCCTGCTTTTGGGTGATTGCTCTTCCCGCCCGCGCTCCTGACAATTGAACTTTCACAACACTCCCAAGGAGGGCGAGATGGTTCAAATACGCAGGAATGCGTGGGTCGCAGTCGTTTGTCTTTCGTTCATCGCAGGCGTTGGCTGCAGCAAGAGCACGACTCCGGCTGCCGGCGGTACGACCGCGAGCGCTGCAGTGACGGCCATCACCGATGCGAGCGCGGCCGTGAACAAGCTGGCGACGCCTGCGGGCGGCGCAGCGAGCCTGGCCGCGGCCCGATCCGCTGGTTTCCTCAGCAATCTGACGGATTGGTCGGCCTCCAATCTGGTCTCGGATCCCCGCAACAGCGGCGGCAGCTGCACCTACAGCTCGTCGTCCATCCAGACGCGGATGCAGGTCGAGTTCACCGAGGGAGCCACGCGCTGCAACGGTTCTTCGGTCAACGTCTTCGGAAAGATCAAGGATCGGCTCAACACGGTCTGTCAGATCGCGTCCGTCCTCGGCGAGTCCGACTCGAGCAACCTGCCTTCCAGCGGAACGACGACGATCACGGACTATGACGCGTTCATCGCTCAGATGTCGCTCTGCGGAAGCACCTCTTCGGTCACCGCGTCGCTGATCAGCAATCTTTCCATTACCTATCAGACGCCTTCGGACACTTCGGTCTACGATCGTCTTTTGACTTTGAACATGACGTATAACGGGCAGAGCGAATCCAACACGGTCTACATCAAGTACAACAGCACGACCGTGAATGTCGCCGAGGGGGAGTTCACCGGCACCACGCTCGGAGAGGGTTCGGATCGCACGATTCTCAGCCTGGACCGCACCAACCAGATCCTCAAAGGCGAGTACATCAGCGGGAACTACTCTGACTTCAATGGCTACTACTTCCATCGCCTCTACTGGGATGGAGCGGCTGACCTAGGGCGCGTCTACTCCGATATCGCGGTCTACTCCGGCACGACGGCCGGAGGCGGAACGATCGCCGGACAGGGAGTCTTTGTCGCGACTGCCAAGCCTGAAACCTCCTCTCAGCCCATGGCGCTCGGCGTGGACTTCTCGGGAAATATGAACAATGGCTCTTACAGCACGATCGGATCTTATGACCTCACTGCCTGCATCGACATGTCCGACGGCTCCGCCACCGCGGCCTCGCCGACGGCCAATACCTTCACGTGCGCGGGGACGGGTACCTCGGTGACGGGTAAGGCGATCGATGCTGTCTCGACCCGCACTGCCACCCGCAACCTGGTGAATACGATCGACTGGTCAAAGCAAGTGATCGGCACCCAGCCGACGCTGACCTGGGACATCGACTCGATGTTGACGACCAACCCGAGCTGAGCGCTCAGCCCAACGCCTGAAGCAAGTCGGCCTTGAGGTCCGCGAGGTCCTCGATGCCGACGCTCATGCGGATCAGCGTGTCGCTGATGCCGAGCGCCGCGCGGGCTTCGGCCGGGATCGAGGCGTGGGTCATGATCGCCGGGTGCTCGATGAGCGACTCGACGCCGCCCAGGCTTTCGGCGAGCGTGAACACGCGGACCTTCTCGAGGAAGGAGCGCGCATCGCTCAGGCCGCCTTTGACGAAGAAGGTGATCATGCCGCCGAAGCCCTTCATCTGCTTGCGCGCGATGGCGTGCTGCGGATGGCTCTCGAGGCCGGGGTAGATCACGCGCTCGATCTTGGGATGCTTCTCGAGCATCTTGGCGATTTCCATCGCGCTCTGCGCGTGGCGTTCCATGCGCACGTGCAGCGTCTTCACGCCGCGCATGACGAGGAAGCTGTCCCACGGGCCCGGCACGGCGCCGACCGCGTTCTGGATGAACTTGAGGCGCGTGTAGAGGCTGTCGTCGTTGACCATGATGATGCCGCCGATGACGTCGCTATGGCCGTTGATGTACTTGGTCACGCTGTGAGTGACGATGTCGGCGCCCAGCGCGAGCGGGTTCTGGAAGTA
>FTBH01000292.1_pt1 | contig 12087 bp, 12 predicted proteins | sample 1639321 | NCBI WGS metagenome assembly FTBH01 (sample SAMEA3914864, study PRJEB12502) | metagenome | biome: forest; material: soil | place: USA | collected 2012-03-12 | depth 0.3 m
ATGGCCGAGGTGGAGGCGACCGCTTTTCGGGGCGTTCGCGCTGATCGGGGCCGCTTCGCTCGGCGAAGTGGCGGCCGTCAGCCTTTTCTACAGCGAGAACCTCATTCCGCTTCCGCTTCTGATCTCGCGCAAGATGGGCCAGTACCAGTTCGCGGAGGCGCAGGCGATCGCGGCCCTGCTCTTTGTCGTGGCGGCCGCCGCCGTATTTGCTACATTTCAGATCAATGGCAGGATCGACACCGAACTCGAGAGCCGCATTGATCGTTAACGGGCTCGTCAAACTCATTCGAGGGCCAGTGCCTGGGGCCGGGCTCGAGCTCCGCGCGGACTTCGCGGTTGCGGGGGGCGAGCGTGCCGCGCTTCTTGGATCCAGCGGAAGCGGCAAGACCACGCTTCTTCGCCTGCTCGCGGGCCTGGATCGCGCGGACTCAGGACGGATCCTGCTCGACGGTCGCGAGATCACCGCGCTCGCTCCCGAGAAGCGCGATATCGGAGTCATCTTCCAGGAGCAGGCGCTCTTTCCCGCGCTTGATGTTCTGGACAACGTGACCTTCGGCTTGCGCATGCGCGGAGTCCAGGCCGGTGAGCGCGAGGCGCAGGGCATGGAGTGGCTTGAGCGCGTGGGCCTGGCTTCCAAGGCGCGGTCCAACGTCAATGTCCTCTCAGGCGGCGAGCGCCAGCGGGTGGCCTTCGCGCGCGCGGTGAGCTGGAAGCCGCGCGCCCTTCTGCTTGACGAGCCGTTCTCGGCGCTCGATCCTTCGCTTCGAAGCGCGCTTCGGCAGGAGCTTCTTCGCCTGCATTCGCTTTGGCCGGTACCGCTCTTGCTTGTGACTCATGACGAGGCGGATGTCGCGGAGCTCGCGACTCGACGCCTCAGGATCGACGTTCAAGGGGAGAAACGGATCGTATGCGAAACGCACCCCGGCTGAAAAGGCTGCTCGAGAAGGACAGGTTTCCGAAAGTCGCTAAAGGCAAAGAATACGAAGCCAGGCTCAAGAAGCTTCAGCTCAGGATGCTTCGGGTCCAGCAGGGGATCTGGCATCAAAAGCAGCGCGCCATCATCGTCTTCGAGGGCTTCGATGCGGCCGGAAAGGGCGGGGCCATCCGGCGGCTGACCGAGCTTCTCGATCCTCGAGGTTTTCAGGTGCATCCGATCGGACCGCCCACTCCGGAGGAGCAGGGCCGTCACTATCTCTATCGTTTCTGGAAGCGGTTGCCCGGCGTCGGGACGATCGCGATCTTCGATCGGAGCTGGTATGGTCGCGTGCTCGTCGAGAAAGTCGAGAGCCTCACGCCCCCGCGAAGGATCGATGACGCCTACGAGGAGATCCGCGAATTCGAGCGCACGCTCGCGGACGACGGAGTGGTGGTGATCAAGATTTTCCTGGCCATCGACAAGAAGGAGCAACTCAAGCGCTTCGAGGAGCGTCTCTCAGACCCTTACAAGCAATGGAAGCTCACGCCCGACGACGTCGAGGCGCGTGCCCATTGGAGCGACTACGTCAAGGCGGCGGACCGGGCGTTCGAGGAGACGCACGCCAAGCATGCGCCCTGGCATCTGATCGCCGCCAACGACAAGGATCATGCCCGTATCGAGACGCTCGAGATCGTCACCGAAGCGCTCGCCGAGTACGGGAGCTGGATGGAGAGCAAGGCCGCCAGGAGCCGGATTAGGAGTCTTCAAGCCGCGCTCGACGAGATTGGCGTGAAAAAGCTCCGGTAGGGTTTGAGGCGCTTGTGTGCAATGAGGTTGGCTGCTCGCGTGGCGGATGGACTCTAAATCAGCCCGGCCACGAGAAAGCCGATGCCAGCGGCTCCGGCGGCCATCGAGACCCACCAGTACTTGCGGCGCTTGGTGAGGGCGGCGATCGCGCCGATGGCGATGCCGATCTGGAAGAGCGTCACCGCGCGAGCGAGCGTCTCGTGGCGGAGGAGGTGGGCTTTCGACGAGGCTTCTTCGGCGCGGGCCTCGGCGGAGATTTCTTCCTGCTGCTTGGCGTATTTCTCGGCCTTGTCACTATCGGCTCCACCACCGTCCGCGTCGCCGGCTTCGGCTTCCGCTTTTTTGCCTTGGGCCGCCAGCAGCTCCCGCTTGGTCGAAAGGAGCGAGGCTTTGATGGACTTGGCCTGGTAGTACGCCCATTTATCGGAGGCGTGGATCTGGTCGATCATCGCTTCGTTGGCGTGGTGGCCAGAGAGCATCGCGCTGACCGCGGCCAGCGCAGCGAGGATCGCGGAGCTGAGCGCGACGCGGGAGACCCAGCGCTCGCGCGCGTGCTCGGCGTGATGGTGCATTTCTTCTTGGAGGTGCTCGGTGGGGACTTCGATCTCTTCCATGGTAGGTCGAGACTAGCAGGAAGCCGGACGAAATCCCAGTGAGGCGGTTCAGTTTTCAGTCACGTTGAAGAACTGGCGCGGCACGACGTTCACGAAAGCGGTCGCCGGCAGGCCGGCCCGCAGCTTGAGGATCGTGAACGTCTGGCTCACGTACGCGTCGTTCGCGCACACGACCTGCGCCTTGAGGCGGAGGTCGAGGTCGAGCGCGTGCGTGATGGGAGGCGCGACGCGGCCCTTCGCTTCGGGGCGCATCGGGATGATGGTCTTGAAGTACTCGGGCAGCGCCACCGAGATGAACGGCACGCGGCGATCGCGCGCGATCCGCGAGGTCACGTCGTGCACGGCCATATGGTCGGGGTGGCCGTAGAGGCCGGTTTCGTCGCTCGAGTAGATCGCGGCGACGGGGCGGCCCTCGCGGAGCTCGTCGATCTTGGCCGCGACCTGATCTTCGAGGCCTTCGACTTTGTTGATCGCGCCGTCGAGGTAGCCCATGCGGACAGGGCTTGGGATGCCCGCGCAGAGCGCGACATGGCCGGACTCTCGCGCGCGGCAATCCGCCTTGGAGGCGCCAAAGCAGGTGTAGGGGATCGTCTGGCCCGACTGGTTGTCGGAGACCATCACCCAGTGGATCTTGCGCTTGGGCTCGCGGCGGTGAAGCTCGGCGAGGGCGCCGATAACGGTCAGCTCATCATCCGAATGCGCGAAGATCATGAAAACGTCGCCTTCAGCGAGCTTCGGAAGCTCCGGGTACGCGTTCTTGAGTTCCGGCATCTTGACGAGATTCGGCCAGACATTCTTGGCCGCGTCGCCGATCGCTTTGGCGTCGCCAATCAAGTCTTCGGCGTGCGCAACATTTGAAACGAGAGACAAGGCGAACGTGAAACTCATGGCGAGGGCCAGGGTCGAGAAGTTCATGGGGCTGGAGTTATCATGATTTGACAAAAATTGTCAACTATTGGATCAAGTCTCGAAACGAGTTGTTCTATAAAGTTTATGATGATGGGGATGGGGCCGGGTATCGTGTCGACCTCAGGACTTGGGTTGTCGAAAAAGGCTGACTCAAAGGCGAAATCGACGTCGGATTGATGCAGCTTCGTGAGCCGATCGTCGCAGCAGCTGAGTCGGTTCTAACACATCGCAAATTCGTTGACCCCATCGGCGGGCCGAGTCTAGAGTCGCCTCATATGTCATCCCATCCTACGTTTAAGTCGCTCACCGCTCCTAAAGCGGGGCAAACCATCACCATCTCCAACGGAAAACTTCACGTTCCCAACAACCCGATCATCCCCTTCATCGAAGGCGATGGCACGGGTCCGGACATCTGGCGCGCTTCCCAAGCCGTCATGGATGCCGCCGTCAAAGCGGCTTACAAAGGCGAACGCAAGATCGAGTGGTTCGAAGTTTACGCCGGCGAGAAATCCTTCAAGAAGTTCAACGACTGGCTGCCGGAAGACACCCTCACGGCGCTTCGCCACTACCTCGTTTCGATCAAGGGACCGCTCACGACTCCGGTCGGCGGCGGCATGCGCTCCCTGAACGTCGCGCTTCGCCAGATGCTCGACCTCTACGTCTGCCTGCGGCCCGTGCAGTATTTCCGCGGCGTTCCTTCGCCGGTCAAGAATCCGGAGAAGGTCAATATGACGATCTTCCGCGAAAACACCGAAGACATCTACGCGGGAATCGAATTCGAAGGCAAGTCCGACGGCGCCAAGAAACTTCTCGCCTTCCTGAAAGAGAACTTCCCGAAGGACTACGCCAAAATCCGCTTCCCGGAGAGCTCGGGCCTCGGCATCAAGCCGGTCTCGCGCGAAGGGACCGAGCGCCTCGTGCGCGCGGCCATCGACTACGCGCTCGTTCATCACCGCAAGTCGGTGACGATCGTCCACAAGGGCAATATCATGAAGTACACCGAGGGCGGTTTCCGCGCTTGGGCGTACGAGCTGGCCGAACGCGAGTACCCGAACAAGACCTACACTTGGGAAAAATGGGAACGCACCAAGAAGGAGCTCGGAGAAGAAGCCGCGAACGTCGAGATGAAATCGGCCATTGCCTCAGGCAAGGTGCTCATCAAGGACGCCATCGCGGACATCTCGCTCCAGCAGGTGCTTACGCGCCCTGAGGAGTTCGAAGTCATCGCGACGCTCAACCTCAACGGCGACTACCTCTCCGACGCGCTCGCGGCGCAGGTCGGCGGCATCGGCATCGCTCCCGGCGGCAATATCAATTACCTCACCGGCCACGCGGTCTTCGAAGCTACCCACGGGACGGCGCCGAAGTACGCCAACCTCGACAAGGTCAATCCAGGCTCGGTCATCCTCTCCGGCGAGATGATGCTTCGGTACATGGGCTGGACCGAAGCCGCGGATCTGATCATCAAGGGCATTGACGGCGCGATTTCGCATAAGCACGTCACCTACGATTTCGCCCGCCTGATGAAACAGGAAGGCGCGCACGGTGTCGTCGAAGTGAAGTGCTCCGAATTCGGCCAGCAAATCATCAGTCACATGTAAAGGATCTCAATTTATGGCAACCAGAAGACCCAAAATCTCTGTCATCGGCGCCGGCTTCGTCGGCTCCACCTGCGCTCACTGGGCGGCATCGAAGGAGCTCGGCGACGTCGTGCTCATCGACATCAACGGCGACGCCGCCAAGGGCAAGGCTCTCGATCTTTTCGAAGCCTCGCCGGTCGAAGGTTTCGACTCCAACATCCAGGGCGGAAGCGATTACGCCCTGACCGCCAACTCCGACGTCGTGATCATCACGGCCGGTCTCCCGCGCAAGCCGGGCATGAGCCGCGACGACCTGCTGGCGACCAACGCCAAGATCGTCAAGGAGTGCGCCTCGAACGTCGCCAAGCACTCGCCCAACTCGGTGCTCATCATCGTCTCGAACCCGCTCGATGCCATGTGCCACGTGGCGATGACGGCTTCGGGCTTTCCGCGCGAACGCGTGCTCGGCATGGCCGGCGTCCTCGACGGCGCCCGGTTCCGCAGCTTCATCGCCGAAGAGCTCAATGTCAGCGTTGAAGACGTCCAGGCTTTCGTCTTCGGCGGCCACGGCGACACGATGGTTCCGATGCCTCGCTACGTGAGCGTCGGTGGCGTGCCGCTGCAGCAGCTCCTCAGCAAAGAGAAGATCGACGCCATCGTCGACCGCACCCGCAAGGGCGGCGCCGAGATCGTCAACCTACTCAAGACGGGTTCGGCGTACTACGCTCCTTCGGCTTCCGCCGTTCAGATGGCCGAAGCGATCGTGCGCGACAAGAAACGCTACCTGCCTTGCGCAGTCCTGCTCAAGGGCGAATACGGCCAGAAGGATCTCTTCTGCGGCGTGATCGCCAAGCTTGGCGCCAAGGGTCTCGAGAGCATTCCGCAGCTCGAGCTGAACTCCGAAGAAAAGGCCATGTTCGACAAGTCCGCCGCCGCCGTGAAGGAGCTGGTGGACGCGATGGCGAAGCTCGGCGTTTAAAAGGTGGCCCCCAACTTTTGGTAGAGGGCCGCGTCAACGCTGACACATTTTAGCGCGGACACTCCTCAGAAACCTGGCACCTGCCGTGGGTCTTAGACGGTGCCCGCGCTTTTTATTTTTAGAATCGGCTCAATTCCTCTGAGTTTCCGCACTCTGTGTCCCCGGAATCCTTCTTGAACCTTTCTCCTTCAGGGATTGGAAACAGGGTTTGGGGGTTTGAATATGGATCGCGTCTTTCGCGTTCTAGCCGCGCTCTTCGCAGTCTACGTCACGTATGGTGGTTCTCTGCCGCTCGCGTACGCCGGCAACGGCATTTTCGCCGGCAAGTGGCCGGACCTCCATTTTGGTCCGAAGCAGTCTCCCGCTTACAAAACCGCCAATGACATCGTCGACGGCAAGACCCCGTCCTTCAAGAACGCAGCCAAAGGATGGGATACCGCTGAGAGCGAGTGCTCGAGCGCTTGCAAAGAATATCCGCTCCTCAACTCCGATGTGGAAAACGTCTTCAAAAAGGCCGAGAAGGCGAAATCGGGCCTATCGCAGGCCTCGAGCTGTCCTGCCGCCGGCTCGATCCTGGCTCAGCTGAAGATACCGGATGGGTTGACCAAGGTCCTCACGCACTACAAGCCGATCCAGGATAACTTCAAGGCCGCGGACTCGCATCAACTCCTCGGCGGCACGGCCGCGATCAAGAAGGAGAACCTCGTACTTCCGAGCAGCCACCTGGATGGCGCGGGCCGCGAGGAGGAGCTAGTCTCGAACGCCAAGCGCGTCGCCCAGAATCTTGAGCAGGCAGGCCTGGCGATTTCATCGCGCCCCGAGAAGCCATGCCAGAGCGCAGGCAAGGCGCTCAAGTCCGACGGCGAAGCCCTGCAGAAGGTGACCGCGAATCTCGAGAAGGCGATGGCCCAGGTTCGCGACGGTGCCGCTCACTGCGCCTTTGCCTGGCAGAAAGGACGCATCACCGAAGGTCTCGCCGCCGGGCGCCCCGTAGGCAGCGCTCAGGCGCCCGACCTCTCGTACGTCGCGGACGCCGGTTCCTACGCCTGCACGGCCAAGGGCTACTCGAACGGGCGCGGGCAGGTCGTCGCCAAGTCCAGCGAGGCGCTTAAAAACGCGGTCAAGCCGACCAACGAGGCCAATCAACGCGCGCTCGCCGATGATTCTCGGCCGGGCGTACCCAAAGGCAAGACCGTCGCCGAAGGCAAGTTCGGCTGGTACGACGGAAATGCCGACCCTTATATTAAATACGGCGAAGACTCCGCGATCCGTGGAGTTTCGGCGAAGACTCTGACTGAAAAGATGATCGTGCTCAACGGAGGCGGAGAAACGGCCAGGCAGCTGGGAGTGAAGCCCGGTGACCCGCTCTGGGTGCAGAACGTCGACACGGGCCAAGTTGCGAAAGGTTATTATGTGGATAACCGGGGTTACGGGCACCGAGATACCATTCAGACCGAAATCAGCCATGACATTGGCCGGCAGATCGGCCTTCGTGATAACAACGATTATTACAGCAAGTACGATGACGGCGGTGGAAAGCACGTCCGAATTCTCACTTCTCCTCCGAGGTAAGGATGATGAAAGAGCGAAACGGGTTTGTGATCCTGTTAGTGCTGTCGTCCGTCTTTCCCGCGCTTCCCGCGCGCGCCGACTTCAGCATTGAGAGCTGGAGGCCGCCCACTTCAAGGGACGTCGCCTACGGACCGACCGAATCGCTCATGGGAGGCCAGGCAGGCGCGCCTGCCGATGCCAACCGTCTCTTGATTGGCACCAACAAGCCGCTCCTCGACGTCGCCGGTTCCTGGCAAGAGGCCTCGAGCGCGTGCAAGAACGCCTGCGACGCCTATCGCGAAGTCAAAGTCGGCGCTGAGGACGCGCGCCGAAAGGCAATGCAGGCCGAAAAAACCCTGATGAGCGGTCAGGCCTGCCCGGCGCTGGCGAGCGTTCTGTCTCAGGATCTTCAGTCTCGCCTGGATCTGCTCAAGCGCGCGCCTCAGCAGATCGGCGAGAACATCAAGGAGGCCGGGTCTCAGCAGGTCGCGGGGGCCAATACGGCGTTGGGCACCCAGGCGGTCATGCTGCCTGGCACGGCCAATTCGGGCGCCGGACGCGAAGAAGAGGTGATCGCGGCCGCTCTCAAGACCGCAGCCGAGCTGCAGCAGGCTTCGGCCGCGCTTTCGGCTCGGCCCGAGCCAGCTTGCAAGCAGCTCGGCTCCAAGCTCAAGCCGGACGCGCAGGCCATGTCGGACGAGGCGAGGGATTTTCAGCGCAGGACCAACCGGGTCCGTACCTCGGCCTACAATTGCGTGAATGCCTGGAATCGCGGCAAGATCGCCGAAGGTAAGAGCGGCGAGTTCGGCGGTATCGGAACCTCGGGCTTCACGCCTCCGGCGATGGATCGGATCGCAAACGCCGGATCTTTCGCCTGCACGGCTTCGGGTTACTCCCAAGCCCGCGCCGGCAATGCCGCCAAGTCGGTCAAGGAAGCCGAGAAGCTTCAAAAGGACAACAACAAAAGGCTCAGGGAGCTTGCCTCGGATGGCCAGTCGAAGGGCGACAACGTCGCGAATGCCAAAAGCCTGGAAGGTGGTCTCGACATCGGGCCCGAAAATCGCGGGGACAAGAAGCTTCCGCCGCCATGGACCCGGCAGGATGCTCTCAACGTGAAGGCCTACGGCGAAACAAAGGACACGAATCGAGACCGCTGGACGGCCAAAGGGGTCGGCAATATCGCTGGGAAGGAATTTAAGCTCGGTCCCAATTCGGTAGCGGTGACCGAAAGTTTCGCCAAAGCAAATGGCCTCGTGCCGGGGGGCCCCGTGAAGGTGAACGGCCACTACTTGGGAGATTGGCACGATACTGTGCCGGAGGTCGTTCCTCAGGGAGAGCCTGGCGCAGGCAACGTTCTTCCTCCCACGATCGATCTTTACAACGGAGGCAATAACAAGTGGCTCTCGAACTTCGCCAAGTTCTTTCCCGCCGGGACCTATACGGTCTCAGGCGGCAACTGAAGGTGCTTGCGCGAATCAGTTGCCGATTCCGCCTGTTGCCTTGTCGCTGAGGACAGGGCAGCCCGGCGCGCTGAGGTCCACGGTCACCTCATAAAGGTCGGCACCATGATCGCCGCGGAGAGCATAGATGATGACGTCGTTGCGATCGGTGGGGTAGAGTTCCTGCTTCGAGGTCGTGCCGGCAAAACGAGTGCCCATGTAGTTCTCGACCGAAGTCTTGCATTCCTGGCGGAGGAAGGCGTTCTCGCGGAGACGCTTGACCTTGTCGATGATGCTCTCGGCGGACGCGGCCTGAGCGAGAAGGCATGCACTGAGAACGAGAGCGGTATTGAAGTTCTTCATGAAGGTGTCCTTGAAAGTGAAAGTGAAAGTGGAAGTGGCAGCGGCTGCCGCGAAACCGGAGTCTGCGCTGGCAACCGCTGCTGGATCAGATGACTGTTGATCTTAGTTCGCGTTGAGATCCACGGAGCCGAGATCCACAGGCTTGACGACGCTGATTTGGTCGCCCTTATAGGGCTTGATCACGCCATTTGGCTGCATCGTACCTTCGCGATGGGCTTTGACGATCGCGGCGTCGACCGTCTCGCGATAAGCGCCGGCGTAGGTCGAACCGGAGAAGCAGGCCTTGGTCACGAGGTAAGCGGCATCGTAGGTGTAATCGGAAGAGCCCTTGTCGACGGCGAGCGACTCGGAGCTCAGGCGCTTGACTTCATACGCGGCCGTAGGCTCGCTCGGTGAGTCTTGGCAGGGCTTGGCCTTGCCGGAGTATTGCCAGGTTTTGAGAACCTGGGCGGCAAGATCGCCTTCGCGCTTGGCTTCGGCTTTCTTCGCGTCTTCGGGGCTCATTGCGGCGAAGGCGGAGTGGGTGAGGGCAAGCATAACGAACATCATCGACAAATTCTTCATATCCAGAGTCCTTCTAGTTATGGGGATGTCCCCAGGGTTTGAAGGGCTTCTAGCAGGGGTGACTCAATGAGTCAAATCGGGGCTATTGCGAACTAGGTCTGCGATTCGTACTGCGAAAGGAGCTTTTCCAGAAACCCCTTGCGACACGCAGAGTTGTCGGGCGAGAGGGCTTCGAGCGCCTGCATGACCTCATCTCGAGTCGCAGGCTGCGCTGCAATCGCGCCCGCCTGCGCTTGATCCACCGCGATCGCCGCCATCCGCGCGATGAGGGCTGCGTTTCTTCCAAGGTCCCGAGTCTCGGGCGCGCAGCCGGAGTGCGGGACGTGGATATGGCCGTAGGGGATTCCGAGCGCGGCGAAGTGGCGCGCCAGGTGATAGCCATTGTTGTTGCAGACAAAGTTTCCGGCCGAGATCGAGGGTCGAACTTCCACGCCATCCGCGCCGTTAAACGCGCAATAAAGCTGATCCACCGGCAGCGTGAAGCCGATTCGCGCAGGTTCGGTCGGATCGATCACTCTCTGGATCCGGGTTTCGCCCGAATTGTCGGGAAGGCTTGGAGTATCGTCCAGATTGGTCGCTGCAGTCTCGAGGCGGATATTGCAGTCGCCTTCGCCGAGCGAGATCACGACATCCGGTCGGGCGCCGATCGAATCGATGCAGTCGAGCGCGCGGCGCGAAGCTTCGTCATAAACCACTGGGAGTCGGCAGATGCGGGCGTCGATGCCGGCTGCTTCAAACCAGCCGTCGCTCAGGGCGCGCTCGGCGATTTCATGGGAGAGGTTGACGTCCCAGCCGTTGAACGGCTCGAAGGTCGTGAAAATGACGAGTGGTTTGGCCTCAGCCGATCCCGCAGAAACCAGAAGCAGACCTAACAAGAGGAAGGAGCTTCGCATCGTGGGCAACCTAGCTTTGTGCGTCATCTCTGTCAAATGGTCGGCCGATTCAGATTTCCTTTGACCCATCATGGGGTTCTGGCTGAAATGAAAGCTCCTTTTCCACCAGGTCGCCGCGAGGCGACCCGCCCAGGAGGAATTTCGGCCGAAGGCCGAAAGGGGCTCTGGGCGAATACCTTTCGCGAAGCGAAAGGAGGCTACAAATGAACATCCATGAATACCAGGCCAAGCAACTTCTGAAACGATTCAACGTTCGCGTTCCTGAAGGACGCCTCGTCGAGGAAGGCGCCGACGTCGCAGGCCGCGCCGAGAAAGCCGCGCAAGATCTGCAAAAAGAGCGGGGCAACGCTGTTTGGGTGGTCAAAGCTCAGATTCATGCGGGTGGACGCGGCAAGGCGGGCGGCGTGAAAGTTTGCAAGGACATCGCTGCCGTGAAGGCCGCCGCACAGGAGATCATCGGCAAGACTCTCGTGACGCCGCAGACCGGCGCCGCCGGCAAGAAGGTTCACAAAGTTTGGATCGAAGAAGGCTCCGATATCGCTCGGGAGCTCTACGTCGGCATCGTCATCGACCGCGCCACCTCGCAGGTCATTATGATGGCCTCGACCGAAGGCGGAATGGAAATCGAGGAAGTCGCGCACGCGCACCCCGAGAAGATCATCCGCGTGGGCGTCGATCCGACCACGGGGTATCAGCCCTTTCACGGCCGCAGGATTGCCAAGGCTCTCGGCCTGACCGCTGAGCAGACCAAGGAAGCCGTGCAGTTTTTCAGCGGTCTCTACAAAGCTTTCATGGAGCTCGACTGCTCGCAGGTCGAGATCAACCCGCTCATCGTGACCAAGCAAGGCAACCTCGCCGCGCTCGACGCCAAGATCGGCTTCGACGACAACGCGCTCTACCGCCACAAGGACATCGTCGAGATGCGCGACCTTCTCGAAGAGAACGCGCAGGACATCGAGGCTTCCAAGTTCGAGTTGGCCTACATCGCGCTCGACGGAAACATCGGCTGCCTCGTCAACGGCGCCGGTCTCGCCATGGCGACGATGGATATCATCAAGCTCCACGGCGGCGAGCCCGCGAACTTCCTCGACGTCGGCGGCGGCGCCAACAAGGAGAAAGTCGCAAACGCGTTCAAGATCATCCTCAAGGACCCCAAGGTGAAGGCGATTCTCGTCAACATCTTCGGCGGCATCATGAAGTGCGACGTCATCGCCGAGGGCGTGATCGCCGCGGCCAAGGAGCTCCAGCTCAAGGTTCCGCTGGTCGTCCGCCTCGAAGGCACCAACGTCGAGAAGGGCAAAGAGATCCTCGCCAAGTCCGGCCTCAAGATCACTCCCGCCAACGACCTCACCGACGCCGCCAAAAAAGTCGTCGCAGCATCTAAGTAAGGAATCAGAAAATGGCCATTTGGGTTAACAAAGACACCAAGCTCCTCGTTCAAGGCATCACGGGCTCCCAAGGCTCCTTCCACG
>FTBH01000200.1_pt1 | contig 12040 bp, 11 predicted proteins | sample 1639321 | NCBI WGS metagenome assembly FTBH01 (sample SAMEA3914864, study PRJEB12502) | metagenome | biome: forest; material: soil | place: USA | collected 2012-03-12 | depth 0.3 m
CCTCGGGGATGTGGGTGAGCTCCGCGGGCTGCGGGCCGTAGACGGCGCCCGAGCTGGTGAAGAGCATTCGCCGCACGCCCCGGGCTCGGGCGAAGTCGAGCGCGCGCCGGGTGCCGGCGACGATGGAGTCGATCATCTCGAGCGGGGACTCCTCGTTGAGCTTGGCGCTCGCGGAGGTGGCGGCGTGGATGAGGTGGGTGAACTCGCCGGCGGCCACGTCGGCGTCGCGGAACGCGCGCACGTCGCCGCGCGCGAGCGAGACTCCGGGGATCGAGGCCAGGTCCGGGTGCTTTCGCGCGAACGCGTCCGGGTCGCGCGAGAGGAGCACGAGCTCCGCCGTCAGGCCTTCGCGGACGCGCGCTTCGTGATAGCGCTCGAGCAGGCAGGCCCCGAAAAAGCCCGTGCCGCCGGTCACGAAGATTCGCGAGGAGCGGAGCGCGGACCAGTTTGTCGGATCAGTCGGAGCGGCGGAGGTCACGGGCTTGAACGTACCTAAGGCCGCTGGGAGTGTAAAGTCGCCGCGGAGTTTCAATCCTTGCTAAGCTGCGCCATCTACGGCAGAAATCGGAGCATGCAGCCACCGGAAAAGCGCCAGATTCTCGTGACCGGGGGTTCCGGATTCATCGGAACCTACCTTTGCGAAAAACTCGCATCGCTGGGTCATCGGGTGCGGAATCTCGATCTAAAGCCCTCTCGCCTCGATTCGACAGGCGCGATTGAGACGATTGTCGGGGATGCCCGGGATGCGGCCACCTTGGATCGGTGCCTGGAAGGTGTGACCGACGTCTATCATCTGGCCGCGGTCGCGAGCGTAGATGAGTGCTTGGCGCGGCCGCTCGAGAGTTTTGATACCAATCTTCGCATCACCGCGCTCCTTCTGGATCGCTTGAGGCAGCGTAAAGGCGTGCGCCTGGTCTTCTCGAGCACCAGCGCCGTCTACGGAATCGCAGGCGACTCCGGGCAGCCGCTTCGCGAAGAGGATGTCCCTTCAAGCGATCCTCTCTCTCTTTACGCCGTCCAGAAGCTCGCCTCCGAGCAGCTGATCCGTCTTCATTGCTCGCAGTTCGGCATTCAGGCGGTGGTTTTCAGATTCTTCAATGTCTTCGGCGAGGGACAGAATCCTAACTCCCCCTATTCGGGTGTCATCACCCGCTTTGCCTCGAGCATCGCCGAAGGAAAACCTCTCTTTCTGAATGGGGGCGGCGTGACGACCCGGGATTTCGTTCACGTCCGCGACATCGTCGAAGGTCTTGCAGGGGCATTGACGCTCTCATCGGAGCATTGCGATGGCAAAGCCATCAATCTTGGAACCGGGGTGAGAGTCAGCGTAAAGGAGCTGGCTGAGCGGATGGCTCGGACTGCCGGTAAGCCGGTTACGATGCAAGACGCTCCGGCGAGGAAGGGCGATGTTCAGCACTCCCTCGCGGATTTCTCGCGAGCACGCCGGCTTCTGGGTTGGGCGCCGCGGATGCCGCTTTTTTGAGCTCGCCGCGAGCCTTCGGCTTGAGGACGAAGTGGCTGACGCGATCGGGGGCGTACAGCTCCCGAAGTTCCGGATTCGCGAAGGGCGGAGCGTGGTCGCCGACGACGACGAAAGTGGTCGGCGGGATCGCCGGATCCGTCGCGATCTTCGACAGCATCGAGAGCGTGTTGGATAGAATGCGGGTGTGATCGCAGATCTCCGGGTGCGCGGCGGTCGCCTCGCTCTTGGAGCAATCGATCGAAGCCTTCTGTGCCTGCGCGCTGTCGACGGGGAGGTGCGAAGTCAGCGTCATCCAGTAGATGAATTTCTTCTTTCCGTCATTCTTGAGCAGTTCCTGGTGCAGGACGGAAGCCATGTCGCTGTCGCATACTCCGGGAAACGCCCCTCCGCACCGGGGGAGGACCCCCTGGCCGCGCATGTCTTCGGCGAAGATCGATCGGTCGAAGCCGATGATCGGATACCAGTGCGAGCGGTCGTAGAACTGGCTGGTGAATCCGTGAAGGGAGAGAGTCTCGAAGCCTGCCTCCTTGAATTCCGAGGGCAGGCACTTCGGCAGGTTCTTGGCTCCGTAAGAGACCAGGGCGGCCTGGAAGAGCTCGCGAAACTCGCCGTGGATCGTGTTTCCCTCGAAGGGAACCGGGCCTCGTTCATCGAGATCGTATTTCTTGAGCACTTCGGGCGTGAGCAGGGCATGTCTCAGCAGGCGCCGCGCCTGGCGCTCCTTGAACCGCCCCATGGACTCGACTAGCACCAGGACCAGGTTATCGGTTCCTTCGCGGATGCGGGCGGAGGTCTGATCCATCGCGGACGACCGGCCGTTCTCGGGTGCCGCGTGCAGGGCCTGGAGGACGGTGCTTTCGTTTCCGAACTGCTTCATGGCCTGCCAGCTTCGGCGCGCCCCCGAGTAGACCAGATTGATGTCGTAGAAGGGGACCGGGCGAAAGTTCAGGAAGTTTGTGCCGTTGACGATATCAAATGCGACGGTGGCCAGGGCGATCGCCATCCAAGCGGCAATCACTTGGCGCCGGCCGCGGGCGCGCGGGCATCCCCAGCGAGAAAGCAGATAACCTCCGCCGGCGCCGAGCACGATCAGAAGCAGGATCTTCTGCAGGAGGAAGCCGGTCCCGAGCCTCATCGCATCCTGCAGGCCGCGAAAAAGGTCTGGCAGCTGAAAATGGTAGATCGGCGCGAAAGTCAGAAGGATATCGTCCGTGATGACGAGCGCGAAAAGCGCCGCGCCCGCCCAGACGGGCAGGAAGAGCGCGGCTACGCCGGCGACGAAATAATCGAGGTTGATCCATGGGCGAGTGGAGTAGATGAAGTGGCCCGCGATCCCGAAGACGGCGGCCGGTCCAAGCGCGAGGGCGCTGAGTTGAAGGGCACGCTTCAGGGCACTCAAATTCAGACGATCCCCGAATGAATCAGGTCCTGCATCCGAAGGATGCCGACCGCTTGGCCTTTCTCGTCAGCGACTGCCAGGACGCTCATCGGGCGATCGCGGTCCTGCATCAGCAAAAAGGCGTCGTATGCGAGCTGCTCAGGGCGGACGACAAACGGATGCGCCGACATGAAGTCCGCGCACTTGAGCGAGCCGAGTTTCTCGCCGGGCACCTTTTGAATGGTTCGGCGGATGTCGCCGTCAGTCACCAGGCCCATGAGCTTGCCTCGCGAGTCGACGATATTCACCACGCCGTAGCCGACCTGGTTGATCGCGCGCGTGACGTCGTAGAACATCGAGTCCTGCGAGCAGGTCGGGTTTTCCGCTCCGCCGCGCATGAGGTCGGCGACCTTGAGGAGCAGGCGCTTGCCGAGGCGGCCCGAAGGGTGATTGACCGCGAAATCCTCGGCCGAGACGCGTTTCTTCTTCATGACCGTCACGGCGAGCGAGTCGCAGAGGGCGAGCGCGACGATGGTGCTCGCGGTGGGCGCGAGATTGAGCGGGCAGATCTCCTTGGCCACGCTGGCGTCGAGTACGGCCTGCGAGGAGCGGCCGAGGGTCGAGTCGATGCGGCCCACGATCGAGACAAGCGCGATCCCGCGTTTCTGGAGGAAGGGGAGAAGATGAAGGAGCTCGTCGGTCTCGCCGCTATTGCTGATGAGCACGACGACGTCGCCCGTCTGCAGGCCGCCGAGGTCGCCGTGCAGTGCGTCAGTAGGGTGAAGAAAAAACGCGGGAGTCCCGGTGCTGGTCAGCGTGGAGGCCAGTTTCTGCGCGACAACCCCCGATTTGCCCACGCCGACGGCGACAACTCGGCCGGTGCAGTGAGCGAGGAGCTCGATGGCCTTGGTAATCGATTCGGGCCTCTGCTTTTTGACCGAGTCGGCGATCGCTCGGCTCTCGGTCGCGAGGCCTTCATTGAAGAAGTCGATATCTGCGCTCATTAGTAGCCTCCTCGCCTCTGGCCTCTTTCAGGGCATCCTGCCCTGAACTGTCCACAGGACAGGTAGGCTGCTCGGGCATCAAAGCCCTCGCAGGGTTTACGGCCGCACTTGCGGCCAGGGAGCCTCGCGGCTCCTTCTTCCTCTTTGGGATTAGCACAGTTCTGCTTGCAAGGCTTCGGCATTTTTGGTGAAACTCGCAGCCATGCAGGCTTCAAGAGAATCGATCCTCAGCGCTTCGCGCGAGTTCTTCGCGCAGAACCACGCTCCCAAGCCGTTCGTCCCCGGTCAGACCTACGTGCCGGTCACGGTCAAGGTCATGGACGCGGACGATATGGCGATGCTCGTGGATGCCTCGCTCGACATGTGGCTCACGGCCGGACGTTTCGCGCGCGAGTTCGAAGCCAAGCTCCCGGATTACTTCGGCAAGGGTAATGCGAAGATCAAGACGCCGGCGCTCCTCGTGAACAGCGGATCGAGCGCCAACCTCGTCGCAGTCTCGAGTCTGGGCGCCCCGATGCTCAAGGATTTCAAGCTCAAACCGATCGAGAAGGGCGAAGAGGTGATCACCGCCGCGGCCGGATTTCCGACGACGGTCAATCCGATCGTCCAGAATGGCTGGAAGCCCGTCTTCGTCGACGTGGATCTGCAGACGCTCAATGCCGTGCCCGAAGCCGTGATGGCGGCGCGCACGTCCAAGACCCGCGCCGTCGTGCTCGCGCACACGCTGGGCAATCCGTATCGCAGCGACATCCTCGCCGAGTGGTGCAAGAAGGAAGGCCTCTACCTCATCGAAGACTGCTGCGACGCCTTGGGTGCGACGGTCAACGGCGCGCCCGTGGGCTCGTATGGCGACTACGCGACGCTGAGTTTTTATCCCGCCCACCACATCACGATGGGCGAAGGCGGCGCGGTCGTCTCGCGCGACGGACGCTTCAAGCGCGTCGCCGAGAGCATGCGCGACTGGGGCCGCGACTGCTGGTGCGAGCCGGGCCAGGACAATACCTGCAAGAAGCGCTTTCAGTGGAAGCTCGGCGAGCTTCCCTGTGGCTACGACCACAAGTACACGTATTCGAACATCGGCTATAATCTCAAGGTCACCGACATGCAGGCCGCCGTCGGCCTCTCGCAGCTCAAGAAGGTCGAGCGCTTCGTCGCCGCCCGCCGCGCAAACTGGAAGAAAATCTACGACGGCATCCAGTCGTCGCCCGTGCTCAAGGAGCGCCTCCGGCCGGTCACTGCGACCGAAGGTACGGAGCCGTCTTGGTTCGGCTTTCCGATCCATTGCGCTGAAAGCCTGGACCGCGAGAAGCTGGTCGCTTTCCTTGAAGAGAACAAAGTCGGCACGCGCCTCGTCTTCGCCGGCAACCTCACCAAGCAGCCCGCGTACCAGGGCGTCGACTTCCGCATTCACGACGAGCTCAAGAACACGGACGCGATCATGACCAAGTCCTTCTGGATCGGCGTGCATCCCGCGCTCGATGATCAGAAGATCGCCTACATGCTCGAGACGCTCGAGCGTGGGGTGAAAGCGCAGTGACGCCGACAACGAAGCCATCCGTGCTCGCGATCATTCCGGCCCGCGGCGGATCCAAGGGGATTCCGGGCAAGAACCTGCGCGTGCTGGCCGGGCGCTCGCTGATCGGACATTCGGTCCACGCGGCGTTGAATGCGAAGCTCGTTCACCGCGTCGTCGTTTCGACCGATAGCCCGGCCATCGCAGAGGCCGCGCGCGCAAGCGGTGCCGAATACGTGCTGCGACCCGACGAGCTGAGTGGGGATCGCTCGCCCTCCGAGGCAGCGCTGCTCCATGTGCTCGACGAGCTCAAGAAAAAGGAAGGCTACGAGCCTTCGCACGTCGTATTTCTTCAGTGCACCTCCCCGCTGACCCTGCCTGAGGACATCGACGGTACCGTGATCGCGCTCCTGGATAGCGGCGCGGATACGGCATTGACGGTCGCGCCCTATCATTCGTTCCTCTGGAAGATGGACGGAGAGCGCGCGGTCGGGATCAATCACGACTCCTCCAAGCGCCCGATGCGCCAGGAGCGCGAAGGCCAGTACCTCGAGACCGGCAGCGTCTACGTCATGAAGACCGAAGGCTTGCTCAAGAATAAGTTCCGCTTCTTCGGGAAAACTGTTTTTCACGTCATCCCGCGCGAGCGGGCCTTCGAGATCGACGATCCGGTCGATCTGACGATCGCGGCCGAACTCCTGCGCGAGCAGACGGCCGCATCGGCCAAGATCCCCGTTCCGCCGAGTGCTCTGATCTTGGATTTTGACGGAGTCTTCACCGACAACCGCGTGCTCGTGCTTCAAGATGGGACGGAGGCGGTGCTTTGCAGCCGCGGCGACGGCTTCGGGCTTGGGCAGCTGCGGGAGGCGCGAATTCCTGTTTTCTGCCTGTCGAAGGAAGTCAATCCGGTCGTCAAAGCCCGATGCGAAAAGCTCAAGATCCCCTTCATTCAGGGGCAGGATGACAAGCTTCCGGTGCTTCGGGCCTGGGCCGAGCGCGAAAAAATCGACTTGAGCCGCTCGATTTATGTCGGAAATGACGTGAACGATCTGGAGTGCATGGCGGCAGTCGGGTATAGCATCGTACCATCGGACGCACATCCTGAGGCCCTTCGGGCCGCCTCGCACGTTCTGGCCGCCCCGGGCGGACAGGGCGCGATCCGTGAAGTGACCGACCTGATTCTCGAAAAGATCAAACTCAAGGGAGAGAAGAAGAATGCCTAAAGCTGTTCAGTTGCGCGATCGGTGGGTCGGTGAAGGCCATCCTTGCTATGTGATCGGAGAGATCGGGATCAATCACAATGGCGATCTCGAAAACGCCAAGAAGCTCATCGACGTGGCCGCCATCGCGGGCTGCGACGCCGTGAAGTTCCAGAAGCGCACCCCGGAAGTCTGCGTTCCGATGGAGCAGCGGAATATCCGCCGCGACACGCCCTGGGGCGAGATGACCTATTTCGAGTATCGCTTTCGCGTCGAATTCAACGAAGACCAGTATGCCGAGATCGACCGCTACTGCCGTCAGAAGGGCATCCACTGGTTCGCGTCGCCCTGGGATCCGCCGGCTGTCGACTTCCTCAATAAATTCGACATGCCTTGTTTCAAGATCGCTTCGGCTTCGGTGACGGACATCGAGATGCTCGATAAAGTCGCGAGCACCGGCCGTCCCGTGATTCTCTCGACGGGGATGTCCACCCAGGAAGAAATCAAGAAGGCGGTTTCGCGCCTGGACCCGAACAAGCTTTTGGTCGCCCACGCGACGAGCGCTTATCCCTGCAAGCCTGAGGAGCTGAACCTCAAGGTCATCCAGACGCTCAAGAAAGAATACGACTGCCCGATCGGATACTCGGGCCATGAAACCGGCTTGCAGACCACGGTCGCTGCTGTCGCTCTCGGAGCGACCTTCGTCGAGCGCCACATCACGCTCGATCGCGCGATGTGGGGTACGGACCAGGCCGCATCGGTCGAGCCGTCGGGCATCATGAGGCTCGTTCGCGATATCCGCGTGGTCGAGGCCGCGCTCGGCGACGGCATCAAGAAGGTCTACGATAGCGAGATCCCGATCCGTAAAAAGCTCCGTCGCGTCTGAGCGATGTCTCACTGGGACCGGGTCGCTGAGGCTTGGGGCCGCTGGTCGGCGCGCTTTGAAGCGGGCGCGGCGGTGGTCACCGAAGCCATGCTCGCGGATGCTCATGTCGGCGAGGGCTCTCGCGTCCTGGATTTGGCCTGCGGCGTGGGCGAAGTCGCGCGAGCGGCGCGCGCTCGCGTCGGCGCTTCGGGCCGTGTGGTGGGGCTTGACTCGTCGCTGCAAATGCTTGGCGTCGCGCGCGCGCTCGGGGCTGGGCCTGAGTCGGCCGGCGTCGAATGGCGCCAGGGCGAGGCGACGGCTCTCGCTGAGTCCGGCTTCGATGCGGTCCTCTGTCGCTGGGGCTTTGATGCGTGGGAGAGCTACGATCCGATCGTGAGAGGCGTTCGTGCTTCGCTTAAGCCCGGGGGCCGATTTGTCGCAGCGTTGTGGGGAGAGATGCCACACGTGCCGGTCATCTACCTTCCGCTTCTTGCGGGCGAGCGCTCAGGCGGGGAGCCCGCGCCCGACTCGCGTCACGCTGGAATGCTCGGGTTTGATCGCCTGGCCGAAGCGCTGGAGCGCGAGGGATTCGAAAACATCTCGATCCAAGATATGGAGTTCGACCTGGTCTTTGATCGAATGGAGGAATGGCTGCGATTTGTCTCTGAGATTTCGGGTTTCGCGCGCAGCGAGCGGTTCGCCCGGGAGCTTACGGCGGTGACAGGCCCTTACGTGAGCGGGTCGGAGATTCGTTTGCCTTGCGAAGTCGTGTTGGTCCGGGCAAATAAGAAGCTCTGCTGATATGACCGCCGAAAACCGCCTGGTTTCGATCATCACTCCTGCTTACAACGCAGCTCGTTTTATCGAGCAGACGATCGACTCGGTACGCGCCCAGACTTATCCGCATTGGGAGATGTGGATCGCGGATGACGGGTCCAAGGACGATACGGTCGAGCGGGTGAGGCGCAAATGCCAGGAAGATCCCAGAGTCCGGCTCGTGACCTTGCCGGGCAATAGCGGTCCGGCGCATGCGCGAAACGCGGCTCTTGAAAGGGCGACGGGGCGTTTTGTCGCGTTTTTGGATAGCGATGACATGTGGCTGCCGACCAAGCTCGAGCGGCAGCTCGCGCATATTGAGAGATTCCAAGCGCCGATCAGCTTCACGGCCTATCGCCGGGTCTCCCAGGATGGCCAGACGGTGGGGCGGCTGGTCGAAGTGCCGCAGTCAGTGACGTACTCCGGGCTCCTCAAGCACAACGTGATCGCCTGCCTGACCGCGATGGTCGACACGGCGAAGACCGGACCGATCCGGATGGTTGCCGAGGGCTATGACGATTTCATTCTTTGGCTTGCCATCCTGCGTAAAGTCGGCGGACGCGCCTTTGGCTTGAACGAGGACCTGGCGAGGTACCGCGTGGTGGGAGGTTCGGTTTCTCATAAGCCGGTGCGCGCCGCAGGTTGGGTTTGGAACATCTATCGGAACGTCGAAAAGCTGTCTTTGCCGCACGCGCTCTATGTCTTTGGCAATTATGTCGTTCGGGTGCTGCTCAAGAAGCGGCGATTCTAGGCTCTGTTTGACGGCTCATATCTACTGTGGTTGGCATCCGGGTCCGCCCGCTTCGTTAAAGAGCTCGAAAAAAGCTCCAATGTACCACAAGTACGTTGTCGCTTTTTTCGAGCTCTTCGCCTCGCGGAATCGAACCCGGCTGCCAATCCTCGCGACGATATGAGCCGTCAAACAGAGCCTGGCTCCGGCCGGCCGCATTATCCCTTTGACTCCCGCTGGAGCGCGAAGTAAGCCTTCAGTTCCGCATGTTTAATGATAAATCCGTACTGATCACTGGCGGCACCGGGTCGTTTGGTAAGCACCTCACGAGGACGCTTCTTCAGGGCTATAAGCCTCGTCGACTCGTCATCTACTCGCGGGACGAGCTCAAGCAATATGAGATGGCTCAGCAGTTCAACAGCCCGATCATGCGCTACTTCATCGGCGACGTGCGGGATGCCGCTCGCCTGAGGCAGGCGATGCGCGGAGTGGACTACGTGATTCATGCGGCGGCTCTCAAACAGGTACCGGCGGCCGAGTATAATCCTACCGAGTGCATCAAGACCAACATCCACGGCGCCGAAAACGTGATCGCCGCCGCCATCGACAACGAAGTCGAGCGCGTGATCGCGCTCTCGACCGACAAGGCGGCGAACCCGATCAATCTCTACGGCGCCACCAAGCTCGCCTCGGACAAGCTTTTCGTGGCGGCCAACAACATCGTCGGCGGCCACCGCACGCGCTTCGCCGTCGTCCGCTACGGTAACGTGGTGGGTTCGCGCGGATCGGTCGTCCCGTTTTTCCAGCGCCTGGTCACCGACCGCGTGACGGAGCTCCCGATCACCGATCGCCGGATGACCCGCTTCTGGATCACGCTCCAGCAGGGCGTCGACTTCGTGATCAAGAGCTTCGACCGCATGCAGGGCGGGGAGATCTTCGTCCCTAAGATCCCGTCCACGCGCATCGTGGACCTGGCCGAGTCGATCGGTCCGGGGATTCCGCTCAAGTTCGTCGGGATCCGGCCGGGCGAGAAGCTCCATGAAGTCATGTGCCCGCGCGACGACTATCATCTGACCCTCGAATTCAAGGATCACTTCGTGATCCAACCGACGATCAGCATGGTCGGCAGCGTCGACTTCGCGAAGAATCGCTTGAACGAGACGGGAAAACCCGTTCCCGAAGACTTCGAGTACAGCTCCGAGAAGAACACTCATTTCCTCACCGTCGAGGAAATGCGAGACCTGATCAGAACGGCATGAGCGCCCATCTCGAGATCGTCATCCCCGTCTATAACGAGATGGCGGTGCTTCCTCAGCTCTTTGCGACGCTGGAGGACGTGTTTTCGGCCAAGCGCGCGCGCGAGGCGGGCATCTCGAAGGTGACCTGCACGCTGATCGACGACGGCAGCCGGGACGGCACGCCCGATTGGATCGCCAAGCGGATCCCTTCGTCGCCTCTGCACGTGCGGTTGATCAGCCTCTCCCGCAACTTCGGCCATCAGTCGGCGGTTTCGGCCGGCCTCTCCCAGAGCGTAGGCGACCTGGTCGCCGTCATCGATGCCGACCTCCAGGACCCGCCGAGCGTGATTTACGAGATGGTGGCCAAGCATCGCGAAGGCTTCGACGTGGTCTACGGCGTTCGTAAGAAGCGCAAAGAGAACTTCATCAAGAAGTTCGCCTACTGGGCTTTCTACAGGCTCTATAAGTTTTTATCATCCGTGACGGTGCCGCTGGATGCGGGCGATTTCGCGCTGATGACCCGCCGGGTGGTGGTGGAAATGAACGCGCTCTCCGAGACGCTGCGCTTTCCGCGCGGCCTTCGCGCGTGGGTGGGGTTCCGCCAGACGGGGATCCCTTACGAGCGCGCCAAGCGAGCCGAAGGCGAGAGCAAGTACGGCTTCAAGGAGCTATACAAGCTCGCTAGCAACGGCATCACTTCGCTGAGCACCAAGCCGCTGCACCTGACCCAGGTCCTGGCGGTCGGCTACATGTTTCTGATGGTCTTCTTCATGCTCTATCTGACCAACCGATTCTTCCATCCCGTGCTCCTGCAGCGGGATACCTTGGTCATTCTCTGCTTTCTCTGCTTCAGCAATCTCCTGATCATGGCGACACTGCACATCCATGGCTCCTACATCGGCCGCGGATACATGGAGATGAAGGGGCGGCCCAACTTCATCATCGCGTCGATCGAATCAAACGAATCGAAAGAGCCGACCCGGCCCGCCTCCCTGGGGGCGCAGTCGTGAGCGGGTCGTCCGCGCAGCAAAATCAGTTCATCTATTACAAGTCGGTCAAGCAGGGTCACTTCTGGCTCGATACGCGCGTGATGTGCCTGCTCTCGCTGCTCGAGCGCCAAAGAATCCGGCTGCAGGGCCTGCGAGGGCTCGAAGTCGGCTGCGGCAACGGCCTGCTGGTTTCGCAGCTCGAGCGCACGCTTGACTGCACGATGGATGGCGTCGATATCCATGACGTCGGCGGGCGGCCAATGGCGCGCGGGCGTTTCGAGACCTACGATATCGCGCGCCGCGATCCGCGAAAGAAGGGGACTTACGACTTCGTGGTCATCTTCGACGTGCTCGAGCATATTCCGGAGCCCGAGAAGTTCCTGGCCGATATCGCCTATCACCTCAAGCCGGGCGGGCATCTCTTCGTCAACGTGCCCGCGTTTCGGGCGCTCTACAGCCGTTACGACGCCATCGCCGGCCATCTTCGGCGGTACACGATCGGGATGCTTCGGGGTGAGCTCGAGCGCTCCAAGTCCTTCAGGCTACTCGGGGCGCGTTATTGGGGGTTTTTCTTCCTGCCTTTGGTCGTTCTCCGCAAGATCCTTCTCGCCACGGTTTACCGCAACCGGAGTGATCAAGCCGCGTACGACGCGGGCTTTGTCCCGCCGGCGAAGCTCGTCAACTCGGCGCTGACTCAAGTCGGCGGCATGGAGGCAGCGCTGCCCTTTGCGTTCCCGCTCGGGACATCGGTAATGGCAGCGGCCAAGAGCGTGTAAACTGACCTACTTCGCTGTTGATAGCTCGAATCGATATCCTTGAAACAAA
>FTBH01000209.1_pt1 | contig 12011 bp, 11 predicted proteins | sample 1639321 | NCBI WGS metagenome assembly FTBH01 (sample SAMEA3914864, study PRJEB12502) | metagenome | biome: forest; material: soil | place: USA | collected 2012-03-12 | depth 0.3 m
GCCCCAACCCCATCGGACTCAGCGTCGTCAAGATCGAAGCGATCCGCGTGGATGCGCCTGGCGGACCGCAGATCGACGTCTCCGGAGTCGACATCCTCGACGGCTCGCCCGTCATCGATATCAAGCCTTACGTTCCATACGCCGACCTCGTGCCCGACGCCAGAGGCGGCTGGGCCCAGGAGCCGATCGCCACGCGCCCGGTGATCTTCACCGAGCAAGCCGAGCGCTCTCTGCTTGAACGCGCTCGCGCGCAGGACCCATCATCCGAAGCTATCGAGCGCCTGCGAAACCTCATCGTCGAGATGCTACAGATCGACCCTCGCCCCTCGTTTCAGAAACGCCGGATGCCGCCCGAAAGCCCGGAGGCTCAGGGCACGAGCTACGCGTTCCTGCTTCTGGACTTTGACGTCAAATGGGAGATCCGCGAAGGGAACTTCGTCGTTCTCGATTTGACGGACTCGCCGCGGGTCTGAGTATCGGTTTTGAGTCAGCGCCTGCCCTTGCGCGCGCGAGGCGGCCCGATGGACTCGATCAGCTCTTCGATGGCGTCGAGCGCCTCCTGCGCCTCGGCGACCTCATCCTCGATCTCGCGCGCCAGGCGCTTCCGAAGCTTCTTGCGCTCACCACCCTTGCCGCTGCCGAAGCCCCAGGCGGGATCCTGGGCGAGCTCAGTGAGTCGTCTTTCGAGCTGGCGAATGGAGCGCTTGAGCGAGCGAATCAGCTCATGCCGCTCCGCCAGAGTTCGCGAGCCGGCAGTCGAGCCCTCGGGCGCCTCGCTCTCGAGCCAAGCCGCGAGCGCCAGGAGCCGCTCCAGGCTCGAGTCCTCATACGCGGCCTGGACGTCGAGCCAGAGGCTCGCCGCCCGGGGGCCCGCGATCGCGTGCGGCGAATCCGGATGCAGCCGGCGCGCGAGAGTCCGATAGAGCCCGACGAGGCGCGAGCGCGCGGACCGACCGGCATCGTCGCCCGCGGGGCCCGCCGTACGGGATCCCGCCGCGGCCGCATCGCGCGCGGCCGTTTTCGAGGCCTTCTTCGCCCGCTGCGCCTCTTTCCGCGCGGCGCGCTTGGCGTCGAGCTTGGCGCGGCGGCGGGCCTCGCGCTCGAGCTCGGCGTCGGCCTCTTCGGGGCGCGCGGAATTCATCCTTTCGACGCGAAGGCGCCTCTCACGGATCTTTTGGAAGATCTCCTCGAGAGTCTGCAGCGCCGGCCCGAACTCGAGCCTCACCCAATGGTCATATGCGGGTCGCTCGCGCTGCTCGAAGTCGCGAACGCGCTCCTCGAGCTCGGCGAGCCTTCGATTCAGCTCGCGCTCCTCTTCGATGAGGCGCTTCAGAACTGCGTCTTGCGGAAGCGGAACGAGTTTCACTTAGGTGCACCAACCCGCGATGATGATCCGTTCACCCTCGCTCACGCGATTGATCTTGTGCTCATAACCCGTCTGCCCCGTCGCGAAGACGATCATCTTGCCGAATTTCGGGGTCGGTATACGGTGGCTCGCATCGGCCCCCTTGGGGCGGATCTCGAGGACACCGCCCACCACCTGTTCCGGCTCGAGGGTCAGAGAGAGCGAGAAAGCGAATTTACGCGAACCATCGTCATGCCAGATCCCGTCCTCGTCCGGAAACTCGAACGAAGACCGTATGGAGATGATGAACTCGATTGTGGTAAAATGGCCATATTCCAAGAGTTTCTCGAAGATCACCCCGCCTGGATTCGCTTCGATTCGGATCCCGCGGTCCAACTCAGACCAGTCGCGGTTAAGAACATTTTGCCGAATCGACTGCGGAAGCGCGATCCGATCGATGATAAACCCTCGCGATTCGATTTCGGATTGACTCGATGTATTCATCGGAGAAATCATTAAAAGCAGTGAGCACTACGCTTTTCAAGGAATTGTTCGTGCAGAGCCCGATCTCGACGGCGGTTTTCGCCCCGGACGGACACCTCCTCCACGTCAATCGCGCGCTTATCGAGATGTGGGGCATCCAGGAAGACTGGATCACGAGCGGCGAGTTCCACAAATATAACCTCCTTCAAGACCCCGTCACCGAAGCAGCCGGGATGATGCCCTATTATCGCCGCGGTTTCGCGGGCGAAGCCTGCACAGTCCCGACCATCCGCTATGAAGTGAACCCAGGCAACCCGGGTCCCACCAAGTCGCTTTGGGTTAGCGCTTTTCTCTATCCTGTCAAAGACCCCGAAGGCAAGGTCCGCGAAGTCATCGTCATGAGCTGGGACGAGACCGAAAAATACCAATCCGAGAAGATCTTGAGCCTTCTGGCCGAGACCAGTGAGCTTCTCGGAACCTCGCTCGACTACAAAGCGACGCTCGACCGAATCGCGAGGATCGCCACGCGTTGGCTCGAGGGCTGGTGCGAGATCTTCATCCTCAACGAAGAACGCGGGCTCGAGCGCCAGGTTTTCCACCACAATGACCCGAGCAAGATGGACGCGCTCCGGAGGTTTCGAGACCCCGGGAACGTCCCGCCCGAAGGTCCCGCCGGCGCCCGGCGCGTGATCCAAAGCGGCGCTGCCGATCTGGTCCGCAGGATCGACGATCAGGCCGTCCTGACGAGCGGGATTTCCGCAGCCGCGATCGAACTCCTCAGCGAAATCGGAGGCACGACCTGGATCGGGGTTCCCCTTCGCGACAAAGACATCACCTACGGGGCGATTTGCGTCGGATCAGGCGGAATCTCCTACAACGAAAGCGATCTCGCTCTCGTCCAGGAGCTCGCCAACCGCGCGACGCTCGCGGTCCGAAACGCCCAGCTCTACCTCGAATCCCAGCGCGCCATCAGCCAGCGCGACGAGTTCCTCTCGATCGCGTCGCATGAACTGAGAACCCCCCTTACCTCGCTGAGCCTCCAGATTGAGAGCTTGCTTGACCTCGCTCGAAAGGGAGCCCTGGACTCCGCGCCCGGCTCGCGGATGCTCAAGATGTTCGAGGCCTCGTTCGGGCAGCTCAATGGCCTGACCCAGCTGATTGACAACCTCCTCGACACCACTCAGCTCCGCGAAGAGCGGGTCCGGCTTTCGCGCGAGCGCTTGGATCTCGTTCTAATAGTGCGATCGGTGTTGGATCGGCTCGACGGCCATTTCGAGCGAGCCCAGTGCGCGCTACAAGTCGACCTCCAAGGCTCTCTTGTCGGGCACTGGGATCGTTTCCGCCTCGAGCAGGTCGTCAACAACCTGCTCATCAACGCGCTCAAGTACGGCGCCCGGAAGCCGATCATCGCTCGCGCTTGGCTCGAAGGCGAGCGCGCCTGCTTCTCGGTCCAGGACTTCGGCATCGGCATCGCCGCCGCCGACCAGAAGAAGATCTTCGAGCGCTTCGAGCGCGCGACCTCGGTCTCGAGCTTCGGCGGGATGGGACTCGGCCTTTACATCGCGCGCGAGATCGTGATCATGCACGGAGGCAGAATCTCGGTTCAGAGCGCCCCGGGCCAGGGCTCGACCTTCACGGTCGAGCTTCCTCTGTCTCCAGTGACTCCATGACACCCGAGGGCGCTCTCGCGAAGCGCGCGACCTGGCGGTCGACTTCCGCCAGCTTGGCGCGCAGGACGCGAAGATCCCTCTCGAACTCGGCGCGAACTTCGCCCTCGATGCGCCATAGATCTTCCCGAACGGAGAACTCCCAAGCGCGCTCTTCCTGAAGCTGCGCGAGCTTGCGCTTGAGCGGCTCGATTAGCCTCTCGATCTCTTGCGCGGCGTTTCGCAGATGCCCCAGGCCCGTCACCTCGGAGACCGTCCCCGCGAACGCGTCCGAGAGCGCGAGGAGCAAGTCGAGCTGCTCGAGATCCGCCTTCTCGTAAGCCGCCTGCACGCGATGCCAGAGTGATTTCTGCTCGACGCTCTGATCGGGATTGAGATCCGGATGAAGCTTGCGCACAAGCGCGCGGTACCTTTCCTTGAGCCGCGCGCGGGCATCCGCCGGGACGTCGATGGGCTCCCTGCGAGCTGAGGGCGCCTCGCGCTCGTCCCGCCGCCTGTCGCGGCCGCACTCTTCGCTGTAAAACCGCGCGCGCGAGCGATCACTCCCGTCCGAAGGGCCGCGCGAGCGGTACTGGCCGCGAGTCGAGCGCCAGTCGGCGCCGTCGCGAAGCGCCTCCTCGAACTCGCGCTCGGACTCCTTGTCGCGCTCGCTCTCGTACTCGTCCTGGAACTCGCGCTGTTCCTCGTATTCGAAGCCGAGCTCGTCGTCGTCATTATTCTCGTCGAAACCCTCGTCGAAATGCCCTGTGCGAAACCCCTCGAGATCCTCTTCTTCGAACCCTGGCCGGTCCTCCGCGCGGATTCCGGGTTGGCCTCCGAAGAAACTGTTCCAGTGGCGTTTGCGGAGCGAAGCCAGGCGCGCCTGACGCTCCAGAATCAGCGCTGAGAGCTCGCGGATCTCGGTCAGCTGCCGACCGAAGTGCGTATGGTACCAGCGCTCGTAGGCGGGCCGGTCCCGCGACTCATGCCGCTCTAGCTGCGCGCGAAGGCGCTCGATCGACGCAAAAGCGCTCTGGCAGGCGCCGAGCGCTTCTTCGATCAACGGCAGCTGGTCGACGACGAGCAGCTCTCGCGATTCTGCTGGGATAATGGATGGATCCATAAATCAATGGCGGCAAAGTACCCCGACTTCGCCGCCATTGCCAGCTTCTGCTTCGCTTTCGCTTATCCGGTCGCCGTCAGCTCGGGCGCCTTAATTTTGATCTCAAGCGGGCTCTTGGCCGATGCGACTTTACCGGACTGGTCTTTGGCTGTGACCATCGCCTGATAGGTGATGGTCTTACCGCTGACCGCCAACCTCTTCAGCTGCTTCGCATCCAGGGTCGCCACGTACGTGGTACCAGCGAGATTCTTCATCGGAACCTTGTACGGCACCTCGGTGAACTCGAGAGTTACATCCTTGACCTTGGAGTTGAAGTCCTTCACGTCAGCCAGCACTCGGGCCGGCTGATTGGCTCTCAAGCTCTTGTTCAACTCGATCGTCCCCGGATCCGTGCGTGCATTCAGCACCGTAGGGCCTTCCTGCGCGACATCCTTGGCGGACTCACGATTCCACGGAGCGCTCGAACAGGCCGCCATCTGAAATGCAAGCCCAGCCGCGAGCAATCCTCCCACCACCGACTGTCTTCTTTGCTTAGGCGTGATAGTTTTCATAGCAACCTGAGAGCTTGCAGAATACGGACCGCGGACAAACAGCGGTCCGATTAGGGCGCCTGTGAAGGCTCCGGCTTAGGCGAAGGCACGAGCACGCCGAGCGCCCCGCTCTCTTGCTCGCCCGGAGTCGCGTTCCACCAGCCTCCGCCGAGCGCGATCAAGAGAGCGACGGTGTCTTGAAGCCGCTGGGCCGCACCTTGGAAATACGCAACCCTCGATTGAAGAAACTGCGAGTTGGCCGTCAAAATCGCCAGATAGTCCGATACGCCGGCCCGGTAATTGGCCCGCGTGAGCTTCAATGCTTCGCCCGAGGCGTTCATCGCACGGGCTTGCGCATCGAGGCCCAATGCGTCCTGCTCGATCGCTCGAAGCGTATCGGCGACCTGAGCGAAGGCATCGAGCACGGTCTGTCGGTAGTTTGCCAGTGCGGCTTGGTACGCCTCCTCGGCGGCCTGCTTCTGGGATCGCAGGGTCCCTCCATGGAAGATCGGCGCCGTGATTCCGGCGCCGAAGCCCCAGAAGTTTCGATTGGAGCCAAAGAGCCCGCCAGGCACTGAGTTGGTTTGGCCATAGGACGCGCTCAACGTAAAGCTGGGATAAAGGGCCGCGGTGGCGACACCGATCTGCGCTGAGCTCTCGTGAAGCAACGCCTCGGATGAAAGAATATCGGGCCGCTGCCTGACCAACCGCGAAGGCAAGCTCCGAGGGAGCTTCTCCGGAACCGCGAGATCCGCGAGCGCGACCGGCGGCGCGCTCCACTCCGAGGGAGCCCGGCCCGCGAGCGTCGAAAGCAGATGATCGGCCTGATCGCGCTTGAGCCTGAGCGGCGCGAGACTCGCCTCGGTCGCGTGAAGCTGGGCCTCCAGACTCAACACGCCCGAGAATGCGGTGGTGCCAGCCCGAACCTGCGCACGCAGAAGATCCACCTGCTCCTTTTGCGCGCGGCGGATCGAGTCTGTCGCGTCGATCTCGGCCTGGTAGGCCGCGCGGGCGATGACGGCGTTGACCACGTTACCGGTCAACGCGAGGTAGGCCGCGAGCCCCGTATACCGCTGAAATTCGACGCCCGCCTCGAGGCCCTCGGCCGCGCGGCGCGCACCCCCGAAGACATCGAGCGCGTAACTGACGGTCCCGGACAAAGTAAAGAGATTGAAGATCGAGCTCGGCGCGTTGACTCCGGCGGCGCGCGGATTGGACTTCTGCCTCGAGGCCTCGGCATTGGCGTCGATACTGGGATAATAGACGCCATAACCCGCGCGGAGGCTGGACTCGCTCTGCTTGAGGGTCGCGAGCGCGGCTTGAAGACGCAGGCTTCCGGCAAGCGCTTGCTCGACGGTCGCGTCCAGCGCGGGAGAGCCGAAGAGCTGCCACCACTTCTCTGGCATGGCAAGCTCTGGATCCAGCTCCTGAGAACGCCCGTCGGCGTGGACCGTTTTCAGCGGCTCATCGCCGGGAGTGTACCGCTTGGTCTCGGGCGCCTTGGGACGCACGAAGTCCGGGCCCACGGCGCAGGCCCCTGCTCCAAAGATCCCGACGGCTCCGAGAGCGAGCAAAGGCGCCAGGCGAGGCTTCATTTTAACTTCTCCGCAGGACTCGGCGCCGGGCTCGGCTGCGCGCTTCCCGGAAGCTGCGCCACCTGCGCGCCCGACATGAAGACGTCCACAAGCTGCCCCGGATAGAGATTGACGTCTCGGGGCCGGTCAAATTTGAAGATCACCGGCAGCACGCGCACGTCCACGCGCTCGAGCCTCTGATCCGAGAGCTGGATCTTAGGAGTGACGTACGGCTGGATCCGGACGAACTCCAGGGGGATATGGGTATCCGTCCCGCGAATCGTCATCTGGGCCTGGAAGCGATTGTCTGCCGGCATGCGATGGACCAAAATCTCGTCGACGTAGGTCCGGACCGCGAGCGTGGACTGGGATCCTCCCATCACGAGCGCAGGGTTCTGCCCCTGCGTGTACGTGCCGTAAACCCCTTGCGGCGACGCGAAGCTCCCGACTGCCGTCTTGATCGCCAAAACCACGCCGTCAACGGGCGCGGCGATCGTGTATTTGCGAAGCAAAGCCTCGGCGCTCGCCGCGGACTTGAGGAGCGCCTCGTACTGCTTCTGCTGATTGCGGATATCGAAGATCCACGCCCCGGCTCGAGTGAGCTCGAGCTGTTTTTCGGCGACGAGCAGGTTCTTGCGCGCGATCTCGACGGCGTTCGCGGCGTTGTCCAATGCGTCGCGGCTCACGGAGCGCGGATTGAGCTTATAGGAGCGCCGGATCTTGGCGAGCTGGTCATCGACGTTCTTGAGGCTTGCCCGGCTCGACTCGGCCTGGGCCTGGGCGATTTCGAGATTTTCGCGCCTCGGCTGCGCCGTGAGCTCCTCGAGAAGCGCGAGCGCCGCCTCGGCCTGCGCTTTGAGCTGCTCGACCGTCGCGCGCTGGATCGAGTCGTCGAGCTTGATCAGCGGATCGCCCTTATGGACCACCTGCCCTTCGGTCGCGAGGATCTCGACCACGGTTCCGGAGACTTCGGGATAAAGATTGATGTTCTCGCCATTGGACTGATAGCTCTCGACGATTCCGTTGGCGTAGATTCCGTCGCCGTAGGGATTGGCCGCGGGCTGAAAGACAGGAGGGAGCGGCGGCTTATGCCTTCCGAAAAAAATAGCCGCGGCGATGCCTCCCGCAAGTCCCAATCCAGCCACGATGAAGATCGGCTTAATCTTCGGCAAGGACGACCTCCCCCTTCCGCGTGGCGCTCAGCACCCCGTCCTCCATCTTGAGGATCCGGTCGGCGTATTTGAAGATTCGCGAATCGTGCGTGACGACTACGATGCAGCGTTTGTCATTGAGAAGCTGATCGTGGACGAAGCTCAGGATCGAGCGCCCTGTCTCGCCATCGAGCGAAGCCGTGGGCTCGTCGAAGATCAGGACGTCGGGTCCGCTCACCATCGCCCGCGCGATCGCCACGCGCTGCTGCTCTCCCCCGCTCAGTTTGACCGGAGGGATGTTCGCGCGATTTCCGAGCCCGACGACCTCGAGGTACTTGAGCGCGTCCTGGATGGAGTCATCCCACTTCTTCCTCTTGAGGAAGAGCGGGACCGCCACGTTCTCGGCCGTCGTGAGGCGCGGGAAGAGATGGTAATCCTGGAAGACGAAGCCGATCTTGTTGAGCCTGAAGTCCGCCAGCTCATCGCTGCTTAACGCCCAGAGATCGGTCCCGTGCACGCTCACCGTCCCCTCGTCAGGGCGGAGGATGCCCGAGATAATGCTCAGGAGCGTCGTCTTGCCGCTGCCCGAAGGGCCGACGATGTAAACGATTTCGCCGAAGCGCGCCTCGAAATCCACGCCCTTGACGGCGACTGTCCGGGCTTCGCCTTGCCCGAAGCCCTTGACGATCCGCTTCGCTTCGATCGCGACGTCTTCGGTCATTTCATCCCCGGAAGATGTCGAATGGCTCGATGCGAAGCACCTTGCGCACACCGATGAAGGAGGAGACGCCCGCGATCACAAGCACCATCACGAAAGCGATGAAAAGGTTGAAGTACGTCACCAACGACGCGTACTCGGGCAGCCTGAGCTTGGCCAAGGTCATCAATCCCACGGCGAGCCCCACGCCCAGCCCGTAGCCGGTGAGCGCCGTGAAGGTCGCCTGAAAGAGGATCATCAGGATCAGCTCGCTTCCCTTGGCGCCGATCGCCTTAAGCGCCCCGAACTTCTCGAGGTTCTCGATGACGAAGGTGTAAAACGTCTGCCCGGAGATCGAGAGGCCCACGATAAAGCTAATGGCCGTCATCAGGAGGATATTGGTCCCGAGACCCGTCTCGTACTTGTAGAAATCGCTGATCTTCTGGACGAACTGCTCCTTGGTCAGGGCGAGATATCCCATTTTTCCGACCTGCTCCTGGATATACGGGATGTCAGCTTCGCTCTTGGGCTCGATCAGGATGTAGGAGATCGTGAAGCGCGGGTTCGGCACGTACTGGATCGCGCGGTTGTAGGTCGTATAGAGAGTCGGCATCCCGAAGAGGCCGCTGCTGGCCACCTGCGCGACGCCCGTGACGACGCCCATGTGGTCGTTGAGATCAAATTCGGTTCCCTTCACCGGCGACTCGAGCTTCTTGTACTCAGCGTCCTTAATGACCAGAAAGCCGTTTTCGGCGTAGATGTCGTCGATCTTGCCGGAGAGGAGCTCAGGCCTCCCAAGAAGCGTCGAGTCGTCGAGCCCGATGACCGTGACCGGCTGGTAAGTCCCGCTCCGCAGCTTGACGAGCGCGCCGCCTGAGAAGAGCGGGACGGCATACTTGACGCCCCGTATGCTTCGCGCCGCATCGAGCACGTAGTCGGGCATGCCAATGCTGTTTGCGACGGTCTTCACGGCCGGATCCATCACCCAGACCTTGGCGCCGATATTGATGACCGTGGACGACGACTTGTCGAGAATGCCTGCGAAGAGCGAGGTCATCTGAACCATCAGAAACACGGCGAAAGTGATCCCCACGATCAACGCCGCGAACTTGGCTCGGTCATTGGTCAAAAGCTTGTAGGCAAGCCTCAGGACGCCCTGCATGACTGGGGGCGGAGATTTGCAAGAAGAAGGCCGCGGGACCGATCTAGATTATCCCTTGCCTTGGACATTCCAAGTCCAGGGCTCGAAGCCGTTCATGCGCATAAAGAAGCCAGACCCTTCACAAATTCGGCGCCCTGATCTAGGGTGCGCCCATGCCCAAGATAGCTAAACCTCGTGTACCGAGGTTCTCCACGAAGACCCTCGATTTCATCGTCAAAGGGTCCCGCCAGAAGAAGGATAATTGGCTCGACCGCAATCGCGAGGAATACGAGGCGCTCGTGCTCGAACCGATCCAGAACCTCGCGCGCACGCTCAAGGCCGAGCTCGCGAAAGAGGCCAATGGTTACAACTTCCCGCAGAAGGGCCTGGCCCGCCTCAAGCGCTCGGCGAACAAGGCCGAGGAATACGGCGCGCCCTTCAGGGAGTACGTCTCGTACTCCGCCGCGCGCCCACGAGTCTCGCGCTTTGATCATAACCCCAACATCTTCTTCCTGATCTATCCCGAGGACGAGGACGGCGACCAGGTTCTTCTTGCAGGCGGGCTCTACATGCCCTCTTCGCGCCAGCTGCGCGCGCTTCGCGAAACCGTGGCGCGCGACGCAAGGCCCTTCGAAAGGCTCTTCGCCACCAAGGAGTTCGCCGCGAGTTTTCCGGACGGATTTTCAGACGAGCGCATCTCGAGCCGCGTGCCTCGCGGCTTCGACAAGGATCACCCCAAGATGGACTGGATCCGGCTTCAGGCTTTCTTCGTCTGGAAGCCTTACAAGAAACGCGAGTTCACGTCTCCGGACTTCGCCCGGACGGTCGCCCGCGACGCCCGCCAGATCGTGCGCCTCAATGACCTCCTGGATCTCGCGATCGCCGGAAAGCTCGCGCGCGAAGAGCCCGAGCCTAAGCCCGCGCGCCCCGGCCTAGTTTCCCGCCTGGGCGACTTCGAAGCGCCCAAGCGCAAGATGGATTTCTAGAAATCACCTGATCCATCCTAACGGCGCCCATGCTAACCTACGAGCATGTCCCGCTACCAGAAGCTGGTGATCGCGATCCTGGGCTTCCTCCAGTTCACGATTATCCTCGATTTCATCATCCTTTCGCCGCTCGGCGCCGTACTCATGCCCGCGCTCCACATCACGCCGGCCCAGTTCGGCATGGTGGTTTCGGGCTACGCCTTCAGCGCGGGGATCTCCGGGCTCCTGGCCGCCGGCTTCGCCGATCGATTCGACCGGAAGAAGCTCCTGCTCTTCTTCTACTCGGGCTTCATCCTGGGTACTCTTCTCTGTGGGCTCGCGCCCAATTTCGAGGTGCTGCTGCTGGCCCGCATCTTCACTGGCGTTTTCGGCGGAGTGATCGGATCAATCGTCTTCGCGATCGCGACGGACCTCTTCGCTCCCGAAGTGCGAGGCCGCGTGATGGGCACCATCCAGACGGCTTTCGCCGCAAGCCAGGTCCTTGGGCTCCCGCTTGGACTCTATCTCTCCAATCTCTGGGGATGGCATGCGCCGTTCCTGATGATCGTGGCTGGCGCCGTGATCGCTGGCTTCGTGATCGTCAGATTTCTCAAGCCCGTCGACGGCCACCTCAAGCTCAAGCAGGACAAGAACCCGCTCCAGCACTTGCTCGCCACCGTCCGCACCCCGCGCTACCTCCACGCCTTCGCGACAACAGCGCTCGTGAGCACCGGCGGATTCATGCTGATGCCCTTCGGGAGCGCGTATAACGTCCACAATCTCGGCGTGACGCTCGATCAGCTGCCCATCATGTACCTGATCACCGGGACCTGTTCGATCATCGCAGGTCCATACATCGGCCGCGCCGTCGACCGATACGGCGGCCTGCGCGTCTTCACCACGGGCTCGGTCATTACGATCATGACGACGCTGATCTACGCGCGGCTCGGCCTCACGCCGTTCGCCGGCGTCGCCGCCTTGAGCATCCTCCTCTACCTCGGCGTTTCCGCCCGGATCATCCCACTGCAGGCGATCACCTCGCTCATCCCAGACCCCGCGAGCCGCGGCGCCTTCATGGCCGTCAGCTCGTCTATTCAGCAGGTGGCCGGAGGGCTCGCCACGATGTTGGGCGGTCTCATCGTAGTGCCGCTAGCGAACGGGGGAATCGGCCGCTTCGACGTGCTCGGCAACGTCGTCGTGCTCGCCGCGCTCATCACGCTCGGGCTGTTGTATACGATTCCGGCGGCGAGACGGCGGCCGGCGGCGATCAGGCCAGGGCCTGCCGTCAATTAGCTTTCAGTTTCGAGAAAGCGGGGCGGGTCACTCGCTGTCCACCCACTTCGCCTCTTCGTATCC
>FTBH01000162.1_pt1 | contig 11872 bp, 11 predicted proteins | sample 1639321 | NCBI WGS metagenome assembly FTBH01 (sample SAMEA3914864, study PRJEB12502) | metagenome | biome: forest; material: soil | place: USA | collected 2012-03-12 | depth 0.3 m
CCTCGGCGCCAACGGCAACGAACGGGCGATGGAGCCCATTCACCAGTTCCTCAAGCCGCTCATCCCACTCGCGCGCGAAGGCCGCATCCGGATCGGCTCAGGCGACGATTGGCCGCTCTGGGTGCCTGAAAACCGGCGCGGCAAGGGACCCACGAAGGGCCGCAATGAGGACAATCTCGACCGCATGCTGCAGTCGATCTTCAAAGCTCCCGTGACGCTGCTCTACTGCCAGCTGCCGGAGGCGCTGGTCAGCAATCCAGACGCGCCCGACTCCAACCCGCGTGTCAGCAAGTCATTTGAGAACGCCATGAGCCGCATCCAGTCGAATCTAAATAAATAGCCTGAAAAATCGGCGCTGGCGCCGGACCCGGCCTCGGGGCATAATCTCGATCCAAGCATTCTCTGCAGTGAACTCACGGAAGAAGAACGGGAGAGTCTATGCTTCGGATCACGTTTCTGAGTCTTTTGACTGTACTTGGTTTCGCGCGCGCTGAGCAGGCCTACGCCTGGGGCGCGGTCGGCCACCGCACGATCGCGTTGGTCGGCTCTCGCCTCGCGCAAACGGGCGGGCGCTTCTGGTCGGCCAATGCCACCGGCATGGGCGAGATGACCAATGTCCCAGACGCGAAATGGAAATCGGGCTCGAGCGCGTCGGGCGAATCGCCCCTTCACTGGTTCCAGCCGGATTATTATTTCGACGACCCTTCCGATTTCGACTCCTTTCCGCACGACTACGGTAAAGCGTTGAGTCAGTACGGCGAAAAGACCCTCGTGAAAAACGGCGAAGCCCCCTGGCGCGCCCAACAGCTCTACGACCTGGCGGTGAAAGCGCTCGAGACCGGCGATTACGGCCGTGCCGTGCAGATGGCCGGCACGATGTCGCATTACATCGGTGACCTTTCGCAGCCCCTGCACGTTACCGTGAACTACGACGGGGGCGAGACCGGCGATCGCGGCATCCACAAGTTTTTCGAGACGACTAATCTCGACTCGGAGGACGAAGGCGATCTTGCCGACGAAGTCTCCGAACGCGCTCAAGCCCTCTTGAACGACGCAGGCTTTGTCGCGAAGGTCAGGTCGGGCACCGTGACCGACGTCGCATTTGACGAGGTCGACCGCTCCTACGCGCTCAAGGATCGCGTGATCGAGATCGACCTCAATCAGGGCCGTGATGGCAAGGGCGCCGACGCGATGCTGGACATCGCCAAGGACCGCATGGCCGACGGCGCAGCAACGCTGGCGCTCGTGCTCTCGCAGATGTGGCAGGACGCGGGGAGCCCTTCAAGTGGCGCGACGGTCACGGTCAAGGCCCCCGCTTGGGTTGAGCCGGACTTTGGGGACTAGCCCTGCGGTAGATCCGGCGCTACGTTCATGTGCTTCAGCACTTCTTCGGTGATCTGATTGAACACCGGGGCCGCGTGCATGGAGCCGTGAGCGCCGCCTTTCTTGTCAGTTTTAGGATTATTGATCCCGACGTAGACCTCGACCTTCGGGTCGTTCATCGGAGCGAATCCGATGAAACCCGCCAAATTGCCTTTTTTCTGGCGAGCGACGAGCTCCCACTGGGTGAGATCCGGAAAGTACGAGGTCGCGGTCTTTCCGGCGGTCGAGTAGTACTTGCTGGCAGCTCGGCCGCGGCCCGTGCCGGTTAGCACTACTTGGCGCAGGATCCTGCGGACCAGAGCCGAACTCTCGGCGGACAAGACTCTCCGGACGACCTGCGGCTGGGAGTCAGCGTCAGCAGATTTGGGCTTCAAGAGATTGCCGCCATTGGCGATCGCGCCGTATGCCTGAACCAGCTCCAAAGGAGAGGCACGAAATCCAAATCCCGCGGTGACGGCAGGCACGGCTTCCAACTCATAGGGATTGCCCGCTGGGAGAAGAACTCCTTCGCTGGCCTCCGGAAAGGCGCTCGCGCTCCCGCCTGGGCCGAAACCGAAATCCACGAGCATCTTCTGCAAGCCTTCGCCGCCGAGCTTCTCGCCGATCTTGATCGAGCAGATATCGCTGGAGACCGCGATCGTTTCTTGGGTGGTGAGGTGGTCCCATCCGTCCCTAGACCAGTCGTGATAGACGCGATTGCCGAAGCGATAGCTCCCCTTCTCGCAATCGTGGCTCTCGTCAGGTCGGGTCAGGCCTTTTTCGATCGCTTGAGCGGCGACCAGAGTCTTGGTCAACGAGGCGGGCTCGTAAACGGCGCTGAGCGCCCAATGCCCGGATCGCTTTCGGGTTCGATCCACATTGGCGACGGCCAGGATTTTTCCGGTGGACGGCTCGGCGACGATCGCGAAGCCTGCGTCTGCTTCTTCGGCTTGAAGCGCGTCGCCGAGGATCTTCTCGGCGATCCGCTGAATCGCGGGATCCACGGCCGCGATGCCCGGATTGACCTTCGACTGCCCATCCCCTCGCAACGACTTTTCAGCTCCGAGTGCTACAGCCATCGTCACCAAGACTGCCGCGGTACCTGCGAGACCAGCGGCCCAGCGGCGGGCGCGCGGTCTCTTTTGACTGGTAAACATCTCAACTCTCCTTCTTAAGAACGATCTTTGGTAAAAAGGGTTCTTGGAGACCGCCGCCATGCACGTGGTACCGGCGTACATGGAACGGGCCCCAAGCGCTGCCTCTGCCACCCCCACCAGGCAACTTCCATAGTCACGCGGCGAAATCCCCTTTCGGTTGAGCAGGGCCTCGTCGCACGAAAACTCCTGAAGCTCGGTCATCTCCCGTTTCCAAAGGCGCATGAACGGATTGGGAAACAACACGCAAAGCAAAATCTCAATGAGCACCGCCCGAGGCGTGTCCGCCTGCCGGTGGTGCTGAAGCTCGTGCCGGATCGCCAGGCGGAGATCCCGCGCGTTCTCCAGCATCGACGCGGGCAGAACGACCCAGCTCGCTGTCGCGCGCCAACTCGAGAACGGAATCGTGACCTCGTCGGTTACGGCGACGCGCACGCGTCCGACCCGGCGGATCATCGAAGACGACCTTAGGAGTCTCCGGAGACTCGCAGCGGATCTCCAGAGGCACGCGAACGAGATCAGCGCTCCGAAAGCAAGGCATCCGAGCGCGAGACACACGCCCGTAGCGCTTAAGCTCCAGCGCGCCCTATTAGCGAGCCTCTCAAATAGACCGGGCCCGCGGGACATCGGTCGCGCCGTCGACTCAGCGCTGGAAGCCCGTTGAGCCGGAGCAGCCTGGGTCGCATCATTCTCCAGACCGCCTTCCGAAGGAGGCGTAAACACGCTCCACTCGACGCGCGCCAGCTGCCTCTGAGGAACCAGGCTCAGGCCGATCGGAGCCAAGATCGAGAGAGCGATCAGCAGCTCTCCGATCCCGATCCAGGCCCGATAGCCGACCCCCAAGCGCAGCGCGGCTGCCAAGGTCTTCAGGAGAGAAAAGAGGAAGTAGGAAACGAAGATCAACCCATGGATGCAGAGAACGCATCGAAAGAGTGTTGCGGCGCTCATTTACCCAACCTCTCGTCCAGGATATTCCGGATCACTCTGAGCTCGTCCGAGGTCAGCTTGCTCTCGCTCAAAAGCCGCACCACCATCGACGAGGGGTCGCCCTGGAAAACATGATCCGTGAGATGCCGGAGACTCAAAGCCTCGTACTCTTCCCGAGAGATCAGCGGGCGATAGCCGTGGGCCTTTTCGCCCTTATGGCTGCTCAGAACGCCCTTTTGCTCGAGAATCTTCATGACCGTGGCGACCGTCGTGTAAGCGAGGTCCCGGCCCTCCGGCAACGCGGTCTGAACTTCCTTGACCGTGCACTCCTCCCGTCCCCAGATAACCTGCATGAGCTCAAGCTCGACGTCGGTTAGCGGCTTCTCAAGGCTTGGTTTTTTTCGCGGTGTCATGGGCATCCCCTTGTACACCATCCTACTATCTATTTAGTAGGTGTCTACTATAAAGATAGTAGTCTCAAAAAGACCCTGTGATTTCATCACCGAATCCACTTCCCCATATGAATCTCGTCGACATAGCTTCCGTCGGCGAACTTGAACTCGCCACGCTTCAGCCCTTCGCGAACGAAGCCCAGCTTTTCATAGAGACCGATAGCGCGCGCATTATTGGCGAGCACGCGCAGATTGATCTTCTCGAGTTGTGGCGTCGCCGCGGCCCACTCGAGCATGCGCCGAATCAGGAGCGCGCCGACCCCGCGACTCCTCCACGCAGGCAGCACTCCCATTCCGAACTCGCCCTGATGGGCGATGCGAAGGCGCTTGCCGACATGGAAATCGATATTGCCGACCAGAACTCCGCGCACCTCGGCAACGAGTAAAATCTCGGCTGGGTGAGCCAGCATCCCGGCGATCCAAGCGCGCTCCTCTTCGAGGCTGGGCGTGAACTCGCCGGGTTCCCAGACCTGGCCTTCGTTCTGGCTTATGTAAGTCTCGACCATGGCTTTGACGGTCGGCGCGTCAGCTTCGGCGGCCGTGCGGATCAGGATCTTCTGTCCGTCCGAGAGCGTGTATTCCGACGAAGGATACGAGGCCATGACACGGAGGCTAGCATCGACAGCGCCAGATTGTCTTGCAGGTTCTCTCGGTGACGGGTTATCTCGACTGAGTGAATCTCGCCGCTAAACATCCGCTCTGGCTTCGCGTTTCACACTGGGTGAACTTCCCGTTGCTCGGTCTCATGGTCTGGAGCGGGCTCATGATCTACTGGGCCAATGGGATCTACAAGCCGTTCTTCCCGGATTGGTTTTATCGCTGGTTCGACCTCGATCATCGACTGGCCGAAGGGATGGCGATCCATTTCACCGTCGGCTGGCTGTTTTGCATCAATGGCGCGATCTATCTTCTGACAACGTTCGTCAGCGGACACTGGCGCGAGCTGGCTCCGGATCGCAGCACAGCGCGAAACGCGGGGCCCTATCTGCTGTACGATTTGCACCTGAGCCAGAGAAAACCTCCACAGGGCAAGTTCAATGCGGTCCAGCAGTTTGTTTATACGGGCGTCGGGTTGCTCGGCGTAACCGGAGTGTTGAGCGGGTTTGCCATCTACAAGCCCGTGCAGCTGCGTTGGCTCACAAGTTTGTTCTTCGGCTACGAAGGCGCGCGGCTCACGCACTTCACCGTCATGATCCTGCTCTGCGCCTTCTTTATCCTGCATCTGATCCAGGTGGCGCGCGCGGGCTGGTCTAACTTCCGTTCGATGATCACGGGATACGAGGAAACACCATGGAGACTCTGCGCGCTTTTCTCGGACTTGCGACCGGATTGTTTCTTCTTGCGGGGCTATGGAACTGGGCCCGCCACCAACCGGAGATCGACGGCATCCCCGCTCCGTTTCGGCGCGTGCTCAGCTGGAACGGCGAGCTCTGGCAGGCACTCTTCCGGCCCGAGCGCGAAAACAAGTATCCGCCGCCGGAGCGTGGAAAGAGGCCGCGCTTCAACGGTGACCTCGGGCTACGCTCGCCGATCGATCTGGCGACTTGGAGTTTCGCCGTGGTTCGCGAGCCACGCACGGGACCTGATCTCAAGCTCGGCATGCCGGAATTGAGGCTGCTGCCACGAACCGACTCGAGCGCGCAGTTCTATTGCATCGAAGGTTGGAGCGACCCGATCTCATACGCGGGAGTGAGATTCTCCGATTTCCTCAAGCACATCCAGGTTTCGCCTTCTGATTTTCGGTATGTCGGGCTGGAGACGCCCGATCGCGAATACTACGTTTCGATCGACATGGAGAGCATGCTTCATCCACAGACTCTTCTCGCTTACGAGATGAACGGAAAGCCCCTCGATCTCCCCAATGGTTCGCCGCTACGACTGATCATTCCCGTAAAATACGGCATCAAGAGCCTGAAGAGAATCGGCCGCATCACCCTTTCCAATACCAAACCACCTGACTATTGGGCCGAACGCGGATATGATTGGTTTGCGGGGTTATAGAAAGATGCATTGGCGGTACGCCCATATGTCGGGCATGTTCACCTCGAGACTCCGCGCGCAATTTAAGCGGCTCTGCGCATTCCGGATTCGATTTCTTCTTCCTGCTTGGAGGTAACGCGACCGGTGGTCGTAAAGCCGAAGTACGCTCCTAGCGCGGCGAAAATGGCGTGCAAGGCGACATCACCGCCGAAGAGTGGCCAATAACCGCGCAGGGTCTGAGTCGCTGGAATCACGCCTAGGATCGCCAATGGCGCCATGGCGAAAAAGACCAACCGAGAGAAACGGATCGAGTTGGGCAGGCTCCCCGTGACGGAGGTCGCGCTCAAGATACCCAGCATCCCGAAGAGGATCAGCGCCAGCTTGTTGAGGATGTTCATCGGAATCAGCCCAACGAATTGACCGTAGCTCATATCGAGGACCAGAGCGGGCAGCCCAGCCCTCGCCGGATCGCGCGAAAACCCTGGAAATAGGGCGAGGAGCCCTAATACCAGCATCAGCGTTCCGCCCATCAGCGCGAATCTCTTTACATTCATCGACATCCAATGAAGCAAGGAGCGGGCCGCGAACAGGGCTGCCCGCCCGCTCGCTCGCTGCTCGTAGGGGCTCTGAAGTTGCACTTTTGAATGGAATGAAACTCCGATTTTTGCCCGCCGACGTCTTCGCGGTGATCCAGACGTTCGCCATCCTGAGTCTCATCTACGCGCCCATGCCCTTTGGTTGGGGCAATCCCGGGATGACCCATACGACCACCCTGATCTCCACGGTCAGCGGCGTGACCCTGGCCTTCCTGCTGCTGACGAGCGCGTTAGGAGTCGGAATGAAGTTCAGCACCTACCGGAAGGTCAGCATGGCCGCCGGCCTCGTGCTAGCCCTTGCGGCTATCGCACGACTCGACTTCTCGCCCGGCACGATGGCGCTCGTCATCTGCCAGGGCTTCGCGCTTTTCGCGTCCGCCCTGACGGTAGAGACCGGCAAGCGGGTCACGCGCGAAGCCGAGGTCGAACGCGAGACCCGGATCCCGCAGAAAATCGATACCCTCGACGACTACCGTGAGGCAGCCTAAGAACCTACCGCCTCAGAACATGCGAGGGACTTCTTCTTTGGGCTCGAAGACTCGTTTCAAGCGATCGAGGAAAGTCTTGGGCTGCTTGGTCTCGAGCAAAGTTTCTAACTCATCCTGATCCATGTAGACGCCATGGCAATGCCGGCAGCGCTCCATTTCGATCTGAAAGAGATCGAGGTTCTGCATCTTGGAACCGCATTTCGGGCATCTCATCCAATGCGCCTTGGTCTCGTTCTCCGCCCGACGCGTGGCCCGACGTTCGTCGAGGCGCGCCCGACGACCTTCGATCAACTCGCGGTTGAGCTTGTAAAAGTACTGCTCTTCTTTGGAGTAGCCTTCTTTCTTGAACTCGTCGTGAAGGGTGACTCTTTCTTCCATGGTCGCCTCCTGGAATCCCCTGCTCTCTTAGGGATGCAAGCCACGCGCTGGACCTGGACAGAAGGGGCTTTAGCCTGAACGATCCCACGCGGATCGCCCGCTCCCTCAAGCGAAGCGCCTGGGTTAGCAGGCGCCGGAAAGGCGGCGCCTACCGGTCCGCCTCGTCCATGCTCAATTTCTATATCAACCGAGCCGGCCGAAACCTGCCCGCTTCGCGCCTTCGAATCCTTCGCCGCGCCAAGGTCGAACTGAGAAGAACCTTTGGCAGGAAGATTGCGTAGTTCCAAGTCATGGCGAACTTCCTGATCGTTTATGCCAGCCGTTACGGCCAGACCGCCAAGATCGCCGAAGCCCTGGCGAACGAACTCGCCCGCCTGGGACACGACGCATGGGCCTCAGACATCGGAGACGTCCCCGAAGCGCGCGGCTTCGACGGAGTCGTTCTGGGCGCGCCTGTCTACCAAAAGCGCTTTCCCAACGAGGTTCGTCGCTGGATCGAAACCCATCGAAGCGCGCTCGCGGGACGCCCGACCGCGTTTTTCTCGGTCTGCCTGCACGTGCTCGAATCCCCCCGCGCCGCGGAGGAGCACATCAGCCGGTTCCTCCACGCAGTCCATTGGCAACCCAATCTCGCGACGACTTTCGGCGGCGCGCTCGCCTACACGCGCTACGGCAGGATCACGCGGACCCTGATGAAGCTCGTGCTGCGCAGAATGAAAGGCGACGTCGACACCGATCGGGATTACGAGTACACGGATTGGGAGGCCGTCCGGAGTTTCGCGCGCCAGTTCGAGAAGCTTCATTCGGAGAGTACGCGCCCCAGCCGGAAGCGGGCCGGATAGGCGCCCATGGCCAGTCCCAGGCAGCTCCGCAAGAATCTCGGGGCCGAAGCGGAGGAGATCGCCGAGACGCACATCTCCTGGGTGTTTCTCACTGACAAGGACGCCTACAAGGTCAAGAAACCCGTGAACCTGGGTTTTCTGGACTTCAGCACGCTTGAGCTGCGAAAGCGCGCTTGCGAGGCAGAGCTTGAGCTTAACCGCCGTCTCGCTCCGGACGTCTACCTTGGCCTCACGCCCGTCAAAAGGGACACCAACGGCAGGATCCATTTCAACGGCCGAGGCGAAACCGTCGACTGGGCCGTGCACATGCGCCGCCTCCCCGAAGCCGAGCGCGCGGACAGACTCGTCGCCTCAGGCGAGCTTCGCCGCGCCCAGGTCGAACGATTGGCCGAATGGGTCGCCGAGTTCCACGGGCGCGCCCGCGACGGCGAGGAGATCGCGCGCTTCGGCCGAGCCGAGCTGATCGAAGCCAACGTGCGAGAGAACTTCGAGCAGTCGCGCCCCTTCATCCGTCGGTACCTGGGTGCGGGCCCCGCGAGCGAGCTCGAGGCGCTGCAGCTCTCGTTCGCGCGCTGGCAGCGAAGCCTGCTGGCGGCGCGGGTCGCAGGGCACCACATCCGCGACGGCCACGGCGACCTTCGCCTTCAGCAGATTTATCTGCCTGCGGGCGGTCCGCCCCGAATCCTCGACTGCATCGAGTTCAACGAGCGCTTCCGCTACGGCGATGTCGCCTCCGATCTGGCGTTTCTCGCCATGGACTTCCAAGACCAGGGGCGACCGGATCTCGCCGAAGCGCTCCTGGGCGCCTACGCGCGTGCCTCCAATGACTTCGACCTCTATTCGGTAATCGATTTCTACGAAGCCTACCGCGCGCACGTCCGCGCCAAGGTCAGCGGGATGCTTGCGCGCGACCGGGACGCACCTCCGCCGCTTCGGGAGCGCGCCGACGAGGATGCGGCGCGGCTCTTCAGGCTCGCGCTTTCGATCGCGCGCGGCGAACGACGCCTCAACTCGCCGATCCTGATCGCGGTCGGCGGCACCGTCGGATCGGGCAAAAGCACCGTCGCCGAGCGGATCTCAAGGCTCCTCGGAGCGCCGAGGACCGACGCCGACCGCACACGCAAGCACCAGCTCGGAGTCCGCCCGACCGAATTCATGGGCGGCGAGCGCGCTAAGGAGGCGTACAGCGGCGAGCGCACCGAGCTGACCTACCAGGAGCTCTTCAGGCGCGCACAGGTCGTGCTCGCCTCGCGGCGGGCGATCATCTTGGATGCGAGCTTTCGCCTGGCGCGCTATCGCCTCCAGGCGCGCCGTACCGCGCGCGCGGCAGGCGCGAAGTTTGTCTTTGTCGAATGCCAGGCATCGCTCGAGACTTGCCGCAATCGGCTCCTGGAACGCGAGTCGCGCCCAAGCGTCTCCGATGCGCGTGCCGACCTGCTCAAGGGCTTCACGGCGAGCTTCGAACCCGTTCGCGAGCTCGAGCCCGAGGAACGCGTCGTGATCGACACCGAGCGCCCCTTCTCGGAGGGAGTCACCGAGCTAGTCCGAAGTCTCTCCCGATCCTGAGACGGCTTCGTGCTGCACCGCTCTCATGAACGAGCAGCAGCGGCGTGCGCGCGCGGCGGATCATGAGCTTGATCTTTCGTGCCCGCCCGCGCTCGAGCGAGCCTTTCCATTCCAAAACGATGAGCCGGTCGCTTCGCCCCCGGACCCGACTCCGGATCTCGCTCCGCACGTCTCCGATCGAATGGCAGAACTCGCGGATCACGGAGCAGTCGTGGGGACCCAGATAAGGGCATGCCTGCGCGAGCAGCTCCTGGACGAGGCTATGGTACTCGTGATGGAATTGGTCGCGGACCTGCGCGATGACCGAAGGATCGAACTCCCGACTCGGGCGCGAGCTGGTGACGTGCAGGATGTCCACGGGAAGGCGCTTGAGGTTGCCGAGCCGCACAGCCAGTTCCAATCCTCCACCGCCACCGTACTCACCGCTCAGCGCGACCAAGACGGACGAAGCCGGGGCGGCGCTCAAGGCCATGCGCGCAGGGATGATCCAGACCGGCAGCTGGCATCGCTCGACAAAGGCGGACTTCTCGCGTTTCAACGCCTGCGAACTACCGAAAAATCCCGTGGGATCAGCGGCGAGGACGACGAGGCCATGCGAGAACGCCGAAACTTCGCGAAGCAATTCGGCTAAGTGGCCTGGTTTTCCGCTCAAAGAGACGCTCCGGACCCGATCGTTCTGCCAAGCCTGCTGGATCGCCCACTGCCGGGCTGGCGAGCTCGAATCGCCCACAAGAAGAATTCGTACGGGCACATCCAGCCATTCGGAGAGGAGCAATCCGTTTTGTACCGTCCGGCGGATTCTCCGCTCGCCTTCGCTTGGGAAAATCGGAACGAGAACGATATCGAATGGTTTCATGCAGCTCTCCCCCAGCTCACGCCCGCTGCCCCATCCGGATAGAACTGAGGCCGCGACTGGTCCCTGATCCAACCGGCCGCGCTTTGGCGAAATCCCAGAAAGTGAAAGACCAGCGCCTGCCACACGGCTCCGATGCACCCCAGATGAATGCCGAGCGGCGTGTTCTTCATCAGATTCAGGAGATCGAGCTCGAGCCCTTCGCGCCAAAGGCGATCCGCCTCGCCTCGCTTCCCGACAGCTGCCGCGATCGCAGCGTGAACGGCGGGCGAGAGACTGCTCCCGTGCTCGGTGATCGGCGCATAGTAGCGAAAACACCTTTCGACGACCGAGTCTGGAAGCGCGCCCGGAAACAGAAACGGGATCATGAGCACGTCCGCCTGCTTGATGATCCGCGTGCGGTTGAGCTCTTCCCACTGGACCAAGCGATGAACTGGCGCGCGAAGCCGTTCCTGCTTCTCGATCTTGCCATCCTTGAGCTTGAAGAAGCCCGTGAACTGTTCGATCACCCCGTCAGGGCCCGGCCCTGGCACGTAGAGTTGAAGCGCGATCCGCTTCCATTCCGCAAGCTCGGCTTCGTCCAATGAACCTGGGAGCCATCCCGCGACGCGTACGGCGCTCTCGAGGTTCAAGCGCGCCATCCAGTTGGTGTAAAAGTTGTCGTCGACGTCATGATGGTACTCGTCCGGTCCGACCACCCCGAGGATGTGGAAGACGCCTTCCCGCGGCGTCACGCGGCTCGCCCAGAATCGAGCAGTCTCGAAGATCATCTCGGCGCCATAGCGGCGCATGAACTCATCATCACCCGTGGTTTCCCAATACCTCATCACCGCATAGGCGACATCTGCCGTGATGTGAATCTGCTGGGCGCCCGTGAAGATAGGCACCTGCTGGCCGGTGGATAGAGGCACGATCACTTTGGGAGTGACGTCGGTCCCGTCAACGGTGGACTCCCAGGCATAGGACGCCCCCTTGCATCCCATCGCGGCGGCGCGGCGCCGAGCGCCGTCCAGCGTGTGATACCGATAGAGCAGCATCCTGGCGGCCGCCTCGGGCTGCGTGGCGAGATAAACCGGAAATACGAAAATCTCGGCATCCCAGAACACATGGCCCTCGTACGAACGCCCGGTCAGGCCGCGAGCGCCCACGGAAGTCCTCGCGCTGACGGGGGCGGCTGATCGCAGCTGATAGAGTCCGAAACGAAACTCCTGCGTGACCGCGGGCTTTCCGAAGAAACGCAGGTCGGCTCTCAACCAATGCTCTTGCCACTTGCC
>FTBH01000156.1_pt1 | contig 11805 bp, 10 predicted proteins | sample 1639321 | NCBI WGS metagenome assembly FTBH01 (sample SAMEA3914864, study PRJEB12502) | metagenome | biome: forest; material: soil | place: USA | collected 2012-03-12 | depth 0.3 m
GAGAGTGCGAAGTTCGGAGTCCCAGTACAGGGATCAGTCGCGGTAGTTGCGTGAAACACCGGCTTTCTTGGCACTTGCTTCGCATCTTCGCGGTTTTATGCTGCAAGATTTTCGCGCGTTTCAACTCTCTCGCGAGTTTTATCGAATCTGTAAACACCTGAAGATTCCGGCGTTTCTGAAGGACCAGCTTCTACGGGCGGCGTCATCGGTAGCCTTGAACTTGGCGGAGTCTGCCGCGGGCAGGAGAACTGAAAAGGAGCGCATTCGGTTCTTCACGGTTTCGATGGGATCTTTGCGCGAATGCCAGGCAATTCTGGAGCTCGAAAATATCCGGGATGCTCGACTCGTCGATCTTTCTGATCAGTTGGGCCGCATATTATTCAAACTTTGCCGTCTGAATGAAACGTCTCGTCCAAAATCCACGTTCGAGCCGGGAGATTCATCCCAGGATGGAGCCACTCAGACCTCTGAAGTGGAAAAACGCTGAAACTCTGATGGTTTGTTCTTCGAAATGAAGAGGGTTTTGAGATCTGCATTTACTGTACTGGAACTCCGAACTTTGCACTCTCGGTCTTCGTTCTTCAAACTGATGACCGGATTCCCCTGGTCTTTCGGATACCCATCTGCCCATTTCCTTGTGCATTAAAGCCCGTAGCTCTGGTGCGCCAGCGAGCAAGAACGCGGGCGGATCACAGTCCAGATGCTGCAGCGTGAACTCAGGCCCGACCCGAACCTGGCGGACTCGAGATCCCGCCGCGCGCCTGGCGGCACATGTCGAGGTAGGCGTGGGCTTCGCGATTGCGCGGCTCGATCTCGAGGACCGTCTCCCACTCGAGCTCGGCGTCGAGCAGGTTGCCCTGGCTATAGTGAAGAAGGCCGAGCTGGATGCGCGCGGGCGCGAAGCGCGGCTGCTCCTGCTTGAGTTGTTGCAGTTCCTGGATCGCCCGCGTGAGAAAGCCCTTCTTCGCGAGCGCTTTGGCGCGGCGAATGCGGATCTCGTAAGCTTGCGGATCGAGAACGGCGGCCTTGCTGTATTCTTCGATGGCTTCGTCGTAGCGGCGGTAGCGGAAGTAGAGATCCGCGAGCTCCAGGTGCTTGACCGAGAACTTGCGGTCGACTTCCTGGTCTTCGCCCAGGGACTGGCGCGCGATCGATTGATTGGCTTGGTCGAAGACTTTCTTGGCCTCGTCGTATTTGCCGATGTCGTTGAAAAGGACCGAGAGACAGATCGCCGCGTCGGTATGGCGAGGGTCGAGTAGCAGGGCCTGCTTGAGGCTCTGGACCGTCTGGCCGAGATGTCCCTGGAAGTAGTGAAGCACCCCCATGAAGTAATGCGCGTCCGCGCTCTGGGGGTTGGCTTCGAGCTTCTTCTTGATCAAGGCTTCCGCGTGGGAGTAGTCGCGGCGGGAGATGAGCTCCTGGATCTGACGATCCATTTATAGCCTCCTTTCGCTGCGCGAAAGGTAGCGGCCAGAGCCCCTTCCGGCTTCGCCGGAATTCCTCCTGGCCGAGCCTGCTTGCGCAGGCCTTTCGCTAATGGAGTTCACTTCGCGTCACCCATCTTCTTCAGCTTCTCGGCGGCTTCTTTGGCGGCGTCAGTTTCGGGATAGAGCGCGATGACCTTCTCGAAGCGGGGCTTCGCGGAGTCGAAGAAGTCGCGCTTGTAATAGAAATTGCCGACGTAAAGCTCCTTGTTGGCGAGCAGCTTGCGCGTGTCGGCCAAGTCTTTGCGGGCCTCTTCGGCTTCGGGCGCGGTCGGGAAGCGGCGGAGGAACTCGTTGTAGGAGTCGAGCGACTTCTGCGCAGGAGTCATGTCGCGGTAGATGGGGTCCGGGATGTCCTTGTAATAGGACTTCGCGGCCCGGAACATCGCGTACGGAACCTTGGGATGCTTGGGGTGCAGATCGCGGAAGACCTCGTAAGCCGCGGCGGCTTCGGCGAAGGAATCCTGCATGAAGTACACGTCGGCGAGTTTCAGCTGCGCATCGATCGCGTAGTTCGAGTAGGGAAACTTGTTCTTTACGACTTTGAGTTTTTCGACCGCGGAAGCGTAGCGGTCATTGCCGATGTCGTCTTCGGCGTCCTTGTAAAGCGAAGCGGGATCGCTCTCATCGATGCCCTTGCCCGAGCAACCCGACATCCATCCAGAAAGGCCGGCCAAAACAGCGAGAATCAGCAGAATACGCATATCGGCGGGATGCTCCCATATCCGCCTGCAAAGCTCAAGGAAGTATAAGGAATGCGCTCTCGGGCAGCCAGCCGATCGCGTCCTCGCTGAACCGCACCTGATGCCACGCCTCAGGGGAGCTGACGCTCATTTCCAGGAGCCGAACCTGGGATCCCGCGGGAACCTGGCCCAGCTCCAGGTACGACTTGCCAGGACCGCTTCGGACGGATTGGCTCTCAAGAAGGATCGCGGCCGGATGATCTGCGCCGGCCCGCTCGGCCAGGTAAAGGGAGGCGGTGACGGCTAGCCCTAGCGTGCCCAAGACCCCCGCCGGCTGCAGAAACGTGCCCAAAAGGCTTCGTGTCTTGAGATAGGTCTTGAGCCAGAGAAGGATCAGGATCAGGGCGATCAAACCCAGGGTGCCGCGAAGCTCCTCGAGCGGGACGCGGTTGGCCAGCATCTCCATCCAGGTCGAAGCCGGGTCGAGCTTGGAGTCGCCGATCGACTGGGCCAACGTGTTCCGGGCAAGCCGCAGGTTTTTTTGAATGGCCGGATCATGAGGCTTGAGGCGATTGGCTTTTTCAAAATACGCGAGCGAGGGGCCGATACGGCCCATTCGGAACAGAACTGTCCCGAGGTTGTAGAAATAGGCGCCCTCTTCCAAAGGAGTGGCTTGGAGTTCTTTGAGTGCCTCTTCATATTTTCCGGCGTCGTAAAGTGAGCGGGCGGGTTCCCAGCGGCCCCATTCGGCGGCGCGTGTCACGGCGGGTTGAAACCAGAGCAGAAGCGTCAGTAAAACGAGAGGCATTCTCTCTGACGATACTCGGGTTCAATCGGCTGGCAACAAAAATAAGATTTTGATATTGCTGAGAAACTCTATGCAATCACCCACCGAGTCTCGACAGCTACTGGCCTCTTCTCAATTCAAGAACGCGAAGTCCCAGCTGCTTGCTGTGATCGGTGAGTCCTCCAAAAAATTGCGTGCGATCAAACCGGGAGCGGGACCCGAGGCGCGTGAGCTCTATCTCAAGACGATTCAGGAGTTTCAGAAAGAGCGCGGCCGCGATCTTTATTTTCCCTACCTCTCCTCGGGGATTGGTTCCGGACCGTTTGTCGAGCTCCTCGACGGCAGCGTGAAGCTGGATCTCATCACCGGCATCGGCGTCAACTTCTTCGGCCACTCGCATCCTGAGCTCATGGGCGAGATGATTGACGGACTTTCCTCGGATGTCATGCAGGGCAATCTTCAGCCGGGCATCGAGGCACGCGAGATCATCAGCGCCGTGCTGGCTAAGGTCGCGCCGAGCCGTCTCGCGCATGGCTGGTTGATGTGCAGCGGAACGATGGTCAATGAGATCGCGCTCAAAATCATCCGTCAGCGCAAGCATCCGGCTTCGCGCATCCTCGCCTTTCGCGACGGATTTCATGGCCGCTCGACGGCGATGCAGGAGCTGACCGATACCCCGGGCTCCCGCCAGGGCCAGCCGCTCTACGGCGAAGTCGAGTACCTGCCTTTCTACGACCCTGCGCTCGGGCTCGAGAAAAGCGTCGCCGCGACCCTCGCCGCGATGAAAGAGCATCTCACCCGTTATCCGACGCAATTCGCGGCGATGCTCATGGAGCCGATCCAGGGCGAGGGCGGCTTCAACGTCGCTCCGCGCGAGTGGTACGTCAAAGTGCTCGAGGAGGCGAAGAAGCATGGACTCGCGATCTGGTTCGACGAGATCCAGACCTTCGGGCGCACGGGCGAATACTTCGCCTTCCAGATGCTGGGCCTCGCCGAATACGTCGACGTCGTCACGATCGGCAAGATGCTCCAGGCCTGCATGGTGCTTTATACGACTGAGTACAATCCCAAGCCCGGCCTCGTCGCCGGCACATTCAGCGGCAGCGCCGCGGCCCTCAAGACCGGCCGAAAGGTCATGGAGCTTCTTGAGTCCGGCGGTTTTGTCGGGCGCGAGGGCAAGATCGTCAAGCTGTCGAACTATTTCGCCAAGAAGCTCGAATCGCTCAAGGCCGGCTCGTGCAAGGGCAAGATCGGCGAGGTTCGCGCGATCGGCGGCATGATCGGGTTCGTGCCGCACGATGGGACGATGGAGAGCGTGAAGAAAGTCCTTACGAAGCTTTTCGACCTCGGTGTCGTGGCTTTTTACTGCGGCCACGGCCCCTTCCTGATCCGCATGCTCCCCCCTCTCGGCGCGATGACCGAACAGGACATCGATCTCGCGTGCGCGAAGATCGAAGAGGCGCTCACCGCCGGAGGAACCTCATGAAACGGATGCTCGAAGAAGCCAAGAAACTCATCCGCATCAACTCGGTGACCTCCAACGGCAATGAGGAGCTCGCCAATTATCTGCATGCGCTTTTGACGGATCGCGGACTCAAGACGACGCTTCAGCCGGTCACGCAGTCGCTCGATGGCATCTCTAAGCGCCAATTCAACCTGATCGGCGTCCTGGGCGACCCGTTGGTCGATCGCAAGATCAAGACGGGGCTATTGCTCAATACGCACCTGGATACGGTGAGCCCCGGACTCAACGAGAACTGGACCGAGACGGCGGGCGACCCGTTCGCCGCGACGATCAAGGACGGAAAGATCTACGGGCTCGGCACGGCCGACGTGAAGCTTGATTTCCTCTGCAAGCTCTTCGCGGTCGCGCGCTTTCGCGAGCGGAAGATCAAGATGCCGATCTACCTGGTCGGCACCTGCGGCGAAGAGGTCGGCATGTTCGGCGCCAAGTACCTCATCAAGTCCCTCGCGCTGAATCCGAAGTACGTCGTCGTGGGCGAGCCTTCGGACCTTAAAGTCGTTTACGCGCACAAGTCGCTCAACATCTACCGCGTCAGCATCGGCTACCAGCAGGTCGAGCGCGACGCGCGCGGCTTCAATCGGCGCATCGATCTTCACGCGTTCGGCAAGTCGGCGCATGGCTCCTATCCGCATCTCGGGACCAACGCGATCCTTTCGGGCATCGATTTCCTCAGGCAGGCGATCGACAGCGGCTTTGACATCCGTTTCACGCAGTTTCAGGGCGGCGACACCATCAACAAGGTGCCGGACCGCGCGCTTACGCAGTTTTACCTGACCTCGCATCAGTTCGAGGACTTCAAGCGCTTCTTCCGCGAGCTTGTGCGGGCGGAGAACAAGGAAAAGCTCTTTCGTGTCGAGTTGGGGGGCCTGGGAGACCAGGGCGTCAAGTTCCTTCCCGATACGATCTTCCCTTGCATGCAGGAAGTCGTCTCGTTCTTCCGCGCGGTCGCCCAGGACTTCGAGAAGGTCAAGGACCCGTCGTACGCCCCGGCGTTCTCGACGGTCAACTTCGGCCGACTCGTTCAGCAGCCCGGGCGCATCGACAGTCACTTCGATCTTCGCATCCTACCCGACCTCGTGCTCGAAGACATCGATAAGCACATCCAGAGCGGCATGCAGAAGATCGCGGCCAAGTACCCGAGCCTGAACGTCACGGCCGTGCGCGAACGCCATAACCCAGGCCTCAACATGACGCTGAACCACGATCTGGTGAAAATCTGCGGCGAGGCGATGAAGGCCTCGGGTATCGAGCCCGCTTTCGACAAGAAGGCGACGTCCACCGAGGCGGCCCAGTATTTCGGCGCGGGCTACGAGGCGATCGTCTTCGGGCCCGGCGTCTCCGCGGGCAACAGCCACAGCCCGAACGAGCACAACATCCTCGAGCACCTCGAGAAGGCGACTAACTTCTACGAGAAGCTCATTGAGCGGGTTTGCACATGATTTTACTCCGCGAGATCCAGGACAAAGACCTCGATGCGCTCGAGCGATTCGCCCAGATCCCGGGGTTCATCAACCTGACGGCCGACAAGGACGCGCTCATGGACAAAATCCAGCGCTCCAAGGCCTCCTTCGCGGGCAAGCTCAAGGACAAGAACGACGGCAAGTTCATCTTCGTCGCCGAGGACACGCTGACCCGTCGCGTGTTGGGCACTTCGATGATCGCGACCGAGCACGGCAACATGGAGTCGCCGCATTTCTACTTCGAGGTCGGAAGCGAGGAAAAGTTCTCGGATACGATCAACACCGGCTTCATCCACGGCACTCTCAAGCTCAAGTATGACACGAACGGGCCATCGGAAATCGGTGGCCTGGTTCTCGACCCCGAATACCGCAACTCCGAAACGAGGATGGGGCGACAGATCTCCTTCGTGCGTTTTCTGTACCTCGGGCTGCATCGCGATCAGTTCAAGCGCAAGCTCCTGGCCGAGCTTCTTCCGCCGCTGAACAAAAAGGGCCAGTCCCCGCTCTGGGAGGCCATCGGCCGGCGTTTCACCAATATGGATTATTGGGAAGCCGACCAGCTCTGCCAGAGGAACAAAGAGTTCATCTTCTCCCTTTTTCCGAGCGGGAAGATCTACACGACCTTTCTGACTGCCGAGGCCAAGAATTCGATCGGAAAAGTCGGCAAAGAGACTGAGCCAGTGCTCCACATGCTCGAGAAAATCGGGTTCGAGTACCAGCAGCAGGTCGACCCCTTCGATGGCGGCCCGCATCTTTGGGCGAACGTGGATGAGATTCTACCGATCAAGAAGATCGACAAATACCGCTACGCCCGCTCGGCGCCGGCAGAGGCGACGACGCTCGCCGGTTTGCTTTGCCGCTCCGAGCAGAAGCCTGGTGAGTTTCGCGCGGTTGCCGTCAAGGCGGCCGTCTCGGGCAAGGGCGAGCGCCTACTGGCAGCGACCGAGGATTCGCTCGACATCGAAAAGACGCTTGGTCTTTCGGAGGGTGATTCCATCGTGTTTATGCCTTATTATTGAGGCATGACCCAAGCTTCCCCTCGATTCAGATTCCAGGCGCGCGGCGATTTGATCAACGGCGAATTCGTCACGGCGACGGATCCGACCGGAAGCTGGGTGGTCAAGAGCCCGGCCGACTTCACGGACGAGCTGGGGACGATCCAGTACTGCTACAAGCATGTGGACTCGGCGGTCGAGTCGGCGCGAAAAGCGTTCGCGACCTGGCGCAAGACGACGGTCGCCGAGCGCGCCAATCTTCTCAAAGCCTATCAGGCCGCGATCAAGAAGCGCGAGGAAGAGCTCGCCGAGGCGATCGCGCGCGAGGTGGGCAAGCCGCTCTGGGAAGCCAAGAGCGAAGTCGCGACGATGCTGAACAAGGTCGACATCACGATCAACGAGAGCATGAAACTCGTCGCGGACTACGAAGTCGCCAAGATCATGGAAAACACGACGGGCATGTGCCGCTATCGGCCGCTCGGGGTGATGGCCGTGATCGGGCCGTTTAATTTTCCTGGGCATCTGCCGAACGGGCACATCGTGCCCGCGCTCATGACGGGCAATACCGTCGTCTTCAAACCCTCGGAGAAATCCGCGTTCGTCGGCCAGATCATGGCCGAGCTTTTCAGCGAGGCCGGATTTCCGAAGGGTGTCTTCAACCTGCTTCAGGGCGAGCGGGAGATCGGCCGCAGGCTCTGCGTGCACGAGGGCGTCGACGGGGTGCTTTTCACCGGCTCCTACGAGGTCGGCACGCGTATCAAGCAGGACACGCTTCAGCAGCACTGGAAGCTTCTCGCGCTCGAGATGGGTGGCAAGAACGCGGCGATCGTCTGGGACGACGCCAATCTCGACGTGGCCATCCACGAGACTTTGATCGGCGCGTATCTGACCGCGGGCCAGCGCTGCAGCGCCACGAGCCGGATCATCGTTCACAGCAAGGTCGCCGACGAGTTCGTCACGCGGTTTCACGAGCGCGCCAAGGCTTTCAAGATCGGGCATCCGCTCGAGGAGGTCTTCATGGGGCCTCTCGTGGAGTCCGCGTCCGTCGATCGATACATGAAATTTCTCGGCATTGCCGTACGCGAGGGCTGCGAGATGATCATGAGGGGCAAGTCGCTCGACATCGGGCGGCAGGGCAACTACGTCGCGCCGTCGATCTGCCTCGTCAAGGACTCTTCGATCGAAGCCGCGCGCAAGAGCATCTACCAGCAGACCGAGTTCTTCGCGCCAAATGTCGCCATTTTGACGTCGGATGATCTCGACACCGCCATCGCGCTCGCGAACGTGACCCAATATGGCCTGGTGACCAGCGTCTTCACTCAGAGCCGCGCTCATTTCGATCAGTGCCTCGACGGGCTTCAGATGGGGCTCGTGAACTGGAACAAGTCCACGGTCGGCGCCTCCTCGCGTCTGCCTTTTGGCGGCTTCAAGAAGAGCGGCAATCATTTCCCGACGGCGCTCAGTTCGACGCTCTACTGCACGGCACCCGTTGCCTCGCTCGAGGTCGAGTCGCCCAAACTCGGCGCCGCGATGACCGGTTTGAACTGGAGTTAGCCGGAGTCCTACCCTAGACTTTTGTAAGTACACGAAAGTTGAAAACGCATCGCGGGTCCTCCCCCGGCTTTTGCGATGCCATATACAAAAGGGAGACTCCAACGATGAAAAGGAATTCAGCGTTACTGTCCGCATTGGTTTTCGCCATGCTCGGCTGCGCTTCGGCTCAGTCCGCTTCTAAGTCCGCCCAGTTCGAGGGGGGCGCCGACCGCGAGCTCGCTTCCGGTTCAGTTGGCGATCGCGTCTCGCGCCGTTACGCCGAGATTGCCGACCTCCTGGCGCAGGTCCGCAACGGAACCGCCAGCGGCGAAGACGTCTGCACCGCCGACGCTTATCAAGGCAGCATCCTCGAGGCCCTTCAAAAGGCCAAGGAATACGCTGGCAACGTCGGCGAGTTCACCAAGCGCGTCTCGCCCGCCGTGCAGCAGGCGCTCCAAAGCGTTCTGGGGTTCAAATCCCTCATGGCGGATCTGGACCTCAGCCTGACCCCCGACTTCTTGAACAAGAACTTGCCCGGCTCGCATTGGGAAGACGTCGGGCACGGCGCTTACGGGCATGCGACCGAGCTGAACTTCCACGACGGCGACAAGGTCACGGTTCGTTTTCACCGCTGGCTCGACGAGAACGCCGACGGCCCGACCTGGATCAGCTACGAAGGCTCCTGGAAGATCTCGTATCACAAACGCGATACGGGCAAATTCAGCCCGCATCTCGTGATCACTTACGTCGGAGCCAAGGGCAAGACGAAGACCGTCGCATACGAGATCGAGGCGTCCTATCGCGAAGGTTTTGGCTACAAACTCCTCAGTGGCGGCAAGAAGGCTGAAGGCGGCGAGTTCGGACAGCGTCACATCGAGTACTACGACCACAAGGTTGACGAGTGCGACGCCTAAGCTGAACGGAACGTGATTTCAGGCCTGAAAAAAGAGAAAGGCCGGAGCGAGGCGATCGCTCCGGCCTTTTCACATCTTACGAAAGCTTTGATTACTGAATGGCTTTGCTGACGTTCGCAGCCTGGGGGCCTTTGGGGCCTTCGATCAGCTCGAAATCGACTTTCTGTCCTTCAGCGAGGGTCTTGAAACCGTCGCCCTGGATGGCGGTGTAGTGAACGAAAACGTCACGGTCGGTGCCGTCCGCCTGAATGAAGCCGTAACCCTTGCTGTCGTTGAACCATTTAACCAAACCGGATGCCATTCTTACCCCCTAAATAATTGAAAGCTGGCAAATGTTGCCTCTCAATTGATTAATAGCGGGGCTTCGGACTCGTCAAACAAAAAATCAAAGTCCCTTCGGGCACTTGACCCGAAAGGACTCTGAGGTTTTTGTTCGATTTCGCTCGAATCCCGCTCCAGGAGAGGGTTTCGAGGCTGGCTCGCTGTGTTATCCGTTTCGCTTAAAAGGTGCGGAAGGGATAACCGCCGGCGCCGAGAGGCATCGCCGAGTAGCCGGGAGCGTACAGAGGCGAAGAGTTCATGACCGGGTAGTACATCGGAGTCGAGACCGGGTAGATCAGCGGCGAGTACATTCCGGGCATGCCGGGGATGATATTGCCCATCGAGCTCGGTCCGCGGCGCATCCAGTTGTTCTGGATGCGATTCTGCCAACCGGTGTAGGCGTCCTGGACCACGCTCTGCGAGTCTTGCAGCATCTTGGTCAGGCCGTTACAGAGTTCGGGGTTCGCACCAGCCTGGCTTGCGCAAGACGAAGACCGGCGGGTGTTCAGCTCGACCTGGAGCTTGCGCAGGCTGCTGTCGAAGCTGCCCACGTTCATCGCGCCGCCACCGGCGCGCTGTCTCAGGCGTTCGATCTTGTAGCCCCACTGCTTGAGCTCGATCGAGGGGTCTTCGTTGATGTCGCGAGCGCGCTGCAGGAGCTCGATCGCGTTGGCGAAGCCGGTTTCCTGGCCTGAATTCGCGAAACGATCGGCGATCGAGACGTAAGCGTTGCTGACGGTGATCGGATCCTGCGCGGCGATCCGGCTCAGGTCGTTGGCGATGGACATCGCTTCGTTGAGCGGGGCGGCCTTGGCGCGGCCGGTGAGGACCGTGATGGCTTCGCGGTTGATCTGGGCGTTGATCGTGCCCCACTCGTCGGTGCCGAGCACGTTGAGGCTGCCCAGCTTGTCGAGCGCGTGGCGCTTGCGGTCGATCTGCTCGGGAGTGGTGGCGCACTCGGCGAGGATCATGTCGGCGCGATCGATCTCATCGCGGTTCTCCGCGCGATACAGGGTCTTGCGACGGCGCTTCTGGAGGTCGGCGCGTTCGGCGTCATCCTTGTGGTAAACCTGCATCGGGAAATCAGCGACCGAGTTGCCGATCGCGACTTTGATATTGCCGGAGTCGACGTCTTCGAGATCCACCGGCTTGCCGCCGTTCAAGAGGTCCGAGATGTTCACGCAAGGATAGGTCGAGTCGCAGGCCAGGTTGTGGGCGCGGGCGTTCTGCTCGCACTGACGGCCTTGTCCACCCGGATCGGAGAACCGGATCGCGAGACCTTGGCGGCCGTCCACGTCCTGATAGTGTTGCGGCGTGATCGAGAAATAGTTTTTGCAATGGTTGTGAACCCGGCCCTGGAGCATGAGCGATTCTTTGCTCATGTCGATCGTGCGGCTGGATCCGGTCTCGGAACCGCTGATGACCGCTCCGAATCCGATGAAGGTGCGCTGCAACTCGTCAGGCGCCATCTCGGAAGAGTCCGTTTGGATCTTCGAGTTGAAAACGTTGGCCCACGACTTAGGGCGCCAGAAGTAGGCGTCCTCGATGTCGGCGTGCGCCTGAAGGCTCATGACCGTGACGAGGGCGGGAAGGCCCAGGGAGAGTGCTTTTTTCATATTGTACTTCTTGCTCATAACGTCTGCTCCTCCGCAGATCGAACCAGTATCTCAGGGGGGATAGAGCAAGGGCCGGGCCAAATTGACACAGTGGGCCTAAAATGGGTTTTAGCTAACTATTTCAGGTGGTTTGTTCAGATCGTTTGGAGTACCGTTTTTCTCGCAGCCGCAGATAACTATGGAACGGAGCTTACGGCTGTCTAATCGATAGACAGGAACCGACATGCCTAATTTCAAGCCTGCCGATCCGTTCGGCATTCAGCGCTCAGTCCAGCCCAAGGGACTATTGCCCCAGATGGCGGACGTCATCGACCCTTCGCTACCCATCGCGGAAGACGAGCTTCTGATCGAGGTCGAGAGCCTTAATATCGATTCGGCGAGCTTCCATCAGATCTCTGAAGCTTGCGGCGGAGACGTCGCCGCGATCGAAAAGCATATCCTGGACCTCGTCAACCGGCGGGGCAAGCAGCATAACCCGGTCACCGGC
>FTBH01000228.1_pt1 | contig 11720 bp, 10 predicted proteins | sample 1639321 | NCBI WGS metagenome assembly FTBH01 (sample SAMEA3914864, study PRJEB12502) | metagenome | biome: forest; material: soil | place: USA | collected 2012-03-12 | depth 0.3 m
GACTCTCCGAGCTCAACCTTCTCGCCGAAGAATGGGGCGGCGACACGATGTTCATCCCCGTCGCGGCGCTCAAGAAGACCAACCTCGACAAGCTGCTCGACGCGATCCTTCTGCAGGCCGAAGTACTCGACCTCAAGGCCACGCCGCTCGGCCCCGCTCAGGGCACCGTGCTCGAAGCTAGGCTCGAAAAGGGCCGCGGTCCGATGGTCAGCGTACTCGTTTCGAAGGGCACCCTCAAGGTGGGTGACCCAGTCGTGTCCGGCAAGTACGCCGGCAAGGTCAAGGCGCTCATGGACGACAAGGGCCGCATGGTCAAGGAAGCCGGACCGGCTTTCGCAGTCGAAATCCTGGGCTTCGAAGGCGTGCCAGCCGCAGGCGAGAAGTTCGCCTCGACGCTCACCGAGAGCGACGCACGCGACATCGCCCAGAACCGAGTCGACCGCGACCGCGCCAAGAAGACCGAAGTGCCCGGCAAGGTCAGCCTTGACGAGCTCTTCTCCAAGATCTCGGCCGGCAACCTCAAAGAGCTCAACGTCATCCTCAAGGCCGACGTTTTCGGCTCCGTCGAAGCGATCCGCGATAGCTTGACCAAGCTCTCCAACGATAAGGTCAAGGTGAAGATCCTGATGGCCGCCCCGGGCGGCATCACCGAGAGCGACGTCCTCCTGGCATCGGCTTCCGAAGCTGGAGCGATCATTATCGGCTTCAACGTCCGCCCCGACACCAAGGCCCGCCAATTGGCGGAAGCCGAGCACGTCGAGGTGAAGACCTACAGCATCATTTACGAGCTGATCGACGACATCAAGGCGTCGATGACGGGTCTTCTGGACAAGAAGAAGGTCGAACGCTTCCTCGGCCGCGCCGAAGTCCGCCAGACTTTCTCCGTCCCGAAGATCGGCACCATCGCCGGCTCGGCCGTCATCGACGGCAAGATCCTCCGTGGCGCCAACGTCCGGCTGCTGCGCGACTCGCGCATCATCTTCGACGGCAAGATGTCCTCGCTCAAGCGGTTCAAGGACGACGCCAAGGAAGTCGCGCAGGGCTTCGAGTGCGGTATCGGCATCGAGAACTACAACGATCTCAAGCCGGGCGACATCATCGAGGCGTACCAGATCGACATGGTCGCTCCGACGCTGGATTCTTGATCGACAGGCATTAGAAGTTAGGAGCAGTTCAAGTGCAAGAAACGCGGCGCGCGCGCCTTCAGTCCGTCATTATCGAGGAGCTCTCTCAGGTCGTTCGCGGGCTGAAAGATCCCCGCATCCCCTCCGTGACCTTCACCTCGTGTGAGGTCACGCAGGACGGAAGCCAGGCCACGGTCTACGTCTCGATCCTGGGAGGCGGACAGCAGCCCGAGGGCCTCAGCGATACCGAGGCGGCGGCTCACGAGAAGCAGGCTAAGAAGCGCATCAAGGACTGCATCGAAGGCCTGACCTCGGCTTCGGGCTTCCTGCGCAGGCATCTGGCCAAGATTCTGACCGTTCGGCACATTCCGACGCTGATCTTCAAGGAAGACCGCGGCTTCGAGAACACGCTCCGCGTGCACGAGCTGCTCAAGAAGATCAACGACAGCGGTTCCACGGGCTGACCCGATGGCCGGGCCGTCCCCAGCACCGATCGACTTTGGGCGCGGCGGCGCGCTGCTGATCGACAAGGACGCGGGGATCACCTCCTTCGGCGTGATCGAGCAGCTTCAGAAGCGCCTACGCGAGGCCACAGGCCTGAAGCGCCGCGAGCTTCCGGCACTCGGCCACGGAGGCACGCTCGATCCTTTCGCCACCGGCCTGCTCGTCGTCTGCATCGGAGACGCTTCCAAGCTCGCGCGCTACTTCCTGGGCTCGCGCAAAGGCTACGAGGGCGTCATCCGCTTCGGCGAGACGACGATCTCCGGCGACTTCACGGATCCGGTCACCGAGCGGACGGAACGCGTGCCAAGCGCCATCGGCGAGCTCACCAACATGGCCGCGCGCATGGCGATGCAGCCGTATCTTCAGACGCCGCCGATGCATTCGGCCAAGAAGCGCGACGGCAAGCCTCTCTACGAGCTCGCGCGCCAAGGCATCGAGGTCGAGCGCGAGCCCAAGCTCTGCCATCTGCACGCGTTCGAGGTGACTTCCTACGAAGTGTCGCAGCCCCCGCTCGGGGCGCGCGCGCGGATCCGCGTCGAATGCAGCGCGGGCACTTACATCCGCACGCTCGCGCAGGATTTCGCGCGCCTCCTGGGGTCATTGGGCGCGCTTGAATCACTCCGTCGCACGCGCTCGGGTAGCTTCGAGCTCGCGCGCGCGGTCAAGCTCGACCAGGTCCTCGCTTTAGACCCGCGCGAGTGGCCCGCGCTCGGTGCCTGGATCCCGTTCGACGGCATGCTCGAGGGTTTCGCGCGCGCGCAGGCTTCGCCCGAAGAGGCGCGCTGGCTCGAGCAGGGCCGCCAACAGGTGCTGGGCGGTATCCTCAACCGAGTCGAAGGCGGGGCCGGCAGCACAGGCCGCGACGCCAACGAGATCGCCATCTACGAAGGGCAGCGCCTCGTCGCAGTCGCTAGCCGCGAGCATCACGTCTGGAGATTGGACCGAGTCTTCCCGCGATAGCTTCGAGCGAAGCCGTGATCGCGAGCCCTCAGGGTAAGGAAGCCGCGCGCCCCTCCTAGTAGAACCTCTTCACTCCGTGAAAATTCAACACCCTTTCGATCCGTTCACCATTTTCGAGGTAAAAGTACCCCTTCTCTCCCGGGTGATCGGTGCCATCCGCGTTGAAGCCGAGAAACGGGGACAAGGGACGAAGCTCACCCCCATCTTCATGCTGAACATATCGAAGATAGGCAGGACCCGATTTGGTCGGGATCTCGGCGACGATGTAGGATCTCTCCCTGCCCCGGACCACATGAATGTTTTCTTCGCGGATCGCGTCGGCAGCAAACTGGCCCTCAGCAAGGATCGCGTTGATCGGGCCTAGAAACTCTCTTTTATTTTTCAGTAACTGCGCCCTCTCCGCTGCGGCAACGAGGACGGGATCGTGCTTCCGAGCCTGCTCGATTGCATCGGAGACCCGATGTTCCATAAGAGCTGGAAACTCCATCGCGAGAGCCTGAGCGACGGGAGCGAACAAGAGAGCGAGAGCAAGGGGCCTAAGAACAAACCGCATATAGCGACCTCAATTACTGGCCTAACCCGGGAAGCAATATGCATCGTAACCGGGTATTTTTCTACTGTTGATATTTATACAAACGTCGACCCGATAGACACCGGTTTTGCTCCTAAGCGATTCGGCCCAGTCATCCGTCCAACTCTTAGACATCCTCCAAACTGAACCGTCGCCTCCCCTCTAACTGAATCGCGCTCACGCTCGGCACGAAGCTTGGATTAGGCAGCCCCGCATGAATTCGCGCGGAACTAAAGCCTGGGTTTTATTTTTCTTCCTGCTCCTCTTCCATTCTTCGGCCTGGGCCAAGACGCTCAAGGTCGCCATCGTCAGCGCCGAGCAGGGCTCGCTCTTCGCGAGCGGCGGGCTCGGGCAGGCGGTCGAAGGTCTCGCCCTCGAGCTCAATCGCACCGCGGACGTGAAGGCGGACGTGATCATCCCTCACTATCAGAGCATCCAGAAATCCACGCAGCCCACCGGTGAGTCCTACGCAGGCTTCGATGTCTCGCGCGTCGAGCAGGACGGGCTTAAAACCTTTCTCCTCAAGTCCCCGGCCTATTTCGGAAACGTCGACGGCAGCGGGCGCAAGTTCTACGGACCTCAAAACAATCTCGGCGAGGCATTCGGCGCCTTCAGCAAGGCCGCGGCCGACTTCGTCCTCAAGCAGAAGTACGATGTCGTCATCATCAACGACTGGCATACGGGCTTCGTGGCGCCCTACCTGCGCCAGGCCGAAGAAATAGGCGCCAAGCGCCCGGCCACGATCTTCGCGGTCCACAACATGGGTTACGACCTTCTCATGGACCGCGACTTCGCGGAGTTCGCGGGCCTGGACCCCAAACACTTCCACATCGACGGCTTCGAGTACTTTGGCCGGATCAGCCCCTTCAAAGCGGGGCTGATGTTCTCGGACGCGAGCTACGCCGTCTCGCCGCAGTACGCGGCTGAAATCCGCGATACGCGCTTCGGGCAGGGATTTTCGGGCGTGGCAGCCAAGCTCGACCGCGAGCATCGCCTGACGGGCATCTTGAACGGCATCAACGAAGCGAATTGGGACCCCGCGCGCGCCGAGATCCCGTTCTCAAAAGATGATCTCTCAGGCAAGGCCCAAGGCAAAGCAAAACTCCAGAGTGAGCTCGGGCTCCTGGCCAACCCGATCGCCCCGCTGATCATCATGACCTCGCGGATTTCGGAGCAGAAAGGCTTCGACTACCTGCCCGAAGCTCTGCAACACGCGCTCGAGATGCACCCCAGGATCCAGCTCATCATCTCAGGCGACGCCGATCAGGCCCGCTACCACCAGGCGCTGAGCGAGATCCAGAGTCGGTACCCGGGCCGCGTCGCCTATCGCTCCTTCAATCCAGCGCTCGAGAAAAAGGCGACGGCCTACGGGGATTTCTTTCTCAATGCCTCGTGGTACGAGCCCTCGGGCCTCAACCAGATGTACTCGATGAAGAACGGCACGCTTCCGATCGTCAGCCGCGTCGGGGGCCTGGCCAATTCGGTAACCGAAGGTCGCACTGGATTTTTTCTCGATATCGCCCCCTCCGAAGACGGCAGAGGAACGAATCGCGAACAGACCCGTGACTCCATCGTCGCCGCGATCGACCGCGCGGTCGGCGTCTACGAGAACGATCCGCCGGGGCTCGCCCGGATGCGGCTTGCGGCCATGAGCGAAGCCAACTCCTGGGCCAATCGCGTGCCCGAGTTTCTCGCGCTCTTTGATTACGTCAAGCGCAAGGGCCCCGAACGGCTGCAGCGCGCGAGCAAGGCCGAAGGTTCGGCTGGCAAGAGGCCGACGGAGCTGCTCAAGCTGCTGGGGCGGTGAGCGCGCGGCAAGCCATCCACCACACGACTCTGCCCTACCCTCTCCTTCCCGCATTGTCCGCCTAGCGGAGCGCGGCCTCCGGTAGCGGATGCTTGAGCTCGTGGCGCCGGAGCTGCCCGCGGCTCCAGAGCACGCGCTCGACCATGATCTCGAAGATCGCCTCGAACCGCCGCTGAAGCTCCGGGCCCTGCTCTCCCTCGCCGCCTTCGATGATGGCGAGCGCACGGGCGATGGCCTCATAGGTCGATAGATTTTCTTCGTGCTCGCTATTGCGCAGCTTGTAGCTCGACGGCGGCCCCGGGGGCAGCGTGACGTAGGGCACGCCCTCGAGCTCAGGCACGCGCGTGGGTAGTTTGCGCGCTGAGCGCCAGTTGCCATCGGGCACGATGAGATGGATGGGCTTGCGGTAATCGGCGATCCGCCAGGGCGCGAGCTCGAGCGCGCCGGCGCGCGGAAAGAGGATCAGCGACTGCATGCCCTCGGCTACGAGCCCGCTCGCGTCGAACGGCACGCCCGGCTCGCGCACGCGCACTTCGCTGTTGGAGAGCATCCGCGTGGCGAGCTTACCGGTGTTGGTCGTCGACTTGAACTCGCGGCCGTTCATCAGAACGGTCACGCGTGTACGGAGGCTGTACTTCGGCATCAACTCGCAGATGCAGAGAACCTGGCGCATCCCGCAGCCTGGGCAGCGATTTCTGGCTTTGGTCCTGCTGGGCATATTACTTGAGCAGAAGCTTGGTCGTGGCGTTCGCGCCGCCCGCGCCCGTCCACTCGAGCCCGATCTCCTTGCCGTGGACGCCGCTGAAATACTGCTCGACCTGCCACTGATCCAGATCCGAAGCCGGCAGTCCCTCGATCGTGACAATCGGCATCCCCGCCTTGAGACCGGCATCAATCAGCGTCTGCGCGGGCGAGCCCGGCTTGAGCGCTTTGACGTTGAGCGTGCGCTCGGCTTTGACGAACTGAAAAACAGTCGTCACGCCCGAATCGTTCTTAGCGATCGGCGCTTTGGCGAACGCTTCGGTGAACCAGATTCGCCCGTTCGGAAAATCGAATGTCACCGGGCCTTTGCCCAGGAGCTTCTCGCCCGCGACCGCGTTCCAGTCGCCGCCCGCGGCAGGCAACCCGGAGGTGCCATCCTTACCGGGTCGGACGATCGGGACATTCACGCCGAGGACAGCCCCCCCGCATTGAAAGCTGGTCTCCCCCGCCTTGGGAGCGAAGCCAGCGACCAAGGCTCGCTCCTCGCCCGTGTTCCAGCGGACCACCGAGCGCTCGGAGCGGGCTTCGGGCAGCATGCAGCTGCTCACCCAGTCCTCGGGGCTCAGAGGCGAGACGAACTGCGCTTCTTCCCAGGTTGCCTTTTCGGTGCCCAGGCTGAAATTCTCAGGCTCGTAGAAGACCACCTCAGCGGGCAATCCCGGATTGAACTCGACGACGAGCTTGCGAAGGATGTCGTTTCCGATCACGCCCGCGAAACCCTGGGCCAGAAACTCGGGCACGTCGTAAAAATCCGTGTCGTAAAGAAGGAAGGTATGGCCAGGGAGTTTTTCGCCGCCGGTTTCGATGAAATTGAACGACGCCAAGCGAGCCAAACCTGTCGCGCCCTTCTTGCCGGCGAGCCCCGACCAGCGGACCCGCTCGAGCGGCGCACCCGGGACCTCAACAAAGGACGGCACGATCCCCTGCAGCTGCAGAAAATTCGGCGAGATCACGCTTCGCGGCGCCGACGTATCAAGGAGGAAGACGCCATTGAGCTTCTTGTCGCCCCCCGTGCTGAGCGAGAGCCGGATGGAGTAGAGCCCGTTCCAGCGGCGAGCCGGAGCGCGGGCGATGATCTTGCGCGAGGGATCGCGCGCGGGGGCCACCATCCGTTCTTTCACGGGCTTAGGAAACTTCAGCCGAAGCTGCTTGCCGCATTGAGGAGTGCCTTCCTGGTAGAACTTCCATTCGGCAGAGCGCGCGACCTGATAGACCTTGGCGCGCCAGGTGATTTCAACCTGCTTGAGCCAGTTGCGGAAGAATACGCTGGCGAGCGCCACGGCCGCCTCATCCGAGCTCTCGACCAGGCGTGAGAACTGCGTGGATAGCTTGATGAGCTCGCGCTTGAGGGTGTCTTCCCAGAGCGCGGCGGCGGTATCGGCGGCGACGCGCGTGCCTTTGGCCGTCGAAAAGCCCGGCACTTGATCTTTCTGCCAGCAGCCGATCTCATCCATGGTGGAGTACCAGGGACCGGGCCCGCGCACCCGCGAGCGCGTGACGGCTGCGACCTCTTCGACTGAAACGCCAAAACGCGGCTCGCCCTTGGGAGACTTGCTGAGCGGCACGGTCTGCAGCCCGCGCAGCCCGACGTCGCGCTTGAGCGTCCAGAGCTGAAGATGCGGGTTGAGCTCCTCGGGATCGAGATCCCAGATCTGCTCGGTCGTGAGCGCCGCCGGATCAAACTGATAATCCGCCGCCAGGCCAAAGCTCTTCTGCGGCGCCGCATGCGAAACCGCCACCGTAAACAGGACCGAAACGGCGACGGATACGGCTACCGAAACTGCGGCCTTCACAAACGGTATTTCTCCAGCTTGAGTTTTCGCGCCCAACCATCCTCCATCCGTAGACGGAAGAACGTCCCCTTCTCCAGATGCCGCGTGACCTCAATGCTACCGTGCGCATGAAGCTGCGACTCGAGCTTGCTCTCGGCGTAGGGCACGAGGATTTCCCAGACCTCCATGCCGCGCGTGAAGTGATCGAGGATCTGCTTGCGAAGCTTGGTGACGTCCTCCTCGTTGAACGAGGAGACCGCGGTGGCACCCGGCGCGATGATGCGGGCGAGATTTCGGCCCGCGCCCGCGGGCAGGAGATCGGCCTTGTTGAGCACGATCATCCGCGGCTTGTCGCCGACCTCGAGTTCCTCGAGGACTTCCTCGGTGACCTTGAGCTGTTCGCGCGCGTGCGGGGAACTCGCGTCGACGACATGGATCAGGAGATCGGCTTCCTTCAGCTCCTCGAGCGTGGAGCGAAAGGACGCGACCAGCGAGTGCGGCAGGTTGCTGATGAAGCCGACCGTGTCGATCGCCACGAGCGGTGGGTGGCTGAACGGATCCAGTGAACGCACGGAGGCGTCGAGCGTCGCGAAGAGCTTGTTCTCGGCCAAGACGTTGCTCTGCGTGAGCGCATTGAGGAGCGTGGACTTGCCGGCGTTGGTGTAGCCCACGAGCGCGACCTTGAGCACGTCGCGGCGGCCGGCGCGCTGCACCTTGCGTTCGCGCTCGATAGCGTCCAGGCGCTCATTGAGTACGGAGATGCGCTTCTTGACGAGACGGCGGTCGACTTCGATCTGCTTTTCGCCCATCCCGCGGCTCGTCGCGCCGCCGCCCCGCTGACGCTCGAAGTGCGACCAGAAGTGCGCGAGCCTCGGCAGAAGATACTGCATCCGCGCGAGCTCGACCTGGGTCTTGGACTCGTTGGTCCGCGCGTGCCGCGAGAAAATCTCGATGATCACGCCCGGGCGATCGAGAACGGGCTTTCCGATTTCTTTCTCGAGGTTTCGAAGCTGGTTGGGCGAGAGCTCGACGTCGACGATCACGACCTCGGCCTTGCTCTCCACGAGCCTCTGCTTGATCTCATCGATCTTGCCCTTGCCGATGTAGGTCCCGGGATTGATGCGACGGATCTGCGCTTCGAGTCGGTCGACCGGCTTCACGCCCAGCGTGGAAAGCAGCATGTCGAGCTCGTCGAGCGACTCGGTCTCGAAACCTACCGTCAGAACCTGAATCTGGGTACCGGGCTTGGGGACCGGCAGCAGGGACTCAGTGTTCTCTAGCATCGGTACTGGGGTTGCGATATTGTCATGACAACTTTCTTATGCAAAACGCGATCATAAACGTCAATGGCGAGATTGTTCCAGGCGATCGGGCACGAGTCAGCGTCTTTGACCGCGGTTACTTATACGGAGACAGCCTCTACGAGGTCGCCCGGACTTATGATGGCGAGTTTTTCGGATTAAATGAGCATCTGGAGCGCCTCCAGAGGTCGGCCGAGCTCTGCCATATGACCTTGGGCCAGAGCCTTCAGCAGTATCGGGATGAGATGGTCCGGACCTTCGAAGCCTTTCGCCGAATGCCGGGACAGTCCGGAGCTGAAGCCTATGTCCGACTCATCGTGACGCGCGGCGTAGGTAAGATCGGCTTTCATCTCAACTGCCTCAAGACCCCGACTCAATACGTCATCATCGCCCAGCCCGTGGAGGCGCCGACCGCCGAGCAGTACCGCAAGGGCTGCGCGCTACAGGTCGTCTCCCGGATCCGCAACGATAGCCGCGCTCTCGATCCGGCCATGAAGTCGGGCAATTACCTGAACAGCGTCCTCGCCTATCTCGAAGCCTCGCGCGAAGGCTTCGACGACGCCCTGATGTGCAACTTCGACGGTCACGTAACCGAAGGCACGACCTTCAACATCCATTACGTCAAGCGCGGTATCCTCGTGACCCCGCCGCTGGACATCGGCATCCTCGACGGCATCACCCGACGCTTTCTGCTCGAGATCGCGCGCGAGCAGGGCATCCCCTATCGCGAGACGCGTTTTCCGAAGGAGCGCCTCTACGAAGCCGACGAAGTTTTTCTCACGGGCTCGGTGAAGGAGATCTTTCCCGTCACTCGAGTCGACCGGGTCACGATCGGAACGGGCAAGCCCGGCCCGATCACCGACCGCCTGCACGCAGCCTATCAGGCGAGGCTGCCGTCTTGAGCAAAGCTCCTTCGCTGGCCAAACTCGAAGCCGCAGCGCTCGAGGCGGCGCGCGCCTCATCCCGCATCCTGATGAAGAACTTCAGGAAGAAGCTTCAAATCCGCGAGAAGGATGGCGCCGGGCTCGTCACGCAGGTGGATCTCGCGGCCGAGGCGGCGGCGCTCAAGATCCTCAAGCGGCGCTTCCCTGAGTTCGGGCTCCTGACCGAAGAAACCAATCCCGAAGAAATCGGCAGACACGAAGGACGCTGGATCCTCGATCCGCTGGATGGGACGACCAACTACATCCACGGGTTCCCGATGTTCTGCGTCTCGATCGCGGCCGAGTGGCAGGGCAAGGTCGTCGTCGGCGTGATCGATCACTCTCCGCTGAAAGAAACCTACCTCGCCGTCCGCGGCAAAGGCGCGCGCGTGAACGGCGAACGCCTGCGGGTCTCCAAGACCGCGCGGCTCTCGGACTCGCTCCTGACGACGGGGTTCACCTACCGCAAGGACGAATGGCTCAAGCGCGAAATGGAAGCCTTCGAGAACCTGAGCGGCATCACGCGCGCCATCCGGCGCCCAGGTAGCGCGGCCCTCGACCTGGCCTACGTGGCGCGTGGGGTTTTTGACGGTTTCTGGGAGCGCCGGCTTTCTCCCTGGGACGTCGCCGCGGGCGGCCTGATCGTTCAGGAAGCAGGCGGATCCGTCACCGACTTCTCGGGGCATGATTTCAAGGTCGACGCGCGCGAGATCGTGGCGTCAAATTCCCGTCTCCACGCGGATCTCCTCAAAACAATCGCGCCACAGTTCTGCCCCATTTGACAGGGGGAGAAGCACACTCGTAAAATAGAGTGGATGTCCTCTTGGATCTACATTCTGTCCAAATTCACGCCAGAAGCGTTGCTCTTTGAGGTCCTCGCGATCTGCGGGCTCTGCGCCGCGTACGCGGCGTTCTGGATCCTCCACAAGCGCCGCATGGGCGCCGTCGACGCCGAAGTCCCCGCGAGCGTCGTGAAACTTTATCTCTCCGAGCTGATCGGCGACGCCGAGAAGATGCGCGCGCAGCTCTTCGGTTTGCTCGGAAATCCGGCATTCAACGCGAGCGCCACCGCCGGAGCCTCGATCGGCACCGCGGATCCTGCCGCGATTCAGGCTGCCATCAGCGCGGCGCTGGCCGCCGCCCCCGCTCCGCAGAGCACGACGATCGCTGCTTCCGATCCCGCCGTCGCCGAGAAAGTGGCCGCGCTCGAAACGCAGATGGCCAATCAGGCCAAGGCGATGGAGACGATCCTTCTCGAGAAACAGAAGCTCGAAAAGCAGCTGGCCGAAGCCAAGTCCGCAGGCGCGGCTGCCAAGGGCGCGCCCGCTGCCGGCGGAAACTCCGACCTCTCCAAGAGACTCAAAGAGCTCGAAGACCGTCTCGCCGAATACGCGGTGATCGAAGACGACCTCGCCAATCTCAAGCGCCTCCAACAGGAAAACGCGCAGCTCAAGGCCGCGCTCGCCGGCCAGGGCGGCGCGCCGGTCGCTACCGCGGCGGCAGCCGCTCCTGCAGCGGAACCCGCTCCTGTTGCCGCCGCCGAACCCGCCCCGGCAGCGGAACCAGCTGCCGCGCCCGAAGCCCTCGACGCGATGATCGCGCAAGCCATCGCGGAGCCCACGCCGCCCGCGGCGGATCCGCAAGCGGTGGTCGACGCGCTCATGGCCAACCCAGACGCGCCGGCAGCCGAACCAGCTCCCGCTCCGGCTCCCGAACCGGCCGCTCCAGCGCCGGCCCCCGCGGCCGCACCCGCTGCCGAAGGCGGCAACAGCTTCGAAGCCTTGGTCGACCAGGTCGAATCCAGCATCGCGAAACCTGCCGAAGCCGCCTCGACAACCCCTGACGACGCCGCTAAACTGGACAAATCCGATGCTGACCTGGTCGCTGAGTTCGAAAAAATGCTTAGTAGCTAGTCTACTTCTCGGGTCGAGTGCGACTCTCGCGACCCCGGCGTTCGCGCTCCCAGCGCCGAGCACCGTCCAGCTGCGTGCGGAGC
>FTBH01000266.1_pt1 | contig 11638 bp, 11 predicted proteins | sample 1639321 | NCBI WGS metagenome assembly FTBH01 (sample SAMEA3914864, study PRJEB12502) | metagenome | biome: forest; material: soil | place: USA | collected 2012-03-12 | depth 0.3 m
CCCCTCGCTCCAGCGCGCGGCGCGCGTGATGGAAAAAGTCACCAAGGTCGGCTTTCAGTGGAAGGACGTCAAAGGCCCGCTCGAGAAGGTGGATGAGGAGCTCGGCGAGCTCAAAGCCGAGATCGTGCGCGCCGGGGACAAACCCACGGACTCCGACAAGAAGCGCCTCGAACATGAGCTCGGGGACCTGCTCTTTACCGTCTGCAACGTCGCCTACTTTCTGAAGGTCAACCCCGAGGATGCGCTCCGCACGACGATGCAGCGCTTTGAATCGCGCTTCAAGCACGTCGAGAAGCGCCTCAAGGAACAAGGCAAGCTCCCCGAGCACTCGACGCTCGAGGAGATGGATCTTTACTGGAATGAAGCCAAGAAACTCGAAAACTGAGAACTTCGAGGTCTGGGGCCTGACCGGCGGCATCGCCTCCGGCAAATCCACCGTCGCGCGCATTTTTCGCGACGAGCACGGCGTGCCGGTCATCGACGCCGACGAGGTCGCGCGCGAGCTCTCGGCGCCGGACGGCGCCGCGCGCCCGCTGATCCGCGGCCGTTTCGGGGACCTGGACCCCACTCGCTTCAAAGACGAGCTGCGGGCGCTCGTATTCCGTGACCCCAAGGCGCGCAAGGATCTCGAAGCGATCCTTCATCCGCTGATCCGGGACGAAAGCCTGCGCCGGATCGCCGAGCACGGCAAGCAAGGCCATGCGCTCGTCATTTACGAGGCGACGCTGCTTTTCGAGACCGGGCGCACGCAGGACTTCGACGGCATCCTGGCCGTGATCGCCGGTCGCGGGAACCAGAAGGCGCGCCTCCTCGCGCGCGGCATCGGCGGCCACCCGGTGGACGAGCTTCTCGCCGAGCGCATCCTCGACGCCCAGTGGACGGACGAGCAGCGCCGCGCGAGCGCTACCGCGCTGATCGAGAATCAGGGACCGAGCGAAGACCTTCGTCCCCAGATCGCGGCGTTCCTCCGCTCGCGCGGATTCGCGCCATAAGGCGATTGCACGCGTTGGCCAACTCCGGAAAGTAATCGTCGTCGCGGAACCGGACGTCGGCCGTGGTCTTGCCTTCGGCCGCGTCCTCGAGATGCCGACGCAGCCGGTGAAGCGGCCCCGCGATCCGATGCGAGATGACGAGCCCCAGGACGTTCAGGGCGGTTACGATGAAGAGACCCGCCACGAGGCAGAGCATGAGCAGGCTGCCGTCGGAGTGATGAAGATACCTGAGAAACGGGTGATTCGGCGGCAGCTGAAGCGACCCAGCGCGGAGCAGGACTTTATCCGCGAAGAAACGCATCAGACCGAAGAGTCCCGCCGATAGCGATACCGCCAGGATGTTGGCGCCCAGGATCAGCTTGAGTTGGAAGGGGCGGTTGATCAGGTAGCCCTGCCGGTGGTCCTTACGTTTCATGCTACCCTGATTGTATGCTCATCCTGGGACACTTGGGAATCGGAAGCCAGATTTCGCGGCTTTTCAGCCGGGATCTCCCGCTGCCCTGGGTCCTGCTGGGATGCGCGCTGCCGGATCTCATCGACAAGTCGCTCTACTACGGCTTTCGCGAGGTCCTACCCTGGGCGAGCTCGACCCGCACGATCGGCCACACGGGCCTGCTCCTTCTGGCCATCGTCCTGGTCTCAGTCCTGAGCGGCTCCCGAAAGATGCTCGCCGTCGGGCTCGGGGTCCTCACCCACCTCATGCTGGATGTGGCCGGCGACCGGTTCGAGCTCTTCGACGGCTCCGCGATCGCGCGGGCGGTGCTCTTCCCGTTCCTGGGGCCTTTCAACTTCGAAAATCACGGCGGGATCGGAAACCAGGTCGCCCACAAGGTGCGAGATTATTACGTCGTCGTAGCCGAAGGGGTGGGCTTCCTTCTTCTGCTCTGGGGCTATCGACCGATCAGGCTCCGTCTTCGACGGGCGATCCGTCGTCTTCCTCGCTCTTGATCTCGATGTCCTGCTCGCTCTTGGGGCCGAACTGCGTGCAGTTAGCCTTGCCGCTCTTTTTGATGATCTCGAATCGGCCATCGCTCTGGAGCAGCGACGAAACCTTGCACTTGAGCACGCGGCCCTTGCTGTCATCCGCCTCGGGGTTCATCCCCGCATCCAGCTTGATGAGCCATCCGCTTCGGGTGGCGGCGACCGTACCCTTCGCGCCCAGCAAACCGGGCTCGTGCCCGACGAGCAGGCCGTTGAAACCCAGGTCGAGGACCGCCTGGCGGGTCTCGGCGTAATATTGCTTCCACCAATCATGCGTCGCCAGGATGGAGTGATCCCGGTTGACGAGCGCCGCGAAGTCCTCGTCCGCCCGCGCTTTGGCGATGCTGCTGAGGTAGCGTTCGAGCTTGTCCTTCTGCTCCGCTTTGGTCTTGGGCCAGGTCTTGACGCTGAGATATCCGCCATGGACCACGAGCCAGGAGCCGAGCACCGCTCCGACCGGAAGCTTGCGCAGATAGGTTCCGACAAAGCTTTTGCCGATGTCCTTGCAGCTCAGGGTATCACCCCGCTGGATCCCATCGACGTCCTTCGCGCTCTTGAGCATCTCCTTGGAGCAGGAACTGGGATCGGCCAAAAACTCGGCATCGTGATTGCCCAGCAGGACGACCACGCGGCCGCCCTTCTTCTTGGCCTGCTCCTGGATTTCCATGAGCCTTTGGACGACTCCGACGCTATCGGGCCCCTTGTCGATCAAATCGCCCACTACGAGCAGAAGATGGCGCTTGCCCGCGGTACTCGAACCCGTCCAAGTGTAGCGGTCATCCGTCGACCCCTCGGTGATCAGGCCCGCGCTTTTGAGAAGAGGCGTCAGTCGATCCAGAGTGCCGTGAATATCGCTGATAGCGAAGATCGTGTCATATGAGCGCTCAAGCTCGGCCGAGCTGATGGTCGTCCATTGCGGCGAAGGAAAGAGCTTTGCGTCGGCAGCTGGCAGGCGCCCCTGAACCGCCGTCGGGCTCGCGCAGCCGATGGACACCGCAAGCGCAGCTATTAGAAATTGAAACCGTTCCATGGTCTCCCCCCAGATAGATGGACTCCCCCCATTCTAAGGGTTGCCCAAAGGGAAGCGCAATAGAAGGCTCTAACGAAATCCTAACAGTCCGGCCGGGTCGGGGCGGATTGGCTTAGTTCGTTCCGAGCGCGCGGCTCAGCACGTCGTCGGCCAGGTCAAAGTCGCTGCCGTCTTCGTCAATGGAATCGGGATCTTCGCGATTGGACTCATCCTTCCACCACTGGAGGGCCTCAGGATGCGGGCCGGTCAGGACTACCCTGCCTTCACCAAAGAAGGTATCGATCGCCGCAGGGTGGCCCTCTTTGGAGTAACGGGCGAACACGACGACGCTGCCGTCCTGGATGGACTTCTTCGGCACCTTAAAGGAGCCGCCGCCGTTGAAATAGACTTTACGCTTCTGGCCGTTCCAATCGAACGGGAGCAGGACACCCCACTCGCCTTGGTCGACGGCGTAATCATAGGTGCTGAAAGGAATGAGACCCAGGCCCTCGATCGTCTCTTCGTCATTGACGGTCTTGTCCGCGAGGAAGGCGCCGGCGCAGAAGCCGACATAATTGACGCCCGCCCGGATCCGTTCGCGAATGATAGCCAACCGATTGTGACCGAGACGCTTGGCCGCGGTGATGGCGTTGCCGCCGGGCTGAATCCAGACCACGACGTTCTTGAAAACCTCGTCGGCCGTTTCGGCCGAAAGGGTCTCGGCGGAAACCCAGCGAACCGTGAGGCCGTGCCGACGGGCGACGTCCGCCGCGGCTTCGGCGCAGAGATCGGAGCAGGCTCCGGGGCCGTTGTAAACCAACGCTACCTGTTTGCTGCGTTCCGTAGCCAAGGCTTTAGTCGTTACGCCCGTGAAAGCGAGACTCAAGCTCACGGTACAAAGAAACAAAGCAGACAGTGCGGATTGATTCATCAAAAGGGCCCCTCTCTTTCGCACCTGATACAAGAGGTTTGGGCTCAAGTAAACGAATTTTTAGAAGGACTTGCGAACCATGTCGGAGACCTTCGAGCGCTGGACGAAGTCGACCACCAGGGCGCGAAGCTCGAACACGAGGTTCTCGAGAATTTCGCGCTGCTCTTCGGCCTTTTCGCCGCTGACTTTCTTGAAGTCAGGCCGCGAAGGGTGCTTGGAGCGCTGGAGGTATTCGCAGAGGTGCAGGAAGTTCTTCTCCTTGGAGATGAAAGCGTACTGCTTGTCGCTCTCGACTTCCTTCAGGAGCTTGTAGACGCCGTCGACGAACTTCTTCTTTTCCTTCGCGAGGGTCGCCAGGTCTTTCTTGCTGATGAACGACTGTTGCTCGTAGTTCAGGAGCGGGAAGGCCAGGTTGTTCTCGAAATTGGTACGGACGTATTTGGTATCCATCTTGGACGGATTGACCTCGTCGACCGTCGCGAAATCCGCGAAGTACAGGTAGTTGCCCATCGAAGGCTTGTAGATCTCGAACTGGAACTTATGCAGCAGGTCCCGCTCGCTGGCCGTCAGCTGGTATTGCTGGGCGACCGCGTCCTCGATGGTGTAGCGCTTGACGGCCTCGGCGGACTTGGCGTCGCGGAACTCCATGAAGATCGGCTCGTCGCTCAGGATCGACTCCTTGCCCTTGGGGGTGAACTCCCCTTTCTGGATGGCGCGATCGAGAGCCTTGTCCATGCTGAACATGTAGCCGTACTCGTCGTCGATATCGCGGAATTCGATATCGAGGCCGCCCTTGACGGGGCGGAACGCGACGTTGTGGTACTTCTGGTCCAGCCAGCTCATGCCGGGATCCTTGCCTTCGAGGTAGTCGGAGACCTTCTCGAGGTCCTTCTCGGAGTAGCGGTCCAGGCTCCAGCTGTCGAGGCCGTGGTAGGCGCCATCGACGCCGCGATCGGTCTCGGCATAACCCTTGAGCGCCATGAAGAGGCTGATGCGCTCGAGCAGGTCGGCGAACTTCTTGCCGTTCTCGCCCGTGATCTTGGAGAGGTTCTTGGAAGGCTCGAAGCGGTGGATGTGCAGCGACCCTTCGGACTCGCGGAAGATCTTGAGGATAGCCTGCTTGGTCTCCTCGCGCGTCTTGAAGCCCACGGTATTGGTCTTGATCTCGTGCGAACCGCTGGTCTCGACCTGAACCTCGTTGGAGAGGAAAGGCTTGGTCTCGGTATCGGCGTAGAACTCCGAGGTCAGGATGCGGATATTGTCCTGGCTGAAACCGGCCCAGAACTCGTAACCCATGCCCTGAAGGACCTGAACCTTGGCTTTGGTGGACATTTCGTTCCACTGGGAGCGCAGCTTGGGATCGCGAGGCAGGAGCAGATCGACGATGTCCTTCTCTCCGCCCTCCATCTCGAAGTAATAGCGCTTGTCGGCAGGCGAAGACGGCTTGGGGTCCTGGATCTCGAAGGACTTGCCCATCACGTACTTGCCGAGCTCGCCCTCGAGGCCGATCGCCTGGGCGAGCGCCTCGACAGTGCTCGATTTGCTCGCTTTGAACTTGCTCCAGTAGGCGTCGATGCCCTTGTTCGGGTCGGCGACGTTCAGCGCGCGCGCCGGGACGTTGAGCTTCCAGAACTGGCCCGCCTGGGCAAGCTCATAGGCCTTCTTGATCAGCATCTGGTAGACGACCGTCGTGAGAACGACCTGCTCGGGGCGGTCAGCGACGTAGTCGGCGATGCGGGTCTCGGCCAGAACGAAGTTGGGGTTTTCCTTGCCGAACTTGAGCTGGAGGTCGCGGAACTTCCACGCCTCGCGGATCTTCGCGCGCAGCTTGTCAGGCTTCGCCCGATTCTCCTTCTCCTCTTCGCCTTCGCAGGCGCCGTTGTTCAGCTGGAGATCGGCTTCGCGCAGGCTGTACTCGTCGCGGAGCTTCTTGATGTCCTTGGGAGTGAGCGTCTTGGGATTGAGCTTGGCAAGCCGACCCAGGAACTCCTGGTGGTCGAAAACCAGCGGGCGCATGAAGATGTTCTTGTGGACCCCGCCGCGCTTGACGTCGAGGATCTCAAAGAGCGCCGGCGCGAACTGCGCCTGCAGCAGCATCACGTTGGCCGCGGTCAGGGCGGTCAGGTTAGGCGTCGCCTTGGTGCCGATCGGCGTGAGGCTGAACGTCTGGTGCTGGCCGGTCATGCCATTGGAGTGGCCGAACTTGGACTGGCCGAGGCGCCACACGAGCGACGCGACGTGCTCGAGTTGCTCAGGCGCCATAATCGGCGGGGAGACCAGCTCGAAGCCGTCCACGGAGCCTTGGGTTTCCTTGGTAGGACGGGTGTACTCATCGACGACCTTCCAGCGCATCTTGTTGCCGCGGGTCTGGATGGTGCCGTGGAACTTGGGTTTCTCGGGGAGCTCTTCCCAGTCCGGGGTCTCCTGCCATTCGTCGTAGACATTGGAGTTGACGACATCAAAGGATTCTCCGACGAGCTTCTCGAACTCCTCGAAGCCCTCGGTGAAGTTGTCGAGCGAGTACTTGTTCTTGTGGAAGGCCTCGAACTCGTAGCCGACCGGGAAGTACGTCCCTTGCGACTGCAGCAGGGCCAGGCCCTGGGACATGCGGAGCAGCTTCTGCCAGTCGTAGCCCACGTCGGCGGGAAGCTTCTTCTTGTTCTCCAAGTGGTCATAGACCGCCGCGGCCTTTTTAGAGGAGAGGGCTTTGGTGGATCGACCGAGCCCCGTAGCAAGGCGAAGAACTCGGGAGTCCTGATAGGTCTTCGAGTAGGTCGCGCGGTGCTGTGGAGCCCGGTAATCCTTTGCTATCCCCAACTGGGCAAACAGAAGAGTGGAAATCGAGATGACGATAATCGTTTGGCGGCGAAACTGACTGATAGGAGTCACTGGGGCCCTCACCCCTCCCCTTACGGGGAGAAAAATTATTGTTGATGCATCGCGTTATAATTCACTCAACGCTGTGCGTCAAATTTTTTTATAGGTGAGATTAGAAAATTTATACGTGAACTTAGTTCGCCGTTTTGACTTCAGTCCAGGTGCGATCCCAGAGCGAGAGGGACTCGCCTAAATCTTCAATCATTTCGCATTTTTGGAGCTGAATGGGAGTCGGAAAAACCCGATTATCATTCTGGAGTTCTTTGCTCAACAATTTCATCGCTCCGAGATTCGACGGCGCGACGAAAACATTGGTCACCATCGAAACGTTCGCTTCAGGCGAGAGAAGGAAGTTGATGAGCTGATGCGCTTCCTTCACATGCACGGCTCCCGCGGGGATCACGAAATTGTCGATCCACATCGTGCAGCCTTCCGCAGGCAGGACGTAATCGAGATCGCCGTTAGTCTTCTTTCGACCGCGAAGCGCGTCGCTCGAATACGTATGCGAAACCTCGAACTCCCCGTTCATGAGCGCGACCTGCGGCTCGGAGGTGAAGCTCTTGACGTTCTTTCGTACGCGCAAAAGAAGCTGTTTTGCAGCCTCGAGATCGGCCGGATCCTTGGTGTTCAGGCTCTTGCCCAGGTACTTGAGCGCGGCCCCGATGGTCTCACGCACGTCGTCGAGAAGCGAGAACTTGCCGGCGAGCGCGGGCTGATCGAAGACGTCCTTCCAGCCCTTGATCTCACCCTTATAGTACTTGCGATTGACGGCGATGCCGGTCGTGCCCCAGTCGTAGGGCAGCGAGACCTTGTTCTGCGGGTCGTACGGCCGCTTGAGCAGCTTGGGATCCAGATTTCTGGCGTTCGTCAGCTCGGCCATGTCGAGCTCGCGGATCAGCTTGAGCTGGGCCATGACGTAGACCATGTAATCCGAGGGCATCGCGACGTCGTAGCCGCTCGCTCCGGCCTGGAGCTTGGCCAAAAGCTCCTCGTTCGAAGCGTAGTTCGAGACGTTGACCTTGATGCCGGTTTCTTTCTCGAAACGAGCCAAAAGCTCGGGTTCGATGTAGTTGGACCAGGTCGTCAGATTGACGACGTGCTGCTCTTCGGGCTTCGGAACCATCCCTTTGAAGAACTTGAAACTCGCAATGATGCCGATGATCGCGAACAGCCAAAACAATTTAGACCGCATGGCGAAAAGAAAAATCACAATTATAAAACTTTTGGTATAGGGAACCGCACGCTCGAGCTGAAAAACCTGCGCAAGTCCTTCGGGACGGTGGATGCCGTCCGTCCCGCCAACCTGACCATTCAAGAAGGAGAGTTCTTCTCCCTGCTCGGCCCCAGCGGTTGCGGTAAGACGACGCTGCTTCGTCTCCTGGGCGGATTCGAGAATCCGACCTCCGGCGAGATCCTGCTCGAAGGCAAGCGTATCGATCAGCTCGCCCCGCACAAGCGCCAGTTCAACATGGTTTTCCAGAAGTACGCGCTCTTCCCTCACCTCAACGTCCAGCAGAACGTCGCGTTCGGGCTCGAGGTCAAGAACGTGCATCCCGACGAGATCCAGACTCGCGTGGAAGAAGCGCTCGCGCTCGTGCAGATGCAGGAGTACCGCGAGCGCATGGTCACGACCCTCTCAGGCGGCCAGCAGCAGCGCATCGCGCTCGCCCGCGCGCTGGTCAACCGTCCCAAAGTCCTTCTGCTCGACGAGCCTCTCTCGGCTCTCGATCTCAAGCTCCGCCAGCAGATGCAGGTCGAGCTTCTCGCGCTCCAGCGCCGCCTGAAGATCACCTTCATCTTCGTGACCCACGATCAGGACGAGGCACTCACGCTCTCCGACCGGATCGCCGTCATGAACAAGGGCGTGATCGAGCAGGTCGCGACCCCGCAGGAGATCTACGAGTTTCCCGGAACCGAGTTCGTCGCGAGCTTCATCGGCTCGATGAACGCTTTTCCGGGCGAAGTCCTCTCCGTCGCCTCCGACCGCATCGAGCTCGCAGCCGTCGGCACGCGCAAACCTTATACAGTCAAGCCGTCGACCGACCCCTTCCGCGCGCTTCCTCAGCTGCCGATCGGAAGCCTGGCCCGCCTCATGGTCCGGCCCGAGAAGATCCGCGTCCTCAAGTCGCAGCCCGGGCCCGACAAGAACGGGGTCGAGTGCACCATCAAGGAAATCCTCTATAAAGGTCCGGTCACCCAGTTCGTGGTCGAGTCCAAGATGTTCCCCGGCCAGGTCTTCTCGGCCGCGCAGCTCTCCACGCAGATGGTCGTCCGCAAGAACTTCACGCCCGGCGAGCGCGCCTTCCTGAGCTGGGCCCCCGAGGATTGCCTGATCATGCCGTTTCCGCCGGCCGGCGCCACCGCCTCCAGCGGCGGCGGCGCGACCGCGGCCGACGGTGCCAAGCCGGGCGCGACCCGCACGGAGGTCGTGACCTTTGCCTAAGTCCTCGGCGCGGCTCGAGTCCCTGAAGAAATCGCCGGCTCCGCTCGTGCTTCCGGCGGCGATCTGGCTCTTCTTCTTCCTGCTGATCCCGGTCTTGATCGTGGTGCTCTACAGCTTTCTCTCGAAGGGGCCTTACGGAAACATCGTTTACGAGTTCTCCTTCGCCAACTACGCGCGCGCGTTCGACTCGCTCTACATCCGCGTGGTGCTCGATAGCTTCAAGCTCGCGCTCGTGACGACCGTCTTCTGCCTCCTGGTCGGCTACCCGATGGCCTATGTCATGGCCACGAGCTCGGTCGTCGTGCGCCAGCTGCTGCTCCTTCTGATCATCATCCCCTTCTGGACCAACGTGGTCGTGCGCGCCTATGCCGTGAAGTTCATGCTGAGCCACGGCGGCCCGCTCTCGCAGATGGCCGAGAGCCTAGGCATCGCCGGCGCGCTCTCGGACGGCACGCTCTCGACCGGCCCGACGGCCGTGATCATCGGTATGTTCTGCAGCTACCTGCCTTTCATGGTGCTGCCGCTCTACGTGACGCTCGAGAAGTTCGACTTCGGCCTATTCGAGGCGGCGCGCGACCTGGGCGCGTCCTCCTGGCATATCCTGAGCCGGATCCTGCTGCCGCTTACCAAGCGCGGGATCTACACGGGCTGCGCGCTCGTCTTCATCCCGGCTCTGGGCGACTTCGTGATCCCGGATCTTCTCGGTGGCGCCAAAACGATGCTGATCGGCAACCTGATCACCGAGCAGTTCCTCAAGATGCGCAACTGGCCTTTCGGCTCGGCGCTCTCGGTGCTCTTGATCCTGCCTATCTTGGCGTTTCTCATCTACCACCAGCGCGAGTCGGCGCCCGCCAAGACGATGGTGCCCGAGCCGGCGCCGGCCATGCAGATCACCGCCGCGTCTGATGAGGTGCTCGCGTGAAACGCCGATCCCACTGGGCTCTCAAGCTCGTCAGCCTCGCGGCCTTCCTGATCCTGTATGTGCCGATCATCATGCTGGTCGTGTACTCCTTCATTAACCCCGCGCAGCTGCAGTCGAGCCAGGGGCTCTGGACTCTCGACTGGTACCGCAAGGTTTTCGCCAATCGAGCGCTGCTCGACGCGCTCCTCGTGAGCCTCTGGGTGGGCGTCTGCACGACGATTATCGCTACCGTGCTCGGCACGGCCGCGACCCTGGCCGTCGAGCGCTCCAAGTTTCCGGGGCGTAAGTTCTTTTCGGCCGTGGCGCTCATGCCGCTGATGACCTCCGAGATCATGCTGGGCCTTTCGCTGCTGATCTGGTTCGTGGCGCTCAACCTGACTCTGGGCGTGTTCTCGATCATCCTGGCCCACGTCACCTTCAGCATCTCCTACGTGATCGTCACGGTCGGAGCGCGCCTTCAGGATTTCGACCGCTCGCTCGAGGACGCCGCGCGCGACCTGGGCGCCAGCCCCTGGCAGACCTTCTGGCGGGTGACCTTCCCGCTGATCTGGCCTGGGGTCCTCTCGGGCGCGCTGATGGTCTTCACGCTTTCGTTCGATGACTTTCTGATCACCTTCTTCACGTCGGGAGTGGGCTCGGACACCCTTCCGCTCAAGCTCTACTCGATGATCAAGTTCGGGCTGACGCCTGAGGTGAACGCGCTTTCGACCCTGCTTCTGCTCACGACTTTTGTGTTGGTCTTCTTTCTGACAACCCAGAACGGTCTTAAAGTGTTAAGAAAAAAGGTAGCTGGGACACAGTAATTCGGACACAGACTCACCCTTAGTCTGTTGATAATACTGAATTATTTAATATTAGTTAATTTTCACCGAACTGCCAATAACAGTTGCCGGCCCTCTTGGGGCCCTGCATAATTATTGGTATGTGGCAGTCAGGTATTCGATCATCCAAGCGTACTAGCGCGGTCGTCGCCTCCCTTCAGAAGCGACAACACGATCGCAATCCGATCCCGCTTCATATCCGACGCGTGCTGGCCGAAGTCAGCCTGGTCGGCAACGAGGAGCAGGAGTCGTATACGTGGCAGGTCCGCCTACTTTTGAACGACATTACTCAAAAAGGCATCGGACTGTTTTCGGGCATCCCGCTGATGCCGGGCCAGGAAATCATGATTCGCCTTGCCGAGCCTCGCCCATTTTTCCTGCGCGGGCGGGTGGTCTGGTGCCGTGAGTACGACTCGCTCACCCCAATCTATTCGACCGACAACAGCCAGAAATACTCCTATCGCGTCGGCATCAAGTTCATCTTCGAATCGCTCGAAGAAGAGCGAATGGTGAAGAGCTATTGCGATTATCTCGCGAAGGAATTGCTGTACACGAACGCAGCCTAAACTGGCCCCCTAGAGTGTGCACGGTGGGCTGGGCCAGTGAGCCAAAAGGGATCGGATCTTGAAGCATTTGCGCCTCTATGAAGCGTATTTGCCCAG
>FTBH01000212.1_pt1 | contig 11583 bp, 11 predicted proteins | sample 1639321 | NCBI WGS metagenome assembly FTBH01 (sample SAMEA3914864, study PRJEB12502) | metagenome | biome: forest; material: soil | place: USA | collected 2012-03-12 | depth 0.3 m
ACTCCAACGGCGAGACGGTGAGCTTGGCGCAGATCGCTCTAGCCAAGTTCGAAAACCCGGAAGGGCTTTTCAAGAGCGGCCAGAACCGCTTCCGCGAGAGCCGTAACTCGGGCCAGGCGACGCTCGGAGCCCCGCAGAGCGGCGGCCGCGGCCGGGTCAGCTCCAAGACCCTCGAGTCCTCGACCACGGACGTCGCCAACGAGTTCATCAACCTCATGACAGCTCAGCGTAACTTCCAAGCCAACAGCAAGGTCATCAGCACGGCTGACGAGATGATGCAAGAAATCATGAACATCAAGCGCTCTTGATAAAGATTGCTTGAGCTTCGGCTGATCGTTCGGGCCCCGCCGTGAGAATATTGACGGCGGGGCATGTGATGATCGCGGTGCGGGGCCCGTAGGCCCCGCCCGCGTCCGTTTCTTGACTGCGGCAATAACAGAAATTAACAGTTTTTGCGGCAAATTCGGCCCTCCGGGGACTTGCCTCTCCTTTGACTTGCTTGCACAATAGGAAGAGATGGCAGCAGCAGCCGAAGAGAAGAAAGAAGCCCCAGCACCTGAAGCCGCGCCGGAGCCGTCCGGTGGCGGTGGCGGAAACAAGCTCGTCCTGATTCTCACGGCCGTGAACGTGCTCGTGACTCTCGGGATGGTCGCGATCCTTTACGTCTCGTTCCAGCGCGACAAGAAGCAGGCGAGCGTCGCGGATTTTTCCGCCGAAGGCGAGCATGAGGCCGAAGGCGAGGGGCACGGTGGTGGAGGGGGCGAGCACGGTGCGAAGGAGGGCGGCCACGGCGTTGGCGGGCTCCTTAAGCACAAAACGGCGGACTTCGGCAAGATGGTTACGTTGGAGCAGTTCTCCGTCAACCTCGCCATGCCCGGCAGCGGCGCGCCCAAGTTCGTGCGCGTGAATATATCGCTCGAGTTGCCGACGGATGACGCCGAGGCCGAAGTGACTTCGAAGATGCCTCAGGTCCGCAACGCCATCATCGACCTTTTCAACAGCAAGAGGCCGTCGGATCTCGCGTCGGCCGAAGGCAGGGATTATCTCAAGGAGGAGATCAAGAACGCGCTCAACGGCTTTCTCGTCGTCGGGAAAGTGCGAGGCGTGTTTTTCACCAATTTCGTCGTGACCAGCTGACGTTAGACCCAATTAAGCTAGGAAGGCTTAAGGAATGAACCAGGTTTTAACCCAATCCGAAGTTGATGCTCTCTTGAGCGCCGTCGCCGACGGATCCGTGGGCCAGACCGCGTCGGAGCAGGCTGCGACCGGCGGCGGTGGTGGCGGTGGCGGCGGAAGCGGCGGAGGGGTCGAAGTCGTCGCGGAAGCCGAGGTCACGTCTTACGATCTGACTAACCAGGACCGCGTCATCCGCGGTCGCATGCCGACGCTCGACATCATCTACGAGCGTTTCATCCGTCTTTACCGCATGTCGCTTTCGAACGCGCTCCGCAAGATCGCGACGATCTCGATCATCTCGACGGACCTGCTCAAGTTCGGCGAATTCGTCAACACGCTCCCGATCCCGAGCTGCATGTGCATCATGCGCTTCGAATCGCTGCGCGGCCCCGCGATCCTGGTCTTCGAGAGCAAGCTCGCGTATGCGCTCGTCGACAGCTTTTTCGGCGGCACCGACCGGCCCTACACCAAGATCGAAGGCAAGGAGTTCACGCGCATCGAGCTCTCCATCATGCGCAAGGTGATGGACCTCGCCCTCAAGGACCTCGAAGAGGCCTGGGCCCCCGTTCACAAGACGGCTATCAGCTTCAACCGCACCGAAGTCAATCCCCAGTTTGTCGGCGTCGTTCCGCCGTCCGAAGTCATCATCTCGACGACCTTCGAAGTCGAGCTCGAGAACGCCAGCGGCACGATCGCTCTCGTCATCCCTTATTCGACGATCGAGCCCATCAAGCACAAGCTCAATGCCTCCTTCCAGACCGAAGTCGATCGCGTCGACAAAGAGTGGATCGCCAAGATGGAGGAGCACATCCGTCAGACCGAGGTGGCCGTACAGGTCAATCTCGGGCACGCTCATATCACCGTCGGCGATCTCGTGAACCTCAACGTCGGCGACGTGATCCCGCTCTCGCAGGACGCCGATGGCGAGCTCGATCTTTTGGTCGAAGGCGTGGCGCGATTCAAGTGTTTCTTCGGAATTTCGCGCGGAAACAGGGCGGCGCAAGTCACCCGGGCGGTGGAAGTTGATTAATGCAAGGAGGCTATAATGAGTGAACAAGCTACTTCTCCCCTCGGGGACGTGAATATGGCGGATATCGGCGCGGCGCTCGCGGCGGCGGGAGCACCCGCCAGCAATGCCGGCGCAGCTGGAGCCGAAGGCGCCCCGGGCGCGGGATCGCAGGGCGCGCCCAAAGCGCCGAAGGCTCCCGTCCAGTCGCTCGACTTCATCCTGGACATCCCGCTCAAGGTCTCGGTCGAACTGGGCCGCTCCCGCATGGCGATCCGCGAGATCCTCAACCTCGCGCAAGGCTCGGTCGTGGAGCTTTCCAAGTTCGCTGGCGAGCCGCTTGAGGTGCTCGTCAACGACAAGCTGATCGCGCGCGGCGAAGTGGTGGTGGTCAACGAGAAGTTCGGGATCCGCCTGACGGACATTCTTTCGCCCGTCGAGCGCATCGAGCAGTTGAAGTAAGAGTCCGGATCGTCGGTGCGGGGCCGGGCAGGATGCCTGGCGCCGCGGTCATTAGGGGAACTCGCCAGGAAGGCAGATATGTCAAAGATTCGGGTCGCTGTATTCTTGATTTCGCTGGTGGCATTGGGAGCCTCGGAGACGTCCCACGCGCTCTCTACCCTGAAGCAGGTGCAAGTGACGAGCGGAAGCCAGGTCGATCTTCTATTTGACGGAAAGCTGGCTAAGAACCAGATTCGGACCGAGTTCTTCAATGACATCGTCCAGGTCGTGCTGACCGACGCCGCCGTTTATCCGGCCAAGATCTCCTCCGTCCGGGGCGGTCAGCTCCTCAAGATCTTCGCCTATCAGTACGCCCCCAAGCTCGTGCGCTGCCGCTTCACGGTCAAAGGCAAGGCGGAGGACCTGAAGGATCGCTTCCAGGTCGCGACCAATGGCAAGCTGCTCACGGTCAAGTTCCTCGACGCCGCCCCTTCGGCCGCGGCCGAGAAGGCTGCCGCGCCCGTAGTGGCTGCGAAGGCCGAAAAGCCAGCGGCGCCGGTCCTCAATTCCGAAGAAAAGGCGCTTCTTGAAAAGGTCACTGCTTCGTCTCCGCAGTCGCAGGAGGAGGCGCGGGGTCGCCCGACTGAGCCGATTCGCGATACCAGCGATAAGGCCATCAATCTCGGAAGCGGCAAAGAGAAAGAAAGGCATCAGCCGCTGGCCGGCGGAAAGCCGCTGCCCGGCATTGCGCGCACGATGGGCAAGCTCATGGCCGTGCTGGCTCTCTTTTTCATCGTCGCGATGGGGCTCAAGAAATTCATGGCGCGCGCCGCTGGCGGCTCCGAAGTCGTGGGAAAGCTCACTAGCTTCGCGAAGAAGAATCTCGGCCGCAAGGAGAAGATGATCGAGATGGTCTCCAGCTATCATCTCGGTCCCAAGAAAAGCATCTCCGTGGTTCGCGTCGCCGGACGCACGCTCGTGCTCGGAGTCACCCAGGACTCGATCAGCCTGATCACCCAGCTCGCCGGCGATACCGCCTCCGAGGAGGAGCTCGAGGAGCTGATGGGCTTCGTGGAGAGCAAAAAGGCGCCCGCGGAGAGCGCGTTCTCCAATGTCCTGGGCGCGGCCGCCGCGAAGACCGCTTACGCCGCCTCGTCGCAAGGCGGGGAGAAGAGCGTGAAACAGCCTCCGGCCGGAGCGACGGCGGGCGCGAGCGCCAATCTGGCCATGCGCGCGCCCCTTCATCATGAGCCTGCTCTGCAGGCATCCGCCTCAGACGGGGTCCGAAACCGGATCCGTTCGCGCCTGGAGGGCCTCAAGCAGCTATGACGAGTCGGCGCGCTTTCAGATTGGGGTTTATTCTAGCGGCGGTCGCGGCTTTATGCGCGGCCGCTCCTGCGTTCGCCGAGGGCGGCGGATCCTATGTCCCAGGCACTTCGGGTATCTCGCTTCCGAGCCTGAGCTTGTCCTTCGCCAACGCGGGCTCGCAGAAGCCCGCTGATATGGTCTCTATCCTTCGGATCGTGATGATGCTCACGGTCCTTTCGCTCGCGCCGGCGATCCTGATCATGATGACGTCGTTCACGCGCATCGTGGTGGTCTTGAGCTTCGTGCGCCAGGCGCTCGGCACGCAGCAGATGCCGCCCAATCAGCTCATCGTCGGGCTCTCGCTTTTTCTTTCGTTCTTCGTCATGGCTCCCACGTGGCGGGCGATCTCGACCAACGCGATCGAGCCCTACATGAACGAGAAGATCAACCAGCAGATCGCCTACGAGCGCGCCGAGGCGCCGATCCGCGAGTTCATGTTCAATCAGGTGAGGGAGAAGGATCTCGAGCTTTTCCTTTCGCTCTCGAAAGAAGCCAAGCCCAAGACTCGTGCCGAGGTTCCGACTTACGTCCTGGTGCCCGCGTTCGTGATCAGCGAGCTCAAGTCGGCCTTCCAGATCGGATTCATGCTCTATCTTCCGTTTCTGGTGCTCGACATGGTCGTCGCCAGCGTCCTGATGGCCATGGGTATGATGATGTTGCCGCCCGTGGTGATCTCGCTTCCGTTCAAGCTGCTCCTCTTCGTCCTGGTCGACGGGTGGGAGCTGGTCGTGGGCAGCCTGGTGAAGAGCTTCGGATGAGGAGGACCCCGTGACAGAGGAACTAGTGATGCAAATGGGGGCCGACGCGATCAAGACGACGATCTACCTCGCCGGACCGCTGCTCATCGCGGCGATGGCCATCGGTATCATCGTGAGCGTGCTGCAGGCGATCACCCAGATCAACGAAAACACCCTGACCTTCATCCCCAAGATGGTCGCGATCATCGTCGTGCTGATGGTGATGGCGCCCTGGATGATGGACATCATGCGCGATTACGCCACGCACGTGCTGGGCGGGGCGGGGGAGCTGATCAGGTAAATGTCGCTTTTCAACTTCTCCCAAGAAGAGCTGCTGACCTTCTTCGCGGTGCTCATGCGCTACAGCGTGCTCATCGTCGTGCTGCCGATCGTGGGAGATCGTTTCGTTCCGGCTCCGGCCAAGGTGCTGCTCTCGCTGGCGATCACCATGGCGCTGTTTCCGGCGCTCATCGCGCGCGGCGAAATCAATCCCGGCGCGGCTTCCGTCTGGGGCGCGACGACCGGCGGGATCGCCATGACCGTCGGGCTTGAGGCGCTCTTCGGCCTCGTGCTGGGCTTCACCGGCAAGCTCGTCTTCGAGTCCATCGCCTTCGGCGGCCATCTGGTCGGTAACTTCATGGGCTTCTCTGCCGCCACGACCTACGACCCGCACCAGGAGTCGCAGACGCTCGTCATCGCCGAGATGCAGATGGCGATCGCGATGCTCATGTTCCTGGCGCTCGATGGCCACCACCTGATGCTCCGGGCCTCGCTCGACAGCTACCGCGTCCTCGGTCTCGGCGGCGCCGGCGCGATCGTGCCGGCGGGATCGGGCCCTTTCCTGAATGGCGCATTCAGCCAGCGGCTCATCGAGATCACGGGGCAGGTGATCCGCTTCGGGATCCAGCTGGCGGCGCCGGTCGCCGTCTCGATGTTCGCGGTCAACGTGGTCTTCGCCGTGATGTCGCGCGCGATGCCGCAGCTCAACGTCCTCGTGCTCTCGTTCTCGGTGACGGCGCTCGTGGGGCTTCTCGTGATGTTCTTGAGCATCCCCGAATTCACCGGGATGACGAACGTGATCTTCTCCAAGATGCAGGACTGGATGGAAGGCGTCCTCTTCGCGATGGCGAGGGGAAGGTAACCCATGGCCGAGAATCAAGAAGATCGGTCCACAGAAGACTTATCGGATGAGGCCTCACCCTACCGGATCGAGGAGATGCGCCGAAAAGGCCAGGTGGCCCAGAGCCGCGAGGTCACGGGTCTGGCCGCGCTTCTCGCCGCCGGAATCACGCTCTACGCGCTCTCGCCCAAGATGGGCGCTCAGATGGGCGAGTTCATGAAGGAAGTCTTCCGCACGGACCTCTCTTCGCGGCTGGATCTGGGCACGCCCCAGGCGGTGAGCAAGCTCTTCACCAAGGCGATCACGCTGATCGTGACCCTGGGCCTCCCTGTTTGCGGAGCGGGCTTCGTCGTCGGCGCGATCTCCAGCTACGCGCAGGTCGGGAGTATCTTCTCCTTCGACCCGCTCACGCCCAACTTCGAGAAGGTCGACCCCCTCAAGGGGATTCAGCGCATGGCTTCGCTCAAGCAGGCGATGGACGGCCTGCGTATGATCCTCAAGATGGTCATCGTCGTGGCCGTGGCTTACGGCCTGGTCAAGTCCGAGATCTTCGCTTCGCCGGCTTTGATGGACCACGAGCCAACGAGCATTCTTAAGACTTACGGCCACGCCGCCAAGGTGATCTTCCTATCGCTCGTCGGGATCCTCGGCGTATTCGCCGCCGTCGATTTCGTTCTCCAGCGGCGCGAATACAGCAAGAGCGTCCGCCTCACCAAGCAGGAAGCCAAGCAGGAATCCAAGGAACGCGACGGGGATCCGCAGATCAAGGCCCGTATCCGCGCCGTGCAGCGCGAGGTCTCGCGGCGTCGTATGATGGCCGCGGTCAAGAAGGCCGACGTCATCATCACCAACCCGACCCACATCGCCATCGCCGTCCAGTACGATCGCGATTCGATGCTCGCGCCCAAAGTCGTCGCCAAAGGCGCCGACCTCATCGCGCAGAAGATCAAGGCGATCGCGGCCGAGGCGGGGATCCCCACCGTCGAGAACGTCCCGCTCGCCCGGACTCTCTACAAGACCGTCAAGCTCAACCAGTACGTGCCGCGCGCGCTCTATCAGGCCGTCGCCGAAGTGCTCGCGTACGTCTACCGCCTCAGAAGAAGGGAGTTTTGAGTAAATGAAATCCTTTCTCGAACGACTAGGAAAAAACTCGGATCTGGCGCTGGCCTTGGGCCTCGTCGCCATCCTGGGCGTCATGATCATTCCGATGCCGCCGATGCTTCTCGATGTCCTTCTCTCGACGGGCATCGCGATGTCGATGGTCCTCCTTCTCACCGCGGTTTACGCGACGCGGGCCCTGGACTTCAGCATCTTTCCGTCGCTCCTTCTCATCACGACGCTCTTCAGGCTCTCGCTCAACGTGGCCACCACGCGCGTGATCCTGCTCAACGGCGCCGAGCGCGGCACGGCCGCCGCGGGCGAGGTGATCCAGTCGTTCGGCAACTTCGTCGTCGGCGGCAACTACGCCGTCGGCATCGTGATCTTCATCATCCTGGTGATCATCAACTTCATCGTCATCACCAAGGGCGCGGGCCGCGTCGCCGAAGTCGCCGCGCGCTTCACGTTGGACGCCATGCCCGGCAAGCAGATGGCCATCGACGCCGACCTGAACGCCGGCCTCATCAACGAGGAGGAAGCGCGCCGCCGCCGCTCTGAAATCGCCCGCGAGGCCGACTTCTACGGGGCCATGGACGGCGCGAGCAAATTCGTCCGCGGGGATGCCATCGCGGGCATCATGGTGGTGGTCGTCAACATCATCGGCGGCATCCTGATCGGGACGTTGCAGAAGGGGATGGAGATCGGTCAGGCCGCCGAGACCTTCACGCTTCTGACGATCGGCGACGGCCTCGTCTCCCAGATCCCGGCCCTCATCATCTCGACCGCCGCCGGTATCATCGTCACGCGCACGGCGACGAGCACCAACTATAGCCAGGAGTTCAGCAAGCAGCTCCTCATGAAGCCCAAGGCCATCGGCGCCGCCGCCGGCATCATGGCCTTCATGGCGGTCATTCCGGGGCTGCCCAAGATCCCTTTCATCCTGCTCGCGGCGCTCATGGGCTTCACGGCGCGCCATCTCAACCAGAAGACCGCCACCGACGCGGCGACCGCGAAGGCCAAGGCCGAGAACGACAAGCTCAAGCCGGCCAATGAGAAGCTCGAGAACCTCCTGCCCGTCGATCTCCTGGAGCTCGAGGTCGGTTACGGCCTGATCAACATCGTCGATGCCGAGCAGAAGGGCGACCTGCTCGAGCGAATCTCCAATATCCGCAAGCAGTTCGCTCTCGATCTCGGCATCATCGTCCCGCCGCTCCGGATTCGGGACAACCTCGAGCTCAAACCTGGCGATTACCAGATGCTCCTCAAGGGCGTGCAGATCGGCTCGGGCTCGCTCATGGTGGGCCACTTGCTGGCCATGGACCCGGGCAACGTCTCTTCGAGGATCTCGGGCGTCCCGACCAAGGAACCCGCCTTCGGTCTCGACGCCATCTGGATCACCCAAAAGCAGAAGGAAGACGCGACCTACGCCGGCTACACCGTCGTCGATCTCTCGACGGTCATCGCGACCCATCTCACCGAGCTCATCCGCGCCCATTGCGCCGAGCTTCTCGGCCGCCAGGAGCTTCAGCAGCTGCTCGACTCGTTCAAGCAGACGTCGCCGAAGGTGGTCGAGGATCTCGTCCCGAACCTTTTGCCCGTGGGCTCGATCCTCAAGGTGATGAAGAACCTGCTCAAGGAAGGCGTCTCCGTCCGCGACCTGCGCACCATCCTCGAAGCGCTGGCCGACAACGCGATCCTGCAGAAGGATCCGCAGATCCTGACCGAGCACGTCCGCACGGCGCTTGCGCGCACGATCACCAAGAAGCTCGTGGGGCCCGATGGCGACCTTCAGCTCCTGACGCTCGACCGATCGATCGAGGAGACGATCGCCTCGGGCATCATTCAGACCGATCAGGGCCAGCAGCTCTCGGTCGATCCTGAGTTCGTCCGCGCCTTCATCGCCTCGCTCAACCAACAGGCGATCGAGCTGGCTTCCAATGCCAACCAGGCGGTCATCCTGTGCTCGCCTTTGATCCGCTCGCATCTCAAGACGCTGATCGACCGATTCATCCCCAACGTCGTAGTTCTGTCCCATAACGAGATCACGCCGAACGTCGCCGTCAAGGCCTTCGGCACCGTGAGGTTATCGTATGCAGGTTAAGAAATTCGAAGCCCCGACCATTCAGGAAGCGCTCGAGACGATCAAACGCGAGCTCGGACCCGAGGCGATCATCCTCCAGACCAAGAAATACAAGCGCGGCTTCGGGCTCATGTCCAAGGCGTCGGTCGAGGTGACCGCGGCCGTCTCCGAGCGCTCGATGCAGAAGAAGGAATACGTCGAGAAGCGCGTGGCGACCAAGGATCGAGACGCCATGAGGGGAATGCCCGCTGACCGCCAGGCCGAGTATTTCGACAAGCACGGCGAGAAGCATCTTCAGCGCCTTCAACAAAATGCCGCGCGCGATCAGGTCGAGCTGCTCAGCGGCCGGGGTCGCCAGGCCGCGACCGCGGCGCAAGCGCATGCGGGCGCGCCCCGCGCGGGCGCCGCTCAGGCCCCGCAGAAGCGGATCACCAGCACCCGTTATGTCGACATCGATCCGCTGCCCCTGGCGCCCGAAGCGCCCCAGCAGCAGGCGGCTCCCATATCCACGCGCGCGCCTTCTCCGCCTATCTCGCACGCGATGGTCGCCGGCATGGGCCTCGGCGCGCCGGTGGAGGAGGAGATGCGCCATCTCAAGCGCATGATCCAGGAGCTCAAGACCGCGCAGGACCAGCTCGTGGAGAGTCGCGGTTCGGCCGAGAGCGCGCAGGCCACGGGCCTGACCGAGACGCTGTCGACAGTCGCGCTTCGCGACGCCTTCGAGCAGCTCGTGCTCAACGGCGTCGAGCGCCGCTACGCGCTGCCACTCCTGAAAAAAGCTTCTTTCGAGCTCGGAGAAGACCGCATCAATAGCCCGGACGCGATTCTCGACGCCCTTGCGTCCGAGATCATGCAGTCGGCCGACGTCGCCTCCGTCCTCTCCGGCGTCCAGCCGCGCGGTCAGGGCCTCGAGCCCGGCGAGCGCTCGCAGCCATCGATCCTTTCGATCGTCGGACCTACGGGCGTGGGCAAGACCACGACGGTCGCCAAGATCGCCAGCGAGGCGATCCTCAAGCGCGGCCTCAAGGTCGGCCTTATCAACCTGGATAGCTACAAGGTCGGCGCCTTCGATCAGCTCGGCACTTACGCCAAGATCCTCAACGTCCCGTTCCGCTCCTGCACGACGCACGAGGAGCTTCAGGCGGCGCTTCAGGACTTTCAGACGCTTGACCTCGTCCTGCTCGATACGGCGGGACGATCGCAGCGCGATCCCGGCTCGCTCCGCGAAACGCAGGCGATGCTCGATAAAGTTCCTGCCGCGCGAACGCTGCTCATGCTCTCTGTCACTACGCGCGACACCGAGCTCTACGACATGGCCAACCGGTTCGGGATGTTCCGCCCCCAGGGCCTGATCGTCGGCAAGCTCGACGAGGCCACCACCTTCGGCGCGATCTACAATCTCTCGCAGCGAGTCCGCATGCCGTTGCTCTACTTCACGACCGGGCAGCGCGTCCCCGAGGATATCGAGGAAGCGACAGGTGAGCGCATGGCGGCCCTCATTCTCGAGCTCTGATTCCGCGGAGAACGAAGATGCCCACGAATAACCAAGACCAGGCTCAGACGCTCCGGCGCCTTTTCGGCCAGCGCGGCCCCGAGCGGGACGCCGCGGGCCTTGAGCCCACCGTGCTTGTCGTCTCGGGCGGAAGCACCGGCTCCGGGGCGAGCCCGATGCTCGCCGAGCTCGGAGTCCGCCTCTCGCGCGCCAAGCTCCGCGTCCTGATGATCGACCGCGCGGGCGCGCTCGAACGCCTGGCGGCAGTCTCCGCATCCGTGACCCGCGCCCCGAACGCGATGAGCGAGCTCGCTTCCGGCCTGAGCCTGCTTCCGGCCTCCGCCGATCCGCGCGCGGCCGCCACGCGGGCCAGGGATTTCGACGTCGTTTTAATTGATGCCGGCGAAGGAGCGGGCGAGGGCCCGCTCGCGCTCCATCATCCTCGTTTCACGAGCGTCGTGATTCTGACACCGGACCCGGCGTCGCTCGCCGATGCCTACGGATTAGTCAAAGGCCTGCGTAACCGCCGCGGAATCACTCGCGCATCCGTGATTGTCAACGGAGTGACGGATGGGCGCGAAGGTCAAAAAGCGTATCAAGGATTGGCAGCGGTGAGTGACCGATTTCTTGACATTCAATTGGATTACTTGGGGCACCGCGTGCACGACGAAAAAAACACACAGCCCGTGTTGATCTCGGATTTTCTGATAAACTTGGATGAAGAGGCACGTTCGTTCTCCTGTCTCGAGCTATTGTCCAAGCGAATCCATTCGGAGTTTGCGGAGCGCCTGCTGCGGGTCGAAGACCGTTCGGCCGCCAGGAATATGAGCGGTTTTTGGGGTACGTTTACCGAGGTGAGCAAATGAGTGTGAATGTCGGCATCCAGAAGTATAAGAAAAACGCTTCCAAGCCCGCACCCAAGACCGCCGCGAAGACCGCGAAAACGGCCGCGAAACCCGCTGCCAAAGGCAAGGTTGGCGCGAAGGCCGGCGCGAGCGCCGCTGACGAGGAGAGCGTCGGCGAGGCCGTCGACGCCGCCGCCGAAGCCGTCGAGGCGGCGAAAGC